>ENA-ORRO01000592-ORRO01000592.1-human-gut-metagenome-genome-assembly--contig:-NODE-592-length-29594-cov-5.002979_pt1 | contig 29594 bp, 26 predicted proteins | sample MGYA00242176_ERZ509136 | MGnify/ENA primary metagenome ERZ509136 (study PRJEB26280, sample SAMEA2338644) | human gut metagenome | biome: human gut; feature: human-associated habitat; material: faeces...
TTTTTCCATTCAATTCCTATTCTTTTCTCCCACCAGTTCGCCCGCTTCTTCTTCCTGCAGCTCTTCTTCATCTTTCCCTACGCAGTAGGAAGCGAAAAGGGAACCGGATACGTTGTGCCATACGGAGAAGATGGCTCCGGCGATGCCCCCGGCCGCGGTGAAGTACATCAGGGCCAGGGTGGAGGCCAGACCGGAATTCTGCATGCCCACTTCAATGGTCATGGCCCGGCACTGGGCTTTGTCCAGCCCGAAATGGCGGGCGCAGAATCCTCCCAGCAGCATCCCGCACAGGTTGTGGAGGATCACCACACAGAGGATCACCAGTCCGTTGTCCACAATGGCCCGTCCGGACATGGATACCACGCAGCCCACGGTGAGGATCACCACCAGGGCGGAGAGCATGGGCATCACCCGGATGATCCGGCTGACCTGACGGGGAAAGAAAGCGTTCATCCCGATTCCCAGGATCAGGGGCAGCAGCACCATCTTGACAATGGAAAGCATCATGGACACAAAGTCGATGTCCACCCAGGTGCCGGCAATGAGCCACACCAGGAAGGGGGTCACAAAGGGCGCCAGCAGGGTGTTCACCATGGTCATGGAAACGGACAGGGCCACATCCGCATGGGCAATGTAGGAGATTACATTGGAAGCGGTGCCGCCCGGACAGCAGCCCACCAGCACAACCCCAATGGCGATGGCGGGAGGGAGCCGGAACAGATGGATCAGCCCGAAGGCCACGGCGGGCATGATGGTGAACTGGAGCAGGGTCCCGATGGCCACGTTCTTCGGCTGCCGGAACACATTCCGGAAATCATCCGGGGTCAGGCTCATGCCCATGCCGAACATGATGATGCCCAGGAAGGTGGGGATCTGGGGGGCCAGAGGCTTCATGAGCCCCGGCTCCAGGATCCCCAGGAATCCGATGAGCACCACCCCGATGGACATGTAACGGGTGCAGAAGCGTACGATTGCATCCAGCATGGAATCAGCCCTCCAGCACCACATTGTCGATGAGACGGGTGGTGCCGAATTTTACGGCCACGGCCAGCAGCACACGGCCGTCAATGGGTCCGGTGACTTCCGTCAGGCCGGGCATGCCGTACAGTTCCACGTAATCGATGTTGCTCATGGGTTCGGTCCTGATTTCCGCCGTTACCTGGTCCACCAGTTTCCGGGGATCCCTTTCGCCGGCGGCAAAGGCTTCTTTTGCATGCTTCAGGCTCCGGGAAAGGATCAGGGCAGCCTTCCGTTCTTCCGGAGACAGGTAGACGTTCCGGGAACTTTTGGCCAGTCCGTCGGATTCCCGAACGATAGGCATAATACGGAGTTCCACATTCATAAACAAGTCTTCCACCATCCGGCGGAGGACTTCCGTCTGCTGGGCATCTTTCAGCCCGAAATAGGCCCGGTCGGCCTGGGAGAGATTGAACAGCTTGGTGCATACCGTTGCCACACCCCGGAAATGGATGGGGCGTGTGCGGCCGCAAAGAACTTTGGTGATATTGCCCGTCACTTCCACCCAGGTCATATCCTTGTGGGGATACATTTCAGCCGGCGAAGGGGCAAAGATGGCCGTGGCACCGGCGGCTTCCGCGACTTTTTCGTCTGCGGCCAGCTTCCGGGGATAGGCATCATAGTCTTCGCTGGGGCCGAACTGGGTGGGGTTCACAAAGTCGCTGACGATGACCACGTCATTTTCTTTGGCAGCGGCTTTGATCAGAGAGGCATGCCCTTCGTGGAGGGCGCCCATGGTGGGCACCAGGCCGATGGTTTTGCCTTCTTTTTTGGCAGTGCGGACAAAGTCCTTCAGATCTTTTACGGTACGGAACAGTTGCATAATGACAACACCTTTCGGTGAAAGTCCTGGAATATCCAGTACCCATAAGAGAGAGGGGCACCTTGCCGTCCCAGTCTTTCGATATGTTTTGGTTCCGATTCCGAAGGGATCCTGACCAGGGAAACCCATGGCCTGTGCGCACGGTCCAGCATCGGGAAACCGTTTTATTGGATGGAACCCTAAATTTATCTCCTGCCAGAAGTTCCATCATTCGGGTCATTATTATACTCAAAAAGAAATCCTTGTCAAGACAATAAGAAAAAGGTTAACGAAAGGGAAAATAAAAATATCGAACTATATTTTCATCATAATTAGAATATGTACGTAAATATCCGAACATTACCTCATAATGTATACATAATAATCTTGCAAATACAGTAAACTTCGTAACAATTTTCTCGTTTTCGAGATAATTGTTTGTGAACTATTTGTGAACCGATTTACAGAAACTGTATCCAGAGTATAATCGTAATTGTTCGAAATAATGCGAACAGTATTAAGAAAATAAGCTATAATGATTGCAAATCAAACGAAGGCAGGGATGGCTATGATGATCAAACTCGAGCACGTCAACAAGTACTTTGGCACCAACCATGTATTGAAGGACGTCAACCTGGAAGTGAAAGAAGGGGAGAAACTGGTAATCATCGGGCCATCTGGTTCAGGGAAATCCACTACCGTACGGTGCATGAATTTCCTGGAGGAACCATCGGATGGGCATGTGTACATCAACGGCACAGAGCTCACCCACAAAAACAGGACCCAGATCATCCGGGACAACATGTCCATGGTGTTCCAGCAGTTCAACCTGTACCCCCATATGACGGTACTGCAGAACCTGACCCTGGCACCCATGAAACTCCGGCACAAGAGCAAAGAGGATGCGGAAAAGACCGCTTACCATTATCTGGAAGTGGTCGGGCTGCGGCACAAAGCCAATGTGTATCCCACCACTCTTTCCGGCGGCCAGCAGCAGCGGATCGCCATTGCCCGGGCCCTCTGCGATGAAAGCAAGATCATCCTGTTCGATGAACCCACATCGGCACTGGATCCGGAAACCATCCAGGAAGTGCTGGATGTCATGATCAAGCTGGCGAAAGAAGGGAACATCACCATGGTGGTGGTGACCCACGAAATGGGCTTTGCCCGGCAGGTGGCCGACCGGATCATCTTCATGGAAGACGGCCGGATCATCGATGAGGGGACACCGGATCACTTCTTCGTGAATCCCACCAATCAACGGGTGAAGAAGTTCTTAAGCAAGATTATCCGCTGAAAACCACCCGGCGATAATCATAGAGCAGCAAGGAAGCAATTGAAGGAGGTTTTATCATGAAAAGTTTGGGCAAACTGAGAAAAATCTTTGCAGTAGGGGTTACCGTACTCATGGCCGTGTCGCTGTTTGCAGGCTGTGGGGATGAAAAGAAGAGTGCCGACAGTGGTAAATCCTCCAATGTGGCGGAAGACATCGCCGCCATCAAAAAGCGTGGGGTCCTGCGGGTAGGGGTCAAGAACTCCACCAAGGGATTCGGGTATCAGGATCCGGCCACCGGGAAATTCACCGGGATGGAAGTCGACCTGGGTGAAGCACTGGCCAAGAAACTGGGTGTGGATGTGGAATATACGCCGGTAACGGCAGCCACCCGTACGGCTCTTCTGGATTCCGGGGATATCGATATGGTTGCCGCAACCTTTACCATTACGCCGGAACGGAAAAAGTCCTGGGATTTCACCACTCCTTACTATACGGACCATGTTGGGGTACTGGTGGAAAAAGCCAGCAACATCAACAGCCTGGCTGACCTGAAAGGCAAAGTGGTGGGGGTATCCTCCGGTTCCACTTCCGCCAAGGCACTGGTTGAAGCCATGATCAAGGCCAAGGTCATCGACGGGGAAGGGTTCGATCCCAAGAACTTCGATGCAGCCACCTGGACCAAAGGCGTAAGCTTCAAACAGTATGCGGATTATCCGGCCATCTCCACGGCCCTGACTTCCGGCGAAGTTTCCGCGTTCTGCGTGGATAAATCCATCCTGGCCATCTACCATACCGATGACCGTACCTTCATCAAGGAAGAATTTGCTCCCCAGGATTACGGCCTGGCCACCAAGAAGGGTTCCGGCATGAGCAAATATTGTGAAGAAGCTGTCCAGGGCTGGCTGAAAGACGGCACCATCAAGAAACTGATGGCCAAGTACAAACTGGACAAATAAGCAGCAGGAAAGTGAATGCAAGGCGGGAAGCGGCAATCCTCCAAATTCGCGGACAGCGGGAAGGATTGCCCTTCTCTTTCAACAGGAGGCAATGATTATGGGCGGTTTATTTTCAGAAAAGGCCTGGGCCGTTGTGCTGGCTCACAAAGCAAATTTCATACAGGGGTTTTCCGTTACCGTGGAAAGCGCCATTGGAGGCATCCTGATTGCCACGGTGCTGGGAATCCTGCTGGGGCTGATGGGGGTCAGCAGCAAACGGCTGCCCCATGCCATCAACCGGATTTATGTGGAAGCCATCCAGAACACACCGCTCATCCTGCAGCTGTGTCTTCTCTATTATGCCCTGTCCTTCTCCGGTCACAAGATCGGGATCCTGGCAGCCGGGATCGTTTCCCTGGGGCTGTACCATGGAGCCTATATGGCGGAAGTGATCCGGGCGGGCATCGAAGCCGTCCCCAGAGGACAGTTTGAGGCGGCGGATGCCCAGGGATTCAATTACACCCAGAAAATGGCATACATCATCCTGCCCCAGACGGTAAAGATCATCCTGCCGCCTACGGTGAACCAGATCGGGAACCTGATCAAGAACACCGCGGTGCTGTACATCATCGGTGGGGCGGACCTGATTTCTTCCACCTACAATTTCGTAACGGGGGCCACCACCGGCGGTTCCTATGCACCGGCTTACATCGTCTGCGGTGTCCTGTTCTTCGCCATCTGTTTCCCCCTGTCCACCCTGGCCGGCAGATGGGAAGCCAAACTGAAGGCCCAGGACGAAATGATGAATGCCTGAGGAGGAATGGAGTATGAGTACATTGGCTGGCAGCATTGCCATGTTGAAAAATCCGGATATTGTATCTTTCCTGATGAAAGGGGTTTGCTTCACGCTGCTCCTGGCGGTGGTTTCCATTACCGCCAGCCTGGGGATCGCCTCCGTCCTGGCCCTGGTGCGGAACTACTGCACCCGGCCTGCGGAACGGGTTTTCCGCTGGGCCGCCACGGCCTATATTGAACTGTTCCGGAACACGCCCCTGCTGTTCTGGATCTTCATCGGCACGGTCTTTTTCCCCGCTCCCGGTGTGCGCCGGATGCTGGGCCTCAGCTCTGTGGAAACCAAGCTGCTGTTCAAGTGCACCATTGCCCTGACCATCTTTGAGTCGGCCATCATTGCGGAAATCATCCGGGGCGGCCTGAACGCCATTTCCAAGGGGCAGTTCGAAGCCGGCTATGCCCAGGGGTTCAATATGGTCCAGGTGATGTGGTACATCATCCTGCCCCAGGCCTTCCGGAAAATCATCCCCACCCTGATGAGCCAGGTGATCACCATCATCAAGGATACCTCCTTCCTGGCCAACGTGGCCACCATCGAACTGATGGCCCGGGTGAACAAGGTCCTCAGCGGAGCGGCCCTGTACAACGGAACCGGCAAGATCAATGTATCCGATGTATTTGTCCTGTTCGGGTTTGCGGCCCTGGTGTATTTCATCATCAACTACAGCCTGTCCTGTGTGGTCCGCCATGTCCAGGCCAACCTGGAAAAGGTGGGGGAGTCAGAACCAGCGCCTGAAGTGCCGGCCAATGTGGAAATGGCAAAATAAAATCAAAAAAACTGTTGACAGGAATCGGTATTTCGTGTAGAATAATCTTCGTTGAGATTCCCCGATAGCTCAATGGTAGAGCACTCGACTGTTAATCGAGTTGTTGTAAGTTCGAGTCTTACTCGGGGAGCCAATTGCAAATCATGCCGGACGGATGTCCGGCTTTTTTTAAATTTACAGGGGTTCGCCGCTTCCCCGGCAGCACTGCAGTCAGAGAGAATATGAGGTGTTTCATTTGGTTGGAATTTTAACGGTCGATCAGAATAAATGTGTGAAATGCGGGATCTGCTCCAAGGTCTGTCCCAGCTGTATCATTGAAATGGAAGAGAACGGTCCTGTGTGCATCAATGATATGTCCTGCATGTCCTGCGGCCACTGTGTTTCCGTCTGCCCTACCGGTGCTCTTGACAATTCCCGCTGTCCCCAGGCTGAAATGGACCCCATTCCCATGCCGGTGCTGGATTCCAAAACGGCATACAATTTCCTGCGGATGCGCCGGAGCATCCGGAACTTTACCCCGGAACTGGTCAGCGAAGACAAAATGCGCCAGCTGCTGGACATTGCCCGGTATGCACCTACCGCGGCCAATTCCCAGGGGCTGTACTACATTGTGGTGTCCGATCAGGAACTGATCCGGAAAATCTGTGACTGTGTGGCCGACTGGATGCAGGAAGAAATCGACAACGATTCTCCCCGCCGCCGGTATTTCCGGAAAGTGCTGGAAGTATACCGGGGCCGTGGGGTGGATATCATCGGCCGGAATGCCAAGCAGCTGGTGTTCGCACTGGCCCGCCGGCTGAACGTGACCGGGGTCAGCAACTGCGAACAGGCCTGGGCTTATGTGGAACTGTATGCGCCCACCCTGGGCCTGGGAACCACCATTATGGGCTTTATTGAAACCTGTGCCCGGGCAGACTATGCCCCGCTGCGGGAACTGCTCCAGGTTCCCCAGAAACAGGTGATTGTTGGAACTCTGCTGGTAGGGTATCCCAAATACAAGTACAACCGGCTGGGGAACCGCCAGCATCTGAAGGTGGAGTTCCGGTAAAAAAGGAGCTGATACCATGATCCAGGGCAAGACCATTATCTGTGAAGAAGTGTTTGTGCAGCTGGTGCGGCTGGCTGCGGACCGGGTGCCCCAGGTGAACCTGTGGGAAGAAGCCGGCGGGGGCCTGATGTCCTTTGCCAAGGGGCTTACCGGGAAGAATGTGCCGCCGGTGTCGGTGGAAAAGACCGATGCGGAAGTGACGGAGAACGGAACCGTCAAAAAGGGCCACGTGGGATTCACCCTGAAGGTGTCCGTGGCCTGTGATGCGTCCATTCCGGATGTGATCGAACAGCTGCGGGAAGCCGTGGTGAAGGAAGTGGTACGGATCACCGATTTCCAGGTGGACCGGGTGGACATCATCGTGGCCCGGCTGGAAGAACCGGAAGCCAAAGCGCCGGAAAAAACGGCCGAAGAGCCGGAGAAAACAGAAGAAAGCCCTGCGGAAGCAGGGGAGTGAGAAAGGGGCTGTTGCGCAGGCAACAGCTCCTTTTCTGTCAGCGGTCAACGGCCGAAGGACGATGGACAACAGTGGGACGTAGACAGACGCCGTTCCGCCCGAAGGGCTGTGCTTCCCCCTTGCCCATTTTCCCCATTTGTGCTATGATAACAGCAAACAAATGTTTATCAAAACAAACGAAAGCGGGGAGAGTCATGGAACAGCGAGTCTATGGGGCCATCGATCTGAAATCTTTCTATGCCTCGGTGGAATGTGTGGAACGGGGACTGGATCCTTTGGATGCCTGCCTGGTGGTGGCGGACCGGAGCCGGACGGACCGGACCATCTGCCTGGCGGTGTCCCCGGCCCTGAAGGCCTGGGGCATCCCGGGCCGGCCCCGTCTGTTCGAAGTGATCCGGCAGGTGGAGGAGATGAACGCCCTCCGCCGGGCTTCTCTCCGGGGCCGGTCTTTTACCGGCCGTTCGTACCTGGCTTCCCGGCTGGACCGGGACAAAAGCCTGGAAGTGGCATACATTACGGCCATGCCCCATATGCAGCGGTATATGGAAAAAAGTGCCCAGGTGCTCCAGATTTATCTCCAGTTCATGGCTCCGGAAGACATCCATGTGTATTCCGTAGATGAGGTGCTGCTGGATCTGACGCCCTATTTGAAATCCGGGGGCTGGACGCCCCACGGCCTGGTCCGGGAGATGATCCGGCAGGTGCTCAGGGAAACCGGAATCACCGCCACCGCCGGTATCGGCACCAATCTGTACCTGTGCAAGGTGGCCATGGACATTGTGGCCAAGCATATGGAACCGGATCCGGACGGGGTACGGATCGCCGCCCTGACGGAACGGACCTACCGGCAGCTGCTGTGGGACCACTGTCCTATGACGGATTTCTGGCGGATCGGGCCGGGAATCACCCGGAAGCTCCAGCGGTACGGTATGTACACCATGGGAGCTGTGGCCCGGATGTCCCTGGAGAATCCGGATCTGTTGTACCATCTGTTCGGAGTGAATGCGGAACTGCTCATCGACCACGCCTGGGGCTGGGAGCCCTGTACCCTCCAGGATATCCGGACCTATGAGCCCCGGAGCAGCAGCCTGGGATCCGGCCAGGTGCTCCAGCAGCCCTGTACGGCGGAAAAGGCCCGTCTCCTGGTGTGGGAAATGGCAGACCTGCTGGCCCTGGACCTGACAAAGAAGCACCGGGTGACGGATCAGCTGGTGATGACCCTGGGGTATGACCGGTGCAACCTGGAAGACCCGGAACGGCGCCGGTCCTACCGGGGGAAGGTGACTGCCGACCATTACGGAAGGCCGGTTCCCGTCCATGCCCACGGGTCCCGGAACCTGCCGGGAGGATACACCGCTTCCGGACAGGTGATCCGGCAGGAGACCCTGGCCCTTTTTGACCGGATTGCGGATCCGCATCTGCTGATCCGGAAAATCAGCCTGAATGCGGAGCATGTGCGGAACCCGGAAAGCCTGCCTGTCCTGGGGGGAGAAACGGATCTTTTTGTCCGGGAGCCCGGTCCGGTGTATGTCCGGGGACGGGAGGACCAGCTCCAGGAAACCATCCTGTCCATCCAGAGCCGGTACGGCAAAAATGCCCTGCTCCGGGGCAGCAACCTGCTCCAGGGAGCCATGACCCGGGAACGGAACGGACAGGTAGGGGGGCATCGGGCATGAAGGACTATGCAGATATGATGGAAATGGATCATCCGGAAATCCCCGGCCACCCCCGGATGCGCCGGAAGCAGCGGGCCGCCCAGTTTGCGCCTTTTGCCGCCCTGAACGGCTATGGGGAACTGGTGGAAGAAGCCATCCGGCAGCAGGAGGAAGCGGTGGAAGCCCAGGTGGAGCGCATCCGGGATCCGGAAAAAGCATAATGTATTTTTATGCACAAAATCCAAATAAAAAATCTGTTCCCTCAGGAGGTTCTGTGCTATAATGGTTCTACTATACAAACTGTGCACCAGATACAGCAGTAAATGAGGGGTGGTCATGATGTTTAAAGTGTTTATCGATGGCGGCGAAGGGACGACTGGTCTGCGGCTGGCCCAGCGGCTGAAGCAGCGGAAGGATATCGAACTCCTTTCCATCAGTGCGGATCTCCGGAAGAATCTGGATGCCCGTCTGGAAAAAATCGACATGGCCGATGTGGCCTTCCTGTGCCTGCCGGATGCTGCTTCCCGGGAAGTGGCGGCGGCCGCCAGGGATTGTGACACCAAGATCATCGACACCTCCACGGCCTTCCGGTGTGATCCCAACTGGGCTTACGGATTCCCGGAACTGGGACCGTCCTATTTCCATGCCATCCAGGAAAGCTGCCGGATTTCCAACCCGGGCTGCCATGCCACCGGCTCCATTGCTGTGCTGGCTCCCCTGGTGAAAGCCGGGCTCATTGCACCGGACGGGCTCTATACCCTGACCTCTCTCACCGGGTATTCCGGCGGGGGCAAGAAAATGATCGCTTCCTATGAAAACCTCCATGACAAGGAACTGGATGCGCCCCGGATCTACGGGCTGAACCAGCAGCACAAGCATCTGCCGGAAATCCTGAAATATGCGGGATTGGAACAGTCTCCCATTTTCCTGCCCATCGTAGCGCCCTACTATGCCGGGATGCTGGTAACGGCCGGATTTGCCATGCCCCAGGACCTGAGCCTGGCAGCGGTACGGAAACTGTATGCGGATTTCTATCGGGATCAGGCTTTCATCACCGTGGTTCAGAACGAGGAACTGCCCAAGATGCTGGGGTCCAATACCCTGGCCGGGAAGGATTCCCTGCGGATCTATGTATGCGGCAACGAGGACCGGTTCACCGTATCCGCCCAGTTCGACAACCTGGGCAAAGGGGCCAGCGGTGCGGCCATTGAGAACATGAACATCGCCATGGGCCTGGATCCGGCAACGGGATTGGAATTGTAAGGTGCTGCGGAGCAGCACCAGCTGGCAGTCACTAGTCACCAGTCACTAGCCGAAAGAGAGAACCCGTCCTTTGGGCCGGGTTCTTTTCATGAGAAGGAAAGAGAGGGACACCCATGGAATACTGGGATATTTACGACAGCAGTAAACAGGTCACCGGCCGGAAAATGGTCCGGAACGACTGGCACATGAAACCGGGAGACTACCATCTGACGGTGCTGGCCCTGATCCGGGACGCCGCAGGACGGATCCTGATCACCCAGCGGAAAGGGGACAAGGAATGGGCTCCCATGAAATGGGAGATCCCCGGAGGGGGCGTCCGGGCCGGGGAAACTTCCCAGGAGGCGGTTCTCCGGGAAGTGGCGGAAGAAACCGGGCTCTATTTCACCCCGGAACAGGGCCGCTGCATCCATACCTACCGGAGCGACAGCCCGGCCGAACAGAACAATTACTTTGTGGATATTTATGAATTCCGGGGAAATTTTATGCCGGAACAGGTAAAGATCCAGGAGGACGAAGTGGAAAGCTTCCGGCTGGCCACTCCTGGGGAAATCCGGCAGCTGGGAAAACAGGACGATTTCCTCCATTTTCAGAGAATCGAGGGACTTTTGACCATGGACATCAAAAAAATCACCATTGCAGGCGCCGGGACCATGGGCTATTCCATGGCGGATATCTTTGCCCAGAACGGGTATGAAGTGACGCTGTGGAACCATCGGCAGCCCACTCTGGACAAGGCAAAAACGAAGATTTCCCCGGCAGCGGCGGAGAAGATCACCTTCACCACCAGCCTGGACGCCTTCCGGGGCCGGGACCTGATCGTGGAATCCATTGCGGAAAATCTGGACATCAAACTGGATTTCTACCGGCAGATGAGCCCCCTGGCGGATCCGGAAACCATCATCGCCACCAATACCTCCGGCCTGTCCATCAACAAGCTGGCGGAAGCCGTCACCGGTCCGGAACGGTTCCTGGGGATGCACTGGTTCAATCCTCCCACTTTGATCCCACTGATCGAAATCATCAAAAATGCCAAAACCCGGCCGGATGTGGCCCGGACCATTTATGACCTGTCCCTGGCCATCGGGAAGAAACCGGCCCTGGTGGAAAAGGATGTGCCCGGCTTTGCGGCCAACCGGATCCAACTGGCGGTGCTCCGGGAAGCCCTGGCCCTGGTCCGGGACGGGGTGGTCAGCGTGGAAGGGGCTGACGCGGTGATGAAATACGGCCTGGGCTTCCGGTGGGCCTGCCTGGGGCCCCTGGAAACGGTGGATTTCGGCGGACTGGATGTGTTCTATCACATCAGCGAATACCTGATGCCGGATCTGGAAGATTCCCATGCCGTGCCGGAACTGCTGGCGAAAAAGTTCCAGGCCGGGGAATACGGGGTGAAGACCGGAAAGGGCTTCTATGATTATGCCGGGGACAAGGCCAGGGAAGCCACCGCCGCCCGGGACAAAAAGCTCCAGGCGGTGTATGACGCCCTGTATGGAGAAAAGAAATGACTGGGAAAGTGCCGGAAGAGTGCAGGAGCTGCCGGGGAGAATGTCTGAAAAACGTGGAATTCCTGGTGGGCCTGCCTCCGGAAAAGGTGACCACCCTGCTGCGCCGGGCGGTGCGGCTGACCCTGCCCAAGGGAGGCTGCCTGTTCCGGGAGGGGGAAGCCTGTGACGCCATCTACATCATCCACCGGGGCCGGGTGAAACTGAGCACCTACGACCAGGACGGACTGGAGCGGATTGCCGGCATCTTTGTGGAACACGATACCATGTGGGAAGGGGTACTGGTCCCCGACAGCCGGTATTCCGCTTCGGCCATTGCCATGACGGAGGTGGAGTACTGCAAGCTGGCCCGGAAAGATTTCGAAGAGGCCATCCAGGAACCGGAAGTGGCCATGCGGATCATTGCCCTTTTGAGCAAGAAGCTCCACGATGCCAACCGGCGGAACCTGTTGAAAAGCATTGCGGACCCCAAGGAACGGGTGGCGGGGCTGCTGCTGTACCGGTACCGGCGGCAGACCAGCGACATCATTACCCTGCGGCTGGACGAAATGGCCGGGCTGATCGCCCTGCGGCCGGAAACCATCAGCCGGAAGCTGAAGGAACTGGAACGGGAAGGGTATGTGAAAAAGACCGGCCAGAGCAGCATCCGGATCCTGGATCCGGACCGGCTCATGGAATTGGTGAATTATTGAAAGAGCTGTCAACGGTCAGCTGTCAACGGTCAACGGCCGAAGGAAAGGACCCGCCTGTGGGACGGGTCCTTTTTCAGATTTTGACTGGAATCAAGGAACCTTTTTCCAAAAAGACATACAATGAGACCCATCAAGAGGTACACAATGGTGACCCCTTTGATGGGGTCTTTTTTATCAGGAGGTCATTATGATCCAGGGACGTATCCATTCCATCGAAACCTTCGGGTCCGTAGACGGGCCCGGCACCCGCTTCATCATCTTTGTCCAGGGCTGCCACATGCGCTGCCTGTACTGCCACAATGTGGACACCTGGAAATGCGGCCAGGGAGGCCAGCTGAAAACCGCCGACGAACTGCTGGACCAGGCGGAACGGTACCGGCCCTACTGGGGACCGGAAGGGGGCATCACCGTCAGCGGCGGGGAACCCCTGCTCCAGATGGAGTTCCTGCTGGACCTGTTCCGGAAGGCCAAAGCCCGGGGCATCGGCACCTGCATTGATACGGCCGGCCAGCCCTTTACCCGGAAAGAGCCTTTCTTCAGCCAGTTCCAGCAGCTGATGGAAGTGACGGACATCCTGCTGGTGGATGTGAAGCACATCGACCCGGAAGCCCATAAAAAGCTCACCGGCCAGCCCAATGACAATATCCTGGACCTGTTCCGGTATCTGTCCGATAGCAAAAAGCCCATCTGGGTGCGCCAGGTGCTGGTGCCCGGCTGGACCGATGATCCGGCATCCCTGAAGCGGACCCGGCATTTCCTGGATACCCTTGCCAATATCCAGCGGGTGGAAGTATTGCCCTACCACAATATGGGGCTGTACAAATGGGAAGAACTGGGCATCCCCAACCAGCTGAAGGACGTGAAGCCCCCCACCCGGGAAGAAGTGGACAAGGCACGGGCGATTTTGAGAGCCATATAAAATTGGTTAGTTTAAACAAACTTGATTCCAGTCAAGGTTTTCAAACAGGAAAAGGGCTATGATTAAGCCATCGAAAACGAAACCATCAGGAACTCAAAAGGAGGATCTGTAATGAACAGCATCAATCAGAATGTTGCATGGAGAGGTTTTAAAGGCGTGAAATGGACGGACGATGTGGATGTCCGGGATTTCATCCAGAACAACTATACCCCGTATGATGGGGACGAAAGCTTCCTGGCAGGGCCTACGGAAGCCACCAACAAACTGTGGGGAAAGGTCCAGGAACTCCAGAAGGAAGAACGGGCCAAAGGCGGCGTGCTGGACTGCGAAACGGAAGTGGTTTCCAGCCTGACGGCATACGGCCCCGGCTATATCGATGAATCCATGAAGGATCTGGAACAGGTGGTGGGCCTCCAGACCGACAAGCCTCTGAAACGGGCCTTCATGCCCTACGGCGGCATCAAAATGGCGGAAGAAGCGGCGGAAACCTACGGGTACAAAGTGAACCCCAAGTTCCACAAGATCTTCACCGAATACCACAAGACCCACAACCAGGCCGTGTTCGATGCCTACACCGCTGAAATGCGCCGGGCCCGTCACAGCCACATCGTAACCGGTCTGCCCGACACCTACGGCCGGGGCCGGATCGTGGGGGACTACCGGAGAGTGGCTCTCTACGGCATCGATTTCCTGATCAACAAAAAAAACGAAGATCTGGACAACTGCGGCTGCGGCGTCATGACCGACGACATCATCCGGCAGCGGGAAGAACTGGCGGAACAGATCCGGGCCCTGAAACAGATGAAGGAAATGGCCAAAGTCTACGGCTATGACATTTCCGCCCCGGCCAAGAATGCCAAGGAAGCGGTACAATGGCTGTACTTCGGCTACCTGGCTGCCGTGAAGACCCAGAACGGGGCTGCCATGAGCGTGGGCCGGATCTCCACCTTCCTGGATATCTACATCAGCCGTGACCTGGCGGAAGGGACCCTGACCGAACAGCAGGCCCAGGAACTGATCGACCACCTGACCCTGAAATTCCGCATGGTGAAATTCGCCCGGATCCCCTCCTACAACCAGCTGTTCTCCGGAGACCCGGTATGGGCCACCCTGGAAATGGCCGGCATCGGCATGGACGGCCGGCATATGGTCACCCGCAACGACTACCGGTTCCTGCACACCCTGGAAAACATGGGGCCTTCTCCGGAACCGAACCTGACGGTGCTGTATTCTTCCGCACTGCCGGATAACTTCAAGAAATACGCCGCCCACATTTCCATCACCACTTCCTCCATCCAGTACGAAAACGACGATGTGATGAAGCCCGTATGGGGCGATGACTACAGCATCTGCTGCTGCGTATCCGCCACCCAGACCGGGAAGGAAATGCAGTTCTTCGGGGCTCGGGCCAACCTGGGCAAATGCCTGCTGTACGCCATCAACGGGGGCAAGGACGAAAAGTTCCTGACCAAGGACGGCAAACACATGCAGGTGGGGCCGGAATATGCACCCATAACTTCCGAAGTGCTGGATTACGGCGAAGTGATGCACAAATTTGACCTGATGATGGACTGGCTGGCCGGGCTGTACGTGAACATCCTGAACCTGATCCAGTACATGCATGACAAATACTACTATGAAGCGGCTGAAATGGCCCTGATCGACACCGATGTGCGCCGGACCTTTGCCACCGGTATCGCCGGGTTCTCCCATGTGGTGGATTCCCTGTGCGCCATCAAATATGCCAAAGTCTCCACGGTCCGGGATGAATCCGGCCTGGTGGTGGACTACAAGATCGAAGGGGACTTCCCCAAATACGGCAACGATGATCCCCGGGCGGATGAAATCGCCGTGTGGCTGCTGAAGACCTTCATGACCAAGCTGCGGAAACACCACACCTACCGGAATTCCGAAGCCACCACCTCCATCCTGACCATCACCTCCAATGTGGTGTACGGCGGCGCCACCGGTGCCCTGCCTGATGGACGGAAGGCCTATACCCCGTTCGCTCCCGGTGCCAACCCGGCCTACGGTGCGGAACAGAACGGCCTGCTGGCATCCCTGAACTCCGTAGCCAAACTGCCCTACGAATACGCGCTGGACGGGATTTCCAACACCCAGACCATCGCTCCGGAAACCCTGGGCCACAACGAAGAAGAACAGAAAGCCACCCTGGTGCGGGTGATGGACGGTTACTTCGACCAGGGAGCCCACCACCTGAACGTGAACGTGTTCGGGGTGGACAAGCTGATCGACTGCATGGAACATCCGGAAAAACCGGAATACGCCAACTTCACCATCCGGGTATCCGGGTATGCGGTGAAATTCATCGACCTGACAAGAGAACAGCAGCTGGACGTCATCGCCCGCCGCGCCCATCAGAAGATGTAACTGTTCTTGATCAGGTTACAAAAAATCCTTGACTTTCCTAGTGAAGTAGTGTAGAATCAGAACCATCAAAATCACATACCTTCATCGAGAGCAGCAGAGGGATTTGGCCCTATGAAGCTGCGGCAACCCCCGGACGGGAAGGTGCCAATTCCAACAGGGATTCCCTGGCAGATGAAAAAGCGAGCTCAGTCATCAGAAACGCCATCTGTCCAGCAGGTGGCGTTTTTCTTGTGTGGCTTTCGGGAAGGCAAAAAAAGCAATCTGGTAATATGTCAAGTTAAAAAATGAGGTGATTTCTATAAAAATTCTTAAAAAAGGGCGCACTTAACAAAACGTTTCTCTCAGAAATTTTAAAAGAAACGTGTGTTTGGAAACATTAATTTTGTTCTACTCTATCAGAAGAATAGAGCTGATGATTGGCCAGCAATCCAAAAATCAGTCTTACAAATTTTCGAGCTGTTAAGGCGAGTGCGCGTTTGTGCTGATGGAGTTTCACCTCAGCGTATTTCTTTTTGTAGTACGCAGCGAATTCACTGCAATGTTCTTTCACATGACTGGTAGCTTCTATCAGATAATACCTGAGATAAGCATTACCAGCCTTTGAAAGAGGAGTATCATCGCTTTTAAAGTTACCTGACTGGTTTTCACGCCAGATAAGCCCGGCGTACTTTGCCAATGCTTCTTGAGAGCTGAAAGCCTCAATATGGCCAATTTCTGCCAGAATACCAGCAGCCATAACAGGTCCAATTCCAGGGATGGATAAAAGGCTCTGATAGGCGTTAGGATCTAACCCACGCAAGGTCTTCTCAATTGCCTTGTTTACTAATTTCATCTCCGCCTGGTATGTGGAGATAAGAGTAAAAGATGAGGCGATGGAGATTGTAAGGGGCTCATATAGACACTTATCCAATCGGTAAGAATTCCGGGCAGCCTGTCTGAGCAGGTCTGCGGTCTGTTTAGGATTGTTGAAGTGGTGATGGCCTTTTTCACCTAAAAAAGCCACAAGGTCTTCTATAGGCATTTCGAGAATTTCCTCTGTAGAGAGAAAATCAGTTAAAACAGAAGCAGCTGTAGTACCGAAAGTATTAGAGAAGGGCTGCTTATCTGCTTCCAACAGAGAAAACTCACTGAATTTAAGGAAGATATTGGAAAGCATGTAGGCCTTTTCACGAGTAAGGGCTTTTGCTAAATGAAGCCTGTGTCTAGTGAGGCGCTGGAGAGCCAGGAACTGGCTGCCGCGCCAGGGCTTGGCAGTGATCCTGTTGGCACGAGCGAAATCAGCAATAACAAATGCGTCAACAAAGTCGTTTTTACCCAGGTCAACGAAAGATTTTTTGTAGTTACGAATGACCTTGGGATTTAAGCAATATACCTTGGTTTGAAAAGGTGCCAGGGTCTCGCAGGAAGATAAGTAATTGGCGATATGGATTCCATAAAAAGATGTGGACTCTAAGCCAACTACTAATCCAGTAAGGTCCTTACGGCACTGCAGATAGTCTGCAAGCCGATTGGCCAGTTCAATGGCGCCGGGCTGATTGTTGGTAACCGTGAAAGTTTGGAGCGGTTTTTGGGACTCAAAATCCAAAAGTGCAACAACATTACTACGGCTGCTCACGTCAATCCCGACGAAAAGAGTAGAAAGAAGATCTGCCTTCTTCAAAGAGATTCACCACCTTTCCGGCTAAGAATGGAAAAGTGACAAGGAATTATCCTGATCTTAGTTACTGACTGCACCCTCGCCAATTAGCATTCATTCGTGGGAGACAACATTGCTGGAATTTACTCCCGCCCGAAGATGCAACATCTGTGTAAGCAGTATTTGATAACTAAGGCAGGCGTCAAGCTTTTCAAGCAGTCATCCAAAAGGAGCCGCAGGAGAGAAGAGACGTAACCTTGGTCACAATTCACTAATGTAATTGTAACATCAGGATATTCTGATTAAAAAAATCTGTTTGAGTAAGGCTAAAATCTTACTCACAAAAATATTATACGAGGAGAGATGTTGTATGAAACTGAAGAAATGGATTGCAGCAGTGGTAGCCGTACTGGCACTGGCCGGCCTTACCGCCGGCTGCGGCAGCAGCGACAAGAAGGCAGCAGCGCCTGCCGAGAAGAAGTCCATCACCGTGGGCATTACGCCGGGGTATTCGGAAGAGATCATGGAAGTGGTGAAAAAGGAAGCCGCCAAACAGGGGCTGACGGTGGAAATCAAGACCTTCAGTGACTATGTAACCCCGGACCAGGCCCTGGCCCAGAAGGACATCGACCTGAACTCCTTCCAGCATGAACCCTTCCTGCTGGCCTTCAACAAAAAGAACGGGACCAAACTGGTAAGCATCGGCAAGACCTATCTGGCTCCCCTGAAACTGTATTCCACCAAGATCAAGGACATCAAGGACATCCCGGACGGCGCCAAGATCGCCATCCCCAATGATCCTTCCAACGGTGGCCGGGCCATCCTGATGCTGAGCAAACTGGGCCTGCTGAAAGTGAACCCGGATGTAAAAGCCACGGAACTGACCGTAAACGACATCACCGAAAACCCGAAACACCTGCAGATCCTGGAACTGGAAGCAGCGCAGCTGCCCCGCAGCCTGGATGACACCACGGCCTCCGTCATCAACGCCGGCTATGCCAACAGCGCCAAACTGGCTCCGGAACTGGCCATTGCCAAGGAAGACAACACCAGCCCCTATGTGAACATCATCGCCGCCCGGGAAGAAGACAAGGACAACCCCACCTACAAGAAATTCGTCCAGATCTTCCAGAGCCAGCCGGTAAAGGATTACATCCTGGAAAACTGCAAGGGCAACCTGGAACCTGCCTGGTAATTGAGAAAGAAGGGAACGGCAGTGAATCTTACAAAAGAAGAACAGAAATACGCCGCCCATCTCCAGCGGTTCATCCAGTGCGCCACCGTGTCCAACGCCAATGTGGACCGGGTGGACTGGAGCCAGTTCGAGAAGCTCCATGAAGCGTTCCGGGAATTCTATCCCCATATTTTCAGCCTGATGGAGCTGGATGAAGTGGGCCAGGCCGGCCTTCAGTTCCATCTGAAAGGCAGCGGCAGCGACAAAAAGCCCCTGCTGCTCATGGCCCACCAAGATGTGGTGGAAGTGGGGGACGGTCGCCAGTGGACCTTCGACCCCTTCGGAGGGGAACTGATCGACGGCTGCATCTGCGGCCGGGGCACCACCGACTGCAAGCATCTGCTGCTGGCGGAAATGGAAGCGGTGGAAGCCCTGCTGGCAGAAGGCTGGCGGCCCGCCTATGACCTGTATCTGTCCCTGGGCTACAGCGAGGAAGTGTACCTGGAAAACGATGTGGACGGAGCGGAAAAGCTCACCCGAAACCTGGAACAGAAGGGCATCCGGCTGGGTACCGTGGTGGATGAAGGAGGCGGCCTGTTCCCGGTAGGGGACAAGCTGGAAGCCAAGATCGGAGTGGCAGAAAAATCTCCCGTGAACTTCGAGATCTACGCCAATTCTCCCGGAGGCCATTCCAGCCGTCCGGGAAAGGGCACGGCTCTGGGGACCCTGGCCAAAGCCATTGTGGCCATCGAAAGCCATCCTTTCCCTTACCGGCTCACGCCGCTCACCCTGGCCCATCTCCAGAAAAGTGCCAGGCTCCAGGAAGGCAGCCGCCGGGCCATCTATGCAGATCCGGAAGGCCACTGGAAGGAACTGTGCCAGCTGGCCCAGGAAGATCCGGCTCTGGACGCACTGCTCCACACCACCATTGCCTTTACCATGGCAGAAGCCAGCAAGCAGCCCAATGTGCTGCCCAGCCATGCAGCCGCCCAGATGAGCGTCCGGGTGCTCCAGGGGGATACGGTGGAATCCTGTGAAGGGTATTTCCGCCAGTTCCTGCCGGAAGGGGTGGAAATCCGCCATGTGTCCGGGAAGGATCCGCTGCCCGCCTCCGATCCTCAGGGGTACGGGATCCAGGTGGCGGAAAAAGTCCTGAAGGAGCAGTACGGGGACAAGGTGGACGTGGTGCCGTTCCTGATGCTGGGAGGCACCGACAGCCATTACTACAAGCGGATCGCCGACAATGTGATGCTGTTTTCCGGGTATCGCCGGGATGAACGGTGGGGAGCCGCCCACCAGGTGAACGAAAAGATCCCCGCCGATGCCCTGAAGGGCAGCGTGGACTTTTTCAGGAAATTTCTGCGGTCCTACTGATATGGAACTGAGCTACCAGGTGGACCGGGACCATGCCGGATGCTGTGTACGCCAGGCAGCCCGGGGGCCCATGCACCTTTCGGAAAAACTCTGGCGCAAAATCAAATGGAATGGCACCATCACCGTAAACGGATCCCCGGTTTCCAGTCCTTCTCACAGGCTGGAAGCCGGGGACCGGCTTGTTTTCCACTGGGAAGAAAAAGCGGCGGTGATCCCCGTCCATCTGCCCCTTTCCGTTTTGTATGAAGATGAGGATCTGCTGGTGGTGGACAAGCCGGCAGGGATGCTGATCCATCCCACCTGGTCGGGCGCCCGGGATACCCTGGTCCAGGCCGTGGGAGGGTATTTCCGCCGGACCGGCCAGCACTGCGGCATCCATCCGCTGTACCGGCTGGACCGGGATACCACCGGGGTCCTGATGGTGGCCAAATCCGCTTTCGCCAAACACGCCCTGACCCGGGATCACAGCCAGATCTACCGGGAATACCTGGCGGTTTGTGAAGGAAGGTGGGGGATTCCTCAGGGACGAATCGAACATCCCATCGGCCGGGTGGCGGAAGGGGTGGACCGGTGGACCGTGCGGCCCGATGGCCGGCCGGCGGTGACGGAATACCGGATCCTGAAAGAGAACCAGGAATGGACGGTGCTGAAAATCCATCTGCTCACCGGCCGGACCCACCAGATCCGGGTCCATTTTGCCCACGAAGGACACCCGCTGGTGGGGGATCCCCTGTACGGGACAAAAGACGGCCGGATCGCCCGTCAGGCTCTCCACGCCTGGACCGTCCGTTTCCGGCATCCCCGGACCGGAGAAGAGATGCTCCTCACCGCACCGATGCCGGGGGATATGGAGGGGCTGCTGGGGGAGAAAAGCAGTGCAGAGTGAAGAGCAGGAAGGCAAACGACAAACGACGAACCCGCAGGATTGCCTGAAAGGACGCTCTGACCTCTCTCCTAAAATATGATATAATCAAATAAGAGCACCGTAAAGGAGATGGATAGGATGAGACGACAGAAAGGGCAGGACATCATTGAATATGCACTGATGCTGGCAATCATCGTCGGTATCGGCGGATGGATATACAACGCCGGTGCCAGCGGAAGCCTGACCAGGTCCATCAATTCCGTCTTCAGCAACGCCAGCGCTCTCCTGGACGAAGCTTCCAAGGAAAAACTCCCGGCCGCGTCCACAGCGAAAGATATCATCGAACGGCTCCGGCAGGGACGGTACGACGGGCTGGCGGATGTGCTCCAGGGGAAACCATCCAGCACCCTGGTGATTTCTTCGGACAGTGCAGCGGGACAGGACCTGGCCCGGAAACTGAATATCCAGACCAAAGAGGGGGACGCTGGTTCGTGGATCTTCATACAGACGGACAGTATGTAGTCACCTATTATGCGGCGGATGCCAATAAATTGAGTTTCTCCGCTCTGAAAGAAGATTATAAGAACAATACTTCAAAATATTATAATCCGACCTATGGTGAAAAGGATACCCGTCGGTATCCCACGAAGGTAACCGTCGATGAAGGGATATACAATAGTCAGGGTAAAGAGAGATTATATTCCGGTACCACAGGTCACGTGGGACCATCCGCTGATGGAACCGGATTCACTATTTATCCCGGTTCTTATTGAGAATCCGTAGAGGCGAATCAAGGCCGGCGCAGCCGTGTCCCAGGCAAGCCCATTCATCGGCCGCTGACAGGGCTGCCCATGGGCAGACTCCCATTTGCGTCAACTCCTTGAATAAACCATGACAAAACCTGCTCCTGTGTTGACAGGGCAGGTTTTTTGCTATAAATAAAAAAAGGCTGGAGCGTGGAAAACCTGGATCCCGCCATGGTGCGGCTGGACTGAGAAAAACAGTGCAGAGGGAAGAGTGCAGAGCGGGACGGCGGAAATCCAATGATCCATTGCGGTACCGTAGGGGCTCCACGCCGGGGAGCCCGCGAAACGCACGAAATTCCAACGACCCATTGCGGTACCGTAGGGGTTCACAACCGGAGGCCCGCTTGATTGCTGATTATTTGTGTGCTGTGCGGGGCAACCGGCCTGCGCCCTCTACGGCATCGCAGGCTGCCCCCTCTGGCATCTCTGCCCCAAATAGGGTACAATACTCCTATGACTAACCCATTTGCCCGTGCTTATTTTCAGCATTTGAAAGGTGGTATTTCCATGAAAATCAAACGTGTTCTGGCTATCCATGATCTTTGTTCCTTTGGGCGCTGTTCCCTTACGGCGGCGGTGCCTGTGCTGTCTGCCATGGGGCATCAGGTCTGCCCGTTCCCTACGGCGCTGTACAGCAATAACCTGACCTATGGAAAATTCGTGAACCGGGATCTGACGGGCCTGATGGCTTCCTACCGGGAACAGTGGAAGGCCCTGGGGCTGTCGTTCGATGCAGTGTACAGCGGTTTCCTGGCAGGCCCGGACCAGGTGGCCCAGGTGATCGCCGCCATTGACCAGTTTGCCGGGGAAGACCGCATTGCGGTGGTGGATCCGGCTATGGGGGATGACGGGAAACTGTACCCGGTGTTCGATGATTCCATGGTGGAAGCCATGAAAAAGCTGGTGGCCCATGCCACCCTGATCACCCCCAATTATACGGAAGCCTGCCTGCTGACGGATACCCCCTGGAAGGAAGGGGCACCCACGGAAGACGAACTGGAAGCCCTTTGCGACAAGCTGCTGGCTCTGGGACCCAAACAGGTGGTGATCACCAGCGTACCCTGTGATGAAGAGCATTTGAAGATTGTCAGCTCGGAATCCAACCAGCTGTTTCCGGAAGCCTATGAAGTGAAGCGGCTGCCCTTTGCCACCTGCGGTACCGGGGACGTGTTCACCAGCACCCTGCTGGGGTATGTGCTCAACGGCCGGGATCTGAACCGGTGCGTCCAGGAGGCGGCGGATTATGTGAGCTATGTGATCGACACCACCATCAAAGCCGGCACGGATCCCAAAGAAGGGGTGGTCCTGGAAGGGTGTCTGTGGAAGCTGCTGTTTCCCCAGTCCAAGAACTGCACCACGTGTATGGCGTAAGCCGGCGGGAGGGGATGTTGCATATCCTGTGCAACATCCCCCTTGTTTTTTCTCCATTCAGTGATTTATAATGAAGATTGGTGAAAAAATGTTTGCTTTTGGACGGAGTCCTGGTCAGTTGAAAAAAAGGGGGAATGGACATGGATCTGGTGAAGAAGACACCGGCTGAAAAGGAGGAGGCCTTCCGGCTGCTCCAGAAACTGTATGCCTCCGAACCCATCAAACCCCGCAAACCGCCTGCTCCATTGCCGGAAACCCTTCAACAGCTCCGGGCCATGGAAAAAGACGGGGAAAGCCGGTATGAAACCACTCCGGAACTGTTTGTCCGTCAGGGAATGGCCGCTGCTGCTTACGAAGACGATACGGTGTACGACCTGCCGGTGCTCCATTACTATCCCACCTACCGGGTGCTGACGGACCAGGAACTGCGGGGCTATTTCGGCTGGCGGACCCGGCTGCGGCATCAGCAGCTGGAGCGGACTTCCCTGACCTATGCCTTCCTGTACATCTATGAGCTGCTGAACCAGATCGGGGTGGAAAATCCCCAGGATGGCTACGATAAACTGAAATCTTTTGGAGACAATTACGGGATGCTGGACGACCGGATCCTGCCCTATCTCCACCAGTGGCTCCGGGATTATGTGCTGTACTGGCAGCTGGATCTGAAACTGCTGCCGGAAACCAAGCGCTCCCGGCAGGATGAGGCCTATCTGGTGCTGGAAAATTATAAGAACGTCTCTGACCAGGAACTGTTCGAGGCCCTGGACCTGTTTTCCACCTACCATATTTCCCGCTCCCGGCTGTACAAACAGCAGCCGGAAGACACGATCCGTCTGCTGGGCCGGATCTACCGGATGATCCAGGCTTACTGGGAATCCCACCGGAAGAAGGGATTTCTGCTGGAGCATGTGGGAGGGCCATCCTATGACTGGCTGGAGCTGTTTGCCAACGCGGTGTTCCTGCGCCGGGAAGACAACCGGGATTTTACCCTGCAGGTGAATCCGGTGTGCGTCTACCGGGACCGGAACGGGGTGTGGACGTTCCGTCATCTGGATTATACGGCCAAACAGCTTCGGAAACTGGGCAAACTGATGAAGACCCTGGACGGGTTGCTCCGGGACGAACTGGATTTTCCCCAGCCCCTCCAGCAGCCCTTGTCTTACAAATGGCTCACCCGTCTGGTGCACCAGGCGGTGGAGGAGGACCGGAAGGAACAGGCGGAAGCGGAAAAACGAAAAGTGGTGTTCCACCTGGATCAGCTGGACAGGATCCGCCAGGATGCGGCGGTGACCCGGGACAAACTGATGACGGAGGAAGAACGGCGGGAGGAAGTGCTGCCCGCCATTCCGGAACAGCCGGATCCTTCTGCAACGTGGGAAAGGGGGAACAGACTGGCCGGATCTCCGGACGGTTCGGACTGGGAAGACACTTCCGCCCGTGCTTCTTCTCCGGCTGGAGAAAATCCTCCGGCACCGGAATCTTCCGGTCTGCCCTGGAACCTGACGGAAGACGAATACCATTACCTGAAGGACCTGCTCTGCGGAAGAGACACTTCCTGGACGGGAACCAAAGGCCTGATGCCCTCCATCCTCACGGACAGCATCAATGAAAAATGCTATGAGGAATTCGGGGATACGGTTCTGGAAGCCGGGGACCCGCCCTCTGTGATAGAAGATTACCTGGAAGACCTGAAAGGAACGATAGAACCATGACCCTGAAGATACCCAAACGGATTGCCCGGACCCTGATCAGCTCGCTGAAGGGGGGCGTGGTGCCCCGGATCGGGCTGCCCTATATTACCGTGGGCCGGAAGAACGAAATCGATGCCCTGCTCCATGATGTGGAAGTGATCGCCGATGGTGGCGCTTCCTTCCGGTTCATTGTGGGCCGGTACGGCAGCGGGAAAAGTTTCCTGCTCCAGACCATCCGGAACTATGTGATGGAAAAGGATTTTGTGGTGGTGGATGCGGACCTGTCCCCGGAACGGCGGCTCCAGGGAACCAAGGGCCAGGGGCTGGCCACCTACCGGGAACTGGTCCGGAACATGGCCACCAGGACCCGGCCGGAAGGAGGCGCCCTGCCGCTGATCCTGGACCGGTGGATCAACCAGGTCCAGCAGCAGGTGGTGGCGGAAAGCGGCCTGTCTCTGACGGACGGCCGGCTGGATGGACGGGTGGAACAGAAAATCGGCCAGGTGATCGATGCCCTGAACGAAATGGTCCACGGCTTCGATTTCGCCCGGCTGCTGACCCTGTATTACCGGTCCTACCGCCAGGGGGACGAGGCCACCAAGGCCAAAGTCATCCAGTGGTTCCGGGGGGAATTCCACACCAAAACGGAAGCCCGGCAGGAGCTGGGGGTGAACATCATCATTTCCGATGAGGACTGGTACGAATACCTGAAGATCTTCGCCCTGTTCCTGAAACAGGCCGGGTACGCCGGGCTCCTGGTGTGCATTGATGAACTGGTGAACATCTACAAGATCCCCCATGCCATCACCCGGCAGTACAACTACGAAAAGATCCTCACCATGTACAACGATACCCTCCAGGGCAAGGCCCATTACCTGGGCATCATCATGGGGGGCACTCCCCAGTGCATGGAAGATCCCCGGCGGGGGGTCTACAGCTATGAAGCTCTCCGTTCCCGGCTGGCAGAAGGCCATTTTGCCGGAGAACACAAGGATCTGCTGGCTCCGGTGATCCGTCTCCAGCCCCTGACCAGCGACGAAATGCTGGTGCTGGTGGAAAAACTGGCGGAAATCCATGGGGCACTCTACGGCTATGCACCCAAAGTGATCCAGGAGGATCTGGTGACGTTCATCCGCATTGAATTCCAGCGGATCGGGGCGGATTCCCACATTACCCCCCGGGAAGTGATCCGGGATTTCATCGAAGTGCTGGATATCCTGTACCAGCATCCGGAACTGAAGGTGGCGGAACTGCTCCAGTCCGACAGCTTCCAGTATGCGAAAAACGCTGTGGAAGGAGAAGAAACCGCTCCGGAGTTCGCGGAATTCACCATTTAACGAAAGGAAATCATGAATATCTTTGACCGGTATGCACCTTTTGTCCAGGATTTCATCTACAGCCAGGGATGGTCGGAACTCCGGCCCATCCAGGTGGCGGCAGGGGATGTGCTGCTGAATACGGATGAGAATCTGCTGCTCACCGCTTCCACGGCTTCCGGCAAGACGGAAGCGGCCTTCTTCCCCATCCTGTCCCTGTTTGCCCAGGACCCCCCAAAAAGTGTGGGATGTATTTACATCGGACCCCTGAAGGCCCTGATCAACGACCAGTTCCTGCGGCTCCAGCCTTTGTGCGAAGAAGGGGGCATCCCGGTATGGCACTGGCATGGGGATGTATCCCAGTCCCACAAGGCCAAACTGCTGAAGCATCCCTCCGGAATCCTGCAGATCACCCCGGAATCCCTGGAAGCCCTGCTGCTCCACAAGCACATGGCCATTCCCCGGCTGTTCGGAGATCTGCGGTTCGTGGTCATCGATGAGGTCCATTCCCTGCTCCGGGGGGACCGGGGGGGACAGACCCTGTGCCTGATCCAGCGGCTGTCCCGGCTGGCCGGGGTGAATCCCCGGCGGATCGGCCTGTCGGCCACCCTGGGGGATCCGGAAAAAGTGGGAGAATTCCTCAGCATGGGAACGGGACGGAAGACCCTGATCCCCCAGGTGAAGGCTCCGGGGACCCGATGGCGGCTGTCCATGGAACATTTTTACGTGAAGGACGCCCAGGCCGGGGAAGACCGGACGGATATCGCCGCCCTGCCGGCTCTGGACCAGAAGACGGACCAGGCACCCGCCCAGGCGGATCCGGGGCTGGGGTACATTTTTGAACATACCCGGGGCAAGAAATGCCTGGTGTTCGTGAACTCCCGGGAGGAGTGCGAAGGGGTCACCACCAGTCTCCGGCAGTACTGCGAACTGAACCATGAACCGGACCGGTTCCTGATCCACCATGGGAATCTGTCCGCTTCCTACCGGGAAACGGCGGAAGAACTGATGAAGGACGAAAGCCGGAGCCTGACCACCGTGACCACTTCCACCCTGGAACTGGGCATCGATATCGGCCGGCTGGAACGGGCCTTCCAGATCGATGCTCCCTGGACTGTTTCCTCATTCCTCCAGCGGATGGGGCGGACGGGACGGCGGGATCTGCCCCCTGAAATGTGGTTCGTGATCCGGGAAGATGAACCGGAGATCCGGGCCATGCTGCCGGCCACCATTCCCTGGAAACTGCTCCAGGGGATTGCCCTGATCCAGCTGTATCTGGAGGAAAGATGGGTGGAACCGCCCCGGCTGGACAGGCTGCCCTACAGCCTCCTGTACCACCAGACCATGAGTGTGCTGGCCAGCAACGGGGAAATGTCCCCGGCGGCCCTGGCGGACCGGGTGCTGCGGCTCAGCTATTTCCACCGGATTACTCAGGAGGACTACAAGGTGCTGCTCCGGTATCTCATTGCCGAAGACCATATCCAAAGAACGGAGCAGGGGGGCCTGATCGTGGGCCTGGCCGGGGAGCGGGTGATCCGTTCCTTCAAATTCTATGGGGTGTTCCAGGAAAACGAGGAATTCACCGTCCGCTGCGATTCCCAGGAACTGGGCACCGTGGTGGCACCTCCCCCTCCGGGCGAGAAAATCGCCCTGGCCGGCCATGTGTGGCGGGTGCTGGAGGTGGACCGGAAGCGCCATGTGATCTACTGCGAACTGGTGAAGGGAAAAGTGCCCGCCTATTTCGGGGAATGTCCCGGGGATATCCACACCAAGGTGCTGGAACGGATGCGCCGGGTGCTCCGGGAAGACCGGAACTATCCCTATCTGATGAAGAATGCGGTGGCCCGGCTCCAGCAGGCCCGATTCACTGCAAAGGCATCAGGAGCGGCGGAAAAGCCCCTGATCCGGTTGGGGGGCAAAATGTGGTGCCTGCTGCCCTGGCTGGGGAGTTACGGATTCCTGGCCCTGGAACGGTTCCTGAACCTGAAATGCGCCCAGAAACTGGGCCTGAAGAAACTGGATCCCTTCCGGCCCTTCTTTATGCAGTTTACCATGGAAGCGAATGAGGAGTCCTTTTTCCAGGTGGTGGAGGAGGAAATCCAGAAGGAAATCGATCCGCTGGAGTTGGTTTATCCCCACGAAGTGCCGCTTTTTGACAAATATGACGAGTATCTGCCGGAAGAACTGGTGAAAAAAGGGTTCGCCCTGGGGGTATTGAACCTGGAGGATGTGCGGAAACGGGTCCGGGAATGGACGGAGAATCGGAAAAAGGCTGTGGGGGCACCGGAAACCCGGGAGCCCCGCTGACCCAGTGAAAAGGAAGGATGTTATGACGGAAACAAAACTGCAGCCCAAAAGCCGGGGTCTGGACATGCTCCATGGCTCCATTGCGGACAAACTGTTTTATTTTGCCATGCCCATCGGGCTCATGGGGCTGTTTGAGCAGCTGTTCAACAGTGCGGATGTGTTCCTGCTGGGCCATTTTGTAGGGAAGGATGCCATGGCGGCGGTGGGAAACAACATGCCGGTGATCGGGCTCCTGGTGACCCTGCTGATTGGGATCTCCCTGGGGGCCAATGTGGTGATTGCCCAGTATCTGGGAGCCGGGAAGCAGGACAAAGTGGAAGAAACGGTCCAGACCGCCATTGTGATGGCCCTGGGGCTGGGGGTGCTGCTGGCGGCGGTGGGAGAACTGATCGCTTCTCCGGCCCTGAAACTGCTGGCGGTGCCTCCGGAAGTCCATGACCTGGCGGCCACCTATCTGCGGATCTTCCTTTTGGGGATGCCCTTTTTGACCCTGTACAATTTCGAAGCGGCCATTTTCCGCAGCTGCGGGGACGGGAAGACACCGCTCTACAGCCTGGTGGCGGCCAATATCCTGAACATCACCCTGGATCTCTTGTCCGTTACGGTGCTGGGATGGGGACTGACCGGGGTGGTCAGTGCCACGGTGCTGTCCTTTGCCGTCAATTCCGGCATCCTGTTTGTCCTGCTGTGCCGGACCCCTCAGCCCATCCGGCTCCAGCGGCACCATATGCGGCTGAACGGCCATGAAATGGGAAAAATCCTCCATATCGGCCTGCCGGCAGGGATCCAGGGCATGGTCTTTGCCCTGAGCAATGTGGTGATCCAGTCTTCCATCAACAGCCTGGGGACTGCTGCCATGGCTGCAGCAGCGGCTTCGGTGATCATCGAATTCAATATCTACTGTTTCGTCAACGGGTTCAGCCAGGCCACCACCACCTTTGTGGGGCAGAATTACGGGGCACGGAAACTCAGCCGGTGCCTGGCCTCCACCAAAGCGGCTTTCTGGGTGGAGGGACTGTTCCTGCTGTGCATTACGCTGCCCATTCTGTTCTTTGGGGAGCATATCATCGGCTTTTTCAACCATGACCCGGAAGTCATCCAGCTGGGGATGCTGCGGCTGTGGTGCGTGGGGGATATGCTGTATCTCAACGGAGTGGTGGACATTATGTCCGGGGCCCTGCGGGGATACGGGTATTCTCTTCCGCCGGCCATTGTGGCGCTGATCGGTATCTGCGGCGTGCGGCTGGTGTGGATCTATACGGTGTTCGTCAACCACCGGGACTATCTGACCCTGATCATGGCCTATCCGGTCAGCTGGCTGGCCACCACGGTGGTGCTGGCGGCGGTATACTATCAGTGCCGGAAATACATCCTGAAGTCGGCACTGGCGGGGAAATAAAAAAAGGTGCTGTGAAAAAATGAAGAATGATGTGACCCCAAAAAGTTAGACCTTAGTAACGAGATGGTTTTTACTGTCTCGT
>ENA-ORRO01000594-ORRO01000594.1-human-gut-metagenome-genome-assembly--contig:-NODE-594-length-29487-cov-4.132747_pt1 | contig 29487 bp, 19 predicted proteins | sample MGYA00242176_ERZ509136 | MGnify/ENA primary metagenome ERZ509136 (study PRJEB26280, sample SAMEA2338644) | human gut metagenome | biome: human gut; feature: human-associated habitat; material: faeces...
TCTTGATAAAATGTCCTGGATATTTCCCTCTAAGATCATCCTTCCCTGGTCAATGATACCGATATCCGTACACATTTCAGAAAGTTCCGAGAGCACATGGGAGCTGATGAGAATGGTCTTTCCCGCAAATTTCAGGTCTTCCAGTATCTCTTTAAATTCCACTCTTGTGCGGGGATCCAGTCCGGAAGTTGGCTCATCTAAGATCAGGATCTGAGGATCATGGATCAGCGCCCTTGCCAGACACAACCTCTGTTTCATACCTCTGGAAAGACCGTCCACATAAAAATCCAGCTTATCTTCCAGACCCACCTGCTCCAAAAGGGCAGTGTAACGTTTCCTTGCCACCAGTCCGTCCAACTGATAACAGGAAGCAAAGAAACTCATATATTCCCCTACTGTCAGGTTATCGTAAACACCGAAAAAATCAGGCACATATCCAATACAGGACTTTAACTGGTCCGGATCTGCCAGAGCATCTTTTCCGTTGATCAATACGCTTCCCTCTTCTGCCTGTAAAAGCCCGGTCATGATCTTGATCGCCGTCGTCTTTCCCGCTCCATTGGGACCGACAAATCCATAAAGAGCGCCTTCCTTTACAGTCATGTCCAGACCACTTAAAGCATGATATTTGCCATATATTTTATGCAGATTTTCAATCTTAAGCATTACTTGCTCCTTCCTGTGACTGTAAGTACCGGAAGCATGATATTCCAGGTATATTCTCCTGTGGTATCATATACATACTTCACTGTAATGGTATTTCCCGGTGACAGATATTCTTCCAGCTCTTCCCTGGTATAGTGATCTTTCTCCGGCTTCATCAGATCATAGTCCCCTGTATTGTAATTATAAAAATACATGCCGCCTGTAAATGGAACTGTGTAATAATAACGCAGACTGTCAGAAGCCTCTGCTGTCAGCGGATGGAAGTCCAAAGCTTCCACATCTGTTTCATTTCCCAGATAATACTCCAAGATCACAGGCGCCATTCCATACATGGTATTTCTGTCCGCGTCATATTCTCCGGAAAGAACATTTGGCTGTTTCTGCATGGCAGATCTGTATACATTTCCGCCCTTTTCATAATTTACATCCAGTTCTGAGGTAAGAAGGGTACAGCCATAAGCCTCATAGTCATTTTTCTTCAGGAAATCCAGATTTTCTTTTCCTCTTCCAAAAGCAACCACACTGGCCTGTGCATGATAACCGGAAAGATAATTTTCAATATAAAATGAAAGCAGATTGGCCCGCTCTAATGCCTGAACATAGGTGGCATCTTCCATATCCCCGTTTCTGTCATACAGGGAAACGCCTGTGATCTGGGAAGCCAGCGCATAGCTGAAATTGGTCGCGCAGAAAGTCACCTGACGGTTATCTAAGGAGATCGTCTCACCTGGTTCCATATTTCCGATCAGCAGCAGCTGATTGTAAAGAAGAATTGCTGCGTTCTCTACTGCATAAGAATAGTTATTGGTAAGAGTACCGGAAACTGTTCCGTTAAAAGCCCGGATCTCACCTGAGAAACCTTCTCCTGTTTCATTCTGGGTGTGAAGCTCCATCTGGAAAATTTTGGAATTAAAGGCCCCTGTATCCACTGCCTGGATCCAGGTGGCATCTTCCCCATAGCGGATGGTGATATCTGCTTCTCCTTCACCGAAAAATTCCTTCGATGGATTTTGGTCATAATAAGGACTGCCTGTAACAGGATACAGACGGTACTGGGGATTTAATTCCACTGAATATGTCTTATTATAAGGAGCCCGCATATTGATAAAAGTCGTCTCTGTTTTATCTGTCTGACTGGTATTTTCTATGGTAGCGTAAGTGAAAAACGGGCCCTTAAAACGGGTTCCTGTTCCCATTAAGATCACCATACCAGTGGTACAGATGGCGATCAGTGCCACTGCAGGCTGGTAATATTCCCGCAGATCTCTTTGTTTTAAGAAGAAATAAAGTCCCGGACCTGCCAGGGCAATATATGCCACTGCCAGGGTCATGTAAAATCCGATCTTTGGAAGATTGCGAATATTTCCTGTATTTACCAGACTCTGGACAGACCAGAACTGGTTGTAATTTCCACCACCTGCGTTGCTGTTTAAGGTATTGATTCTGTCTTCACCAAGGAGTGCTGTAAGGAAATAATCTGCATAGGAGTTGTCTTTTAAACAATATTCTTCCAGATCCGTAAAATCAAAAATTGCTGCCGCTGCCATTCCATTTCCTACAGAAGTAGCAGAAAGAACCGTAAGGGAACCACTTGTAAGCAGGTCTGTTCCGCCTTTTAAATCCACTTCTGTTCCTTCCAGGGAAAGAATATTTTCCCCCGGTTCCCTGGCTGTACGGTCCTGTCCCATCTGGATCTCGTAAACCATTCCAGGTGAAACCGGATATTCCAGCAATTGTTTACTGAAAGCAGATAATGTTTCATCTCCCCTGGCACCTGTTCCAAACAGTAAAATACCGCCACGGTGTACCCATTCCCAGATCGCCTCTGTCTGCTCTTCTGTAAGGGTCTCTGAGTTAAAATCCGTGATCAGAAGCACATCTAACTGGTCCAGTCCCAGTTCTGTATCCGGCAGATCATACACAGACAGGTCAATGGTCTTTGTACGCAGCATACTGTAATTGACACCTACCTGCTCCAGATAGGAAAGGCGTTCCGGCTCATCACAAAGTACACCGATAAACAGCTGGGCTGCATCTGTGTTCAGATCCATTTTCAGCCGTTTGCTAAGTACCTCATTGCCGGCCCCATCCATAAGTGTGATGTACATCAGGTCTGACTTGCTGCAAAGAGAGATATTTAACTTCTTTTCAAGGCTGCTGTCTCCCTGGATCATGACCGGAAATTCGTAGCGGTATGTATCATATTTTTCCTGGGAATTGTTGCTGTAACCGTCATAGTCCGGTTCCTGGGAAGTAACGCACAAAGTTCCTTCAAAGGTTTCCTCTGACGTATTGTCTAACTGTATATCCAGTGGAAGAAAACGCCCGCTTTTTGCCACATTGTCATATCCATAGACCACATCCATACGGATAGGGCCTTCCTCTGGCGCTGCTTCTGTTTTAAGCACCTGCTCACTGTCCGTACTGTCGGAAGTATCCGCTGATGCCCCTGCCGCTGTCCCCATTCCCGGTCCGTCTGCTGTCATGGCAGCCAGAGCCGAAAAACTCATGGAAGCGGACAATATGACCGCAAAAAGGGTGCCTCTCAGCGCCCTTTTTTTTCTCATTCCAACCATTTTATTTTTGCCTGTATCCATCCTGTAATTCCTCTTTAATTACTGTTTTTCGTCCTCAATATTTCCAAAATTTTCCTTATTTACATCAAAACGAACCTGAAGTTTTACAGTAAATACGGTTCCGTTAAGATCACTGGCTACACTAATGGTCCCTCCATGCATATCCACGATCTCCTTTGCAATGGCAAGTCCCAGTCCGGTTCCTCCTGTACTGCTGGAGCGGGACTGCTCTACACGGTAAAATTTATTGAAAATAAGAGGAAGCTCGTCTGCCGGGATCACATATCCATAGTTGGTAACAGAAACTGTTACTGTTTCGCTTTCTGCATGGATCTGCACCAGGACCCGCTTTCCATCTGCTCCGTATTTAATGGCATTTCCGATCAGATTGTCAAACAGTCTGGCTAAAAGATTTCCGTCTGCGTTAATAGTCTTGGCAGGCACATTACTCTGCAGATCATAAGACAGACCCTTTTCCACAAAATTAGGATACGCCTCTTCCAAAAGCTGTCCCAACAGCTTCACAATATCAAGCTGTCCCACATGCATGGCGATCTTGCCATAATTTAACTTGGTAAAACCAAACAGATCCTCGATCAGCTTCTCCAGCCTTCTTGACTTTCCATATGCGATCTCTATGTATTTATGCTGCATATCTTCCGGGATCTGACGGTTCCCTGCCAGAAGTTCCAGATAACCGATAATGGAAGTAAGAGGGGTTCGCAGATCATGGGCCACATTAGTGATCAGCTCGTTTTTCGTCCGCTCCGACTCACGCTCTTTTTCCATCAGCTGCTTGATATCCGCTGCCATCCTGTTTAAATTGGCAGCCATACCGGAAAACTCGTCATCCCCGATCACATCGATCACTGTATTTAAGTTTCCTTCTGATATATTCTGCACTGCATCAGATATTTTACTGATATAGCGGATATAGGGTTCCTGAAGGATCATAAATGTAATGGAAAACAGCAGGATCCCCAGGATCAGATACAAAAGCACCACCGCTGTATGCTGCTTTTCGATCGCCTGGACCATCAGGACCATTTTTCCCTTGTTTCCCATATACCGTGCCACCATAGACAGGTTTGTAACAAAGAACACCTCTACCAGGCAGGTAATAATGGCGCTGTATATGATGTTTGTGATCACCCTGGTCCGGTAGCGTCTGCTTACATCATTTTTCAATCTTATAACCTACTCCCCACACAGTTGTGATGATCTTATTCTGCCTGGTATCTTCCTTCATTTTTCCTCTTAAGCGACGGATATGTACCATAACTGTATTGTTGGCTTCGTATACTTTTTCGTTCCACACCTTTTCAAAGATCTCATCGGTGCTGAATACCTTTCCAGGATTGGAAGCTAACAGATAAAGGATGTCAAATTCAATGGGTGTTAATTTGATCTCTTCTCCGTCTACGATCACTTTATGATTGTCACGGTTAATGCTCATTCCCTTAATGGTGATCTCATTGTTCACTGTTTCCCTTGCACCGCTGTTTGGATTTAACTGAGTGTAACGGCGCAGCTGGGATTTTACCCTGGCTGTCAGTTCCAATGGGTTAAATGGCTTTGTCACATAGTCATCTGCACCTGTACCAAGTCCTAAGATCTTATCTAAGTCTGTGGATTTAGCACTGAGCATGATAATGGGAATATTGTTTGTCTCCCGGATCTTTCTGCACATCTCCAGTCCATTCATACCAGGCATCATAATATCTAACAGAACCAAGTGGATATCCTGCTTATCCAGGATACTCAGACCAGCCTCTGCATTTTCAGCTTTAAATACTTTATATCCATCACTGACCAGATAGATCTCGATCAGGTCCGCAATCTCTTTTTCATCATCTACAACAAGAATATTAATATCGGGCATTTGATTGTCCTCCTCTTTGGTTGTTTTTTCCCTTTCATCCCTTTCATTATACCATATACATATGCCTACTTCCTTACTTTTTTCTTGAAAAATTATGGCAAAAAAGGAACTGTGCAGTAAATTTCCCCTGACTGCAGCAGTTCCCTGTTTTTTTCTTTCTTTTTACTGAATATAGCGTTCTATTTTCAGGCGGTACTCATTTTACGATCAAATAATAAGGTGCCAAACAGACAACTTCTCCGGCAGCATTTTTTATTTCAAATATAAGGCGGAAAGTTCCTTTTGATGCACATGCATTTGAGATCTTTCCTTCTTCCATTGACACATTCCAGGCATCGGATCTCTGCCAGCCTGTGAGGCCTTCATAGGCAGTTACTGTTATCTGACCTTCCGGAGGCATATTTAATACCTGAACATTAAAAGACTGTCCCTTTCGCCATCCCTCACTGTCTGATATCCTGACACCGGTGATCTTTAAGGCAGTCCTGACTTTTTCTGCCTTTTTAAAAATAAGCTCTCTTGGTTCTGTTACTGCTTTTCCCTTTAAAGGCATGCTTTCTGTGAATGGATCTGTCTGGTACAGCTGCGCTGTAAAATGGTACTCTTTTTCTTCTTCCGGAAACAGGTCAGAAAGTAAAGTAAGTTTCCAGTTGGAATTTTCATTTTGCATATCACCAAGCGGCAGGATAAAACTGTCTTTTCCGCTGGTCCTGTATTCTCTTTTTCCCACTTTTAACCGGGCATCTTCGGGAAGTTCGGTCTCTCCTGTGCCGGTCAGTACCAAAGCGAACGTTTTTTCTTTTTGCGCAATCTCTTCCCGGGGATCTTCTGCTTTGCAGGTTATTATAACCGTTGGATCTTCTGTTTTGCAGGTTACTGTAACTTTTGGTGTTTCCTCTCTCTCCTCGCTTTCTCTTATTTCAAGATCATATGTTTTTCCCGGCACCACCTGCACTTCCAGTTCCATCTGGCAAACTTTCACTTCTTCTGAGCTGTCTGATGCTATGAAACCCAGTTGATATAAACCTTCTTCTGCTTTCTCTTCTGACTCTTCAAAATCTGCCATGAATTGATAGTCCAAAGAGTTATACTCTGTACTTTCCATATCATAACTGTATTCCTCATCACCACTCATACGGGTAAATTTATTCAGGTCAATCCTGCTGACTTTCTCCTGCACCTTGTAATACCAGAAATCTGTTGTGCTTCTCTCTTCTGACCGCTCTGTCATAATGATCGAAGTCCCCACAGGCAATCCTTCTTCCATCCCGTCTTTTTTCCAGACGATCTTCCGGCTGTCATAGTTTCCGGGAATAAAAGAACGCACATTGTAAAATGCTGTAAAAGATGAAGCCTCATCTATAACTGCTTTTTTATTTTTCTCTGTCTCTGCAGATCTTAACTGGTAACAGGAGCCTGGGAGTATTCCAGAGCCGGAAAAACTGACCGGTATCACCTTACAGACCAGCCAGATCCTGCGTTTAAGGGTAACCTGGTCGTTTCCCAGAGTCACATCAATGTACCGCTCTCTTTCACTGTCTGTAAGGGCTTTTGAAAACTCCAGGATCATATTCAGATCTACCGTTTCCTCTTCCTGTATCCACCAGTTTCCGGGACAGCCATCTTCTGTAAGCAGTTCTTTTCCACTGTCATTAATCTCTAAACAAACCCGAAACTGTCCGTTGGCTCTTTCTCCTGTAAAATCCCCGGGATCTTCTTCTGTTAAATAAAGCCCCGGGGAGAGTTCTACCTCTTTTACCCTAAGGCCCTGTAAGTATTCCGGACACCAGTGAAATGCTTCTTTTAAAGAAACTTTTTTCTCTGCATACTCTGTTTCCAGAAGCACTGTAAAAGCATCCTCTTCATAATATGCTCCTGCTGCCCCCGTCTGCGTTTCTGCTGACTCTTTTTCTGCTGCCATTCCCCAAAAAGCCAGCCTTCCACTAATCTCCATAAGAAATACCAGAAAAAACAATCCTCTGCATATTTTATACTTCTTCTGCTTTTTCATAATCTCTTTTCATAGTCTCATATCCCTTTTTCATATTCCCAAGTACATCTTAATCTGCTGCCTCTGCTCTTAGCTGCGTATCCCAGGTATAGTCGGTCTCTGTATCTGTTTTAAAAAAGCGATAAGTCCGGGACGTATAAGGTTTCATCCACAAAGTCAGCTCCCCTGCCTCATACAGATCTTCCGTCCTGGTCTTTACATCCTCAAAAACCGCCTGGGTACTATCCGGTATCAGTCCCTCCGGCCAGGAAATCTTTATATTCCCCTCGTAATCTTTTACAGAAACAATCAGCTGTACACAAAAACTGCCCTGTTGGTCCTCTTTTACACAGAAAATATCGTTTTCCTTTTCCGGTATCACAAAGGTTCCCTTTAATGTTTTTTCAAAAGGAGACAACGACTGTACCTCTATGTCATAAACTCCCGGAGCCATATCCTGAATTACGATACGCTCAGAACTTCCTGCCCCCTGCTGTGGATACAAAATACCTTCTCCGCCTTTTTCTTCCCCATCTTTTCTCACCTGATAAATGTAATGGATGGGCGTATCAGACCATCTGTATCCGTCCTGATCATTGCGAAGTTCTATTGCAAGTGCCTCGGTTTCCGGTGACAGCTGGTATTCATTTCCTTCTTCTGTCAGCCGGTCACTGGTAAAATAAAAAGGAACTGCAGCCATTTCGTAAATATGGGTGCTGCTGTGATGATACCGGGCAAGAACGGGTACTACAAGAGTTGATGCTATAGTTTCTGCCTGTTCCATATGAACCTGTATTTTCACAAGATCCGGAACATCCGCCCATAAAACATCTTTCTTATCTTCCGGCCATATTACTTCCAGTTCATATGCATGGCCCTCTTTTTTTCCTGCTTCAAACCACATATCAGCCGTCTGAAACAGATAATTTTCTGTGACCATTTCTGAAAAACGTCCCAGCTCAGTATTATTTCTTTTTAATACATATGTAAGGGGCAGCGTTCCGGCTGTTGTAACCTGAATGGAATAGTTTTGTCTGGTCTCACTTACATTTCCATTTTTTTCATTTGTCACTGTAAGGGCGTATACCCTGTCTGTTCCCGGCTGCAAATCACCTGTTTTCCCTGCTCTGCTAAAGGGCTGCAGGATCTGTCCCCCATGTTCAAATGCAGCCACTTTTGCGCTTTCCTGCTTATGATCTGCACCGCTGTATCTGGCAAGGGTCTGCAGCCACTGTATCCCTTTTCCAATTTCCGGGATCTTAAACATTACCACACCTTTGATCTGAGACCGTTTAATGGGAATGTCCTCTGTTTCATTGGCATCCCCTTTTGTAATGACCTGATCCCCTTCTGCGGAAATGATCCTGTGTACGATTATGGACTCACCTGACTGGTAGACTACAATGTCCCCGATTTCTGCATCTGCCTTTTTTCTTACTAAAAGCAGAGTTCCTTTTTTTAAAGCAGGTTCCATACTTCCTGAAACAACATTAGCAAAGCCGATACCAAAAGGCATGGGAAAGGGATCTTTTAATACACGTTCTGCACAGATCATGTACATCCCTGTGCCTAATACCAGCCCCAGAATTGTCATTACAAACCTGCGGATCCATTTTTTCATTTATCCATGCCTCTCTGTTCATCGATGCTAAATTTTCCGTTTTTGTCTACCTTCAGTCCTGCCGGTGTCCGGTTGCTTCCGTCTTCTTCCGGCGGGATCACACCCTCTGGTATGTATACCTTCTGCTTTTTATCAATAACCGCCCGGTATGAAGTGTCCGGAAGGAATGTACTTTCTTTTAAAGTCAGCACCAGTTCTATTGCCCGGATCTGTTTTCCCACCCGGATCTTAAACGGACTGTTTTCCCGGAAAACAAATGAAACAGGTTCTTTTTTCTTTCGTTCCAGTTTCCAAACCAGCTGATAAGCGGTACCATCCGGCATAAGAACTTCCCACTTCTGTTTTCCAAAGGGAACTTTTTCCAAAACAAAACGTCCATCCACAGCAATTTTTTCTTCTTTTCCGCTCCATTTCAGAGTTCCGCCTGCTGCCGCTTTTATAAATCCGGTAACGTAGATCCTGTGTCTGAAAAATAAAAGGATGAACCAGAAGAATACACCTGGCAAAAACAGGTTTCTCCATTGGAAAGCCGGGTCAGATCTTTCGCAGACAGCAGCTGTATAACTTTCTTTTATCCAGATATACAGTTTCAGGATCCGCCTATACAGAACATATAATCAGTCTACCTGGTCAGCAGTTAATTCTATGGAGAAGCTGGTTTTTACGGAGGCAATTGGAGATGAAACTCCTGACATTGTTGCTAAACCTGTGGTCTCATTAACTCCTACTAATGCATAGGAGCCTGATAATACATCCTTCACCACAACCTTACTTGTCCCTGCGATCAGCGCCCCCAGGATCGTATCCGCACCGTCATCTCCTTCAAACTCCCATTCCCAGGTAATATTGGTACTGGAGAGATTGTTTAATTGATCTGCCAGATCTTCTCCCGGTGCATAGATCTTTGCAGCATCTGTTTCTACTGTATAGATCGTCTGTCCCTGCTCTGCGCCGGTTCCTGCACTGCCGGTAACAGGCTGGGAGTCTGCCAGCAGATTAGCAATATTCTGTCCGATCTCACTGAGGCTGTCTTTTGTCTTTGAGCCAGTTACTTTTGCACCGCTGTAAACTACGGGATAGTAATTGGACTCAACATTAGCTACATTCTCTAGTGTATAATATGTGACTCCGGTCCCTTGCGTATACCCCTTCGCCTTTTCATACGCACCACCTGTCTCCGTATAGTATTCATTCCCCCCATTTGCAAAATCCTCTGCCTTTACATCATGGGCTTCCACCATCACCCCATATTCACCTTTCTTCAGGTAAATATTCTGTGTCTTGATGGTTCCGTATACTCTGGTGCTTACTTCCGGGGTTCCGTTTAATGTGATGTGAAGTCCACTGTTAGAATTCCTGGTTCCGGGGGCTATCACATCGGTTCCGGCAGCAGAACTTTTAACCGTAACGGAACTGTCCGTATTGGAGACAATGGTGTTGGAGTCTGCTCCTGCGTAAGCATCCCCATAAAGACTTCCGCTGATCCCCAGATTTACGCCCCATTTTGCTGCCCTTGCGCTGTCCTGGGCTGCATCTGCTGTGGTGTATTTTGCGAATGTTCCGCTGATCATACTGGTGGTTAAAAGAGCTGCGATCATAAGTCCTGATGCTGTACGCATCCTTTTGTTTTTCTTCATACCTGATTTCTCCTTTCACATTCCATGGCATATATTCTGTTTTTTTCATATCGGTTTCTGCGGACTGCATCATACATAACAAACAGAAGGATCGGGAACACAACACAGACCATCATTCCTTTTGACGTCTGCATAAAGACCACTGCATTTCCCAGTCCCTGGATCCGCCTGCGGTATACACCGGCCAGATTTTTTGCCGGCACTACAGCATTGTCCTTTACATTATTGGCATCCCCTTTTGTAACCCATGCCAGACTTCCATTTTCATCTGTTGTAATTGACTCCACTCTGTGGGTGACAATGCTTTTTCCGTTTCCTGCAGGATCAAAAAATGCGATCACATCCCCTGGCCTTACATCCGAGGCAGATTTTGTATGGCAAAAAATCAGGTCCCCTGCCTGAAATTCCGGATACATGGAATCTGTCAGTACCACCATTGGGAAAGTACCTGCAATATTCGGCACCCGCTCCCTGTTTATATGGCTTTTAAACAACAGTGTGCAGTTTATAACTACAACCGGCAGGATCAGGATACACAAAAGCGTCCCCACAAAAGTTCCCATCTTGCTAACCCATTCTTTTTCCACTGCCCTTTCCCTCCTTTAAAAAACAGATATTTTCTGTTACATACCGCTGGTAATCTTCCTTTATTTTTCGTTTGTTTCTGAGCCTGTAGGGAACACGGAGATCTCCTTTTAACAACATTACTTCTCTGATCTGTTCTACGTAATCCAGATTTACGATATAGCCTCTGTGGCAGCGGTAAAAACGTGGATCTTCTCTCAGCTGTTCTTCGATCCTGCCAAGATTTTGGGAACATTTAAACTCCCTTCCGTCTTTTCGCCTGCCATATACCCGGTGCTCCCTGGCTTCAAAATACACCAGTTCATCATAACCGTAATAGCTGTAATCTCCCTGTGTACGGACTGAAAATCTGGGATTTTTTCTTTTGAAAAGCTGGTCTAACCGCTTCACCAGGCGCTCCTTTTTCAAAGGTTTTATCATGTAATCCAGTGCGTTCATTTCATAACTTTCCACAGCGTATTCCCTGTTTGCAGTGAGAAATATAAGAGGGGTTCCATCCTCTTTTTCCCGGATCCGCCGGACTGCTTCAACGCTCCTTTGGCCGTTCATCACAAGATCCAGGATCAGAAGGTCAAAATGTTCCCCCTGAGCCATGTCTTTTTCCAGAAATGTAAGATCTGTATAAGAAGTCACAGAAAATACCCTGTGTGTTTCCTGGAAATACGCTTTTAGGGCATCTTTTAAAAGCGTTAAATGGTCCTCTGCCGTGTCAGCAACTGCTATTTTCCACATAGGCACAGATTCTCCTTTTACATTTTGTAGCTTTGCTTTATTTTGTTTAAACTGGTTGGGATCAAAAAAGACTCCAGATAGAAAAGAAATATTTAAAAAAGATCAAAATAAAAGATACTGGTATCGTACCATAACTATTTTTCTTTGCAACCACTTTTTCCTAAAATGCAGAAATTCTTTCCTAAACAGCAGATTGCAATTAAAAAAGTCAAAAAAAAGAAGGACTGCGTAAACAGCCCTTCTCAGATTAAATTTTATTCATTACTGCTTTCGATCGGCTGGAAGATCCTGGTCACTGCCGGGTCTTTTGACTCCTGGCAGGCCTTTGCCATTTCGATGGCTTCTTCGCAGAACTGATCCTGGGAATTTACAAGGACCTTTCCACGCTTATCCACTTTCTCGTAGCTTCCATCCGGCTGGAGAAGATGTGCTTTTACATTGTCTTCCAGTTCCAGTTTCAGGATATGGATCACCTTTTCTTTCAGGTTTTCATCTTCTACCGGGAACAGGATCTCCACACGGCGATCCAAGTTTCTTGGCATCCAGTCTGCACTGCCCATATAAACTTCCGGACTTGCGTCATTAAAGAAATAGAAAATACGGCTGTGTTCCAGGAAATTTCCTACGATGGAGCGCACGGAAATATTTTCGCTAAGACCGGGAACTCCTGCTTTCAGGCAGCAGATACCACGGACGATCAGCTCTATTTTTACCCCTGCACAGGAAGCGTCATAAAGGGCGGAAATGATCTCCTTATCGCAAAGGGAGTTCATTTTTGCCATAATGTGAGCTTCTCTTCCTGCTCTTGCATGCTCTGTCTCACGGTTGATCATGCGCAGGAAACGATGGCGCAGCCATAAAGGAGCTACTGACAGCTTGTTCCATGCTCTTGGCTCTGAATAGCCGGAAAGCATATTAAATACAGCAGTTGCGTCTTCACCGATCTGGGGATCGCAGGTTAAGATACCGCAGTCTGTATACAGTTTTGCAGTGGAGTCATTGTAGTTTCCGGTTCCCAGGTGGACATAACGGCGGATACCGTCTTCTTCCATACGGACAACCAGAGTGATCTTACTGTGGGTCTTTAAGCCCACCAGACCATAGATAACATGGCAGCCTGCTTTCTCTAATTTTTTTGCCCAGACAATGTTATTTTCCTCATCAAACCGGGCCTTTAACTCCACTAAAACAGAAACCTGCTTGCCGTTTTCAGCCGCCTGTGCCAATGAAGCAATAATTGGTGAATTGCCGCTGACACGGTAAAGCGTCTGTTTGATGGCAAGTACATCCGGATCCACAGATGCCTGACGTATAAAATCAACCACCGGATCAAACGTCTGGTATGGATGATGCAAAAGGATATCTCCTTTTCGGATCTCATCAAAAATATTTTCCCCCGGTACGATCTCCGGCACGCGCTGTGGCGTGTAAGGCTCATTCCGCAGATCGTCACAGCCTTCTAATCCATACATTTTCATCAGGAATGTGAAATCAATTGGTCCGTTGATCTGGAAAATATCCTGTTCTGCCACTTTTAATTCATCTTTTAAGAAGTTTAACAGCTTTTTGTCAATACCGTCCTCCACTTCCAGACGGATCACCTCTCCCCACTGACGCATTTTTAACTGTTTCTGAATCTCTTTTAACAGGTCAGCCGCCTCATCTTCATCGATCGACAGGTCGGCATTCCGCATGACACGGTAAGGATATGCACAGAGTACATCATAGTTTAAAAACAATTTATCAATATTCCGCTCAATGACCTGCTCCAATAAAATGAAGGTCTTTTCATTTCCATCTTCCGAAGGGATATGTACCAGGCGTGGCAACACGCTTGGAACCTGAACGGTTGCAAATTCAATTTCCTCTTTTTCTGCCTTTCCTTTTTTCTTGGAAAGAAGTGCTGCAATGTTCAATGTCTTGTTCCGAATCAGTGGAAATGGTCTTGAGGCATCCACCGCCATCGGGGTGAGTACCGGATATACATTGTCTTCAAAATAGCGGTCCACAAATGCAGCCTGCGCCTCACTCAGATCTTCGAATGCATCCATCACAACGATCCCATGCTGGTGCATAAGCGGCACAAGAGAACGGTTATAGGTATTGTACTGAAGCGTGACAAGCTCTCTCGTGCGCTCATTGATCTTCTCTAACTGTTCCGATGCCGTCATTCCGGCAATGTCTTTTTTCTTATAATTGGCGTGTACCATATCCTTCAGGGATGCGACACGCACCATGAAAAATTCGTCCAGATTTGACGAAGTGATACTGACAAACTTTAATCGTTCCAGAAGCGGAATGGATTTATCTCTCGCCTCGTTTAATACACGGTGATTAAATTTCAGCCAGCTTAACTCCCTGTTTTCGTAATATTCCGGTTTTTTAAAATCCTGTTCTTTCTCCATAAGATAAACCTAGCCTTTCCATTGGTTGACTGTCAGCCGTAGACTCTCTTCTCTTTGATCACCGGCTTTATACTGAATACATTTTCAAAATATGACGTTTTGGCATCAAACAGTGCTTTTTCCAAAGCAATATCATCCATTGTCTCAATTGTGATCACAAGTTCTCTTCCCTTGACTGCCGCCTTTACATTCTTAAACTTCTGCTTATGGCTTCGGTCCATTGCATTGGATACACGAAGGATTGCAGAAAGTTTTGCAACAGTCAGATAACTGTCATGATCCAATTTATCTGCGAGATCTTCATAGGCAGGAAGCGGCCATGTATTATATAATACTGTGTTTGCAATGATCTCACGCTCTTTGTGTGTCAGTCCGATAATCTCGGAAGCCATAATAATGTCATAGGAGCAGGACGGACCGTTGGCAAAACTGATATATTTTCCGCAGTCATGTAAAATGGCAGCCACCTGCAAAAGCAGCCGTTCTCTTCTGCCAAGTCCATGTACTTTTTTCATCGTATCAAAAATAAGGGTTGCCATCTGCGTCAGTGCATCAATATGTGGGGTGTAACTCATGTAACGCTCGGAAAGATTTCTTGCGGCAGATAAGACATCCGCCTCAAAATCATGTTCCACCCGAATCATATTATTCTTCTGTGCATAGTGGAATGCGATACCATCGCTGACATTCGTTCCCGGTGCCCAGAGACTCTCTGCGCCGATGCTCTCTGCCATGCATTTAAAAATCATCATATATGGAATGACAAGCGCATCACTCTCATTCGAAAGGTTCAATTCCTCTGAGATTTCCTCTAATGTCTTCTCATCCAGCTTTCTGATGTACTTTAAGAACTTTGCTGCCTCTATGGTATTGTCTTCCTTGTTTTTTTCTACTTTTCTGCTGATCTCTGATATATAATCACCGATGATGATCAGGTATTTGATCTTCGTCTCCTGAAGATACATAGCTTTAAAAACTTCAAGTTCCTTGTCAACAAGTTCTTCTACCTGAAGTTCATACTGTGCCAGATTGTTACTTTTTCTTGCAAGCTGCTCCCGCATACGCATGGTGCCGAGTGCCAGATGCTGTGTTGTGACTACTTTTCCCTTTGAGAATACCGTGATCTGCATACCGCCGCCTCCGGCATCCACAACTGCTGCACCTTTCTGGATCATACGCTCAAAATCTTCCCGCATGGCAACCGATTTATAACTGATAAAGCGATGCTCAGAGTTACTTAAAACTTTTACGAGAAGTCCTGTCCGGATGCGGATCTGGTCTAAGATAAAAAGTTCATTTTCAGCGTTTCTCAAGGCTGCGGCAGCATACGCTTCGTAACTGTCCACCCGGTAGCCGTCCATGATCTTTTTGTACTCGGCAAGCGTATCACACAGCGCCTCCACAAGTTCATATCCGATACTTCCCTTGGAATATGCATCTCTTCCGAGCTCAATCCTGCTCCGGATATAATCAATGTCACGTATTTTCTTCTTTCCTGAAATCTCAAATATTTTAATACTTACTTCATAAGAACCGATATAAATTGCTGCGAATGTATGGATCACCAGATGTCTGCCTCCTCATTTCTTTTGTATATCTCTATTATACCAATTTTTTATTCTTTTCCAAGTAAATAGTTGATAAATTGCTGCGCTGTCCTGCCGGATAATCCGCCGTGGGAAAGCTCCCATTTATTGGCCTCAGCAAGCAAAGTGTCCTCATCCATGGAAACCTGATATTTTTCTGCAAGTACTTTGACAATATTCTGGAATTCCTTCTTATTCGGTGCGCCAAAGTAGATGGAAACACCAAATCTTGCATACAGGGATAATTTTTCCTGTACAGTATCGGAAGTATGCATATCCTCACGCACTTCCTCTTTATCCGAAAATGTTTCACGGATCAGGTGGCGTCTGTTGGAGGTTGCATAGATCAGTACGTTGTCCGGTTTTTTCTCAAGACCGCCCTCGATCACTGCCTTCAGATATTTATATTCGATCTCAAACTCTTCAAAAGAGAGATCGTCCATGTAAATAATGAACTTGTAATTGCGGTTTTTGATCTGTGCGATGACATCATTCAGATCACAGAACTGGTGCTTGTACACTTCGATCAGACGTAAGCCTCTGTCATAGTACTGGTTTGCAATGGCTTTGATACTGGTGGATTTTCCGGTTCCGGCATCCCCATATAACAGGCAGTTATTTGCCTGCTTTCCGTTGACAAATGCTTCCGTATTGTCGATGAGTTTCTGTTTTGCAAGCTCATAGCCGACCAGATCGTCTAATTTCACATGGGCAATATTTGTGATCGGCACGATCTCCACCTCTTCCTTTTCCCTGTGCTGAATGCGGAATGCCTTGTGAAGTCCGAGTTTACCAACGCCAAAATCTTTATAAAATGCCGTCACTGCATCTTTAAATCCGGACACATCTGTGGAAGCTTCCAGCTTTAACTTCAACTCATTGATGCGCTCCTTGATCCTCTTATTAAAAATCTTTCCGCTCCCTGTCATGCTCTGATAATCAGTGATGGCATCCATACAGTCCATCTCAAAATAAGAGGCAAGTTTTCCAAAATCAAAATCAAACAGCGATTTGATGATCTCAAAGTCATGCAATACGATCTGATTGACAGAGCCCTCCACTTTTCCGCGGATCTCACAAGTTTTGCTGTAAGCATTCTCATTATTTACAAGAAGAAATGCTAGAAAACTGTGCCACAGATTCCCCTCAAAGCCATGACTCACTGCCAGTTCCATTAACTGGTTCAAACTCTCATACAATAGAGACTCCACATCCTCTTTATTATAATATTCATTTTCATAATTCTCCATGATCCAGGTCATGTTATAAAATAATTTTCCATTTTCAAAATCTTTATATAAAATCAAATTCTTTGGACTTTTCATCAGTTTATTCATTCCCTTCTGCACTCACATAATTGCCAAGTATTTTCAAACGGATTGTCTCTTCTGTCAGCCCCCGCAACGCATTCTGTACGGCTGCATCATTGAGATTTCCCTCAATGTCAACAAAGAAACGGTACTCCCACGCTTTTCCCTGCACCGGTCTGGACTCAATCTTGTTCATGTTGATTCCGTTGTAGATAAAATGGGACAGCTTATGGTACAGTGAACCGCTCTCATGCGGAACTTCAAAAGAGATACTGATCTTATTGGCTCTCGATTCAAAAATCTTCTTGTTTGCCACAATGATAAACTTTGTATAATTATTTTTATTGTTCTGGATTGCCTCATCCAGCACTTTCAAACCGTAAATATCCGCAGTCAGGGTGCTTGCGATCGCTGCCTTGTTCTTTTTTCCATCTTCTTTGATCTTCTGGGCGGACATCGCAGTATTTTTCAGACTGTGCTTTTCCCAGTCTCTGTGGCTCTCAAGGTATTTCGAGCACTGCATCAGCGCCTGTGGGTGGGAATAAATGTCGGTGATATCGTCCATGTCTGCTTCCGGCAGGCCCAAAAGTGCATGGTCGATACGGATGATCTGCTCGCCCACGATATAATTATTGTATTCCACCATAAGATCATAGTTCTCGGAAACGATTCCGGCAGATGAATTCTCAATTGGGAATACAGCGTAATCGGCCTCTCCGTTTTGGATGGCTTCCATCGCATCCCGCCACGTATCCACATGATAACTGTCTGCATTCTCCCCGAAATACTCATTCAGCGCAAGCTGTGAATATGCGCCTTCCGTTCCCTGAAATACGATTTTAGCATTTTTGTAATTCAGATGATCTACTTCTTTAAAATCGGTTTTTTCCGTCTGACCATGTTCTGTCAGTAGCTGATACTGACGCTTCCGGCTCATGGACATGATCTGCTCGAACAGTTCACGGATACCATGTTTTAAAAATGGCGTAGTTCCTTTTCTGCTCAATGTTTCCAACTTGGAAACCTCACGCTGCTTGTCAAATACTTTCTTTCCCACAGCAATTTTATATTCAGCAACTTCCTCTGAAATTGCCATTCTGCGTTCATACAGATCCACGATCTGACTGTCGATCTGATCAATCTCATCTCTTAGTTCCAATAAATCTCTCATAAAAAATCCAAGCCTTTCCATTTATTATTTATAATATATTACATTCACAGTTTGCTTGCAAGAGAACACTTGCGTCATGGTATACAGAAATGCTATACTTTTTATAGATAAAGATTATAAATCAAAGAGGTGATTTACTTATGAAAAAAATTTGGAAATGGCTGCTTTTTGTGTTGGTGATCCTTCTTGCTGCCGGGTGTGTTTTCCTCTACCGGTACATAAACCGCATTCGGTATAATGACGGTTATGTCAACGGCAACACTGCGGGAAATCTGTATAACGAAGGATATTTCTGTGAAAAAGATGGTATTGTCTACTTTGCCAACCCTGCCGACAACTACTGTCTGTACTCCATGAACCCGGACGGCACAAACATCAAAAAGTTAGAGGATCAGAGTGTCAGCTACATCAACGTGGATGACCACTACATTTATTACTGTAAACTTAAGGGAAAAAGCGCTGATTCATTTTCCTTCCTCCCGATCAATACCAACAGTTTATGCCGGCTGGATATTGACGGAAAAGGAAAGCCTGAAATTTTAGATGATGATCCGTGTATGTATGCTTCCCTGGTTGGAAATTATCTGTACTATCTGCATTATGATACCACTGATGCAACCACGCTGTACAAAGTCAAAATTGATGGCAAGGAAAAAGAGCAGGTAGAAAAACAGTCCTACTTTACCGCAAGTACCGATGGACAATATATTTATTATAACGGACTGACAGACAATCATAATATCTATGAGATGGACACTTCCAATGACCACGCAAAAGTCATCTATGAGGGGAACTGCTGGATGCCGGTGAAAGACGGAAACAATCTTTATTTTATGGACTGTGAAAACGATTACCGCATTGCCAAAGTCGATCTGACAAATGGTGAAAAAACGCTGGTCACGGACTGCCGTGTCGACTGCTATAATGTCACAGGCGATAAAATCTTTTTTCAGAAAAATGATAAGACAAATCCGGCCATCTGTTGTATTAATACAGATGGAAGCAATTATCAGGAATTAAAAGAAGGCAACTACACTGCCATTAATGTAACTTCCACTTATGTCTATTTTAAAGATTTTACGACCAAAACCCCTTATTATACATCTGTTGCTGCCCCGGGCAATGTACAGATTTTCAATCCGTAAGCAGGCGTTGTTACAATGCAATTTTTTACAAAAAAAGAAACGTCAGGAAACTTCATTTTTTCCTGGCGTTTCTTTATCCCGCAAAACAAATATTTATGCAAAATCAAATAACGACAACTGATTGGACTCCGGCATATCGCCCAGCAGTCCAAGATCTGCCATAAGATCAATGGTAGATTTCGTCACCTTGGTTCTCTGGCGGAAATCATCTTTGGATAAGAATTTTCCGTCTTTTGCTGCCTCCGCAACCGCAATTGCAGCATTGTCACCCATACCTTCAATGGTATTTAACGCCGGCATAAGCTTTCCGTCGATGATCTGGAAACGGTCCGGCAATGCACGGTAAATATCAATTGGCGTAAAATCAAAACCTCTCGCATACATCTCCTGCACGATCCGCATATCACGGTAGACATCCTGCTCTTTTTTGGAAAGAGAGTCTTTTCTTCTTGTGTAATCCTTATAAAAATATTCCAGACGCTCTTTTCCCTGACACATGATCTCATAGTTGAAACCGGTCGCACGAATGGAAAAATATGCTGCATAATAGGCGAGTGGATAAAAAACTTTACAGTATGCAATACGCCACGCCATCATAACGTAGGCAGCCGCATGTGCTTTCGGGAACATATACTTGATCTTTAAACACGAATCAATATACCATTCCGGTACATTATGTGCCCGCATCTCTTCCTTCCATTCTTCCTTTAATCCCTTACCTTTTCGAACAGACTCCATAATGGTAAAGGACTGCTCACTGTCAAGTCCCATACTGATCAGATAAATCATAATATCATCACGGGTACAGATTGCAGTAGAAATCGTTGCAATCCCCTGCTCAATTAAAGTCTGTGCATTTCCCAACCACACATCCGTACCATGCGAAAGTCCTGAAATTCGGATCAGATCCGAAAATTCGGTCGGTTTCGCATCAATAACCATCTGCATCGCAAAATCTGTTCCAAACTCCGGGATTCCTAAACATCCCAGGGGAATACCGTTGATGTCTTCCGGTTCTACTCCCAATGCAGAGGTATTCATAAACAGCGACATGACTGTCTGATCGTCCAAAGGGATCGTCTGTGGATCAAGTCCTGTCAAGTCCTGTAACATACGGATCATGGTCGGATCATCGTGTCCGAGAATGTCCAGTTTTAATAAGTTATGGTCGATGGAATGGTAATCAAAATGAGTCGTAACCGTTGCAGTCGTCATATCGTTTGCCGGATGCTGTACCGGAGTAAACGTATTAATCTCCTCGCCCACCGGAAGAACAACGATACCTCCCGGATGCTGTCCGGTCGTTCTCCGGACGCCGACACATCCCTGTACAATACGGTCAATCTCACAGTTTCTCTTGTGAATTCCACGCTCTTCATAATAATTTTTGATATATCCAAATGCAGTCTTATCCGCAAGTGTACCAATCGTTCCGGCACGGAATGTCTGTCCGTAACCGAAAATAACCTCACAGTAAGCATGGGCTTTACTCTGATACTCACCGGAAAAGTTTAAGTCGATATCCGGCTCTTTATTTCCCTTGAATCCAAGGAAGGTCTCAAATGGAATATCAAATCCATCTTTTACCAGCTTTTTGCCACACACCGGACAAATCTTATCCGGCATATCACAACCACTTCTTCCGGAAAATGCCTTGACTTCCGGTGAATCAAAATCGCTGTATTTGCAATATTCGCAACGGTAATGCGCCTGCAATGGATTTACCTCCGTGATACCGGACATGGTCGCTGCAAAAGAGGAACCTACCGAACCACGGGAACCTACAAGGTAACCATCCTCGTTCGACTTCCATACAAGCTTCTGTGCGATAATATACATTACCGCATATCCATTGGAAATAATCGAATTTAATTCTCGGTCAAGCCGCTCCTTTACGATCGGAGGCAGTTCTTCACCATACATGCTGTGCGCCTTGTTATAGCAGATATCACGGAGCATCTGATCTGAATTCTCGATAAACGGCGGACACTTATCCGGTCTTACCGGTGCAATCTTCTCACACATATCCGCAATTTTGTTTGGATTTGTAATGACGACCTCTTCTGCCTTGGCACTTCCAAGATATTCGAATTCCTTTAGCATTTCTTCGGTTGTTCGAAGATATAACGGTGCCTGCTCGTCAGCATCCTTAAATCCCTTTCCGGCCATAATAATACGGCGGTAGATTTCATCTTCCGGGTCAAGGAAATGCACATCGCAGGTAGCCACCACAAGCTTGTTAAATTCCTCCCCCAGTCTGCAGATCCTGCGGTTGATATCCTGCAGCTCTTCCATCGTATTCACCGGCTCCTTGTCACTGCGCAACATGAACTCATTGTTTCCAAGCGGCTGTATCTCCAGATAATCATAGAACTTTACAAGTCTTATGATCTCTTCCTGCGGTCTTCCGCCCACAATCGCACGGTATAATTCTCCAGCTTCACAGGCAGAGCCTAAAAGAAGTCCCTCTCTGTATTTGACAAATTCACTTTTTGGCACACGTGGTCTCTTATTATAATACGTGAGGTGTGAAAGTGAAACCAGACGATACAGATTGATACGTCCGATGTCATTTGTCGCCAGAATAATTGCATGGTAGGTCGGCATTTTCATGACCGTTTCCGGGGAGGTGGAAACCATATGGTTCACATCATCGAGATTTTCCATACCGCGTTCTTTTAACATCTCAATAAATTTCACAAAAATTTCTGCTGTACAGGCAGCATCGTCAACTGCACGATGATGGTTTTCCAGTGAGACATTCAATGCCTTTGCAACGGTATCGAGTTTAAAACGATTCAGGTTCGGCAGCAGAATTCTGGCAAGAGCCACTGTATCTATGATCGTAAACTCTCTCTCTATCCCCTGATCCTTGCAGTTTTTCTTAATAAAACTCATATCAAATTCCGCATTGTGGGCAACCATGATCGCACCATCGCAGAACTTCATAAATTCCGGCAGAATCTCCTCAATCTTCGGTGCATCAATGACCATATCATCCTTAATTGAGGTCAATTCCTCGATTCGGAATGGAATTGGCACTTCCGGGTTTACAAATGTCGAAAAGCGGTCTGTAATGACACCACCGACTACTTTCACTGCACCGATCTCAATAATCTTATTCTTATCTGGGCTGAAACCGGTCGTCTCCAAGTCGAACACCACAAAGGTTTCATCGAGGCTCTGTCCTTTCGAATCTGTGATAATATCCTTCAAGTCGTCCACCAGATACGCTTCCACACCGTAGATAACCTTAAAATCGTCATCCGGACTCAGTGCATGGTTTGCATCCGGGAATGCCTGTACATCGCCGTGGTCGGTGATCGCAATCGCCTTATGTCCCCATTTCATGGCACGCTTTACGATGTCTTTACACTCGGACACACCATCCATATCACTCATCTTTGTATGACAGTGCAATTCCACACGCTTCTCCGGACTGGTGTCCATACGGGTGGTCGTAAAGTCTGCAATCTTCTTAATTCCAACGATCGAACCGATTGTTAATTCACTGTCAAACTTATCGATTGTCGTGACACCTTTGATTTTTAAGAATGCCCCTTTTTTCAGATTGCCAAGAAGCTCATCCCTGTCTTCATTTCTTGTAAATATTTTCAGGACAATGGAATCCGTAAAATCTGTGACCGACATGATAATGATTGTCTTTTCGTTACGGATCTCCCTCGTCTCAACCGTCATGACCTGACAGCGGATGGTAACTTCACCCATCTCACCCACGATTTTCTCCAATGGGATGGTTTCTCCATCCTCAATATCACGACCGTAAATTACATCCGGATTATCGGATTTTTTACCTCCGCCAAAGCCACCGCCATCATAACGTTTTTTAAACTCTTTCCGTGGTCCGTCATATGTTTTTTTTGCAGTATTTCCTGCACCATTTGCAGATTTTGCATCGTTTTTTGCAGGTTTTACGGCGTTTCCACCACCTGTAGAACCACTGTCTCCAGATGTTGTAGTCTGACCGGAAGCTGCACTTTTTTCATTGGCATCTGAAGCAACTGCAACTGTCTCTCCGTCCTCATCCTTCAAATTGATATTTTTTAATATATTTTTGATTTCAAACTGAATCTGAAGATCACTGTTTTTCTTGTACCTGCTCTCTTTTGGTTCCTCAAAGTCAAGGTCAACAATCAGGTTCATGCCACAGCGCTCACACACGATTTTCTCTAAAAATTCCACAATTTCATGGGAGCGTGTCTGTGCAATGATCGTATTTTCCAGTACAAGATGCAGATGACTGTCATCCGTAAATTCCATTTTGGAAGCACGCAGCAGATTGTATTCCATCAGACTGTAGGCTTTTAACTCTTCTAAAATACTGTCCTTATACATATCCATCAGCGTGCGGGCGGTATACTGCTCGGAGAGCTGATACTTTTCGATAATACGGACATTCATCCGTTTTCCCTTAAATATCTGCTCCTCAATGGATTTTTCTAACTGCGTAATGTTATTTTTATGTATGAGATGACTGCCCAAAAGATAGACACGGATATGATCTCTCTCATGATTCATCCCTACCTTGGTAACTTCCATCTCAGATAAAATTTTCTTCATATCCCCGGACACATCCAGTGTCGGAAAGACATCAAAAAATAGTTTTGCCATAATTATTCATTCCAATGTAACAGTTCATAGCGGAGTGCCTCTAAAAGTTCTGACTCCGGCACTTTTTTGAATACCTCGCCATGTTTGATAATAAGTCCCTCGCCGATTCCTCCGGCGATTCCGATATCTGCCTCTTTTGCTTCTCCCGGACCATTAACAACGCATCCCATAACGGCAACTTTAATGTCAAGAGGAATGTCGGCAACCATATTTTCTACCTGATTGGCCAGCTGGATCAGATTGATCTGTGTTCGTCCACAGGTAGGACAGGATACTACTTCCACACCGCCTTTGCGGAGTCCAAGTGTTTTTAAAATTAATTTGGCAGATTTGATCTCCTCTAATGGATCTCCTGTCAGGGAAACCCGGATCGTGTCACCGATTCCCTGATGTAAGATCAATCCAAGTCCGATGGCTGACTTGATATTACCGCTGATGATCGTACCGGCTTCCGTGATCCCGACATGCAGCGGATGATCGGTCTGGCTTGTGATCAGTTCATGTGCTTTCACACACATCATAACATCCGAAGATTTAATACTGATGACAAGATTATCATATCCCATATCTTCAATCAGTTTCACTTTATCCAAAGCACTTTCTACCAGTCCCTCAGCCGTCACTCCATGGTATTTCTCCACCAGATCTTTTTCTAAGGAACCACTGTTTACCCCTACACGGATTGGAATGTTGCGCTCTTTTGCGACATCCACCACAGCCTTCACACGCTCTGTGCTTCCGATATTGCCAGGGTTGATGCGGATTTTGTCTGCTCCATTCTCCATTGCTGCAATTGCAAGACGATAGTCAAAATGAATGTCTGCAACGACCGGAATCTGCACCTGTTTTTTAATCTCCTTTAATGCCTTCGCTGCATCCATCGTAGGAACTGCACAGCGGATGATATCACATCCGGCAGCTGTAAGCTGATTGAACTGTGCGGCAGTTGCCTCCACATTCTCGGTTTTTGTATTGGTCATAGACTGGATCAAAATCGGGTTGCCGCCGCCAATGATGCGGTTGCCGATCTTCACTGTTTTTGTCATAGTTCTTCTCCCTTTCGTATAAATTCTTACTGGATAATTGCGAAACTTTTTCTAATCTATATGAACAACTTACGAATGTCGTTAAACATGATCAGTATCATGAGTGCAAACAATATCATGATACCGGCAAAATGTACCATGCCCTCTTTTTCCGGGTCAACTTTTTTGCCACGGATCGCCTCTACCAGCAAAAATACAAGTCTTCCACCGTCGAGTGCCGGGAGTGGCAGAAGGTTCATGACACCAAGGTTCGCAGAAAGCAGGATACTGATATACAGCATTTGCAGGAATGCATAGAAGTAGCCGTAGGAAACACTCTGCTCATAGCTGTCTCCGATTGCACTGACAATTCCTACCGGACCACTCATATCATTGACGGTAACGCCTCCGGTAAAGAGCATCTTTAAGCTTCCAAGTGTCGTATAGATCCAGTACTCCACCTCGTAAGCACTGTATTTTGCCAGCGTGAATACATTGTTTGTTGTCTTCTCTCTGGCTGCCATTCCAATAAATCCATATAAATATCTTCCGGTGGTCTCATCATATTTTGGAGTGAGTTCCGTTGTGTAACGTTCTCCATCCCGCTCATAAGTTACTTTCACCGGTTCTCCGGCATGGTACATGGAATATGCACTCACCTCACGGTAAAAATGAATATGTTTATTTCCCATTTTTACAATCGTATCACCTGCCTGAAGTCCCGCTTCCTCTGCGGCATAACCCTCACTCACATCTGAGAGTACCGGAAGATCATATCCGGTGCAGCAGACAAGAATAAAAGAGAAGATAAAGGCCATGATAAAATTAAAAATTGGTCCCGCAGCTACAACGCTGATCCTTGCCCAGACAGATTTGTTGTTAAACGCTTTGTTATCCTGGCTTTCCGAATCCTCTCCCTCCATCATGCAGGCTCCTCCAAATGGAAGCAGTTTGATGGAGTATTTTGTCTCACCTTTCTGGATTCCGAAAAGCGTAGGTCCTAATCCAAGTGAAAATTCATTGACACGGATTCCATTTGCCTTTGCAAGCAAAAAATGTCCCAGTTCATGAAACAGGATAATAATGCTGAATATCAGTAATGCGATAATAATTTTCATGTAAAAAACCTTTCCTGATGTCTTGTTGCATTTTTAAATGCGTTTTATTTTGCACTCATCTTTTTTTCAATAAACTCATAAGCAGCTGCTTCTGTCCCCAAAATTTCATCCACATCCGGATGATCGACAAACTCTGCATTTTCCATACATGCCTCGATCAACTCTGTGATCTCCGGATAAGAAATCTTCCGGTCTAAAAACAGACTGACCGCTTTCTCATTGGCAGCATTGTACACAGTCGGAATATTTCCGCCCTTTTCCATTGCCTGATATGCAAGTGCAAGCCCGCGAAATGTATCGGTATCCGGCTTCTCGAAGGTAAGATCTGCAATTTCAAACAGATCCAGTCTCCTGCCCGAAAGATTCCGGCGCTCCGGATAATAAAGTGCATACTGGATTGGAAGTCTCATATCCGGCGTGCCAAGCTGTGCGATCACTGCTCCATCCTGATACTCTACAGCAGAATGAATGACACTCTGCGGATGTACTACAACCTGAATCTGATCTAAAGCCACATCAAAGAGCCATTTTGCTTCCATCACTTCCAGTCCTTTATTTACCAATGTGGAAGAATCAATCGTGATTTTTCTTCCCATGCTCCAGTTTGGATGTTTCAGGGCATCTTCCACCTGAATATTCTTAAGCTCATCTGCTTTTCTTCCACGGAACGGTCCGCCGGAAGCTGTCAGTAAAATCCTGCTGATCCTATTATCCCCGGCACCCTGCAGCGACTGGAAAATCGCACTGTGTTCGCTGTCCACCGGAAGAATCGGCACCTTGTATTCCTTTGCAAGCGGTATAATAATATGTCCGGCAGTGACAAGTGTTTCCTTATTTGCCAAAGCAATTTTCTTTCCTGCTTTAATTGCAGCAATCGTTGGTCTGATTCCAAGCATACCAACAATTGCGGTCACTAAAATCTCACTCTCCGGGATCACCGATACTTCAAGAAGTCCTTCCATGCCGGACACGATTTTTATGCCGAGGTCTTTTGTATTCGTACGAAGTTCTTTCGCCTTTTTTTCATCCCATACACTGACAATAGATGGTCTGAACTCCCTCATCTGTGCTTCTAACAAACTGATATTACTTCCGGCAGCCATTGCCACTACCTGAATATCCCCCTGCTCTCTTACAATATCGAGTGTCTGTGTACCGATAGAACCGGTAGAACCTAAAATTGCAATTTTTTTCATGTTTTATAATTTCCTTATCTTATAATTTAATAAAGTTCACTGCAAGGAAATAAATGATCGGTGCAGTAAAGATCACACTGTCAAAACGGTCTAAAATACCACCGTGCCCCGGAATCAGTTTTCCATAATCTTTGATCTCATAATTACGCTTGATGGCGGATGCAGTCAGATCCCCCACCATAGAGATTAAAGCTCCAACCGCACTGATTCCTGCCATGATCCAGACATGTGTCTGATCAATCTGCATGGCACTTTTAAAGATCATGCCATAAATAATCGTAAGAAGCGCTGCACCTACAACACCGCCGACAGCACCCTCCACTGATTTCTTCGGACTTAATTTTGGCGACATTTTATGTTTCCCAATCAACATTCCTACACAGTATGCACAGGTGTCGCATCCCCAGGAGCACAAAAAAACAAGCCATACAATGTAGGCACCTGCCTCAATCATACGTGTCTGATACACATACGACAGCATCACAGCAACATAGAACACGCCAAAAAATGCTGCAAGTACCTGTTCCGTCTTATACTTCGGATATGTAAATACATATGCGAACATCATAAGAATCAAAACACCTAATACAAACACCATTGTATCCGGCAAAAATGCAAATTTCAGATTACAATAATACACGGTCGCTGCCAGATAACCAATGATTCCAACCGCCTCTTTTTCAATGTGAAAAATGCGATATAATTCAAACATACCAATATAGGAAATAATCAGTGTTGAGATCAGCAGAACATCTCCGCCTGTAATGATCAGAACCAGTGCTGCGATCACTAACACGATTCCACTTAATAATCTTGTCTTAAACATTATATTTCTCCATCCTCCTCTGAGAGTGCGCCAAACCTGCGGTCACGTTTATTATATGCTTCAACTGCCTTTTCTAATTCTTCTTTATGGAAGTCCGGCCATGGAACTTCCGTAAAATAAAATTCACTGTAAGCCAGCTGCCATAAGAGATAATTCGATAAGCGCTGTTCCCCACTGGTGCGGATCAACAGATCCGGATCCGGAATATCTTTCGTATCCAGATAAGCTTCAAAATGTGTCTCATCAATCTCGTTTTCCTGCAATTTGCCGTCACGGAGATCTGCATACATTTTCCGCATGCCCCGGAGCATCTCATCCCGGCTTCCATAATTGATCGCAATCTGCAGATTCAAACCATCATTGTGTGCAGATGCAGACTCCAATTCTTTGATCTGATTTTGAAACTTCTCACTGAGCTTTGTGGTATCTCCGATCACCCGGACACGCATATTATTCTTATCCGCAGTTTTAATACAGTTTTTCAGATAAGATTCCAGTAATTTCATCAATGCATTTACTTCGTTATCCGGCCGGTTCCAGTTCTCGGTAGAAAAAGCATATAAGGTAAGGTATTTTATTCCCATATCATGGGCTGCCTGGCAGACCGTCTCCACATTCTTAGCCCCGACCGTATGTCCGTAATTTCTTGGCATTCCTTTGCTTTTTGCCCATCTTCCATTTCCATCTAATATAATTGCTACATGTTGTGGGATCTTCATGCTCTCTGTTTATCCTTTCTGTTCCAGTCAAACGGCACAAAACTTTGTAATCCTTCTGTTCCGCTGTCATTGCAAAATATTGTTCTTTTATTAGTTACGAAAATGAGGACACGATTTTCTCATGCCCCCACTCTTTCTTTTATTCTGTCAATTTATTTATACAGTTAAAATTTCTTTTGTTTTAACTTCTACTGCTTCATCGACAGCTGCAATATATTTATCTGTCATCTTCTGAGCATTTTCTTCCAATGCTTTGATTTCATCTTCTGAAACATCCTCTTTTGCAAGTTTCTTGAAGGAATCATTTGCATCACGACGAATGTTGCGGACTGCTACTTTGGCTGCTTCGCCTTTTTTCTTGACATCTTTAACCAGTTCCTTACGGCGTTCAATCAAAACTTTGCTCAGGAATTCGTCATCAGCAATGGCATCGGATACTTTGGCTGTTGGAGTTATAGTGCGGTTGTCCAATAATTTGTTCAGTAATTTTATACCTTCTGCTTTGGCTGCTCCGCCCAGTTTGGCAGCAGCTTCGGCTGCGTTCAGGTAAACTTCGGACAGACGTAAAATCGGCAAGTTGGCAAGGCGCATATCTCCCAGTGCTCCCAGCGGGAACTTATTGATGAAAATTGGATTTTCCCTATAGGTTTTCTTCAAGTCTTTGT
>ENA-ORRO01000616-ORRO01000616.1-human-gut-metagenome-genome-assembly--contig:-NODE-616-length-28959-cov-5.847461_pt1 | contig 28959 bp, 43 predicted proteins | sample MGYA00242176_ERZ509136 | MGnify/ENA primary metagenome ERZ509136 (study PRJEB26280, sample SAMEA2338644) | human gut metagenome | biome: human gut; feature: human-associated habitat; material: faeces...
TTGGCCATTTTGATCTGCCTGTCCACGCTGCTGGTCAAGCAGCACTCGGTGGCCGATCTGGTCGCCGGGTGCACGCTGGCTGTGGTGATGTACTTGCTGACAGCCTGTATTTTCGACAAAAGGGGGGCACGCCATGATCATACGACCGTTTAATGCCGGCTTTTTTCTGCTGGTGGCGATCATGATTGGCGCGATCGTGCTGCTTTGGGCGCTGCTGCATGGCCAGCCGGAGCGTTGGCGCGCGGCTGTGCTGATTACACTGTGCGTGGTCAATATCATCGGCTTTTTTGTTTACACGTGGTTTCTGTCCGGGGATGTGGAGTTTCTTCAGGTATCCGGGCTCGATAAATTCAACTGGTTCAATGAACTGCCGCTGCAGCTTTGTAATATCAATATGTTTCTGATCCCAATCGGCATCCTGACGCACCGGCGCTCCTTGCTCGGGTTTGCCTTTTTCGTCGCGCCGCTCGGTGCGCTCATGGCGCTTGTGTTTCCGGAGGCGGCATTTTCCGGCTATTCGCTCTGGACGCCGCGCATCTTCGGCTTTTATTTCACGCACATGCTTATCATCATTTGCGGCCTCAGCCTGGCCACACTTGGGTTTTACAGGCCACGGCCCAAAGACCTGCCGGGTATCGCGGGTACATTTCTGATGCTTGGCTTTGGTGCGCTGCTGGTCGATCTTTTGCTGCGGCACACGATTTGCCCGCAGGCAAACTATTTCTTCGTTTTTGGTCAGGATGTGGATATTAGCATTCTGAATCTGTTTTGGAAATGGCTCCCTGTGCCGCTTTTGTATGAGCTTCCTGCGCTCGCCATTCTCTTTGCCTATATGGGACTGATCTGTTTTGTGTTTTCAGCGCTGGATAAGCACCGTGCACGCCGGGGGACTGCAGTATAAAATAAAGCGCCTGACGCAAGTCTGCGTCAGGCGTTTGCTGCGGCTTTATAAAAAGCGCCGCTGCGAACATGTAGTCCGCAGCGGTTCGTGGAGCGGGATACGGGAATCGAACCCGCTATAAAACGCCGTAAAACAATTGAAAACACTACATTTTCTGATTGCTGTTAGCATTTTCGTTAGCATTTTGCGCAAAAAATCCGGCCATAGCGTTTTCCGCCTTGACCCGATCAGCGTTTGCAATGTGTGTGTAAATGCGTATCATGGTCTGGTTGTCCGCCCATCCGCCGAGCTGCATCATCTCCAACTCCGGCACGCCGAGGTGATACCCCAGCGATGCAAAGCTGTGCCGCAGCCCGTGTGTGCCGACCTGCGGCAGCCCATTGCGCGCGCAAACGCGGTTGATCTGGTGGTAGATCGTATTCGGGTTGCAGCGCACGACTGGTCCGGACTTGTCCTCGACGGCCTCCAGCGCGGCCAGCAGTTCCGGTATCATGATGGGAATTGTGCGCGTGGAAGAACGGTTTTTGTTGGTCGCCTTTTGCTGCGGCCGCTGATCCTCGCCGATGACGACCGCGCCGGATACGCGGATCGTCTTTGCGGTCAGATCTATGTCCGACCAGTTGACCGCCATGATCTCCGAGCGGCGGAGGCCGTGCAGCGCCAGCAGCGCGGGAATGGCAAACGGCTCGTTTGCAACGTCCGCCACGAATACCCTGATTTGCTCTGGGTCGAGCCATTGGCGTTCGTTCGGCGGCACTTGCGGCAGCGTTACCTTGGGCACGTCGTACCCGCCGAATTTCAGCGCGGCCGCCACCATCATCCACGCATTTTTCAGCGTCTTTGGTTTCACGCTTTTTGCCTCTGCGCTTACAATCGACTGCCAGTTCGTGATCTCGCGGACTGGCTTTTTCATTTGTGCGGTAAACCGATTCCGGGACATGGATTTGTATTCCCGGATTGTTGACGGTGATAGCACACCGCGTTTGGCGTCAATATATGCCGTCAAACACTGCTCCAGCGTTTGTGCGCTCTTGCATGGTAGGCGCTTCCCATTGCGATAGTCCGCCTTGATCTTTTCCGCCTGTTTGATGCATGCTGTCCGCGTCGGTGCGGATACCGGTATGCTCTCTCCGCTGAGCCGGAGCTGAATAAACCATGTTCCACTTTTCAATTTTCGCGGCTCAGGGACCTTCATAGCAGATTCTCCTTTAACGGTGAAATATATTAGCCCCGGTGCAGCGCACCGGGGCAATTCTCATTTGATATCCGGTACCGTGGGAATTGCATCTTCACCCGGCAGGACAGCGCTGCAAAGCGTTTCAATCGCGTGTGCAAGCTCTTTGGCCTTGTCCGCGCTCATAATAAGAGAGGCAACAGGCTCCTTTGTGACTTTGTCGAGTTTACCTGTGCTGTCGAAACCAGGACACTGTTGTGCGAAGCAAAGCACAAATTCGTTGCCATTTCCGCTGAGAGCACAGCTAAAGCCGTTTGTGTACTGATACATAGCTACCTCCATTATTACATTTGCATCAATTCATCTGTGTCATCCAGAGTTTTAAACTCTGCGACGTCGGAAGATTCGGCGCGCCATTCGGTCGTTTTATAATCGTCAAAGTGGATGATTTGCCCCTGATTATAGTGCGGCGGAGCAGTAGTGACAAACGGGCATTGTATTGGGATTTGCAGCTTATCAGCGATTTGGGAAAGTGTATTGAGCGTGAAGTTTGTCTCGCCCTTCTCCCATTTCGACACGGTGCTTTGAGACACGCCCATATAGTCGGCGAATTCTTTTTGGTTCATGTGGAGATCAAAGCGCTTTTTGCAGATCTCCGCGGCGATTACTCCCTGCAGTCCTGCGAGCTTGATTGCGGCCGGGGACATGGATTTTGAAAGCGCATCCAGTAGTGCGTAGGTGTTAGGCGTTTTCATGGTTATCTCCCTTTCTGGCTTCTTCGAGGCGTGCTTTTGCTGGCTCGATATACTTGGTGTAGTCGGTCTTCCGCTTTCCTCCTCGCTCGTAGAAGGCTAACAAAAGAATCGGCTGTTGGTTTTGCAGGAACGAATATAGCACTCGTATGTTGTACCCGTTGCCTGTAAGATGCATACTGAACAGGCCGTTGCCGATGGATTCAAACTCTTTAGACTGTACTGCTTGCGCACTGAGCAGGGTCAGCATTCGTAGCTGCCGGACAAATGTAGTGAAAAACTTTTCTTCAATACCGGTTTCTGCAACCAGCTTGACCAACTCTCGGAAGAATTCACGAGTATACAGAAGTTCACCGAGTATGCTGCATAGCCAGGATAGCACTTCTTCTCTTTTCATTCTATGTACCTCAGCGCAATAATATTACTTTTAGAGAATAATATCAATAGAAATGATAAAAAAATTCGCGGATAGAATAAAATGTTTACATTCTGTTTGATGCACTCCGTCCGCGTCGGGGCGGATACCGGTATGCTCTCGCCGCCGAGCCGCATCTGGATAAACCATGTTCCACTTTTCAATTTTCGCGGCTCGGGGACTTTCATGGTATTCCTCCTTGCTATACGGAATCTGATTTTCATCATGGCGCAATGCACCATAGTGGAATCAGGGCTTGAGCCACTCGCTATTCGGGCACGCGATTAGTCTGGCATTATTATAGGCCATGTCGAGGGTTAGGCATGTGTGACCCGTATAGTAACCATCATGCCATCTAACGGCGAGGGAAAGATCTGCGTTATCCATGTTTGTTAGGCATATAGGAAGCAGAAAGCAGAGTTGATTATCGTAGAACTGAGGAACTGCTGCTTTGTAATTTGCTTCGATTTTTTTCTTTGCAAGCTCAACAGCACCGTTAAATAGAGTTGTTAGGTACGGGGAATCCTTTAAGGATTCTGGGAGGCGTTCGCGATTTCGGTCGTTTTGTAGTATGTGTGCAGTGTTGACACGAAGCTCGGCGTTTGTATCATAAATTAGCTCGCTGATTTTTGAAAAATACTGTGCGCGACGTGGAAGATGCAAGAAATCTCTGAAAAAAGGGTCGCCAGTATCAGAAAAGCACGTTAAATACCATGGCTCTTTCCCTGAAACTCTATTTTTCTGGAAAGCTGCATAAATCGTTTCGTATGTTGTTGTAAACAGTCCAGTGTTAAAACAGAGCTTGTCTCCAACAACTGAAAATATTTCTTCTCGCTCTTGGTCGGTTTTAGCTTGCTCGTACTCAAATGCGAGCCGCTTAAAAGTGTGTAGAATATAATTTTCTAGTATAGGGGTTTTCTGGTTCTGGCCTGTGGGCAGTGGATTTCGGTAAGACCATTTTTCGGGCAAAGCAAGCTGGGCAAGTCTGTCTAGCTTTTTGTACCACTGATCTTTCATGCCGCAGAAGGCAAATTGAAATAAATCGTTAGTAATAGATAGTTCCATAAGTTACTCCATAAAATTTAGTATAATACCAATAATTTAACTGATAAAAATGTTGACTTTTTACGCTCATTGTGCATATAATACGCTTAGCCATAATTCTGTGTAAGGAATTTGGCTAGGAGTTATTTGTTTTTGAAGAGATTTTTATTTGGTGGAAAGAGTGCTTGTGCCGTTAATTGTGCGCAAGCACTTTTTCATTTTCTCTTAGACAAGAAATACCGCCGGAACAGCTCCTTGAATTCTTTGACGGTGTAGTTTGTGCCGAATCGGCGATTGATGAGGCCGCGCGTGAGGCCACAATTCCAGCCGTATTTGCAGATCATGCGGTACATGGCGCTATAGATTTCGGACTGCATGTGTGTTACCATCTTACAAATTGATGTATTGTTCACGCACAAGATTCTGAATTTCGATATCAAATTGATCAGGTTCAATAATTTTGCGGCGTGGTTTGTATATGTACCCTCTTTTTTCCTTGTCCTTTGCGTCGTCAAGCGATTCCTGGATAATGGTCTTGAATTGTTTAAGATCTGAATCATTGAGGCATTCCGCAAAATAGTCAACCGCAAGTTCAGGACGCATTTTCAACAGAATTTTTCCTGTATGCGTAACGTCGTATGGAGAAATGAAATTAAGCCGCCGCTTTTCTGCTGCGGCTTTTTTTGCGTAATCGAGCGCACTTTCTAGGTCGTAAGTGCTTTCATATAGGTCTGACATCATATTGTAAATAGACCAGAGCGGGTATGACCGTGGTAGCTTTGCAATGTCAGCATTTGATGCGCTTTGGAAGAACAACTGAAAATATTGGAGTGAGAGGCGTCTATAGGCGGCGCCCTTTTCTTTGTATGCTATGGCGGTTGCGAGAACATCAAAAACACTACTTGAGTGACCGTATTTCTGGACTATATATTCATACAAGATATATCTCGGCTTGTAGATAACGGAATAAGTCTCCACTGCAAGGCCAATTCCTTGATATGGACGTGAATATTTTTTTCGAGATGCCAAAATCACTTCTTTAACCACGTCATTTTCATGGCTGGAAACGCGAGTTGGATCATATCGTCCATCCTTGAGGAGGCTCTGATTGCAATTTTGAGCATATTCACCCGGATGCTTCGGAATTGGCGCTGCTTCTGAAGCTTTTTTGCGTTTTTTATGAAAAAAACTCATGACACTCCACCCCTTTTATCTGTTTTCGCTTTGCAACGATTTAAACCAATTTTATCATTTTATGGTCGGAATGTCTATTCTTTCTTCTCTGTACGATAAAAGGGACTGTGCTATGTCGCCGCCCCTGCGCATAATAAGCGCGGAGGCGATGAAAGGTGAACTATCAAGACTACAAGGACGCGCGCGATGCATCGTGGCGCATCCTGATCGACTGCGAGGTGACAGAGCTTCCGGTCAGGATCAGCGGCGTGTGCCGTGCGCTGGGTGTGTCCGTGCGGCGGTATACACCGGCCGAGCGGGACAGCAACGACGGCATGTCCACCGTCATCGGCGGCGCGCCGACAATCATGGTGTCCAACCTGACAATTCCCGCGCGGCAGCGCTTTACCTGCGCGCATGAGCTGGGGCACATCATCCTCGGCCACGTCGGCCGGTATGACCTTGTGTGCCGAGAGCCGGAGCCGGGTGACAACCCCATCGAGCAGGCGGCCAACGTGTTTGCCTCGCGTCTGCTTGCCCCGGCCTGTGTGCTCTGGGGCTGCGGCGTGCAGTCGGCCGAGGACATCGAGCGTCTGTGCGACATCAGCCGAGCGGCTGCAGAATTCCGATGGAGCAGGATGCAGGAGCTTTACATGAGGCAGCGCTTCTTAACCTCGCCGCTCGAGCGGCTGGTATATGCGCAATTTGATGGCTACATCAAAGGTCATCGGCTTCGGGGAGTTGGTCAATGAGTGTTTTCAGAGCGGCGACCTGGTCGTCGCTCAAATTTTTTTCGATGAAGCTTCCGTCGCGGCCGGCGATGCGGACGACGTTTTTGTGATTGTTAAGCTGCGCGTTTCCTTGCTCATCATTCCATCCCATGAGATATGCAGCGGATACGCCGACCGCTTCCGCGATTTTTTCCAGCCGGTCGAGCGGGATATTCGTTACTTTTCCAATTTCGTATTTATAAATAGTCTGCTTAGTGGTGCCACATTTTGAGCCGAGCTCTTCTTGTGTGAGGTTTGCCGATTCGCGTGCGGCCTTGATTCTTTCTCCGATTGTCATTGCAATGTCACCTTTCTTGGTCTGTAACTCGATTGTATCACATTTTTTTCGCAAATCAAGTAAAAAATGACTTGACAAGTCACCGGCCGTGGTGTAAAAATATAAGTAACTTAAAAAGTTACCAACGGAGGTGAAAATATGAACGTGGCAAAACTCAGGGGAATCATCTCGGAACGGGGGATGTCGCAGAGAGAAGTCGCAAAAGCGATTGGAATCAGCGAGAAAACATTCTACACAAAGATGAAAAATGGGAAGTTCGGGACAGATGAGGCCGAAAAAATGATAGACCTCCTTCGGATTGAAAATCCCGCAGATATTTTTTTGCGCTCGCGGTAACTTTGTAAGTTACTAAGCAAAACCATCCGCAAGACTTTGCAGATGGTTTTGCATGAAATTTGTTCGATTGGAGGTGAGGACATGTACACCCTGAAGACGCTGGTCGCCGTTGGTGTGATCTGTTACTTTATTGGCTTCCTTGTATGCCTTGCGATCTTCAATCACATCTGCAATGACTGCCTGAAATCCACGTTCGAGCGGGAGCGGGCAACCGAGAAAATGTATACAGACGCACTCGAGCGGCTGTCAGGTAACCAGCGGAATGATGATGGATGCAGCGAGTGACACTATGGCAACGATTTTCGAGAACAGGGCATCTTTTTCGGCCTTTCTGGCTTGCTCTTGCGCGGCAACAGCCTGCTGTCTTGCAATCTCCGCGCGCTCGGATGCAGCGTCAGCGATTCGGCGGAGCTCCGCAATTTGGTTGGCAACAGCTTGGGCCTCGTTGGCTTTTTGCTCCCGCTCCTGTTTGAGGCGAGCGAGTTCGAGCCGGCCGGCGTCGGTGATGTTCAGAAAGTCAATGTTCTCACCGAAAGCTCTCACAAAATGCGGTTCATGTGTCCACAGCCCGCGAGCGGCTGCTTTGATGTCTGTTGCCGATTCCCCGGTTTCAAGCTGGAAGTCATTCAGATTCAAACTGCCGCACTGCGAGCTCAAGCGCGAGAGCATTTCGTATTGTAATTCGAGAATATCCATAAAAATTCCTCCTTCGCTGTGATTCTACCACGCGCAAGGAGGAACAGGCAAGAAAAGGAGAGAGGTACATATGCCAAAACTGAGGAAGCGCACGAGCCGCTATGACCAACTGCAGACGTTGCTCTATGGTCAGATTCGGGTGCAGGGCGTCAAGCCGGAGACCCTGATCGGCTGCTGCCGCCAGACGGCGGCGAACCGGCTGCAGAACATCGGCGGCATGACCATCAACGACCTGCTCGCGCTCGGGCGGGGATTGGATATCCCCATCGACACCCTGCGCGCAGCGATCAAATATCAGTAACGAGAAAGGAGAAACCAATGAAAGCAACAGGAATCGTCAGAAAGGTCGACGAGCTCGGCCGTATCGTGATCCCGAGGGAGCTGCGGCGGACGCTCGGAATCAATGAGAAAGACCCCGTCGAGATCTACACGGATGGGAAGGGCATCATCCTGCGCAAGTACGCGCCTGGTTGCACGTTCTGCGGCAGCGTGAACGGCATCCGCTACATCCACGGCACGCTGGTGTGCAATATCTGCGCGAACAACATGCAGATGCTGTACCGCACGGCAGAAGGCGGTGACGACGAATGAAGGTGTTCGGAGATCCGCGCGCCAAGGCCAAGGTGCGCCGCTACATCGTCTGGGGCATCGAGGATGGCATCGTCTGCGCGTCCTTCATTGCCAGTATTGCGCTCGCCGGATGGGTGTTCCACCTTATCTTCTCGGTCCTCGGCGTCGCATGAGACGTCCGGAGGTCGTATATATGTCACCGGCAGAGCTGGCCATGCGACGCCGGAATGACCGCTGGGCAGCGCATGGCCGCGCACGGGTGGCGCTCCCGGGGCGCAAGGCCGTGGTTGTGCCGTGCGCATCGCCGTTCGCGGCGATCCAGTGCGCGGCGGAGCTGTGGGGAGTCCCATGGCAGGAAGTCGTCCACGGGGCGCGCGTCATGTGGGCGCCGCCGGAGACATAAAAAGACACCGCCTGCGAAGATCGTCAAACCCGCAGGCGGTGAAAACCCAATAGCGCACAGGGCGCGCTACATTATATATATTATAGCATACAGTTGCCCGCCCTGCAAGCCGAAAAACGCTGACGCCGCAAGGCGTTTTCAGCTTCGGTAAGACCAATTACTAACTCGACCGGAGACAGACAGGGAGGCAATCATGCCGTATGTACATCGCACCGTCGTGTGCGGGGAAACGGTCGAGCACCGCAAGATGTATTCATCCCGTGTGCACAGCAAGGAAGTCAAGCCGCGCAAGCGATCATTTGCCGGTGAGACATCGCTGCGCCAGGAGCGCATCAACGAGCGCGTGGCCGAGGAACATCTGCGCTGGCTCATCAACTGCAACTACCATTATGGCGACTTCCACCTGGTGCTGCACTACTGGTGTAAAACCATCACACTGGAACAGGCCGAGCGGGACAGGGCCGCGTTCTTCCGCGAGCTGCGCAAGGCCTACGCCAAAGAGGGCAAGCGCTTGAAATACATCGCCGTGCTCGAAACCAAGCACATGACGAACGTGCATCATCACATTCTACTGCCGCGCTTTGACGCGCAGATCATCGCAGCTGCCTGGACAAAGGTAACCAATGGCGCGGGGTCTATCAGCTTCCAGATGCTTGACAATCGCAAGAACCACGCAAAGCTCGCGTCCTACCTCATCAAGGAATCGCGCTCCACTATGCGCCGCTGCCGCGAGCAAGGCATCCGCCGCCGGCGGTATACCTGCAGCGCCGGCATGGCCAAGCCGGAGATCCGCTATCAGGTGGCCAAGGCGGAGACGTGGAGAAAAGAACCGAAGGCCCGACGGGGCATGCATCTCTATCGTTTTGACGATGGATCGGAGTATAAGAGCGGCTGGCACGAAGTGAGCGGCTGGCCGTGGCAGGAGTATTACGAGATCAAAGACACCACATAGGAAGGAGCGCACACAATGGGAATCCGTATGGACAGCCTGCCGCCGCGCTATCAGAAACAGGCGGCGCGCAAGCTGGATCCTGTGGCGTATGAAAAGGCGCTGCAGTTTTTCCACGCCGAGGAGTCGGCGAAAACCCCAGCGCGTCAGGCACAGGGGAGTATCAGCCGTGCGACCGGGGAAGGCTTTGAGGCGCAGATCCTCACGGCCTGCGCGTATTACCGGGCGCATGGCATCGCGGAGATCGACAAGACGCCGGAGCCAATCAAGGTCATTTCTGGCCGGCGTCAGAATCCGAGCGGCTGCTGGTCGTTCGAGGCGGTTTTCACCAAGCAGGCGCAGCCGGATTTTCAGGGCACGCTATGCGGCGGCAGCAGCGTAGTGTTCGAGGCCAAGGCCACGGACAAAGACCGCATCATGCAAAGTGCGGTCACGGAAGAGCAGGCGCGTGCACTGGAATCGCACGCCAATATGGGCGCGCTGGCGTTTGTGCTGGTGTGCCTGCACGGGCGCGCAGTGTATCGTGTCATGTGGGAGGACTGGCAGAACATGAAAGAACTATTCGGCCATAAGTACATGACGGCCGTGGAGCTGGAGCCGTACCGGGTGCAGCTGCGCCGGGGCGTGATCCGGTTTCTCGGCGATCCGGAGTGAGGTGGGCACATGGCAATCAAAAACTATACGACGAAAGTGGACGTATATACGTCCATCGGGGAAATCCAAGGCGCGCTTGCACGCCACGGCGCCACCAAGATCATGATTGACTACGATAATGGCAAGCCGCAGGCGATCGCGTTCGGGATCGACACGCCGGCGGGGCCGCGTGGCTTCCGCCTGCCGGCGGCCGTGGATGGGACGCTGCGGGTGTTTGCAAATCAGAAGATCAAGGCCGACCGCGAGCAGGCGGAAATGACTGCGTGGCGGAACGTGCGTGACTGGGTGCTGGCGCAAATGGCGCTGATCGAATCCTGTGATGTGCCGATGCAGCAGATCTTCCTGCCGTATATGGCAGATGATCGCGGCCGGACGGTGTACGAGCTGTATGCCGCCGGGCAGCTCGCGCTCGGCGCGGGGGAGGATGCATGATGCTGCGCACACAGGAGACACTTGATGGCGAGATCATCGTTGACAGCTTTGCTGGTGGCGGCGGCGCGTCCACGGGAATTGAGCTGGCGCTGGGGCGAATCGTCAATGCGGCGATCAATCACGACCCGGCAGCGATCCGGATGCACGAAGCGAACCATCCGTACACGGAGCATTACCAGGCATCTGTCTGGGATGTGGATCCGGAGACGGTCTGCCGAGGTCGGCCGGTGGCGCTGGCATGGTTCTCGCCGGACTGCAAGCATTTTTCGAAGGCAAAGGGCGCGGCGCTTGTAGACCGAAAAATCCGGGGCCTCGCGTGGATCGTCCTGCGCTGGGCGGCGAAGGCGCGCCCGCGCGTCATCATCCTTGAAAACGTCGAAGAGTTCCAGACGTGGGGGCCGGTGCGTAAGGGGAAGCCGGTAAAGAAACTGGCCGGTACGACGTTCCAGAAGTTTGTCGGGCAGCTTCGGGCACTGGGGTATACCGTGGAATGGCGCGAGCTGGTGGCAGCCGACTATGGTGCGCCGACTACCAGACGTCGGCTGGTGCTGATTGCCCGCTGCGACGGACGTGCGATCGTCTGGCCGGAGCGCACACACGCCCCGCGAGACAGTGCGGAAGTGCGAAGCGGAAAACTGCTGCCATGGCGCAGCGCCGCGGAGATCATCGACTGGTCACTGCCGTGCCCTTCGATTTTTTCGACGAAGGATGAAATCCACGAGCGGTACGGCATTTCCGCCGTCCGGCCGCTGGCGGACAACACCATGCGCCGCATTATTCGCGGCGTGGACAAGTTCACGATCAAATCCGGGGCACCGTTCATCGTTGATTGTAACCATTCCGGAGGTGGGCACGTCACGGATAGCCAAGAGCCGTGCAAAACGATTACGGCAAAGCACACCGGTGGCATTTGCCGGCCGGTCCTCACGCCGCTGACGATGACGAACACAAGCAACAGTGTCGGGGCACCGGTCTCCGAACCAATGAACACAGTCCGTACAGGCGGAGGTGGCGGGCAGATGCTGCTATCGCCGTCACTGATCCAGTACCACACGGAGAAAACAGAAAGCGCCCGAGCGGCTGGACTGGATAAGCCCGTCTGCACGGTGGACGCCTCGAACCGTTACGGCCTTACCTGCGCGAATCTGGTGGAGTATTACAGTGCCGGCCGACCGTTGGACGCGCAAGAGCCGATGCATACGGTCACGAGCCACGACCGGGAAGCTGTGGTTGCTGCACATGTAGTCAAGTATTACAGCGGGGTGGACGGTGAGAAAGCGGGAGAGCCGCTGCCGACAGTGACGGCCATCGACCACAATGCGGTATGCGCTGCCCACGTGGTCAAGTACAAGCGGGACGAGATCGGCACACGGCCGTCGGAGCCGCTGCCGACACAGACAGCAGGCGGCGTGTTTGGCTGCTGCAAGGCAGTGCTTTGTAAAATCGGCACATCTGAGCGGCTTTACTACTGGCCGCAGATCCGCGATCTGCTGAACCGGTACTGTGGCTACGCACTGGGCACGGATGACCTGCTGCTCCTGTCAATCGGCGGGGTGCTGTACTATATCGCGGACATCGGCCTGCGGATGTTGTCGCCTCGGGAGCTGTACAACGCCATGGGCTTTCCGCCGGATTACATCATCGACCATGATGCGGGCGGGAAGCCGTACCCGAAGACGCAGCAGGTGGCCAGATGCGGCAATGCCGTTTGCCCGCCAATGGCGGCGGCCGTTGTGGCGGCAAATCTACCGGAGTATGCCGTGCCCGGGAAAATTGAGACGATGGCCGCGCTCGCCGATGCGGTGGCCATGTAAAAAACGAAGGAGGATAATCATGAATCACGAAACCCAAAGAGCGAGCATCCTGCAGATGGCGCAGGGTGCATTCCAGGAGCGCGTGGACTATGAGATGCAGCGCTGTGTTGACAACATCCTTGACGTCAACACCAAAGCAACCGCAAAGCGCAAGATCACGCTGACGATCGAGCTGACACCGGACGACGACCGCCGGCAGATCCGCGTGAATGTTGTTGCCAAGGCGACGCTCGCAGCGACCAATCCGGTCGCAACGTCGCTTTGCGTTACCACTGACGGCAACGGGGAAATGGTCGTTGCCGAAATGGTGCCGCAGCTCCCCGGCCAGATGCGCATGGACGGACATGAACAGGAAGCACCGAAAATTCTGAATCTGCTGCAGGCCAGCCAGCAGGCGGCCGAATAACGAAGGAGGATATGACAATGTTTGCAGAAATGATCGACAAAATCGTGAGCCTGAAAGAAACCAAACTCTTTGAAATTGATGGACAGACCTATTCCGATGCCAATCTTACGCGGATCCCGCCACATGTGGATCGTCCCGATTCCGTCAGCGTCAGCGGTCTGGATGCTGTCTGCAAGCTGGTGCGCACCGAGATCGCAAAGGTCGGGACGACCATCATGGTACATGTCCGGGATTACAACAAGGTCGAAGTAATGACAACGTATCTGCCGGACTTCTCCCGCAACGTCCTGTATCGTGCGCAGGCGGACGCGCCGGGCATGCGCACTGGCTGGCGTGACCGAGAAACTGCGCTGATCGAGCTGCGCAGTCTGTTCATCCCGAACGACGGCACGGAGTATCTGCTGGATCTGCTCAGCCGTATGTCCGATGAGAACACAGTGTCTACCAACGATAATGGTGTCACGCAGGCCGTGACGGCGCGGCAGGGCGTTGCGCTCAACGCAGTCGTTAATGTGCGCCCGCGGATCAAACTGCAGCCGTTCCGCACGTTCCTTGAGGTCGCGCAGCCGGAAAGCGAATTCCTCCTGCGCGTGGACAGCGAGAAAGGCATCGCCTTTTTCGAGGCGGATGGCGGCATCTGGCGTCTGGAAGCGAAACGCAACATCGCTGAGTATTTCGAGCGCGGCCTGAAAGACCTGGTTGAACAGGGCAAGGTCGTCATCATGCAGTGATTCGATAGCACACTGGGCGGGGGAACTCGCCCGGTGCTCTGAAAGGAGGGCAACCATGAAGATCTACATATCAGGGAAAATCGCCGGTGATCCGGGTTATAAAGAGAAATTCGCCCGAGCGGCTGCACAGCTTGAGCGGCTGGGCGCGACGGTCATCAATCCGGCCATGGCGCCGGAGGGGCTGGCCAAGCTGGACTATATGCGCATCTGCTTCGCCGAGATGGAGGCGGTGGACTACGTCGTGTTCCTCCCGGATTGGGTAGAATCTGCCGGTGCGAAGCTGGAACGCGCGTGGTGCGACTATGTCGGCGTGCCGACGGCGAATTGGGAAGCTTTTCGGGTAGGCATGCTTTTGAGGAAGTCGCACGGCTGCACATTCCGCGAGCTGTTGGTGCTGGAGCATCCGGACAAGGTGGATGCACGCTTCAGCGGCGGATGTGCGGGATGCCCGGATGAATACGGATATGAGCCGGGAAACGGTACTGAATGTCTGTGCGAGAAGAACTGGAATACAAAGAAAAGCGTGCCGCAGATATGCACAGAGTGCTGGGATCGCATTGTCCCGGGAAGCGAGGTAAGGGATGGCTGAATACATAAGCGATGCGGAAGTGCTGCAGAGAGCGCTGGACACCTACGGCTCCGCTCTGCAGATTGTGGTGATGATGGAGGAAATGAGCGAGCTGCAGAAAGAGCTGTGCAAGTACCTGCGCGGCAAATACTCGCCAGCAAATATCGCCGAGGAGATTGCCGACGTGGAGATTATGCTAGAGCAAATGAAGATGCTGTTTTGCTGCGCAGACGATGTGCACGATGTTCGCAGAAGAAAAGTGGAGCGGCTGAAAGAGAGACTGGACAATGGAACCTGAATACATCGAGCGGAAAGCGCTAGATAAAGCACTGACGGCCGCCGCGGCACATGACAAGGACAAAAACCGCCGCACATGGGCAAAGGCGATCTGCATTTTGCACGATCTACCGGCTGCCGACGTTGCTCCGGTGGTGCATTGCCGTCACTGCCGATCCTACAATAGGCCGCGGCTGGGATGGTGCTCAGTCCACATGGACCGCGAAGGTCCGGACGACTTTTGTGGCTATGGCAAACGAAACGAGGTGACTTAATTGGACTGGAAGCGAGAGGCGGCTGATGAGCTGCGAAACTACACGAACCGAAAGGCGGCAATTGAAAACATCAGAGATCAGATCGCTGACTTGGCAACGGAGATCACGAGTATCCGCAGTGCCTCGGCGGACGGCAGTCCGGTCGCCGGCGGCTCAAACGGCCGGGACGATGCGCTCGTCAACAACATCCTGAAACGTGAGCGGTTGGAAGAGGCGCAGCGCTTGACCGAGAACCGGGTGCGCCGCGTGGGTCGTGCCTTGAATCAGATCTCTGAGCGGGACCGCTGTGTGCTGCAGCGCTTTTACATCGCACCGTGCATCGGCGGCGTCGAGCGGCTGTGCCGGGAATTGGCCATCGAGAAGCCAACAGCATACCGTTGGAAAGACAGCGCGCTGCGGAATTTCACGATTATCATGTATGGCCTCACGGAGAGCTGACGGAAAGATGAGAAAAAAGTGAGACGATTTTTTCGAAAATCTGTGTTAAAGTGATATCGCGGGATTGCGAGAGAGACCGGCCCCGCAAGTCACTTTGTGGTATACCTCTCTTCCTTTGATCCTTTTTGCAGAATGTACGCATGGCTTTTTCTCTTGTCTCTGTCAACTCCGGTTTTCTCATGTCTCTCAACAAAGCACCGGCCCGGTTTCGGGTTCGGTGCTTTGTGCATTCTGGTGCGGTTATGAATCTGAAACAACTTACCTACAAACTGCAGGCGGCATTGAACCAGCGCGGCGAGCATTACAAAGTCAATCAGTTACAGCACTACTCCGAGCGGCTTGGCCGGATGGTAACAAAATATGTGCTGGAAAAGGCAGAAACCGATGAAACCGGGAAGCATATCAGCACGCGCGTACTGGAGACTTACAGCATGGCGGATGTCGTAAAAACGCTGGCGAAAATCTATAGCGGGTGATCCCATGAATCTCACGCCAAAGCAGCGCGCTTTTGCGGATTTTTACATCGAATTGGGCAATGCGACCGAGGCGGCGCGCCGGGCGGGATACTCGGCGAAAACCGCCAAATCCATCGGAGCGGAAAACCTGACAAAACCTGACATAAAAATCTATATAGCGCGGCGGCAGGAAAAAATCGAATCCGAGCGCACGGCATCCCTGAAAGAGATCCAGGAACTGCGCACGGCGATCATGCGTGGGCAGGAAAAAGACCAGTTCGGCATCGAAACCTCCATCGCTGACCGTCTACGCGCAGCCGGCGACCTTGAGAAGTCGCTGCGCATCAAGGAAGAGCAGGAAACAAAGGCGGCGGCGCGCGCATCCGCACATTATGAGCTGCCGGCGCGCGTACTAGGCCGGGCGTTTGTGGACATCAACCGGCGCATTCAGCCGAACATGACGTATGTCTTTGAAGGCGGCCGCGGCGGCCTGAAATCATCGTATATATCCCTGAAAATCGTTGAGCTGCTGAAGAACAACCCAACGATGCACGCCTGTATCATCCGCAAGATGGGCAACACCATGAAAGATAGCGTGTATGCCCAGATGAAATGGGCGATCAATGAACTGGGGCTTTACGACGAATTCAACTGCAAACTGTCGCCGCTGGAAATCGTGCTGAAAGAAACCGGCCAGACGATCTATTTTCGCGGCTGTGACGACCCGTTGAAGCTAAAATCCATTAAGCCGCCGTTTGGGTATATCGGCATCCTGTGGAAGGAAGAAAAAGACCAGCTTTGCGGGCCGGAAGAAGAACGTTCTATTAACCAGTCTGTGCTGCGTGGCGGCGCGGATTCTTACGACTTTTCGTCCTATAACCCGCCGAAAAGTAAATCCAGCTGGGTCAACAAGGAGCGGCTTGTCCCGGATCCGGGGCGCGTTTTTCATCATTCCAGCTACACGGAAGCGCCGCCGGAATGGCTGGGTGCGAAGTTTATCGCCGACGCGGAACACCTGAAAGAGGTCAACCCAGCGGCGTATGAGCACGAATATGAAGGCGTAGCCAATGGCGACGGCGGCAGTGTATTTGACTATCTGGAGCTGCGGGAGATCACAGATGAAGAAATTTCGCATTTCGACCGCATCTTCCAGGGCGAGGACTGGGGCTGGTATCCCGATCCGTACTGCTTCGTTCGCTGCTACTACGACAGCGACCGCGAGGCGGTGTATATCTTCGCAGAACACTACGTCAACAAGGAATCGAACGAACAGACAGCGCGCTGGATCATCGAACACGGCTATGACGATTACACCATCACGGCCGATTCGGCCGAACCGAAAAGCGTCAACGATCACCGCGAAATGGGTCTGCCGGTCACCGGCGCAGTCAAAGGCCCGGGGTCGATCGAACACGGTATGAAGTGGCTGCAGCGTCGGCGCATCATCATCGACCCGGTGCGCTGCCCGAATGCAGCGAAAGAATTTTCGGAGTACGAATACGAGCGGGACCGGGACGGCAACGTCGTCACCGGATACCCGGATGTGAATAACCATAGCATCGACGCCACGCGGTACGCACTAGAGCCGCTGACGATGCGCAGGGGGGCAATTGCATGACTGTAAATATTTTGGGGACGGAATATGAAATCATTGAAGCCACGGCGGCCGAAGATGCAATGCTTGAAAAATGCGATGGTTACTGCGACAAAACGGTAAAGACCATTGTTATTTCAAAAAAGGCCAAAGACTGCGACCTAAAAGACTTTAGCGTCTATCAGAAAAAAGTTATGCGTCATGAGATCATTCATGCATTTCTGTTTGAAAGCGGGCTGTCCGAAAACTTTACGCATCCGGAATACGGCCATGACGAAACATACGTGGACTGGATTGCTTCGCAGTTTCCGAAAATGTGCGAAGTGTTCAAGGAGGTTGGCTGCCTGTGAAAATCAATATCACGCTGGACAGCGTGAAAAAGCAGATCCGCGAAGAATTCCGCATTGCGCCGCTGGTAACGCCGGAAATGCGCGAAGCGGAAGATCTGTGGATGCAGATCTGGATGGGTACACCGCCGTGGGCAAACGATCAGGATCGCACCATCAATTTTGCGAAGGCCGTGACCGGCGAAGCTGCGCGCCTTGCGACGATGGGCGTCAGCGTCGAACTGTCCGGCTCTGCTCGCGCGGACTGGCTGCAGGAGCGGCTGAACGAAGAACTGATTCCGTTTCTGCGTGACATGATGGACGTGGGATGCGCCGCCGGTATGTTCCTGTTGAAACCCACGCCGGACAGCATCGGTCTGTACACGCCGCCGGAATTTACGATCACGGCTGTGGATAACCGCAAGCGCGTGACCGGCGTGGTGCTGTACGACACGAAGGCAACGCCGGATTATTACTATGTCAAGGCCGAATATCACCGCTACGACGGGATGCATTATGTGGTTTCCAACCGCGCGTTCCGGCTGGCGAAGGGCAAAGCATCGGCATCCCGTGTGAATCTGGACGAAGTGCCGGATTGGGTGGGCATCCTGCCGGACGCCGTGCTGGATGATACCGCGCCGCTGTTTGCCGTGTGCACCATGCCAGATGCCAACAACATCGACGGCGGCGTCTGCGGTATGTCCATCTATGCAAACGCCCTGCCGGAACTGCGGGGGCTGGACGTTGCATGGTCGGCGATGGTGGACGAAATTCAGGATTCCCGGTCGATCGCCCTTGTGGATGACCGTCTGCTGCGCGAGCCAGGGCGGAAGAATGTTTCCGTGCGTCTGCCGCGCTATGTGCAAAACGTTGCCGGTTCAGCGGCCGAAAGCTTCTATCAGGAAATCGACCGCAAGCTGAAAACCGGCGAACGCCAGACCGGCATCAATATGCTGCTGCAAAGCCTGTCGACCAAGTGCGGCTTTTCCGAAGGCTATTTCAGCTATAACGAAAAACAGGGCCTTGCTACTGCAACGCAGGTGGAAGCTGATGACCGCCGCACCATCCAGCGCATCAAGGACATCCGCGACCGCATCCAGGCAGCTTTGGATGATCTGATTCAGGCGCTGAACGACTATGCCGATATCTACGACCTGGCGCCGTATGGTACGTATACCGTGGCGTATAACTTCGGTGACATCACGTATAGCTACGAAGAAGACCGGCAGAACACAAAAAGCCTTTGCCAGCTTGGCGTTTTGCCGTGGTGGATGTATCTGGTGCGCTTTGAAGGATTCAGCGAAGACGATGCGAAAGCGGCCTATGCCGAAGCCAACACGGCGAAACCGGGGCTGTTCCCTGATACCGAATGATCACCCCGGAACAGTTCCAGGAGATCGGCGAAACCCTGCTGCCGCTGCTGGATGACCTGACAGAATGGATCGCCCGCGACATGATCGAGCGCTTCATGATCCGCTTCGGCCACGGCGAAGAAAAGCTGCTGACCGGCACGGATGAATGGCAGGCATGGATGCTGGAACAGGCCGGCGGGAATCTGGACGAAATTCAGAAGGCGTTGGCCAAAAGCACCGGCAAATCGCAGCAGGAGATCGCGAAGATCTTCAAGGACAGCGGCATTCAGGCAGCAAAGGCGGACGCAGAAGCCGCCGCCGTGACGTTTTCCGGCCTATCTCCCGGCATGATGGCGATCATCACGGACGCTTATGAACGCACGGTCGGCGAAATTACCAACATCACACGCACGACGGCCGGCGCGACCAATCAGACGTTCATCGATATCTGCGACGCGGCGTATTGGAAGGTGCGCACCGGCGCGCAGTCCTACACCGCCGCCATGATAGAGGGCATAAAAGAGCTGGGGCAGGTACAGCCAATCGTGCGCTATCCGTCCGGCCATAAGGACACGCTGGAAGTGGCGGTACTGCGCTGCATCCGCACGGGCGTGGCGCAGTCATCCGGTAACATGACGATCCAGCAGTGCAAAGACATGGGCTGGAATCATGTGCTGGTGTCGCAGCATCTGGGCGCGCGTGTATCCGATACCGATCCGATCGCCGATCACGCCGGCTGGCAGGGCAAGGTGTACTGTATCGACGGCAAGGACGCGCAGTTTGATAACCTGCTGGATACGACCGGCTACCCGGAAAATCCGCTGGGCCTGTGCGGCTATAACTGCCGCCATTCCTTCACGCCGTTCCTGCCGGGAGTTAGCCGGAACAATAACAGACCGATCGATACCGAAGCCAACCGGCGCGCCTATGAACTGTCGCAGACGCAGCGCGCGATGGAGCGTCGCATCCGTGCACAGAAGCGCAAGTGCACGGCGCTGCACACAGCCGTGAAAAACTGTGAAGATCCGGCAGGCAAGGCAAAATTGCAGGAGAAATATGCGCAGTCCGCCAAGCGCCTGCAGGATCAGAACGCGGCCTACACAAAGTTCTGCGACGATAACGATCTGAAACCATACCACGAGCGGCTTGCCGTTGCAGGGTGGGATCGCTCGGCGGCGTCAACCGCGTCCGCGGCCGTTCGAGAGCAAAAGCGCGTCGACAAAATGATAGTCGATTTTAACGCCGAGCATGTGGCGAAAGATCCTGCAGAACTTCTTCCAAAGTACGAATATGCACACGGTGTAAAAGAAAAGCTGTTGAACTATTCGCTTAATATGAAGGAGGGCGCCAGTGGGCGAGATAAGGCGGTTGTATTTCAGGCGGCGCTGGGGTATAATGCAAATAATTACGAGCTGCTTATGCAGGAGATTATGGCGGGCATTGGCAGGTATAAGGCCAGCGGGAAAACAACCACAGAACATGGGGAGAAATTTACCGTGCGAATGCTGGTGAAGGGCGCAAATGGACGCTATGTCCCGATTAGAACGGGATGGATCATCGCCCCGGAGGATAGAACTCCGCGCATGACGACGGCATTTGTGGACAGATGAGGAGGGAAAAATGATATGCAGAGGCCAAAAGAATATGATTGTGTTCGCTTGAAGGATGGGAGAGAAGGCACAATCGTGGGGGTCTATTCGGGGGATGTATATCTGGTTGATATTGATTACCCGCCGGAGCGGCTGCATGAGATTGAGGATACAACAGAGTTCATCAAAGCGACGGATATTGAAAAGATCACTTATGTACATATCGTGGAATAAACAATCGGATAAATTTTAGCGGAAATTTATTTCACATAATAATTAGAGGAACCATCTTACCAATCGGCAAGGTGGTTTTCTTATACCCAAAATCGAATCAGGATACGCAGGGGCGGACGGGAAAACGGCTGCCCCTTTGCTATATCACGACCCCGCCGGTGGTTCATCCGGCTCAATCCACACAGCCGACGGGCTGTTAAAAATCACGTTCAGGAGGATTACGCATGAAGAACATCGAGACCATTCTTTCCGACTTCGGTATTACGATTCCGGAAGGAAAAGCGGCGGATCTGCGCAAGGCCGTCGCCGAGAACTACAAGACCGTGGCGGAATTCACCAAATTGCAGGAACGCCACGACGCGCTGGACACATCGCTGAAAGACGTGCAGGGCAAGCTTGCCGCCTTTGACGGCGTGGATGTCGCAGCGCTGAAAGGTCAGATCACGACCTTGACCAATGACCTGCAGACCGAGCGGGACAACCGCAAGAAGGACGCCGCTGCCGTGAAGCTGCGCAGTACGGTGGACACGTTCCTGTTGGGCAAGCATTTCGTCAACGACATCACGCGCGAAAGCATCACGGACAAGCTGGTGACAGCACTGGGGTCTGACGATGCGCGCGGCAAGTCGATCGACGACCTGTTTACCGGCCTTGTCACCGATCAGAACGGCAAGGAGATCCCCGGCATCCTTGTGGCCGATCCCGCCAGCAAGGCGCGCTTTTCGTCCGATCACAGCGGCATGGTGCCGCCGGCGGGGGGCGCAAAAGAATACGTAGCCCAGAAATACAAAAACAACCCGTTTTTCAGGGGCTAAGACTACGAAAGGAAATGATGATCTATGTCTATCCAGTACGGTTCCCTTTACGTGGATGAGCAGTACAAGGCAACTGTTCTTCCCAACCTGTTTTATAAGACCTGGCTTGTGCCCGGTGTGACCTATCAGGACGTGATGGTCGACGGCGCCGGCGGCTGCTACTGGCACAAGCTGACCTCCACCGCAGCATCTGTCGGCACGCCCGGCCGTGACTTCACGGATACCGCCGCCGCTGACACGCTGGTGCAGGCCGTTTTCAACAACAACATTCATGCGTCGAAGAAGATCTACGGCGTGCAGGCCGCTGCTGTGGCGTTCCCGATTGCCGAGGAGCATCTGGCCCTTGCCACCCGCGAAGTCGCGGAGGCAAAGAACCAGTGCGCGCTGGCCTGCCTGATTTCCGAGGGCACGGCGTCCACCAACACCACAAAGACCACCGCGTCCAACTTCAAGGCGCAGGTGCTGGCTGAACGCAAGGCCATGGTCAAGGCGAAAGCCAACCCCACCATCGTGCTTTGCAGCCCGGACTTCTTCGCGACGATGCTGGAGTTTGCCGGCGAGAAGTATATCCCGACGTCCAACGAAATGCTGCTCGCCGCCGCTGCCGGCGGGCAGGTCGGCAGCTTCATGGGCTTCACCTGGATCGAAGTCAACGGCTTCGCGTCGTCTGCTGATCTTGCCTACTATCCGCACGGCGGTACGAAGGCCAGCGTTACGGCGGCGAACCTCGCGAAGGTGGAATTCATCATGTACGATCCGAACGCCTTCGGTGTCGGCGATAACTTCAGCATCGTCCGCATGGTCGATTCTGAGCTGTTTGCCGGTACGAAGGCGCAGGTCGAGGAAAACGCCGCTCTGCGTGTTCTGGACGCTGCGCAGGTGCACGTGAAGTCCTACGCAAGCGCGTGATCGGCAGGTGAATCGCGGTGTACGCGGATTTTGACACATACGTAAAGCGGTACGGTGACGATCTGTCCCCGTTCTGCGATGAATCGACCGCCACACGCTACCTGCGTGCGGCGTCGCGGGAGATCGACCGCTTTACGTTTGACCGCTTCGGCGGCACGCTGCCGGAATCCACGATCGACGCCGAAAAGCTGCAGGACTGCGCGTGCGAACTGGCCGAATGCCTTTACCGCATTGGCCAGGCGCGTGACAGCGCGGCTGAAACCGCAGACGTCGGCGGCGTAAAAACCGCCGGCCCTGTGGCGTCGGTGTCGTCCGGCAGCGAATCGATCACATATAAGGCGGCCGAAAGCTGCTACGCGACCGCCGCGAAGGCTACGGCGGAACGTGACGCGCTGGTGTTTGACTTGCTTCGGCGCTGGCTTTCCGGCGTGGCCGTGGATGGCGTCCTTGTGCTGTACGCGGGGGTGACGTGCTGATGCTGCTGCATAGCGATACGATCACGCTTTTTTCGCGCGTGCGCGGCGCGCGCGGTCAGGACGATACGTGGGTGCGGCACGTGCTGACCGGCGTCAAGGTGGAAGCGAAAACCGCCATGACGCCAGGCACGACCGGCGACGTTCCGGGGCACTATGTGCTGCTGCTTGTGCCGAAAGCATCCATCGGCGCACTGACCTATGCGACGCCGGAAGTGTATCAGGCGGCGGATGACCGCAGCGGCATGATCGCGTTTCAGCCGGGCGATTATTTCTGCCGCGGCGAGCACGACTGGGCGGAATACGATGTGCTGTGTAAAATCACAGAATGCCACCGCATCACATCCTGCGCGTGGTTTCCGCTGATTGCGCACTTCGAGGTGACAGCGTCATGAGCGGCATCAAGCACTATAAGGACGTCAGCTATGTCAATGGGCACGTCCGGGTAAATCTCCGGTTCGCCAAATACGGCCCACGATTCGCCAAAGCGCAGGAATGGCTGGGGCAGCAGGTGCTTGCGGACAGCAAGCTGTATATGCCGCTGAAAACCGGCAGCCTGCAGCAGCGTTCATACGTCACAGAAGGTGGCCGGCAGGTCGTGTTCCCCGGACCATATGCGCGGTATCTGTATATGGGCAAGGTCATGGTTGACCCGGAAACCGGTTCGCCGTGGGCGCGCAAGGGCGCTGTAAAAGTTGTAACCGACCGAGATCTGCGGTTTGCTGCCGGCGTGCCGCACTGGGCGGAAGTGGCCCAAAACGAACACGGAAAAGACTGGGCGGATGGCTGCAAACGGATCATCCTGGGGGAATCAAATGGTTGACACAAAAGATTTTTCAACGATTCTGAGCGGCTTGCTGAATGACTTCCCGGCCATCGGCGCGCGGGAAATCCGGTTCGGCGAGCTGGGCGACAAGTCCGGCGTCGGGATCTATCCGTCCGCTGCGGCGACGGTAATCAGCGAAACGACCGACATCATGGGCGGTGTGTACCAGAAATGCAACTATGCGTTTCGGGTGGTATATCGCGCCGTACCGCAGTCGGAAACTGACCGCATCCACATCAAGGGCTGGCTGGACAAGCTGGCGCGCTGGCTTGAAAAACAGCCGATCACGGCGGACGGCCAGCAGCACACGCTTGCCGCGTGGCCAGACCTCGGCGATGGCCGGACAATCACTGCATTTGTACAGGTGTCGGCGGCCTATTTGACCGGTCGCTATGCTGACGGTGTGGAAGACTGGGCCGTATCCCTGTCGATGCGGTACGACAACAATTTTGAAAGGTGATGCATTATGCCTGAAAGTACGACTTTTAACACAACCGCGGGCCAGACGATTGCCCGCAAACTGCTGATGGCCTTCCTGAATACCGGCACGTCTTCCGCGCCGGTTTGGTCGATCGTCGGCAAGCGCGTGGAAGACAGCAGTCAGGAATATGACTGGAACAAAGAGACCACGCAGGACATCCTGGGCAACACGTTTACCACCATGTCCGCGCCGACCATCACGCAGACCTTTGACCCGTGCAATCTGGACGCCGGCGAGACCGCGCTGACGAAGCTGTGGCAGCTGGCGATTAAGGATCAGGACGTTGCGGCGCTGGCCGAACAGGATATGATGATCGTGCACTGCTATGCCGGCACGAAGGACACGGCGATGTTCGCCGAACGCTATAGCGGCTGCGCGATTGAAGTGAAGTCGCTGGGCGGCGACAAGACGGTGGACATGCCGTTTGACGTGACCTACGGCGGCACGCGCACGGTCGGCACGGCGGCCATTGCCGACGGCGTGGCCACGTTCACGAAGGCGACGGCATAAGGGGGTGACGGCGTGAGCAATAACATTTCATTTGAAACCGGCCTGAAAGCGTTCACAATTAACGGCGACGCAAACCGGAAGATCTATTTTGACCCGAACGACATCGGTATCATCGACCGGCTGGAAGCGGCAGCGATGGCGATCAAGGCCAAAGCCGACGAAATGGGCACGCAGGAAAGCGATACGGACGCCCGCACGACGATCCGCGAACTGGACGCATACGCACGCGAGCAGGTGGACGCGGCGTTCCCTTCGCCCGTCTGCGATACAGTGTTCGGCAAAGCCTACTGCGTTTCGCTCACGCCGTCCGGTTCCCTGCAAATCATTTCGTTCCTGGAAGCGGTTTCGCGCCAGATCCGGCGCGAGATGGACGTTGCGACCGCTGCCGCGCAGAAGCGTCAGGCGAAATACCTGGATAAATACAACGGCGGCGGTCAGCGAAGGAAGAAGCGCAGATCATGAATACCGGCCTGCCGAAGGCAGCATGTATCGGCGGCCGGTGTTTTCGTATACGAAGCGACTTTCGCGAAATTCTGGACATCTGCGCCGCGTTGAATGACCCAGAGCTGACAGATCAGGATCGCGCCGAAGTGGCGATCAAGATCTTTTACCCAGACTGGGATCAGATCACGGACATGGCCGCCGCGGTGAAATTCATGCTGTGGTTTTTGGATGGTGGTGTGGATCGCGGTGACCAGCGGCAGCAGCCGAAGCAGATGGACTGGGAGCAGGATTTCCAGATGATCATTGCACCGATCAACCGCGTAGCCGGGCAGGACGTGCGCGCACTGCCGTATATGCACTGGTGGACGTTCATCGGATATTATATGGAGATCGGTGACTGCACGTTTTCCACGATCCTGGACATCCGGCGGAAGCTGCGCAAGCACAAGAAGCTGGAAAAGTGGGAGCGAGAATACTACGACGAAAACCGGGAATTGATCGATTTCAAGTCGGCGCATCTGACCGACGACGAAGATGAATTCATCCGGCAGCTGATGACAGGGGGTGCGCGCGATGGCTGACGTTGTCGGCGATCTGGTATACGAAGCAGCGATTGATAGCGGCAAGTTTGACGCCGGCCTTGCGAAGCTGGAAAACAACGCGAAAAAGGCTGCGAACAATGTGGACAAGGCCGCGCAGAAGGTGGCCACGCTGCGGCAGCAGCTGGAAGAACTGCAGGCTGTTGCCGAAAACGAAAAGAAAACCAGAAGCACCGGGACGGTATCGCAGGAAACCGGTGAAGCAATCCAGAAAACGACGCAGCAGCTGAAAATGGCGCAGATTAATCTGGAAAGCAGCCAGATCGCGCAGGAAAAAGCCAGTGCTGCCGTAAGCGAATATGTGGGAAAGCAGCGTCTTGCAGCTTTGACGACGCAGAATGTGTCAGAACAATTCAAGAAATTCACCAAACGAATTGCTGGCTTAGCAAAGCGCGTCTTCATTTTCACCATGATAACCAAAGCACTGCGTACGATGCGCAAAATGCTGCTTAGCACAATCGGCGCAGACAAACAAATGTCAACATCTTTGGCGCAGATCAAGGGTAATCTGATTTCCGCTTTTGCACCGATCTACAACTATATTTTGCCGGCAATTCGAACACTTCTGGCGTGGCTTGCCAAATTGACTGCCGTTGTGTCCGTGTTTATCAATTCGTTGTTTGGCAAAACGGCGTCACAAGCGGATGCATCTGCAAAGGCGCTGTATAATCAGGCTTCCGCAACCGAGGCCGCAGGGGACGCGGCCGAGAAGGCAAAAAAACAGCTTTCCGGGCTAGATGAAATGAACCGCTGGGAATCGAACGATAGTTCCGGCGGCGGTGGAGGCGGTTCGTCTGGCATAGCGCCGAAATTTGATTTGTCCGATCAGGTCGACACCGGAAAAATTGGCAAGATCGCAGCCGTTGTCCGCGAGCTATCGCCGTATGTGGCAGCGGTGGCCGCTGGATTCGCTGCGTGGAAAATCGGAAAGAAGTTCCTGGGGAATTTGTCGAAGGCAAAGCAGCTGGCGCTTGCTGTCGCGGGGGCTGTCCTGATGGCCATCAACGTTGTCGATATGCTTAAAAACGGCATAAATTTCGACAATCTGACAGGGTACATCATCGGCGCTGCTGCGGCTGTCATTGGGCTGGGGCTGGCATTTGGTGTGCTTGGCGGAGCAATCACGGCAATCGTCGCGGGGCTTGTCCTTCTTGGTGTGGCAATTCGTGACGTGATTAAAAACGGCTTCAACAGCAAGAACCTTACGGCTATTACCGTGGCGTTGCTAACTATTGGCGGTGCTATTGCTATCATCACAGGGGCGTGGATACCGCTGCTGATTGCAGCTATAGCTGCAGTGGTCGTGTGGATCGTCGCAAAATGGACGTCCATAAAGGAATGGATCAGTAAAACGATCAGCAGTATCGATGCGGCCTTTGAGCAGTTTCTTGCCAACGTAGAAGAGGGCGTTGCAGCGGCAGTGGACTGGGTCATCGAAAAATGGACGGCCGTAAAGGACTGGTTCAGCGGCCTGTGGGAAAAGGTCTCATCCGGCGCTGTAGCTGCGTGGGATGGAATCAAAAGCGCCTTCAAGTCTGTTCCGGAGTGGTTTCAGAGCAAATTCCGAGACGCATGGCAGAAGGTCAAGGACGTGTTTTCGACAGGCGGCCGTATCTGGTCAGGCATCAAGGAGGGCATCGAAAGCACCTTCCGCACGGTCGTCAACGCAATTATCCGCGGCATGAACACAATCATCGCCGTGCCGTTCAATAAGATCAACTCTATGCTGAATGCGATCCGAAACGCCAGTTTCCTTGGCATTTCCCCGTTCCAGAATATGTGGGGCGTGAATCCACTACCAGTGCCGCAGATCCCGATGCTGGCGCGCGGCGCGGTCATCCCGGCGAACCGGCAGTTCTTGGCCGTGTTGGGCGACCAGCGCAACGGCAACAACCTGGAAGCGCCGGAATCCCTGCTGCGCCAGATTGTGCGCGAAGAAGCCGGCGGTGCCGGCAGCCGATACGAGTTTATCGCCCGGTTGGATCGCCGCACACTGTTTGACGAAGTCATCACAGAAGCAAAATTGCGGAAAGGGCAAACGGGCAAAAACCCGCTTGTAGCGGTGTAACACATGGCACAGGAATACATTAAAATTCGAAAAAGTCCGTCGGATGACTGGCTGGTACTTCCGCAGCCGGATTCCGGTGCGCTGACGTACGACTTTGAAACAACTTACACGGAGGACAGCGGCCGCACCCAGACCGGCGCGGCCGTCGTCAGTCCGCTGTTCACGGTGGAAGCTCTGGGGTATAGCCGGGCGTCGATCAGCAAAACTATGCTGTCGCAGATCCTGAAGATCATTGCAAAAGGTCAGCAGTTCCAGCTGCACTACTTTTCCGCTTACTACGGCGCGTGGTGTCAGGCGTGGTTTTACGTCGGCAAAGGGCAGCTGAATATCGGGCGCCTGAACGAAGGCAAGGAGCTGTTTACGTCCCTGGATTTTAACATGGTCAGCGTCAATCCACTGACGTGATTGGGGGTAGCATGATATGCGAATAGTCGACAGTCAAATTACAAACGCCTACCCGTCGCAGACAAACTTCGTGGTTGAAGCGACTTTTACGTGGGATCACGATGTGACATTGGTGTATTATGGCGGTACAACTGTGACGCTCAAGGCGGGGGAACACCTACAAGTAGACGGGGCGTGTTTTCGCCCTGGTGGAACGAAAATCACAGCGCAGATATCATCCGGCAGTTACCCGGTCGGGCTTTCCGCATGCAAATGCGCAACAATTGAAATGTACGATGGTGGGTGGCAAAACGTCGATAACCGGAATCTATACGAAGGAGCGACCGTGCACCTAAAGGCAGGTATCAAAATCGACGGCAATGGATACTTGGTTCCAATGGGCAGCTTTAAGGTTTATGAAGTGGAAACCGTGCACGAAGTTACCACGCTTACTTGCTACGATGCCATGAAGGAAGCGGATGTGATGTGCCCTGCGGAGATGCAGGGGGAGCACAATTACATAGAGCTGTGGAGGCTGGCAGCGACTCGGCTCGGCCTGACGCCCAGCGCGATTGATAGCGACTTGGGATATAACGCACTGGCGACCGTGGACACACAGCACACCATCCGGCAGGTGATCGAAGCAATTGCGCTGGCCTGCGGTGGCAATGCCGTGGTGTCTGGGGATGCACTGTATGTGCGACCGATTACATCTACAGCAGATGTGACGTTAACACAGTGGATTAACCAACTGGAAGTGGCAAGTACGCCGGTCGAAGTCACTGGAGTGCGCGTGAAAAAGACGTTCGCTAGTGACGGGCAAGA
>ENA-ORRO01000619-ORRO01000619.1-human-gut-metagenome-genome-assembly--contig:-NODE-619-length-28887-cov-9.888873_pt1 | contig 28887 bp, 23 predicted proteins | sample MGYA00242176_ERZ509136 | MGnify/ENA primary metagenome ERZ509136 (study PRJEB26280, sample SAMEA2338644) | human gut metagenome | biome: human gut; feature: human-associated habitat; material: faeces...
GGGCCACGGCAGAGGCGGTGGCCATGGAATTCTGCAGGACGCTGTGAGGTACCTGAGGCTTCTCCACCACAAAATGCTGCTGCTTCCGGCATTCCAGGCACTGGAAAGATTCCCGGTAGATGTCGATGATCTTGACCTGGGCAGGGATGAACTGCACTTCCGTGCGGATCTTCTCTTTGCCCATGGAGACCAGAGGACTGCCGCAGCGTTTACAGATCCGTTCCTCTTCCGGGAGCGTATACAATTTTTCTTCATGAGGGAACTTTTCCAGCAGTTCGGCCCAATCCCGTTTCTGTTTCTTGCGCCGTTTGTGGGCCGGCACTCCGATTTCAGGGTCCGGCGCCGATGGCTTGGCTTCCATTTCAGCTTCATTGAAGAGATTGAGCTGGTCCGGACAGATCTTTTCCGCCTTTTCCGTGCGGGAACCGAAGACCGTGTGCCGCAGAGCATGCAGCTGTTGTTTGAGTCTCTGGTTCTCCTCGGACAGACGTTCCACTTTCTGTTCCAGTTCCTTGATCTGTTCTTCGGTTCTCACTGATTCGGCCACGGTTCCGGTCTCCTTCGTTTCATGATGTTTCCATTATACCGGAGGAAAGAACCGAAATCCAGGAAATCCACAGACTTACTATTTCCACTTTTTTCAGATGGTCAGGGACGGATGGACTGTCTGCACCGCTTTTGGCTGATGGATGGAGAGCCCTTCTGTGAGCCAGCGGAGCTGCTGTTGGGAGAGTTCTACCAAATCTTCCGGAGCGTTTGGCCACTGATACCGGCCATTTTCCAGCCTCTTGTACAGCAGCAGGAATCCAGTCTCATCCCACAAGAGAGCCTTGATCCGGTCTTTCCTTCTCCCACAGAACAGAAAGAGGGCAGGCTGATGGGGATCCAGATGGAAACGGGCGGCCACCAGAGCGGCCAGCCCGTCGATGGATTTCCGCATATCCGTGTATCCACAGGCCAGGTAGATATGGTCGGCAGTGATGTTGCGGATTAACACAGGAACACCTCTTTCAGGACCTGCAGCGTGCGCTGCAGGTCTTGCGGAGCTGTTCCCTCAGGGATTTCCAGAGAAGCAGAGCCCACATGGACGACCATATTTCCGCAGGGAGGATGTTCCTCCTTCGCCAGAGAGACAGCCGCAAATTGGGTCGTACAGACGGGGACCTGAGCATTGGCTGACAAAGCTTCCTTTCTCAGTTCTTTGAGCCAGTAGTACATGGCATGATGGCTCATCTGGCGGGATCTGCAGAACGCCTTGATGCAAAGCCCGCTTTCCTGTTGTTCCTTCAGTATCTGGCTCCAGTATTCCAGTGCCTTTTGGTGTTTGATACGTTGAATTTCTCCCAAAACAAAACCACCTCCAGAGATGAGTAACACGAATGACTCGAAAAAACGACACGCTGCGCACCGTAGGGAAATTCGTTTTTTTCGTGCGATATTTTTAACATCCGTATTATCTCAAACTGAAGGTGGTGATTTCATACACCGGATTTTTAAGCGCTTACTGAATTTTTGCTTTTTTCTACAAAGTTTGGTATCCTATAGGCAACGAACTGAAGTTCATGATTTTAGAGATGGATTAAAAAAAGTTGCTAAATTTATGATGAAATATTTTTATGATGGGAGAGGTATACTTCAAAGTGTTGTATTCTATTCAAAACATACATGAACTTTTTTCCATAGTTTGTTTTACTGTTCTATTCTTAATTAGCTTTACGGTTCATAGAAAGATAATTCCTAAAGGGTACTTTTCTTTAGATGAAATTGCATATATGTTTGACTTAAAACGCTTTTGGACTGCCTCAAACATTCGCTGCTTTTTTATTGGTGCAATTATATTCCTGGGCTACTATCAGTTCGATATTAAAAGCAAAACAGTTTATTATTCGGCCTTAGGATTGGTATCCTTAATACAAGTTTTCCCTGTTATTATGAAGTATCAATTGTATAAGTTCTGGGAAGGCACTTATCGTTTCAAATTATTTTGTGCAAATATATTTTATGTAGCAGTACTATTTTTTATGGGTTTTGCTTGTTTGGAATTTATGATTCCTGCAATACAAGGCGAAAAAGGATATATAGATACGGTATATCCTTCTATAAACTTTGTGTTGGGAATATTTCTTTACATTTTTCCGCTGTTTATTCAATTTTCTGTTCAACGAAATGCTGACTTTATGAATTCGGTCAGAATAAATTTTTTACATACTGATACAACAATAATGTTAAGAAACATTGATCTGATGAATCGAAAGAATAGTCTTGTTATATATTACAAGGCAGAGATTAAAAAGAATGCGGAATTTTACAAAATGGATCCAGAGCTGTTGAAATCCGTTCTTCTTATCGAGGAATTCAATCGAGGTTCCCTCATTCAATCTTTTATTGAACGGCTACTCATAAACTATTTTCCTGAAATTGTGTTAAAACAGGATATGTCAATTGGATTTGGGCAAGTTAAAATTTCTACAGCGAGCCGCCTTCTAAACATATCTGAGGGAAAAGCATTGGAAGAATTGGCAAATCCAATAAAAAATATTGAAATTTGTGCACGCTATATACGTTTGTTAATTAATCAATATGCAAAGAATCAATTTCGTAGTTCAGTATATAATGATTTATACGATTATATTGCAAAAAATTATATAGGAGCGGCGAAGGCAACAATGTATAATGCCGTTTTGTATGCAGCTATCCTAAGAGGCCGAAGTAAGATTGAAATGGAACAACGTTTACAAAAAGAAAAAGATAAAAAGAACAAGCAAGTTTTTGTTAAGGCTTAAAGGTGTCTTTCATCAACCACTTTTCCCCATTGTCATCATGGGAAATTTCCCATTTTTACCAAGGTACTAGCGGCGGGTTCATTTGACCATGTAGAGTCGGATTAAAACAGCCAATTTTCCTGGAGAGATTTTAAATGGAATGTGGCTAGGCAGCTACTTTCCAAGATCATGTGGGATGGGGGAAGTATGGCGTGGCGATTTGGTTGGGCTGAAAATGGCGATTTCAGATGGGCTCTAAATGGCTGTTTCAGATGGGCGCTAATATTTTATCTGTTTCCAAATAAAAAATGGCTTGATAAACTGTCTGCCCAGGATATAGAGCGATTGGTAGAAATAAGAGATCGTACTCATAAGAATTCTGGAAAATGTATAATAGAGATCCTTTTAGGCAATAAACAATCTGCTGAAATTTATTTTAATAAGATGGATGAAGCGGATAAAGAAATCTTCAAGAGGAATCCTATATATAATTTATTGGAGGAAAAGGTAAGTGATAAACAAGAAAAAGCTTGAAATGATATGGCAGCATCTACAAAAAGTCATAACAATTGCTATTTTTGCCTGTATAATTTTTATCTTTTTCGGTGAACAAATAGAGAAGCAACAGGTTGCTGTGAGCTTGTTAAATGCTATGCTTGCTTTTTTCTGTCTATGGTATGGCAGGACCCGACATGCAGAAACAATCTCGAAGCTTCTTTATCTAGGCTTAGCTGAATGTCTTATAATTTGGAAGGCATTAGCTTTTTCGGAAATCTCTCTTTTATATTTTTGTATTAACTTGCTGGTATTAACCGTTTGTTATTTTATTTGCAAATTCTCTTCTCAAAACGATTCTTCCACGGTTAATGAGGAGACGAAACAGAAAATTTTTCCAGAACATCAGGCAGATATGGAAAGACTTGAAAAACTGCTGGAATCGCATAACATGTTGGGGGTTCAGGCTCCCTATGGAGAAGGAAAATCCTTTGTAGTTGATCAGGTATGTGATATTTTTCGGAAGAACAGAAATTGGAATGTGATTCATATAGAATCATTAGCTTACAGCTATGAAGACTTTGATAGGGTACTTGTTCAAAAAATTTTTCAGATATTGAAAGAGAACCATATTTACTCAATATACGCAGCAGAGCTTCTTCAGAATGTAAAAAAGAGTATTTGGGGGAAACTTTCTTTTTCTCATTTTCTTCAATCTCCTTTTGAATACTCATCTACTTTTGTTGGACTCAAAGAAGATCTGAAGCAATTGGAAAATCCACTGCTGATTGTTTTTGAAGATATTGAAAGAGTAGGGTCTCCTAAATATGTAAAGAGATTATTTGCTATTGCTGAGAGACTAAGCAGTGACAAGGCAAAATTCGTGTTAGAATACGATGCTTCTATTTTGGATGAACAGGGGATTGATTTTAAGTATAGAGAAAAGTATGTTCCTTTTGAAATGAATATAAGCGAAATTCCATATAGAACTCTGATTTATAATTTATGGGACGAAACAGAAAAGCCAGAATATGCCAACCAAAATAAATGGGGAATTGAAGATTATCAGAGAATGCCTTTACCTGATAATTACGGACCTCTTTCTTTTGTGCTGCAGCAATTGCATATACAAATAGAGTGGGAAAAGATAGGGGAAGGCAATTTTTCTGTTCGCAGGGTCAGGAATTTTTTAATAGAATCCAAGCTGTATTTATACAAAAGGGAATATCTGGATAAACCTACAAAGAAAATTATTTTAAAGGTATTCTTTTTAAAATTTTTCGTTCACGATTTGTATCTGAAATTCAAACCTGGAAAAATGCTGGAAGACCTCGCTTTGTTTAAAAATGAATATACAGATGTAAATCTTTTAGAATTCTATTCCCATGTTTTAAAAAGTGATAATCCAAATAGTACATTTACCAAATTGATGGAGAATAGGCAAAATCAAGAATCATATTATTTGTTCTGTTTTCTAGGCTATAACTGGTATGATTATGTCCAAAAATTTAAAAAGGAAAAAAATGGTGAGAAGATCTCAGAATCCGATTATATTCAGCATTTACAATATCAGGAAAAAAGAGAACAAAAGAACCGGGTAATATGGAACTTACTAATGAATGGCGAATCAGAGTACAGTAATAAGCAGCTGTTTATGAAACGATTCGTGAACGAAGTACTCGATGCTCAAAATGGAAAATCTCAACAGATTGCCTGGGAAAGACTGCTAGAAGAGGCTTTTAATGAAACTTTGTATAAGGATAACAACGGGATTTTTTATTTCGGAATCAACAATTTTGTTTCACTGGCCGAGAACATGTTTATCTGTGGTTATAAAGAGAAATGGGGAAGCTTTTTTCAATTTTATGAGAGAACACAAAAACATATCGTTATCGATTTGAATTTTGTTAGAATGCTCTATTTTGTAGATGTACAAAGCGAAGATAATTTGCTCATATCCGCAATGGATTTTTTCAATAAAGGGGAACTTATTGGAAATTTGAAAGAGAAAGAAGATTATCATAAGTTTCTTTATAAATATATCGATTCCCTTAATCGATGGAGATTTTGTGAATCTCTGGCTCCGCTTTGTGTAGAAAATTGGAAAGTAATCGGTGGATTTTCATTGAAGAATGAGCAGTTGCTCAATACCTTAAAACAGTTAAATAAGGATGTTGAAAAAGAACTGCATAAAAAGAACAATAAAAAATTAACCCTTCAACTTCAGGTCATCCAAAAGTTTATTTCAAAAAATATTAAGCTAATGGAGATGGAGAAAATGTATCCAGCCAATGAACACAGTGTTAAAATGCATGCAAGATCAATGCATGCTCATCAGAAAGAAATGGACATGATTGAGGAAAAGATAGATAAATATCCTAGCGAAAAGAATGCATTGGTTGAAGCGGAAGAGTTGATGAATAAATTATATGAGGAAGGAAAGTTAAACAGTTATGAATTACGTTGCGAGCAAGATAGTATAAAGCAAAAGAAAAAGTTAATCAAAGAGCAGGAATAGACTCAGATCAAACTTACCATGCAGAGAGCCGGATTAAAGGACAATTGCTGATTGTTATTGCAGTAGCGATTGCAGATAAAAATTTGCTCCCGAAATGAATTTCGGGAGCAAATTGCAAAAGGCAGGCTGAATCAGCGTCTGAGCCGTCTTAAAGGGGGGAATGGGGCCACTGGCCAGTCCTTGGGCGGGCCGCTCGTGGGCGGGGATTGTCAAGAATTTTGTGTTTTTAGTTTAGCCCATCATATTTTTCAATGAGCTGTCCAATCCGATCATCAATCAATAGCTGGTTCCTAACAGCAGGCCAATTGGATACGCGGCCTTTGCCTTTCCATTTTTTATTTTTTAGTTCCAAGATTCGCAGATAAAAGACTTTCATGACGGCTTCGTTATTTTGGAAAGACCCCTTTTTGGTGACCTTTCTGAAGCTGGAATTGATGCTTTCGATGGCATTCGTCGTATACATGACTTTTCGGACGTCCGGTCCATAATTGAAGAGTTGCTCTACATGGCTGAAATTTCTTTCCTAGACGGAGATAGCACCTGGGAATTGGGACCATTTTTCCTTGAATGCGGCGAAAAGCCTACGAGCTTCTTCCACATTTACCGCCCGGTAAATGGCCTTTAGTTCTCTCATGAATTCTCGGCTTTGGTTCCAAGGAACATACCGCAGAGAATTCCGAATCAGGTGGACGATGCAGCGCTGGACAACAGTACCCGGGAAAATGGCACGGGCTCCTTCCTCAAGCCCACTGACACCATCCATGGAGATAAATCCCACATCCTGAACTCCGCGGCTCTTGATTTCGTCGAAGATCTGCATCCAAGTATGTTTTCCCTCTGTTTCATTAATCCATAAGCCAAGGATATCTTTGTTGCCGTTGATATCATAGCCGAGGATAACATAGACTGCTTTCTGATTGATTGCCATTTCTGTCCGCATGGAAACATAGATGCAGTCTACGAAGAGAAATGGATAAAATGGAAGCAGCGGCCGGTTCTGCCATTCATAAACTTCTTCCATGATACAGTCTGTAATGTGAGAAATCTGCTCGTGGGAGATAGAAAAGCCGTAGATATCTTCGATAGTAGATGCAATATCCCGTTGACTCATACCCCGGCCGTACATAGCCAAGACCTTTCCTTCAATGGAAGAAACATCTCTCTGATGTTTCTTGATAATCTGAGGTTCAAAGGTGCTCTCCCGATTCCGAGGAATCTGAATAGGAACATCGCTCATAGTGGTCTTCACTGTTTTCAGCGAATAACCATTACGAGAGTTACTACCTTTTTCGGGACTCGACCCATTTTTAGGATATCCAAGGTGATTTTCCATTTCTCCTTTGAGAGCAGCTTCAAAAAGGGGGGCAAAAATCTTCTTCAGAGCATCCTGGATTTCCTCAGCAGATTGAGGTTTATATATATCGTAGATAGCTTGGCCAATTTTTTCTTCGGGGGTAAGAGTACGCTTTGCCATAGTAGTCCACTCCTTTGCCTTTGGTCCCTTTCAGTATGAGGTATAAATAGATTTTGAGCAAGACGCTTACGCATTTACACAAAATATTTTACACTCTCGTTGGGCGGCGCCCTACATTGACGGAGAACGGACAACGCCTCACGCTGAACGTCTCACGTCTCACGCCGATGGAGGGAACCCACCAGTGGATTCCTTTGAATGGAAACGCAGCCTGCGGCTGCTAACCCACCACCCATGCTGGCGCATGGATACCCCAGCTACGGCATAAGCGACCTCGCTATCCGCTAAAGCGGATGCGCCCTGCTTACGCCCTTGTAAAGGGCGGAGATATAATTACAGGTTCAGCATAAAAGAAAGGCGTTCTTCATCAACCACTTTTCCCCATTGTCATCATGGGAAATTCCCCATTTTCACCAGGGTTCTAGCGTCGGGTTAATTTGACCAAGTAGAGTCGGGTTAAAATGACCAATTTCAGTCGGATTAAAACAGCCAATTTGCCTGGAGACATTTTAAATGGAATGTGGCCAGGCAGCTGCTTTCCAAGATCATATAGGATGGGGGAAGTATGGTGTGGCGACTTGGTTGGGCTGAAAATGGCGATTTCAGATGGGCCCTAATAATAGTGATTAGGTGGTTAAGTGGATAAGTGGCTAGGTGATTTGGGTCGTTGAGCCGATTTGCTTATCGAGAGTCTGTATAGAGGTCTTTTAGTAGGGAAAATTTTAAAATATCAACTTACTTTATCAATTGATTCAAGAATACCTGTTCGGAGTTTACAAAATGAGAGAACTTTGTTAGAATAATTAAATGGAACAGTATAAGCATTTTTCATGATTTCAGGAGCCAGCAATGTTCAAAGAAACAGTCTATCATGGAACAATACAGCAAAAAGCTGACGCTATAGTAAAAGAGGGATTCATAGAAAGCAGTAAAGATATTGAATGGCTTGGTACAGGAATCTATTTTTTTGCCAAGCGGGAAGATGCTGAATTGTGGGCAGAAAATGAGGCTGCGAAGAAAAAGAATAAAGTAACAAAACCGTGTCTTCTGCAAGCTAATATCTTTTGTAATGATGACGAATTTCTTGACTTGGATATAGAAGAGAATATGGCTGAAATGGAAAGAACAATTCTTCCATTTTTGGAAAAAGGAGAAGAAGGACATCCTGTTATTAATGGCGACAATAGCGGTGTAAAACTGCGATGCCTAGCATGCAATTTCTACAAGAAATTGAAAGGAATAAAAATTTTGGCCTATTCTTTTCCTAAAAGAATCATGGTTAATAAACTTGGGTTTCGTGTTTGTTTGAAACAAAGACAATATGCTGTGAGCAGTAATAAAAATATTGGGGAAGTGAAAAAGTTTCGATAGGAGGCAGTCGAAATGAAAAACAGTGATCTTAACGCATTATTAAAAGAATGCTGTTTGGAATTGGGCATTGAATGGGTAGATGAACCGGGTCCTGCTGTGATAGATGGGCAAAAGGCAGACGAGTATTTCAAAGATCATACCATTTTTCCTGATACGAAGGATATTGCTTTAGTTTTGGAATATCCTGACGGAAATGATGGGAATGAGATGGATTCAGATTTGCCTGTTGATATTTTAGTAGATACTACAGATGAAATTTTAAAGGCCGCATAGAAGGAGACAATATGGATTTTCAGGAAAAACAGCTAAGCAGTTTGCAGATGCAGCATTTGCATGTCAAGGATATAAAGTTCTCTGCAACTGGAAAAGAACCAGTTCGACCTACTAAAATGAATGTTGCATTTCATGTGGATAAAAATGTCCAATCTGACAGTAAAATGGCAGTGGAATTAAGTTGTGATATTGATATTCCCGAAATTGCTCAAATGCAAGTAAAATTAGCTGCTGATTTTGAGACAGATGGGAATGTTCCAGTTGAAAGCATGCTAAAAAATGCGATTGCCATCATGTTTCCATTCTTAAGAAGTCAAGTTACCTTGGTTACATCACAACCAAATTTCAGACCGATCATATTACCAATTATTAATATTAATAATCTGGTAAAATAACCAGGAAAGCCCTTTAAAGCTGGAATATCATTTTCCATCTTTAAAGGGCTTTCTTTTATTTTTTAGGAATCAGGTGATTGCCGAACGAATGAATACAGACCACTAGGCGGCCTGGTGTATTAGAGCCCATCTGAATTAGCCATTTTGAGCCCATCTGATTTGACCATTTAGAGCCCAGCTGAAATCACCATTTTCAGCCCAAACAAATAGCCATTACATATTGTTCCGTTAGCCTTTACAATATAAGTTGCGATCAACAACTTAGAGTAAAGGAGGAAACGTGGAAAAATTGTTATGTAATGGCTTGGATACTATTGTATCACAAGCATTGAAAGAAATGGAAGAAGAGAGCGGACAAGCCATAAGCCTTGATGAAGTCAACCTGGCAGAACTGTCTCGTAGGACTCATATCTCCCGTTCCAAGCTGCGTACATGGAAAAACAAAGGTGGTTCTTTTGTTAAAGAAAACAAGGGATACACTTCCCGTAATCCAGTTTTAAGAGGCTATACAAGCATATTGGATGATCTGCTTCGCAATGGGGTTTATAACTCTGCTGTATGTTTGAAGCGCCTTCAAGCAGCCGGATATACCGGAGGGATTTCCACCATTAAACGTTATCTCAACAGCCATAAGGATCTGATCCCTGCCAAAAGGCAAACAGTAGATTCTCAAGGCAATCGTGGCCGGAGATACCAAACAGGTCCTGGTGAGAACTTTCAAATGGACTGGGGATTTGTTTACGTCGACACGAATTATGGCAAAAAGTTAAAAGCAGCCTGCTTTGCGATGATATGTCACCATTGTGGACAGCGTTACGTTGAATTCTTTCCTAATGCTAAGCAAGAGAACCTATTCATCGGAATGCTGCACGCATTCCGATACCTGGGAGTTCCCAAGTATGTTCTCACAGACAACATGAAAAGTGTCGTAATTAAGAGAGATTGGAGCGGTGAACCAATTTGGCAAAAGGATTATGAAAGTTTTATGTCGGCCGTAGGGTTTCAGACCAAGCTGTGTAAACCCAGGCATCCTTTTACCAAAGGCAAAGTGGAACGCCTGATCCGTTTCGTAAAAGAAAACTTCCTTGCTGGCCGTTCTTTCTGGACCATCACTGATTTAAACCGCGAGGCTATGAATTGGTGTTATGAAGAAAATGAACGCTTTCATCCTGCTCTTGCAAAAATTCCAGACCAGGTTCACCGCACTGCTTGTTTAAGTGCATTAAAACCATTGCCAGACGATGCAAATCTGGAAAAATATCTTTGCCCGGAACGGCGGATTTCTTTTGACGGTTTTATTTCTTATGAGAACCGGAGATTCGGAGTCCCCTTCAGTTACACGGAAAAAGTTGCTCGGGTTAAACGGGTTGATGACAAACTCTACATCTACTCTTCAGATATGAGTCGTTTGCTGACCACTCATCCCATAACCTGGGACCGCCATGACAGTTTTTGCAAGGATCAGTATGACAAACGGCAGCCTGAGGAATTGCCTACCGCTCCTATCCGTACGACAATTAAACAGCTTGCACCAGCAGAGGCATCTCCATCCCTTTCCTTTGAAAAATTCAATTTTGATAAGGAGGGCAGCGAGAATGAATGAGGAGCTGATTGAAAAGATTGATAAAAGCTGCAAAGTGCTCCATCTTGATTTTAGTGCTGTGGAACTGGCTTCTCTGGCTGAAGAAGGACATTATTCTGATGAAACCATAGATGCTGTAGCTGCCATCTTCGCCCACATTGGCGAAAAGAAGAAAGAAGCAACTGTACGCACACTCTTAAGGCTTAGCAGATTGCCTTTAAGCAATCCGAAAACCTTTGAGAGCTTTGATTTTAATCTGCTTCACGGAAAGAACGTGAAGCAGATTAAAAGTCTTGCAACTTTATCTGCTATCTATGCTCACAAAAATGTGGCACTGATAGGTCCTGCTGGCACAGGGAAAACACACCTGGCACAAGCCTTTGGATATGCCTGCTGCCACAAAGGACTGAAAGCGTATTTCATTAAAATGACGGAACTAAGAGACCGTTTTACTCTGGCTCGCCAAACAGGAAGAGTATCTAAAGTATTGAATACGTTGGTACGTCCTTCTTGCCTGATTATTGACGAAGTTGGTCACTGTACCTTTGACAAGGAAAACACTCGAATTTTCTTTGACCTGGTTGACCGCTGATACAACAAGGGTGGTTATTACAACATGATCTTTACAAGCAACAAAACACCCTCTGAGTGGCGGGAATGTTTTAACGAAGATGATGCCCTGTTGTGTTCCTTGGACCGCATTTTCGATGATGCTGTGGTCTATATGATTAAAGGAAACAGCTACCGCGGGCAAATGCTTGAGACGTATACAGTCCAGGCAAACAAACCCAAAGAACCAATTTCAGCAACTATGCCTAAGATTTAAGCCCTAGGCCGAAGTGTATTCTAAGTTGTTGATCGTACCACATATTTAAGAATGGCGATTTCAATTGGGCTGAATTTGGCTAATTCAGCTGGGCTCTATTTGGCGATTTCAGACGGGCTCTAACATTATAGAGCTCGGTTGCATCTTCATTTGATGGTTGCAGCTGAGCTCTATTATCTTGTAAGACATTGAAACATTTTCATTTGAATGTAGAGATCCTAAATTGACTAAATTATACAATCAAGAGGAAAAGTAGTATAATAAATAATACTATGGGGCTTTATATCAAAATATCGGAAGGGGGGAATAGTAAGATGAATAAGCTTCGTGAACTTTTTATAGAGGTAACAAATCATTGTTATCAAAAATGCATCCACTGTTCTTCATCTGCCGATTGCAACGGGCCTGAGATTCCTTTTCAGAATTTAAAACGTTTAATAGATAATGCTATTCCCCTGGGTCTCGAGCGTGTAACCTTGTCAGGCGGAGAACCTTTTCTGTATTCTAATTTGCAAAAGATATTCCAATATTTAAAAGATAGGAAACTACATGTTTCCATTTATACTTGTGGTGTTATAAAAAATGCAGAAGGAAAATTATGCCCTATTGACGAGAAATATTTTGTCGAACTGCTGAATTTAGGCCTGGAAAGGGTAATTTTCAGTTTACATGGACAGAATACATATGTGCAGGATCAAATAGCAAATACAGACGGTAGTTTTGATATGGTCATGCGGTCTCTTGATTCTGCTATGAAAACGGGAGTAAATGTAGAATTACATATTGTTCCCATGAAAATGAATTTGTATGGCATTGAAGATATTTTGAGATTGGCTAGAGATAAAGGGATTACTAAAGTGAGCCTTTTGCGTTTTGTGCCACAAGGTAGAGGCTCTTTATGTATGGAACCTTCAAAAAAAGACTATTTGTGGTTGAAAGAAGAATATTTAAAATGGCAGAAGAAATATCCTAGAATTCATATTCGTATGGGGACTCCTTATAATTGTTTGACGCTTGATGGCAAAAATTGTACAGCAGGTCAGGATAAACTTTTAATAAACGCATATGGTGAATATATGCCGTGTGAAGCTTTTAAATATATGCATGGAAATCGACCTACGATTTATGATACGCCTCTAAAAAAAGTATGGCAAGAAGATAAGCTGCTAAATGCACTGAGATGTTTGAAGTTACAAGATGTTACGATATGTTCAAATTGTCCTTTGAAAGCAAAATGTAAAGGTGGCTGTCCAGGCCAACGTATGCATCGTAATGGAAGCCTGTTGACTGGACCTGATCCCAGTTGTATAGAAGGTTAAGTAGAAGTCTTTTGTGAGGTTAAATATGAACTTTCAAACCTTTTATTATGCTATCGCTATCTTGTTTGTAGAATTTATATTTCTAATTCTTGGTTACGTAGTTTGTTTTTGCCTTAAAAGTTATCCGGTGGAAAAAAATGAAATTGATATTGCATTCTTAAAGGGTCAATTTTGGAAAAAGTATTTTTTGCTAGTTTATGGAATGATTGCGTTAACGGTTTTTGTTGCATTACTTATATTAATTATTCACAGTATAAAAGGACAGTAATATGGATACCAATGATAGAAAAGAAAATTGTGTAAAAACTGTTGGCATTGTAACGGATATAAAAGATATAGCCAGATATGCTGGACACCCTTATGCAGATCAAAGGGACCTAAAGGTTTTTCAAGAGAGCGGTGCCTTTAAGGAATGGCGTTGTGATTTAAGATTAGGAAATGAAGTTTATATAAGTTCAGATACTACACCTCGTAAGTTAAAAGAAGGAGAGTTTATTGTTATCCATCCTGGTGAGTTTGTTCTGTTATTAACAAAGGAGAACTTGAACCTGGATGAAGACGTGATGGGATTTATCAGCATGCGTTTTGATTATAAACAAAAAGGGCTTATTAATGTTTCAGGGTTTCATGTCGATCCTTATTATAAAGGCAAATTGATTTTTTCGGCATTTAATGCAGGACCGCGAGATATCCTCCTTCGGGAGGGAGAGCCAGTATTTATGATCTTTTTTGAAAGGATGGATAAGTGCTGCGAGAAGGAACGTGATGGCTTTGATTATATTCCTCCTAGCATGGTAGAACAAATTCAAGGAAAAAGTGTTACATTATCATCCAACGCACAGCGCTTGGATCGATTAGAAATGTATTTAAAAATTCTTGTTGGCGTTTCTCTTACAGGGATTGTTTCATTTATTGGCTATATTGCAGATAAATTTTTGTAAAGTAGTGTTTGCATGAAAAAATTTAATGAATTTCAAACTTCAAGTTTATATGATGAATATTGGAAATTTGCTGCAGAACGACAGGCAATCTTCTATAAACGTAATATCTTGAAACAACATAGTCCTTGGACTAAAAATAGAATTCTACAGGAATATAAATTTACCAATGCTTATCGAATCAATGACAGAGTTAGTCAATATCTAATGAAAAATGTCATTAATGAAGGTAACTTATTTCTAATTAATGAAGAAGATATGATTTTTCGTATCTTATTATTTAAAATCTTTAATAAGATAGATACCTGGAAGGCGTTAGAAGAAAAGTTAGGAGAAATTTATTATACTGATGGAGTATTTAGGGATATAGAACATATACTCAGAGATTTGTCTGAGAGAAAAATTAAAATATATTCCGGAGCTTATATTATGCCATCGGGAGTAAGTTACTTTGGGAATCAAAAGAAATATCTGAATCATCTGGCATTATTAAAGCTAATGATGAATGATCATCTGGCATTAAATATTGTTCGATGCAAATCTATGGAAGAAATGTATAAGCTTCTTTTAAGCTACCCAACAATTGGGAGCTTTTTAGCTTATCAATATGCTACAGATATAAATTATAGCAATGTAACCAATTTTAGTGAAATGGATTTCGTTATGGCTGGGCCAGGAGCGAAGTCTGGCATCAGAAAGTGCTTTGGTGATGTAGGAGAAACAGACTACAATGATATTATAAAGTATGTATGCTACCATCAAGACAACGAATTCAATCGCTTAGGACTTAATTTTATAAAATTAAGAGGACGGCCTTTACAACTAATCGATTGTCAGAATTTATTTTGCGAGTTTGATAAATACTCTAGAGTGGCTTTCCCTAATATAGGGGAAGCAAAAGGGAGAAAAAGAATTAAACAAAAATTTAAAATAAACCGTGAGAAAATTTCATTTGTATATCCGGAAAAGTGGCATTTACAAGAGACTTGGTAAAAGAGAGTAAATTTATGAAAATAATTAATTTATTTGTTTCTCACTATGGTGGGGATGAAGATAAGATTGATGCTGTAAAAAATCTTTTATGTAAGGCTGGATATCAGGTTAGAGACGGATCGATTAAAGAATCAGAACCTAACCATGCTAAGGACGAAGCGTATATCAAACAAAGAATCCTGGCACCACAGATTCAATGGGCTGGATGTATGGTTGTATTAATAGGCCCTAAGACCGCCTCACGAGAGTGGGTTGACTGGGAAATTGAATATGCAATGAAAAAAGGAAAAAGAATCGTAGGTGTCTTTTTGCAGGGGGCTATAGATTCCGATATTCCTCAAGCATTACTAGAGTATGGGAATGCATTAGTAGGCTGGAATTCCGGCAAAATTGCAGAAGCAATTTCAGGGAAAAATATTTGGCTTAAAACAGATAATACAGAACGGCCTGAAAACGCAAGTGCTCGTCTTATTTGTTAAAGAGGTATCTATGAAATTATTTTCTTATATCGTTGCGCGAGACTATGGATTTGCGCCTAATCCTTTTCCTCCATATTGTACACTTGCAACTTGTAAACCAGGAATTAGGAATTCAGCACAGATCGGGGATTGGATTGTTGGACTCGGTTCTAATGCGAGAAAGTCAAAGTATAGAATGAAAATTATTTATGCAATGCAGGTTAAAGAAAAATTGCAGTATGATGATTATTGGAATGATCCGAGATTTCAATATAAGAAACCTGTAATGAACGGCAGTCTTCGTCAAACATATGGTGACAATATTTACCATAGTAAGAATGGAAAATATATCCAAGAAAATTCACATCACAGCTATAATAGAGGTGTTACAAATTTTCATAATTTAAAAAGAGATTTATCAAGCAAGTATGTTCTTGCAGCTGAAATATACTGGTATTGGGGGAAAAAAGGTGTTTTGCTGCCTGAAACACTTTGGAGTTCGTTAAAGGTAGGAAGAAATTATAAGGTTATTAGTGATGCAAATATCCAAAACATATTTTTCAATTGGCTAAAAAGTCAACAAGGCAAGGGATATTTGGGAGAACCAATTAAATTTCGTTCACATAATAATCGATACAATGGTTTGTGAGGAATGTTTTGATGAAATTAAAAGAATATCTAAATCGCGTACACTTGACTAACGTGAAATTTAAAACAAAATTTGCAGAAGCTGAATTTTCATTAAATGACAACGATAAAGATGCTGCGTGGGAATTATATGTAGAATTAATAACCAGGATTGTAACGCAAGAATTAAAGCTAGAAGAAGGAGATGAAGAAGCAGCATTAAAAAGTGTATATAGCTTATTCCCGATAACTAGAGAAATTTTAAAGAGGAAAGGAAGAGACTGTATCCAGTTTTCCAAGATTGCAGTAGCCGTACTCAACCAGATTGTACGTCCTTTTACAGCTAAATGGCATAAAAAAGATTTGGCAGGAGCTTTTAAAAATCAGAAAGAATGTATGCTTTTTAGAGAAGAACTAAAAAACATACAAAAAGATATGCGTAGATATACATGTTTATTAGCTGAGATTGCAGAAGTCGAAGATTTAACTGATATTAACGGAGAGTTTTTAGAAAATCAAGGAAAAACTAATGCGCCTGCCAAGAAATAAAAAAATAGACAAATAATTAAACTAGTTGGGCCAATAGACTGGAAGCTTTTTCTAAATTTTGATTATGCTTCCGAATGGATGCAGCAGGAGTCTGAACATGGTGGAAAGAGAACTAAAACATGATAGGATTTTAATCAATTTACGTAATGATTTGGCCAAAAGCTTCTCTTTGGATAAAGCAACTGAATATATGAAAAAATTCCCCGAAGGGAGAATTTGCAGCAATATCAACGATGCACTGGAAGCCTACAATGTTAAAAAAATCATAGAGGCTTTGAAAGATAAAATTACTGATAAGGATAAATATAAGGCTGATCAGGCAAAACTCTCAAAATCATATTCTATTTATATGAACAAAATCACTGATGAAAATATCGTAGAAGAGTATGGCAGAGTCAATTGCCGGTATTTTGATGATTTCTGGGATTTATTTGAGCAAAGAAAGCTATATGAGCGAATATCTTCAGAATCAATTAACAAAATTCTTTCCATAGAAAATGGAAATGCGCTGATCTATATTTTACAGCATAAAAAAACTGTGAATCAGTATAATCCGTTTCTGTACCAGTATATGCTTACGTATTCTAAAAGTGCAGAAATCTTGATTAATAAATTTATGGTCAAGGATTCGGGGGAAAAACAGGAAATTTATCTACCTCCTGCACTAGAACAGCAGGAGTATAAGAAAATCCTGCAAAATTATATAGAATCAGACAAGGCTAAAGAAATCTTCCTGGAAATATTTTTCAGGGAAAAAGGGCCCCAGAAATTATCTTTGGAGGATTTGCGTTATTCTTGTAAGAAAAAATTGGATGACTTGAAAGAGAAAAATGCCAACTGTTATTTTACACAGAATCCTTTAATTATAGTTGGTTCCAAACCACAAAAAGAACTAATTTGCTGCTATGAACCGACTCCTGGGATTATACAGGTTGACTATGATTCTGAATGGTTGAAAATATATACTGATTTTCCAAGTATCTTTAAAAATTTCCCAAATGTATTCCAAATGTATTCCAAATGGTGGATTATATGGGAAGAATGACTTTTGTCAAAAATACCATTGATGAAATAGAGTCTAAGCATTTTAATAGCCTGCAGGGGAAAAACGACTACGCAATGGGGCCTTATCAGTCCCTGCGGTTTCAAAGAGTGTTGCTTTCTTTTTATACGTATACGAAATTGTTAAAGGAAAAGCAAATTCGGTTAGAAGATGCCTTTGTTTGGTTCTTTGAGGAGTATTTGCCTCAAAATTTCCATAATGCCCAGGGTTTCTCTTTCAACATTTCTTCTGAAAATAATTCTGATTTAGATTTGACTAAACTGCTGTTTACCGAAATTGATGGGATAAAGAAGCAGTACAGTTCTTATGCAAAACTAAAAAGAGTTGATCGGGATTATTTGCAAACAATTTCCAAGCCCGTGGCCTATGGGCAAATCCTATCCATACTGAAAAATAAGTATTTGTATGTTAAGAGTAAAGAATTGAAAGATGCGCTCTTATGGATTTTTTCTGATCAGAGTGAGTTAAAAGCAATCGTGAGAGGTGTAGGGGAAGCACAGGAATTCATTCAAGAGGATAGCTTTTTCTCTCTGGTGACGAAGCATGAGATTTACGAAAAAGATTTCAATGAAAATCCCAGGGAGTTAATATATACCTTAAGAGACAAAGGGATTGTCCAAATAGAAAAAGATGGCAGAATAGCATTGAATAAAAGCAAATGTGCGATTTTAAATCAGCTGTACAGGTTTAAGGTACTCAATGCCTACTATCTGAAAAACGATCCTAGAGCCAGTGGATATTTGGAAGAACTGGTAAAGAAAGGGGACGTGGAGTACAGGGATACATTATTCAGTGAGCCAGAGTCGGATTTTCTGAACTATATTCTGAATAAATCTCAGTATCGCGATGGGTTGGATTTAAGAAATAGGTATATCCACGGCAGCTATCCAACGGATAAAAAGGTACAGCATCGAGATTATATGATTGCACTTCTTGTGGTTGTTTCGATTATACTGAAAATCAATGAAGAGTTCTGTTTGAAGTATCTGGAGGGGAATGGAAAGAAGTAAGGGATTAGGTGATTTGGCGCGTTGAATTGGTGTGCTGGTCTATATAAAGTGCAGGGCTTTTGATAAGTAGGTAGCAGAATTCTGCTATAAAGTCAACGACTACTGGCATCCCAATGACGAAGGAGGCATGGCCTGGAACGACCCCGAAATCGGCATCCAGTGGCCACAGGTAGTGGGAGAATACCCTGGATCCGCCAGCAGTGAGGGGTATCACCTGGAAGATGGCACGCCGCTGAATTTAAGTGAGAAGGATATGGAGTGGATGGGGATTAAGGTTACGTTTAAGTTTTGAGAGGAAAGTTACAAAGTAAATTATTAATTATATAAAATTAAAGATAAGTGAAAAATAAAGCTCTAAATGATATCGCTTTTAGGATTGATAAAATTTAGAATTTTATTTTTTTGTCCCGAATTTGACTTTTTTGTCCCAGACAGATATACTGATACAAAGGGATAGGAGGAGTTGGAGTGTGATGAAGAAAAGAGATATTATTAATTTAATCAAATGTTTTGCTGAGGGTAATAAAGCTGGCTTTAGAGCAACAGCTGCTCAAATTGCACATGAGTTTGATCTGAATGGGGATACTGAATTAGCGCTTTATATCATGTCACTTTTGTCTGAAGTAAACTCTTTTGTGCCTCAAGATCAGGATAATGTAGAAATAGTGGATCAGCCACAGTTTTTTGAGAAAGTAACCAACTATGAAGATATGTTATTATTGCCTGATTCTATCATGAATGATGTATTGGGTATTGTGAATGCTATCAATCACCATATGGGTCTTCATCGATTTTTATTTGAAGGAGCCCCTGGCACAGGAAAAACTGAAGCAGTAAAGCAATTGGGTAGAATTTTAAAAAGAAATGTCTATGTAGTTAATTTTTCAGAAATAATTGATAGCAAACTGGGACAAACAACGAAAAATATTGATTGTTTATTTAAACAGATGAACGGATTTTATCAAAAACAGAGAGCAATTTTTTTGTTTGATGAAATTGATGCACTGGCTTTGGATAGAACCAATAGTCATGATGTAAGAGAAATGGGAAGAGCAACTTCTGCTTTGTTGAAAAGATTGGATTTATTGGATAAGGAAATTATATTGGTGGCTACAACCAATTTATTTTCACATTTTGATAAGGCTTTAGTTAGGAGATTTGACACTGTTATTAATTTTAATCGGTATACAAATGAAGATTTGCTTGTGATTGCTGAAAAAATATTGAATCGGTATCTGGATCAAGTGCATTTGAAAAAAAGAGATGTACGCCTATTTCGTAAGATCATGCAATTGAAGAAGCAGTTGCCATATCCTGGTGATTTAAAAAATATGATTCGGACGGCCGTGGCTTTTAGCAATCCCAATGATGAGGAGGATTATTTTAGAAGATTATACAGCGAGATAACCGGTAAACGTCCTGATAATTTACAACAACTGAAAAAAAACAACTTCACAGTAAGAGAAATGGCAATCTTGACTGGAAAATCTAAAAGTACGATTGATCGTGAATTAAAGGAGGCAGGAACTGATGAACAATCTGCTTGAATTAAAGGGAGAATTTCAGCATTCGAAAAATATATCTGGTAGGGGTGGTGTTAGTTTAAAAAAAAATGAGTTTGTAAAAGCCGAACATCTTTTTGAGCTTGCCGATGAACTAGAGAAAATTAACTCTTATTGGAAAAAAAACACAGAATTAGATGGAGCCTTGCTGAGCGCTCATTATGATAGAGTAATTCCCAAATCTAACCGATTGCAGTTTCTATTTTCTATAGGAGAAAAGAAACCTAATGACTTTATTGTTGGGGCAAAATTTGAGGAAAGAAATGATAAACCAGGATTAAAATGTCATGTATTTACGTATTTTCTGCAATTGAAGGTATTAAAAAAAGCCATTGGTCTTTTGAAAGCGACTGCGGAGCTTATACAGAGTGAATATGAAGGAGTTGTTGATTATAATAAATTTGAATCAATTAAAAAGAATTTCCGTAGTAAAAAGATTCATAAAACGACATTTTTAAAAGTATTAGTTGATGGCCTTCATGTGGCATTCTTTCAAATTGATAGAGTAGAAAAGAGGGTACAAGAGAATACATTAATTACAATTTATAAAACGACTAACAATATTACGACCAGACAGCTCCTTGCTAGATTTGGTATTAATATACCAGAAAAGCGCATTATGGATGAACTAACTATACAAATGCGTCCAGAGGAAGTACAGATGCTGCTCGATAAAGCTCCATATTTAGTTGCTATGAGTGTCAATGATTTGACCACCTATGTACCTGAAGAAACATCTCAATTGTCGGATCAGGATGAAGAAATTATCCCACATCCACACAATGAACCGATTATTGGGGTTATTGACACTCCATTTAGGGAGGATGTGTATTTCCATGAATGGGTGGAATATATAAATTGTATCCATGAGGATATAACTATTGAAGATAAAGATTATGATCATGGAACTGAGGTTACTTCAATTATTGTAGACGGGCCTAGAGGAAATCCCCAATATGATGATGGATGTGGAAATTTTCGGGTTCGACATTTTGGAGTGGCTCCTTCTAGCGGTGTCAGCTCTTTTTCTGTAATTCAAACTATCAGAAAGATTGTAAGCTCAAATAAAGATATCAAAGTATGGAACTTATCATTAGGATCTGCTTTAGAAATTAATGAAAACTTCATTTCTCCTGAAGCAGCAGAATTGGATAAGCTACAAAATGAATTTGGCGTTATTTTTGTAATTGCGGGAACCAATTTGCCATCTAGGCAAGACGGCAATCAGAACTATAGGATAGGAGCTCCGGCTGATTCATTGAATGGGATTGTGGTGAATGCTGTAAATAATGAAAAACGAAGTGCATCTTATTCACGAACAGGTCCTGTTTTGTCCTTTTTTAGAAAACCTGATTTTAGTTATTATGGTGGAGATAAAAAAGATAGAGAATATATGACGGTTTGTAAGGATAATATGGGACAGGCTTATAACACCGGAACTTCATTTGCGGCACCTTGGGTTACTAGAAAAGTTGCCTATTTGATTTATGTAATGGGGATGAGCAGAGAAGTTGCTAAAGCATTGTTAATAGATGCTGCAGCAGGATGGAATTGTAAAAATGACAATAAAATGGGATATGGAATTTTACCCATTTCTATTCAAGATATTTTAAAATCAGCAGACGATGAAATTAAATTTGTGATTTATGGAATAACAGAGAATTATTGTACGTATAATTACAGTTTACCGGTTCCGATAAAAGACGATAAATTTCCCTATCTTGCAAGAGCAACCCTGGTTTATTTTCCAGAATGTAATCGAAATCAGGGAGTGGATTATACAAATACTGAATTAGATTTTCACTTTGGACGATTTCAAGTAAATCGTAAGAATAACCATCCTAAGATAAACTCAATTAATGGAAATTTACAAGATGAAAAAGGTGGTCAAGGTCTTTTTGAAGCAGATGCAAGAAGAGAATATCGGAAATGGGATAATGTTAAATTTATCTCCGATAAGATAAAGCCAAAAGTTAAACCACGAGTGGCCTACGAAAGTGGTATGTGGGGGATTCAAATTAATTGCAAAAATAGATTGTCATCATCTGTAAAATCTGGAATACCATTTGGCTTAGTAGTCACATTGAAAGAAATCAAGGGAGTTAACAGATACGATATTTTTAAACAGATGTGCCAGGCAAAAGGATGGCTTGTAAATGAAGTAAGCATTGAAAATCGAATTGATATTTATTTGAAAGGAGAAGAAAATATTTTGTTAGAGTAGGAGTATGAAAAGAGTATGAGAAAAAAATAAATCGTTAATCTGCTTACGGGTCGGGTAGGAGGGGTTGCAGTTCTTACCCGACCGTCAAAAGGGAGTACTTTTAAAAAGCCGGCGTCTATTGTTGTTACAATGAATGATTTCTAAAATAGAGAATATTCCCTTGCAGGAATCGAACAGATTTTTCTAACAAGAGCTAGAAGGAGAAGACTTTAATGATGGTTACAGCAGATGGGTTGAAGCTTAATACGTGTGAAAAATCAAAAGATGCAAACCAAGAAACCAATCTTCGAAAGAAAAAACTGTCAATCGATGAACTTATTCAACATATGAAAGATAAGGGGATAACTTTTCATATTGTGAATGAAGCTGAAGCAAGACATTTTTTGCAGGAACATAATTATTATTTTAAGTTAGCTGCCTATCGTGGTAATTATGTAAAAAATCAATATGGTCCTAATGCTGGAAAATATGATCGTCTAGATTTTGCATATTTAGAAGAACTCTCTAAAATTGATATGGAGTTACGTTACTTGATAATGCATATGTGCTTAGATATTGAACATCAAATAAAAGTTATGTTAATGGATCGGATCGAAAAAAATCCAGAAGAGGATGGATATGGAATTGTAAGAGAATTTGATAAGGAAGAACAATGTCGTCAAAAAATACTTAAACAATCTAAAAATAGTTATGCTCATGAGTTGATTGAAAAATATCATGATAACTTAGATTTCCCAATATGGGCTTTATGTGAGTTGATAAGTTTTGGTGAATTATGTAGACTATATAAACAGTATACAGAAATGTATCCTGAATGTGGATTACCGAAGCGTAGCTTACTTAATCCTATAAGAAATCTTCGTAATGCAGCTGCTCATAGTAATTGCTTGATATATAAATTAAAAACTACAAAGGGACAAACGATGAATGAAACAAACAATATCGTAGCGGAAATTCATACGATATCTCGTTCAGCTCGGAAAAAGTATTTAAGAATTCGTCCTATACATGATTTTGCAGTTTTATTGTATTGGTATCATAATTTTGTAAAAAGCGAACCTTTGCAACAAAAGAGAAATCTAGAATTGCATAGATTGTTTGAACAGCGTATGTTGAGACATAGTGATTATTTTTATGAAAATCATTATATCAAGCATGCCTATATTTTCACTTTAAAATTAGTGAAATATTTCTTCCCATCTATTGACAACTGATGATTATTGAGATATTATATTAATAATTTGAAAACCGCAAGGTTTTGGATGGGACGTGTTACGACATGTCCCTTATTTTTTTGATTCTAATTGCTTGTCTGTTTAGAAGTAAATGATTAAATAGGATGGGTTTTACTACTGGTAAATATCGTGTTATTGCTAAATAATATTGTAGTATTAGAGCCCATCTGAATTAGCCATTTTGAGCCCATCTGATTTGACCATTTAGAGCCCAGCTGAAATCACCATTTTCAGCCCAAACAAATAGCCATTACATATTGTTCCGTTAGCCTTTACAATATAAGTTGCGATCAACAACTTAGAGTAAAGGAGGAAACGTGGAAAAATTGTTATGTAATGGCTTGGATACTATTGTATCACAAGCATTGAAAGAAATGGAAGAAGAGAGCGGACAAGCCATAAGCCTTGATGAAGTCAACCTGGCAGAACTGTCTCGTAGGACTCATATCTCCCGTTCCAAGCTGCGTACATGGAAAAACAAAGGTGGTTCTTTTGTTAAAGAAAACAAGGGATACACTTCCCGTAATCCAGTTTTAAGAGGCTATACAAGCATATTGGATGATCTGCTTCGCAATGGGGTTTATAACTCTGCTGTATGTTTGAAGCGCCTTCAAGCAGCCGGATATACCGGAGGGATTTCCACCATTAAACGTTATCTCAACAGCCATAAGGATCTGATCCCTGCCAAAAGGCAAACAGTAGATTCTCAAGGCAATCGTGGCCGGAGATACCAAACAGGTCCTGGTGAGAACTTTCAAATGGACTGGGGATTTGTTTACGTCGACACGAATTATGGCAAAAAGTTAAAAGCAGCCTGCTTTGCGATGATATGTCACCATTGTGGACAGCGTTACGTTGAATTCTTTCCTAATGCTAAGCAAGAGAACCTATTCATCGGAATGCTGCACGCATTCCGATACCTGGGAGTTCCCAAGTATGTTCTCACAGACAACATGAAAAGTGTCGTAATTAAGAGAGATTGGAGCGGTGAACCAATTTGGCAAAAGGATTATGAAAGTTTTATGTCGGCCGTAGGGTTTCAGACCAAGCTGTGTAAACCCAGGCATCCTTTTACCAAAGGCAAAGTGGAACGCCTGATCCGTTTCGTAAAAGAAAACTTCCTTGCTGGCCGTTCTTTCTGGACCATCACTGATTTAAACCGCGAGGCTATGAATTGGTGTTATGAAGAAAATGAACGCTTTCATCCTGCTCTTGCAAAAATTCCAGACCAGGTTCACCGCACTGCTTGTTTAAGTGCATTAAAACCATTGCCAGACGATGCAAATCTGGAAAAATATCTTTGCCCGGAACGGCGGATTTCTTTTGACGGTTTTATTTCTTATGAGAACCGGAGATTCGGAGTCCCCTTCAGTTACACGGAAAAAGTTGCTCGGGTTAAACGGGTTGATGACAAACTCTACATCTACTCTTCAGATATGAGTCGTTTGCTGACCACTCATCCCATAACCTGGGACCGCCATGACAGTTTTTGCAAGGATCAGTATGACAAACGGCAGCCTGAGGAATTGCCTACCGCTCCTATCCGTACGACAATTAAACAGCTTGCACCAGCAGAGGCATCTCCATCCCTTTCCTTTGAAAAATTCAATTTTGATAAGGAGGGCAGCGAGAATGAATGAGGAGCTGATTGAAAAGATTGATAAAAGCTGCAAAGTGCTCCATCTTGATTTTAGTGCTGTGGAACTGGCTTCTCTGGCTGAAGAAGGACATTATTCTGATGAAACCATAGATGCTGTAGCTGCCATCTTCGCCCACATTGGCGAAAAGAAGAAAGAAGCAACTGTACGCACACTCTTAAGGCTTAGCAGATTGCCTTTAAGCAATCCGAAAACCTTTGAGAGCTTTGATTTTAATCTGCTTCACGGAAAGAACGTGAAGCAGATTAAAAGTCTTGCAACTTTATCTGCTATCTATGCTCACAAAAATGTGGCACTGATAGGTCCTGCTGGCACAGGGAAAACACACCTGGCACAAGCCTTTGGATATGCCTGCTGCCACAAAGGACTGAAAGCGTATTTCATTAAAATGACGGAACTAAGAGACCGTTTTACTCTGGCTCGCCAAACAGGAAGAGTATCTAAAGTATTGAATACGTTGGTACGTCCTTCTTGCCTGATTATTGACGAAGTTGGTCACTGTACCTTTGACAAGGAAAACACTCGAATTTTCTTTGACCTGGTTGACCGCTGATACAACAAGGGTGGTTATTACAACATGATCTTTACAAGCAACAAAACACCCTCTGAGTGGCGGGAATGTTTTAACGAAGATGATGCCCTGTTGTGTTCCTTGGACCGCATTTTCGATGATGCTGTGGTCTATATGATTAAAGGAAACAGCTACCGCGGGCAAATGCTTGAGACGTATACAGTCCAGGCAAACAAACCCAAAGAACCAATTTCAGCAACTATGCCTAAGATTTAAGCCCTAGGCCGAAGTGTATTCTAAGTTGTTGATCGTACCACATATTTAAGAATGGCGATTTCAATTGGGCTGAATTTGGCTAATTCAGCTGGGCTCTATTTGGCGATTTCAGACGGGCTCTAACAGAAAACGCCCGGGGCGTTTTCCAACCTAAAGCAATCCATGCAATTTTCCCAACTTCTGGATCTGGTCCAGAGAGTAATGGGTGATCCGGGAAATGGTTTCCATGGGGATTTTTTCCTTCAGCATGCCAAGGACGTTGGCTTCCCGTTCTTCCTGACGGCCTTCTTGTTTTCCTTCTAAGCGGCCTTTTTCCAGGTTCTTTCTTGCAATGGCGTGTCCGATACCGCACATGGTTTCCGCCTCCTTTTTCATCTCTACGGTCATAGGGATGTTGTATTTTAGCTAAAGAATACGATTTCTATATTGTTAATTTTATCATATTTGATGGGGATGGGAGGAAGGGGAAAAGCGGCAGGGCCGCTTTTCTGTCTCACGCAGATGGTCATGAGCTGACAGTCACTAGTCTCTAGCGACAGGAGGGAACCCGCCGGGCGGGTTCTTGGGAACGTATAAAAACCGGAGGCCGGGATGGGCGTGCCTGCGGCTCGCCCCTACGGCGTTGGGGTCGGATGTTGGATACAACGGTCAGAGGAACGGATTTTTTGACGACCCCGTTTCTCTGATTTTCTGTTGCATCTCTGACCCCAACGTGGTAGGGGCTTCCCGCAGGGGAGCCCATCCCGGCCGCCGGGTTTCATGTTCAAAGGCAGATGCACAGTATCTGGCATCCGAAACGATGAACGATGAACGACCAACGATGAACAAACGGCCGCCGGATTTTACGGTGGCCGTTCCATCTTGCTCCTGATCCTGGCGGGCCGCCCGGCGTGCGGCCCCTACGGACCCGTGATCACTTACCCACTTACCCACTTACCCACTTACCCACTTAATCACCTAATCACCTAATCACCTAATCACCTAATCCCCCCTCCAATTCCTCGTCCATTCACCTGCATATATGGTATAATTACTTGTCTACACAAATCCCAGTACTGGGATGATTTTGCTGAAAAAGGGGGCTTTTGTGCTATGAAACATACTTTTGCTGTGCTGCTTGCTTTGGGGTTGGGCCTGGCTGGGGGGCCGGGGACGGCGCTGGCTCAGGTGGCGGCCAATGTGCCGGTGGACAGCCGGTATTATGAGACCATTGATAAACTTTCGGGGATGGGGTACCTGTCTTCGCTGCCCAACGGGGCCCGGCCCTACAGCCGTCTCCAGATGGCCCAATGGGCCCTGGAAGCGAAGGAAAAGGCGGCGGAGAAGCCTCTTCCCGGGTACCTGGAGGCGGATCTGGCGGATCTGGAATCTTATGTGGCGCCGGAGGTGGCGGCCCTCCAGGGCAGCGGCACCGGCGGGGACGGGTTCCGGCTCCGCTCTTTCCAGGTGGGAACCGGGTATCTCCATGGGGACAGATTCTCCTACCGGGACAGCCGGACGGCCAGTGAATGGGCTCCGTTTGCCGGGACCAACGGCCACAAAAAGGGACGGAACGGCAGTGTGGCCGGGGAAGTGGAGGCGTCCGGGAACCTGGGCCATGAGGTGGCCCTGGGGATCCGGGGCCGGGCGTCCTGGGACAAGGACAATGAAGGCACGGCCAGCCTGGAGGAAGCCTATGTGAAGACCCGGACTGGGGCCTGGGCCTGGGAACTGGGCCGGCAGGCCATGACCTGGGGACAGGGGGCCAGTGGCCATCTGCTGCTGGGGAACGGGATGAAGCCTCTTACCACTCTCCAGGCCCATCTGAATGAACCCATCCAGGCCGGGGGCTTCCTGAAGTTCCTGGGCCAGGTGGATTTCCATGCCTTTTACGGCCGTCTGGACGGGGACCGGGCGGAGGATGCGGCCCGGTGGGGCCGGCAGGATTACAACCATCCGGGGCTTTTGGGGCTGCGGCTGGATGTGACTCCCACCCGGTGGCTGACCTTGGGGGCTTCCCGGATCTCCATGCTGGGCGGGGATGAAAACGGTCTTTCTTCTCACGACTGGGGGAAGTGGATTTACGGCCACAATGCGGACAGCCAGGACAAATGGGACGACATCGGAGGCGTTGACTTCCGGCTGCGGCTGCCCGGGGTCCAGTTCTACGGAGAGATGTACGGGGAGGACCAGGCTCACGGCATGCCCTCGGACTGGGGCTGGCGGGGCGGTGTGTACCTGCCTCAGCTGACCCGGGACGGATCCTGGGATCTGGTGGCGGAAATGGCCCACACCAACAAGGACTGGTATGTCCATGGCACCTACCAGGACGGCTGGACCTACAGCGGGGATATACTGGGGGACTGGATGGGCAATGACGCCCGGAAGTACTATGCCCGGGTGAACCATTATTTCCCGGGAGCGGACCGGCTGGGGCTGTACTACCAGCGGACGGAGAAGGACCGGGGCAGTGACGGGCCGGTGATCCAGGAAACCGGGCTTACGGGACGGAAGAAGCTGAAGGACGCAGTGTATCTCAACGGGACGCTGGGATATGCCTCCATCAAACAGGGGGCAAAGGACCATGCGCTGTTTGCCGGTGCGGAGGTAGAGTGGGATTTATAGGCAAGTGAAGAGTGAAGAGCAGGCCTCTGGCCGAGGGGGCATCTCACGTCTTACGCGGTCGGAGAGCATCTGCCGGAGGCAGATGCTCTTGAAGGAGAACGCAGCCGGGGGCTGACCTTGGGGGCTTCCCGGATCTCCATGCTGGGCGGGGATGAAAACGGTCT
>ENA-ORRO01000638-ORRO01000638.1-human-gut-metagenome-genome-assembly--contig:-NODE-638-length-28147-cov-3.465542_pt1 | contig 28147 bp, 19 predicted proteins | sample MGYA00242176_ERZ509136 | MGnify/ENA primary metagenome ERZ509136 (study PRJEB26280, sample SAMEA2338644) | human gut metagenome | biome: human gut; feature: human-associated habitat; material: faeces...
ACCTCGAAGGAGCAGCGGGTGCGGGTGGAGGTCTTTTCAAACAGCAGCACGATGTTCTTCCCCTCCAGCCAGCGGTGGGGCACACCGGCGCGCTTCATGTCCTTGAAATTGCGGGACAGGTCCAGCAGATAGCGGATCTCCGCGGGGGTGTAGTCCAGCAGCTTCAAAAAGCTTCTGCCTCTGATATTCACAGCCATAATGATGTTCTCCCTTTCTATTGATAAAATGAAATTTGGATGGATTCAAATCCCGTCACGCCACAGGGGCATGCTCATGCAGCGGGGGCCGCCCCGGCCCCGGGACAGCTCGGCACTGGGCATTTTCAGCACCCGGATGCCGCTGTCCTCCAGGATCTGGTTGGTGACATAGTTCCGGTCGTACACTACTACCACGCCGGGGGCGATGCACAGGGTATTGGAGCCGTCGTTCCATTGCTCCCGCTCGGCTGCGATCTGACTGCTGCCGCCGCAGCGGATCAGCTGCACCCGGTCCAGGCCCAGATATCCGGCCAGTACCCGGTCCACGGAACCGCTGACCTCCCGGGTGGTGACGTTGCCCTGTCCCCGGCCCGTCAGCTCGAAAATGCGCAGGGTGCCCAGGATCCCCGGATGCACCGTGAATTTATCCACGTCCACCTGGGTGAATACCGTGTCCAAATGCATGAACGCCCGGGTGCTGGGGATCTCGAAGGCCAGCACCGTGTCGATCTCGGAGGCTTCGTCGGCAAAAATAGTGGCCGCCAGCTGCTCGATGGCCTCCGGCTGGGGGCGCTGGGAAATGCCCACGCCCAGCACCCGGCGGCTCAGGTTCAGGATATCGCCGCCCTCGATGCAGAAATACTGGTCCGGCGTGTAATACAGGGGCACCTGGCCGGCGTAGTCCGGGTGATGCCGCAGCACGTAATCGCCATACAGCGTCTCCCGGTTGCGGGTGGCCGTAAACATATGGTTCAGGCTGACGCCCCGGCCAATGCAGGCAAAGGGGTCCCGGGTGAAATACAGGTTGGGGATCGGCGGCATCAGGAATCGTACGCCGGTATGTACCAGGCTGGACAGCCGTCCCTGCTCATTGGGGAACACATCCTGATAGGACACGCCCTCCATGGTCTTGAGCACCAGGCACAGCGGGTCCTGAATGTCCAGCAGATACCGCTCCAGATCTGCCCGGTAGCCCATGGCGGTGCTGCCGGCCCGCCGGATGGTCTCGGCCACAAACTGACGCCGCAGGACCTCGTCGCTGGCCAGCACCTGAGCCGTCAGGTCCTCCAGGTATACCACCTCGGCTCCGTTGTCCCGCAGGATCTGGGCAAAGCAGTCGTGCTCGCGCTGTGCGCCATACAGATAAGGGATATCGTCAAACAGCAGCTGCCCCATGGTATTGGGACTCAGATGCTCCAGCTCCCGGCCGGGCCGCTGCAAAAGCACCCGCTTCAGGGGTCCGATCTCGCTTTTCACGCAAATGGGCATGGAATTTCCTCCTCTCCGATTGCACTCTATTTTACCAGATTTCTGCGCCCTTTTCTCACCATCCGGCGGGCCGATTTTTGTATTTTAACCGGTGTTTTCCTTCTGCGCTTTGACACTTTATTGTAATAATACTCATTCCCCGCCGGTCCCCCCTGTAAGTTCATGCGTTTTTTTGATGTGCCGTCCTGGGAAAATGTCATTATTTTGTACAAGATTTTTTTCACGAAATGTCCGATTATCTCTTGGCAAGACAGACCCGCCGTGGTACAATAGCCCCCATAAAGGGGGAATTTCCATGAAGCAGACCATTGCCCTGCAAACGCCTGGCCGCTCCGAGCTGGACCAGAGCAGCCTGTTTTCCTATGACCAGCTTACCGCTGCCCGGCCCACGGCCCCGGTGATCCACCGGGACGCCCGTTTTCTCCTGGTGCGCAGCGGCAGCGGCATCCTGCGGCTCCAGGGCCGGGAGTATCCTCTGGCCCCCGGGACGCTGGCGGCTATCCTGCCCTGGCAGATCAGCGAGATCACCCGGGTGGACGAGCCCGTCACCTACAGCCTCATGGCCTATCACTTTGATACCGTGGCCCGGGCTGCCCATCTGTTCCGGGGCGAGGATGGCCAGCCCATGCCCATGGCCCGGCTGATGGAGACGGTGCCGGTGCTGGAGCTGTCCCCCCGGCAGCGGGCGGAGGCCGGACGCATTGCTGACGGCCTGGCCCGGGAGCTGGGTCTTGCGTCCCTTCAGGAGGAGGGGCAGCTGTTTTCCAGTCTCAATGCCGTGAGTCTGCTGGTGCAGCTGACGGTGCTGTTTGCCCGACAGGCCCTGTCGGCAGACCGTCCCGCCGATGCTCAGGGGCCCGACCACCGGGAGCTGCTGCGGTACATGTACCTGCACTGCGGCCAGAAGCTGACGCTCCAGCAGCTGGCGGATGTGTTCGGGTGCAGCCGGTCCACCGTCAGCGCCCGGATCACCGCCATGACGGGCCTGTCCTTTTTCGACCTGCTCAACGAAATGCGCATCGGCAAGACTGCCGACTATCTGCTGTACACGGACCTGACCCTGAAGGAGCTGGCAGAGATCCTGGGCTATGTGGACGAGTCCCACATCTCCAAGGTGTTCGCCGCCCGGCTGGGCACCCGCATCGGCCAATATCGGGCCACCTATCAGAAGGTGCAGAACATCTGCCAGCTGGAGGAGAGCCGCCTGGGGTGCAGCCTGGTGAACCACATTTACCGCCACTACCGGGAGGACCTCAGCGCCGCCGGAGTGGCCCGGTCCTTCGGCATTTCCGTGCAGCAGCTCAACCGCACCCTGCTGTGCCAGGTGGAGCAGAATTTTGAGGATTTCCTGGCCATGGTCCGGGTGAACCGCGCCTGCCAGCTGCTGACCACCACCCGCATGACGGTGCTGGATATCGCCCTGGAGGTGGGGTATCACAATGCCAAGACCCTGAACAGGAGCTTCCTGAAATACCGCCTTATGACCCCCAGTGCCTACCGGGCGGCGGCACAGCCGGGGGCATAAAGAGCCTGAGAGGCCGGGGCGGGTGTATTATGTGCAAGCTGTATCCGCCGGACAGCCACAGGGGCTGATTTGACATTTCGGATGCCATGTGTTACAATTTGGTTACATTTATCTGTAAAAAAGGAGAAGAACTATGGATCAAATCGAAAAGTATATTGAGGAACTAATGGAAAAAAGTACACCGGATCGTCCCATCTGGAACATCGAAAAAATCATGCAGGGGTTAAAATCTACATGGAATTACATTGATGGCTGTATGATCAAAGCAATCCTGGAAATGTATGCGATCACGAAAGATGATAAATACTTGAAATTTGCAGATGATTTTATTGACTGCAAAGTGAATGCAGATGGGACAATTGAGGGGTATGATGTCAATGAATTGAATATTGATAATGTGAATGCGGGAAAAACACTGTTTGAGCTTTTTGACCTGACAGGAAAAGAAAAATACAGAAAAGCAATTGATCTTGTTTACAGTCAGGTTGCACAGATGCCGCGCACGAAAGAGGGGAACTTCTGGCACAAAAATATCTATCCGGATCAGGTCTGGCTGGACGGGCTGTATATGTGTCAGCCGTTTTATATGGAATATGAGACCCGTTTTCATGATAAAAAAAATTATGACGATATTTTCCAGCAATTTTTTAATGTTGAAAAAAATATGAGAGATCCAAAGACCGGATTATACTATCATGCGTATGATTCATCCAGAGCAATGTTCTGGTGCGATAAAGTCACCGGGTTGAGCCAGAACTTCTGGCTGCGCGCATCGGGCTGGTTTTCCATGGCACTGCTCGATACATTAGACAAAACAGACGCATCAGCTGCAGGAGAGTCTTACGAAAAATTAAAACAAATATTTGTCGAACTCATGGATGCTATGTTAAAATATCAGGATGAGAGCGGTATGTGGTATCAGGTTGTGAATTTCGGCGGCATGGACAAAAACTATCTCGAAACAAGTGGAAGCTCTATTATGACATATGCACTTTTAAAAGGTGTCCGTCTTGGATTTTTGCCAGAAAGCTATCGTGCATATGGAGAGAAGGCTTTTCATGGAATCTGTGACCAATATCTTTCCACGGATGAAAACGGAAACCTTCATCTGGATGGAATCTGTCTCGTGGCAGGCTTAGGGGGCGCAAACAGACGGCCGGGTACTTATGATTATTATATGTCGGAGCCGGTTGTCAAGGACGATGCCAAAGGTGTCGGACCATTTTTGCTTGCCTATACAGAGATGCTTCGCCTGAAAAAATAGCACGCCATTTTGAACACTGTCACTGCAAAACTGCTCATTCGACAAATCAGTATGAAGGAAGTAGAGTAGAATGAAACGTTATTTTGATTTTGACATGAATGATTATAAAGACAGAAAATGCAATTTTCATTCGCACACAGTGCGCTGCCAGCATGCAGTGGGGGAGGAACGGGAATATGTCGAGGAGGCAATAAAGGAAGGCTTTGAGGTGATCGGCTTTTCTGACCATTCCCCTTATTTATTCAAAAATGGATATGTCTCAAGAATCCGCATGACAATGTCCCAGTTGGAGGACTACGTAAAAACCATTGAGGCATTGAAAAAAGAATATCGGGAGGATATCACGATTTTCCTCGCACTGGAAATGGAATATTTTCCGGGGATTTTTGAGCCGACAATTGAAGAAATCAGACAGTATCCGATGGATTATCTGCTTTTGGCACAGCATTTTTTCTATGAAAATGAAAGTTTTATCAGTGTAAGGAAAAACTGGACGGATGAAATGCATCTGAAAAGCTATGTAGATCTGCTGACAAATGCACTGGATACCGGATATTTTAATATGGTGGCACACCCGGATATCGTAAACTTCACCGGAGATGAAGCATTGTATACAAAGTACATGAAAAAGCTTGCAGACAGATTAAAAGACGAGCAGATTCCAATTGAAATTAATGTGAATGGTTTCCGGGAGTTGTGCAATTATCCAGATCGCAGGTTTGTGAAACTTGGTGTGGAAAACGGAAATGAATTTATTGTAGGTGTAGACGCGCATGATCCGAATGAGTATCATGATCTGGCATCTTATAAAGGATGTATCAAAATGGCAGAAGATTTCGGAGGAAAGGTATTCTGGAAATAAAAAAATCGTAGGGGTTGTACCCCTGCGATTTTTTAATCCGAAACCAGCGTCAGCCCTGAAATGTCCGGATGGATGGTCAGGGAGTAGTTTGTGTAGTACACGACAAATCCCGGCGCGGCCCCGTTTGGTTTCTTGACATTTTTTTTCTGCAGATAATCAATCTCCACTTTTTCATCTTCACGTCCTTTGGAGTAATATCCGGCAAGCATTCCGGCTTCCTCAAACACGCGGTCCGGCAATTCTTCATTGTTGGATTTTACGATGACGTGGGAACCAGGCATTCCTTTTGCATGAAACCACCAGTCATTTCCGGTTGCAAACTTGAAAGTGAGTTCATCGTTCTGGTAATTATTTTTTCCAACATAAATATCATAGCCGTCGGAGGAGCGGTAGTGGAACGGCCTGCTCTTGATTTTGGCTTTTTTATCCGTCTTTTTGCGCTTGATATAGCCAAATTCGATCAGCTCCTCTTTGATCTGTACGAGATCATCTTCCGTCAGGGCAATGTCTAAAGCCGTGGAGATACTTTCGAGATGTTCGATCTCCGTCTTTGTCTCCTCTGTCAGCTTGGTGAGTGCCTCATAAGTACGCTTTAATTTGTTGTATCTGTCAAAATATTTCTGCGCGTTTCCCTTGGCGTCTAACTGAGAGTCGAGCGGAATGGTGATCATCTCGTTGGTGTAATAGTTCAGTGCCTCTAACTTCTTTGCACCTTCCTCTAAACCATAGCCGTAGGTGTGGATCAACTCGCCGTATACCTTGTATTTGTCCCGCTTTTCCGTGTCCTTCAACTGCTTTTCCTGCAACTGGTATTTCTTGCGGTTGCGGTCTAGGGCAGTGGAAACGATCTTTCTCAAATCAACGGATTTCTGACGGATTCTTGTATACACATTTTTGGAAGCATAATATTCCTCCAAAACCTGTGAGATGGAATCGAAATTCTTTGCTTCGTAATCCGAAAACTGTGTGAGTTCAACGCAGGAAAAATCAATCGGTTCTTTTCCCTTAAAAATAATGTTCGGTTTGTAGGTATGATTTTTTACATCCTCTGCAATCCATGTGAGATTGTTAAATAAATGCTTTTTGCCATCATCATCCAGCGAGTCGACCGGCATATCTCCGTCAATGGAACTGCGGTGGCAGATTTCGGAGGCAAGCAGGGGACTTAAGCCTGTAAAAGAAGAGTAGAGAGCCTTTGCAATGGAGACCGGTTTCTTCATAGCCATGTCCAGAAAGGCTTCTTCCGTGACTTCCAGCGGATTCAGGCGGTCGTCCTGTGTGGCAGGGATGCAGTAATCGCGCCCCGGGAGCACTTCACGCAGGGAGCTCATCATCGATGAGATATGTTTGATACTGTCAATAATTTTTCCGTCACTGTTACAGAAAATGATATTACTATGTTTTCCCATCAGCTCTACAATCAGGGTTTTTTGGCAGAGATCGCCCATTTCATCCAGATGTTCAATATCAAAGTGAATAATACGCTCCATATGCGGCTGGTAAATCTTTACGATCCTGCCATTGGCAATATGCTTGCGCAGTACCATGCAGAAGTTTGGCGCAGTCATAGGGCTTGGTTTATTCTGACCGGTCAGATATAGAAATGGCAGGGATGCGCTTGCGGACATGGCAAGGCGGAACTGTCCGTTACTTCCTTTACAGGTGAAGAGCAGTTCGTCGTTTTCCGGCTGCGCAATCTTGCTGATCTTTGCATTTAAAATTGTCTGGTTTAATTCATATACGATATTGGAAATCACAAATCCATCAAGAGCCATTTTGTGCACCTCTTATTCTAAAAAAATTTGCCTGGAATTACCGGGCGCATGGTTCATTATAACGGATTCTGGGAAATCTGCATAGATGCAATATATAATTTCAAAAGCCGGATTGCATAATTACGCTGTTGCTTGGAGCAGCGGGAAAGAATATGGATCACTGCAAGTTCATCATTTTCCTGCCGTCTTGCCTCTTCGTCTGTCTGTTCCCCGAACATCATATAATCAAGGCTCATGTCGAGACACTCAGAAATCGCAAGCATTGTTTCTGTGGACATTCCACAGGTGCCACGCTCGATGTCTGAACAGTATTTCGGTGCACGGTCTATTCTCTCGGCAACCTCGTCCTGTGAAAATCCTAACTGGACTCTTTTTTTTCGAATGCGGTCGCCAACGGCTAAACGGTCATATGCTTCTCTTTTTCGGTTCATAAAAACTCCCCTTTCTCATTTGTTTCTTATTGTGTGTGATTCTCTGTATCATATTCTTGCGAAAAAAACGTAGAAAAAGAACACAATGGAAACGTAATTTAATAGTGAGTTTAAAAGGTATGTGCGAGATACGTTTTAAATGTGATATTGAACAAAAAACAAGTAAGATATGTCAGAAAACTGTAAGTTTCTTCTGTTGACATAATCAACGGATATGTGTATGATAGAAAATGTTTAAAACACGAAAATAAAATATGTTTATAACGCATAAGGGTAAAGTTATGAAAAACAAAAGAAATCAGAAAAATATCATATGGAAGATACTGCTTATCGTTTTCAGTATCGTTCTTATCATATGTCTCATAATCATTGGAATTCAAAAATATCAGCAGAAAAAGCAGCAGGAGTATTACGAAGCTTTACTGGAAAATGCAGGCAGTCAACCGCAGGCGACTGAGGAGGTGCCAGAGCCGGAAACGGAAGAAGCACCGGATGTTTTAAAAAGCCTTGGAATTGAAATCCCGGAAAAAGACATTGATTTCACAGCATTAAAAGAAGAGAACAGCGATGTGTATGCTTGGATTTATGTGCCGGGAACTAATGTTGATTACCCGGTGTTACAGCACCCAACGGATGATGCCTATTATCTGGAACACAATATGGACGGCTCAAAAGGGCTTCCAGGCTGCATTTACACGGAAAGCGTGAACACGAAAGATTTTACGGATCCGAACACTGTTTTATACGGTCACAACATGAAAAACGGAAGCATGTTTGCATCTTTACATAATTTTGAGGACCAGCAGGTGTTTGAGGAAAACCCTTACTTCTATATCTATACGGAAGACAAAACCTATGTGTATGAAATTTTTGCCGCTTACAAATACAATGCGATTCATCTGATCTACAACTTTGATCTTGATAATCCGGAGATTTTTCAGAATTACCTCGACCAGATTTTTGAGGTACGTGATATGAGTGCAAATATCAGGCAGGATGTTACGGTCAATGCAGACAACCGCATTGTCACATTGTCGACCTGCGTTTCCGGTGAGAAAAACATGCGTTATCTTGTACAGGGAGTTTTACTGAATGAATAAACAAAAAAGTACAGAACAGACAAAAAAACAACAGAAAACATGGATGAAAGTTTTAAAAATCGTGGGAATTGTACTGTTATGCCTGATTCTTTTTGCGGTTATCGCATTTGGAGTGTTAAGAGCACTTGGAAAAAGTGGAATCAGAAAAAATATTTCCGGCGAAGCACCGGTACTCGAATCCACGGAATCAACCGAAGAGGGCTGGCAGGACGGATGGATCCGCTATAATGGTCAGATCTATGCCTACAACGAAGATATCATGACATTTCTCGTCATGGGTGTTGACAATGACGATGTTGTAAAAAAGGCAAAAGACGGTCTGAGCGGCGGACAGGCTGATGCAATGTTTCTGGCAGTGATGAATCCGCACGATAAATCCGTTTCCATTATTGCGATCAACCGCAATGCGATGGCACTCGTGGATGTCTACGATGAGGACGGTGTTTACATGGGACAGTATACGAAGCAGATTACTTTACAGCACGGTTACGGCGACGGCATGGAGTTAAGCTGTGAGCGGAGTGTGGCGGCAGTGTCGAGACTTTTTTACAATCTTCCGATCAGCGGTTACGCGGCGATCAACATGGGAGCTATCCCGGCTTTAAACGACGCGGTTGGCGGTGTGCAGGTGACAGTTTTAGATGATGTCATATACCCGGAATACGATATGGATCTCCATCAGGGAGATGAAGTGACACTGACCGGACATCAGGCTTACTGGTATGTGCGCGGAAGAAATGAAAATGTGTTTAACAGTTCTTCCCTGCGTTTAGAGCGCCAGAAACAGTTCCTGACCACGTTTATTGCACAGGCAAAAAACAAGGCGGTCACAAATCCATCCATTGCGGTAGATTTATACAACACCATATCCAAATACATGGTGACAGACATTGACATTACGAAATTTACATACCTCGCTTCTGAGGCTTTGGGATACAACTTTGATATCGACCATTTGTACACCATGCAGGGTGAGACACTGATGGGAGATAAATATGAGGAATTTTATGTCGATGACGATGCGCTGTATCAGCTCATCATTGATGTGTTCTACGAACCGGTAGAATCAGAGGATATTAAGTAAGGAAAATTCCTTATTTAATATAGAAACCACATGGAATACGTGAGGAAAGGAGGAAAACAAGTTATGAAGAAAAAAATCGCAGTCGTACTTACAGCATTAATGGTTATGGCTATGGGAACAACAGCTTTCGCTGCAACAAGTCCAACAACCAAAACATCTGAGACAACTACAACAGAGGCTACTGCTTATGCTAACGTTACAGTAGCAGCAGACGGCATCGTGATCGATGGCGTGGCTTCTACAGCAGCTCCAACTGTAAAAGCTGTTACAACAGCTCAGGTTGAAGCAGCTCAGACACAGGCAGTTGCAAGCGTAGCTCCTACAGCTAAAGTTTTACAGATGATCGATGTAACTCTTCCTGTTTCTTTCGAGAAAGCACAGTTGACATTCTCTGTTAACGGTGTGACAGCAGGACAGAAAATCGCTGTTTTACATCAGAAACATGACGGAAGCTGGGAAGTTATCAACCCGGATTCAGTTGGAAACGGAACTGTAACAGCTACATTTACATCTCTTTCTCCAATCGCATTTGTTGCATACAATGCATCAGCTCAGACAGGAGAAACAACACCTGTTTTACCAATTATTGTGCTTATCTGTGCAGCAGGTATCGCAGTATGCGGAGCAAAAGTTAAATTTAACAACTAATTTTATGAATCTTAAGATTTATAAAAAGAAAAGAATGAACATGTGGTAGTTCCTGCATAAGCAGGAATAACAGGCGGTCTGTGTCATGCAGACCGCCGGAAAAAGAACTGACAGGATGAAGTAGAATGAAGCATGCATTAATAATCACAACCATCAGCGGATTCGTACCGCAATTTGAAATGAATGATGTGAGAATCTTACAGGAGAATGGTTATACGGTTCATTATGCATCCGATTTTGAAAATCCGATTTACAATATCGATCAAACCCAGTTGAAAAGAGACGGACTGATTTTACATCATATCGATATCAGAAAAAGTCCGTTTCAGATCACAAAAAATACAAAAGCATTTTTACAGTTAAAACAGATCATCAGAACAGAACAGATCAGTCTGGTACATTGCCACAATCCAATGGGTGGCGTGGTGGGAAGGCTTGCCGCAAAAGCTTCCGGAAGAGAACCATATGTTGTATACACGGCACATGGGTTTCATTTTTATGAGGGGGCACCGAAGAAAAACTGGCTGCTCTACTATACGGCAGAGAGGTTTCTGGCAGCATTTACCGACCGGATCATTACAATCAACAGAGAAGATTATGAGAGAGCAAACCGCTTTCGTTTAAAAGAGCATGGATGTGTGGAACAGATTCCGGGCGTCGGTGTGAATATAGAGAAGTTTCGGAAAAAACCGGAACTGAGAGAAATAAAAAGAAAAGAACTGGACATCCCGCCAGATGGATTTCACATCGTTTCGGTGGGAGAACTTGTGGAAAATAAAAATCATGCAGTCGTGATCGAGGCAGTTGCCCGGTTACATGACGAAAATATTTATTACAGTATCTGTGGCAAAGGCCCTTACAGGGAAACATTAGAACATCTGATCCAGAAACATCATCTGGAAAAACAGGTCAGACTGTTAGGCTACCGCAATGATGTGCAGGATGTTCTGCAGAGTGCAGACTGCTTTGCATTTCCATCTAAGAGAGAGGGACTTGGGATTGCAGCCATCGAGGCGCTGGCATGTGAAGTCCCGGTGATCGCATCAGATAACCGCGGAAGCAGGGAGTACATGTGCCATACGGAAAATGGCATTGTCTGTCAGGCAGATAAAGTGGCAGATTTCATGCATGCGATCTGCCGTATGAGACAGTCCGGGCAGCTACGCAGGGAAATGGGAGAGCATGGGAGAAGGACAGCAGAAAGATTCAGCATAGAGGCAACAGATAAAATAATGCGCCGTGTCTATCAGGAAATCAGCGTGACGCAGGAAAGAAAGCGATAAAAGCGTATGGGGGCAGAGTTTGAAAAACAAGTCTCTGTGATCATGGGAGTTTACAACCAGTGGAACAGAGAGGCACTGCAAAAGGCAGTAAAGTCCATATTGAACCAGACACTCACGGATTTCGAGTTCATCATTTACGATGACGGTTCTGATCCGGAGGTGGCAGGTTATATCAGAGAATTAGAAAAGCTTGACGAGAGGATTGTCCTGATTGGAAAAGAGGAGAATCACGGTCTGGCTTTTTCCTTAAATATGTGTATTGGCGCTGCAAAAGGAAAATACATTGCCCGCATGGATGCAGACGATATCGCACTGCCGGAGCGTCTGCAGGTGCAGTATGATTTTATGGAGCAGCACAAAGAGTATGCGTGGTGTGGCTGCAATACGAGATTATTTGATGAAAACGGTGTCTGGGGAGAACGCAAAATGCCGGAACTTCCGTCCGATAAAGACTATCTGCCGTTTTCTCCCTTCATACATCCAACAGTCATGTACCGCAGAAAACTATTTGAAAAAAATGAGGGCTATCATGTTTCTCCGGAAACATTGCGCTGTGAAGATTATGAGATATTCATGCGTCTGCATCAGCTCGGTTATCAGGGGTACAACATTCAGCAATATCTGTTTGCGTACCGGGAGGACAAGCAGTCTTTTCAGAAACGAAGATTTCACTTCCGGATCAACGAGGCAAAACTCCGCTACCGGAATTTTAAAGCCATGCATCTGTTGTTTCCATTGGGCTGGCTCTATGTGATCCGTCCGGTTGTGGGCGGTCTGATCCCGCCGGGGATCGTTGCGTTATTAAAACGCGGTGAGACGTGGTGGAAGTGCAAAAAAGAACAGTTACCCGAAAATGCCAGATTGGAGTATAGCAGTTATGAATCCGACCGACCGCAGAGAACAGAGACTACAATCTTATAAAAAAGCCAGATCCGAGAAAGAAATCTATGAGCGTGTGCTTGCACCAACACTTTATGAGTTTGTGCTGTGGGTTTTGCAGGAGGCATTACAAAGTAGAAAAAAACGGCTTTACTTTCTGGCAAGGGACGGTTATCAGATGTATCTTGCCGCACAGCAGCTCTGTAAACAATATGATCTGGACATCGAGTGCAGATATCTCAAAGTGTCGAGATATGCGGTGCGTGTGCCGGAATATCATCTTCTCGGGGAACGCTGTCTGGAACGCATCTGTGTCGGAGGGATCGATGTGACCTTTGAAAAAATCATGCAGCGTGCAGCACTGACAGACAAAGAGGCAGAGGAGATCGCAGCGCTTGCCGGGTACACGGAGAATTACAGAAAAGTCATCAATTATCACGAGGTCATGCAGTTGAAAGACTGCTTAAAAAAGATACCGCTCTTATTTCATTATATAGACAGCCATTCGAAGGAAGCTTATGGGACGGCAATCGGCTATCTCACACAGGAAGGACTGTTAGAACAGGTTCCTTATGCACTGGTGGACAGCGGCTGGATCGGGACGATCCAGCAGAGCATTGAACATCTGCTCCGTCAGAAACAGCCGGACAGAAAGCTCGAAGGATACTATTTTGGTCTGTATGAGATCCCGAAAGGGGAGGGAAGGGAAAACTATCACAGTTTTTACTTCACGCCGTGGGGTGAGATCAAAAGAAAAGTGCATTTCAGCAACAGCCTGTTTGAGGCAGTGTTTTCTGCACCGGAGGGCATGACGCTATCCTACAGGGCAGAGGGAGAGAAAGACAAAACAATCTATGTTCCGGTGACAGACAGCAGGGAAAACCTGAACCGGGAGCGAATCAGCCGGTATATCTGCTGGCTGGAAGAGTTTCTGCAGGAGAAAAAGCAATCACTGCTGCAGGACAGTAAGCGCTGGGAGCAATTACCAGAGAAGAATTGTAAGTGCAGAAATCAATTTCCGCAGGCGGACAGTGGGTATGTGGAGGAACTTCTATCGCCCTTTATGGGAAACCCGACACAGTTTGAGGCTGAGGCATACGGAAGCCTGCTTTTCTCAGATGATGTGAGAGAGGATAACAATCAGAAAGTGTCCGCAGATTTTTCAGAGCAGGAAATCAAAAACCATCATTTGCTCAATCGTCTGCTCATCATGACAGGCGTCCGGAAAAAGGTACTCCATGAGAGTGCGTGGATCGAGGGCAGTATCGCAACGTGCGGTACACTGAATGAGAGAGGCAGAGTGAGAAACCGCTGGCATGCAGTTTTCTATAAATACATCATTTATATCCGCAAGTGGATAAAACAAAATATGATTCATGGCAGGTAAATTACAGCCTGAATCAGATTATCAGATTGCAGAAGAAATTGACCGCAAAGTCTAGAAGATAAAGCTCAAAAGAAAATAGAGAAGAAAAAACAGACAGGAAATTACAGTCGTGAGAAAGAATAAGGAAGAACTGAAACAATATTACTTTGTCATCAAACAGCTTGTAGACAGAGAGATTAAAAGAAAATATGCGAGATCTTTTCTCGGTGTGATCTGGAGTGTGTTAAATCCACTGATGACCATGGCAGTTATGTCCATGATCTTCAGCACAATCTTTAAACGTACGATTGAAAACTATCCAATCTACTATCTGACCGGAACGATTTTCTGGCAGCTCTTTTCCGGTGCGACAAACTCCGCAATGACGGCGCTCGTCGATAATCGGACGCTGCTGTTAAAAGTAAAACTTCCGAAACAGACATTTGTTCTGGCAAGGATCTATACCGCACTGACCAACTTTGGATACACCTGTGTCGCCTATGTGCTCATGCTCGTCGTGTTTCAGATCAAAATCAGCCCGACGATGTTACTGTTTCCGATCGATGTATTTTTCTGCCTGCTATTCTCCATGGGAATCGGGTACGTACTCTCGATCCTATACGTGTTTTTTGCGGACATCAAATATCTGTATTCAATCGTCCTGACACTTTGGATGTACATGTCGGCGATCTTTTATCCGTATGAGAGCACAACGCTGATGATGCAGAAAGTCATCGGAAACAATCCGGTGTTTGTCTACATTGCATTTGCGAGGGACTGCGTCATGTATCAGAAATGGCCGGAGACGGATCTATGGATCAAAATGATCTTGTGGGGCATTGTAAGTTTTCTGATCGGTTACTACGTGTTCTCGAAAAAAGAAAACAATGTGATGCAGAAAATATAATGGTTAGATACAGAAGATAAAATCCATGAAGGAACAGTACAAGGAAAAAGCAGAGATTGGAGTGAAGATACAAAAGTGAGATTAAAAATCTGGGAAAAATGGAAAAGGATAATACTCCTGGGCACATTCTTTGTGTTGGCAATCGGAATGCCTTGGGAAATCCGTGCGGAAAATGCAACGGTCACGTTCGGATCTAATTATTATACGGCAACCGACAATGAGACATTTCCAATCGGCGTATACCTGAACGGGGATTCGAAGATCGGAACCTATGAGGTCAAAATATCCTACGATAACAGGCGTCTGGAGTACACCGGGGGTGGTGATTCCGAGGAAAACGGAGTTATCACGTTAAGTGGAACCGGAGTCAATGCGCAGGTCAAATACATGTTAAAGTTCCAGACACGAAGCGGTGGAACGGCAGATATAAAAATAGAGAGTGCAGTGATCCACACTGCCGGAGAGAATGCAGAAGAGTTTGATGTGGCAACTCTGGCATCAACCTATGTCACGATTTCCGGTGAAGATACGGTTGGGGATGCTCCGCAGGAGGAAAGTCAGGAGACGGAAACTGAAGAAGAAAATCCGGTTTCGGATATTCCGACTGTGATGGAAGTGCCGGTGGAAGAGCAGACCTACTATCTGGTAGATCTCTCTCAGTACACGCCGGAGAACATCGATTTCCAGTATGATACCGGAACCATCACCTATCAGGGAACAGAAGTAGCTGCATATCTGTCAGCAAATGGAGATATCAGTTTTGTGTATCTGGCGGACAGTCAAAAAAACCTTTACCTGTACGCTTACAGCAGTGAAAAAGATAAACTGTATCCCTGCAATTCCATCACAGTCAACGGAGAAAAATATTACTTCATGTCTCCGTATGTGTGCAGCGAGTGGCCACAGGAACTGACACTTGACATCATCCAGAGCGAATCCATCGTCTATGCGATAGATATGGAAGGTCAGACCGGATTTTATAAGATCACGACCGGAAATAAGCTGGAAACCTGGAATCCGAATGAAGGGAAGGAGAACTTTCAGAATCAGATGAAAATATTAATCATCATTCTGGCTGTGACATTAGTGATCATGTTTCTTGCAATTCTTCTGGTTATCCATATGGATAAAAATAAACAGAGGCAGGATGGTACATCTGTATCCGGGAAAACAAACAATCGGATTAAAACCAGAAAAAACAAATTAAAACATGGAGAATCCGAAGCCTTCTCTGACACAAATGCGGCAGAGGATTTTGAGATAGAAGATCTGGCACTGGATATCTCCGAGGAGGAGATCCGCGCATGGCGGGCGGAGCTGGAACAGTCTGACGGAGATGATAATTCACCCGATAAAAAGAATTCTGATGGACAAAATGCTGCTGAAAAGTATTCCAATACGGCTGTGCCGGAGGAACGTGCAGGAGAGGAACCTGTCATTGCAGTGAAGGATGTTACGATGCAGTTCCGGATTGCAATGAACAATGTCTCCGGTATCAAAGAGTATGTGATCCAGCTTTTGAAAAAACAGATCAGTTACCGGGAGCTGCTCGCGTTAGATCATGTGTCGTTCAATGTATACAAGGGCGAAGTGGTAGGAATCATCGGAACGAATGGCTCCGGCAAAAGTACTCTTCTTAAAATTGTGTCCGGAGCTTTAAAACCGAGCAGCGGCGAAGTGCAGTGCAACCGCCGGAAAGTGCAGCTGCTGACACTTGGAACCGGCTTTGATGTGGAACTGACCGCCAAGGAAAATGTGTACTTAAATGGTGCTATCATCGGTTATTCCAAAGAATTTATTGATTCCAAATATGACGAGATCGTCAAGTTCGCGGAACTCGAAGGTTTTATGGAAGAGAAAGTAAAAAACTTTTCCTCCGGTATGGTCAGCCGTCTTGGCTTTGCAATCGCAACAATCGGCGAAACCGCAGAGATCCTCATTTTAGATGAGGTGCTTTCGGTCGGGGATGAATTTTTCCAAAAAAAGAGTTTGAAGAGAGTGAAACAAATGATACATGGCGGAAGTACTGTTTTATTAGTTTCACATAGTATGCCTACAATTAGAGAGAATTGCACAAAAGTTGTTTGGATAGAAAAGGGAAAATTAAAAATGATTGGTGAGCCTAAAGTGATTTGCGAGGCTTATAGAAAGATGAGTGAAAGAGGTATAAATTAATGATTAAATTGCAGAATATTATATTTCCATCAACAAAAAATTGTACAGAAGAAAGTTTATATTTTAGAAGAATTGGGGCAGTAGAATATTCATTGGCAGATTCTTATATAAGATTGAAAAAAAATGCAATTATAAATTTAGACACATATTTCAATGGCTTTTCTGTTGGAAAGTGGCTTAAGTATACAAAAATAAATAATGTAAAAGTGCATCTTGAGATCCAAGGAAAAGCAAGAATAACATTATTATATAAAGAAAGAACAGCTTCAGGTGTGATGGAGAAGTGTATATGTGAAACTTATTTTGATTCAGAAGAACAAGGAGATTATTTTGAGGAAGAATATAAAACAGTACTTGAAAAAGGTATGTATTGTGTGAGCATTTTATCACAATCAAAGAACACTAGATTTTATGGTGGATATTATTATACGACAGAATGTGAAGCAAAGGATATTGGACTTGCAATTAATATATGTACATTTAAAAGAGAAAAATATGTATATAAGAATGTAAAAATGCTTGAAGATGAATTTTTATTAAATCAAAAGTCTGAATTGAGAGAAAGATTGTATGTTAATATTTCTGATAATGCAAAAACACTCGACAAAAAGCAGTTTACGAGTAATCACATCAACGTGTTTGAAAACAAGAATCTAGGTGGTGCTGGTGGTTTTACAAGATGTCTGATAGAAAGCAAAAAATTACAAGAAAGTTGTAAATTGACGCATGTTTTATTGATGGATGATGATGTCATAATGCAACCAGAATCTATATATAGAACATATAGAGTGTTATCTTTGTTAAAAGATGAATATAAAGATGCATTTATAGGTGGGGCTATGCTTAGAACTGATCTTCAATGGTTTCAGACAGAAGCAGGAGGAACATGGAATGCAGGGCAGTTAGTGAGCCATAAGCAGGGACTGGATTTAAGAAATCTGGATGCTTGTCTTTATAATGAAGTTGAAGAAAAATGTGATTTTAATGCATGGTGGTATTGCACCATGCCAATTGATATAGTGACAGATGTGAACCTTCCGCTGCCGATTTTTATCAGGGGTGATGATGTAGAGTTCGGTTTAAGAAATATGAAACATCTAATTTTGATGAATGGAATTTGTGTATGGCATGAGCCATTTGAAAATAAATATAGTTCATCTATGTATTACTATATATTCAGAAACCGTTTGATTGATAATGCTGTACGTGGAATAGAGTATTCTAAAGAACGGTTTATGGCGGATTTTAAGGAACAGTATTTTAGAGAAATATTTACATTAAGATATAAAAATGCACAGCTTCTTCTAAATGGTGCGCAGGATTTTTTGAAAGGACCAGAATGGTTAATGAAGCAGGATGGAGAAGAACTTAATATGTCTATTATGAAGGCAGGATATAAGCTTGTTGATTTAAATGAACTTACAATTCCATTTGATTATCCACGATATGAGCAGATGCTACATTTTGTTGAAACTCCTCAGTCACAGCGAAAACGAAAATTGACATTAAATGGTCTTTGGGGAAAACATGATAAAGCAGTGTGTGTTCCAGTGCAGAATCCACATATTGCGTATTTCTATAAAGCATATGGTGCAGTTAATTATGATGCTGTAAGTGGAAAAGGATTTGAAACTTATTTTAATAAGAAAGAAGAAATTACATTATTAAAAGCTTACTTTAAGTTAAAGAAGGAAGTTGATAAAAATTATGATTCTGTAAAAGAAATGTTCTTCCATGAAAAAGAAACCCTAAATGGAATAGAGTTTTGGAAGAATTATCTGACATTGTCGAGTGACTTATAAAATTAAAATGTAATTTCTAAGAGTTCGGTAAGGAATATCAATTTTGATAGTATAATGCCCTATGAAGGCACAAGGAGAGTTAATAATATGAATGTATATAATGATTATATTGCAGAAGATAAGTGTACAGGCTGTGGCGCATGTGAAAATATTTGCCCAAACAAGTCAATAAAAATGGAACTAAATAATGATGGATTTTACGTTCCATTTTGTGATGGTAATAGCTGCTTATCATGTGGATTATGCGAAAAAATATGTCCTGTCCTACATAGGTCTCAAAATAATTATACTTCTCCGATATGTTATGCTATAATGGCTAGTGACGAAATTAGAGCAATAAGTTCTAGTGGTGGAGCATTTCAGATATTAGCAGAACTGATTATTAAAAAAGATGGGGTTGTTTGTGGTGCTGCTTGGAACGACGATTACAAGTCTGTTCATCATATATTAATCAATAGTACAGATGAATTATATAAGTTGCGTGGTTCAAAATATATTATGAGCAACATGAGTGGCATTTATGGAAAGATAAAGAGCTGTTTAGACGAGGAGAAATATGTGCTTTTCTCCGGAACACCATGTGAAGTGGCAGGACTAAATGCTTTTCTCGGAGAATATGCAAAAAGTGATTACTTATTGACCATCGATCTAATCTGTCATGGGATTCCGTCTGTTAAAGCTTTTAGAAATTATATAAGGGATAATCATGGTAATAAAGAAATAAAATATGTTGGTTTTAAAGATAAGAAGTATGGTTGGCATGCATCAATGACAATTCAATTTACCAACGATGAGTTATACAATTGTCCCTGTGAGACAGACGATTATTTTAGAAGTTATCTAAATGGTGTTAATAAAAATAAGGCATGTGGTGATTGTCAGTTTGCTTCGCTTCCTAGGCAAGGTGATTTTACGATTGGTGATTATTGGGGAATTGATAAAGTTGATCCGGCATTTAATGATCATAAGGGAACAAGTGTAATGCTTTTTAATACAGATAAGTCAAAGAAATATCTGGATGATATCTCAGCTTCTGCCAAGCTTTTTGAAGAAACAGATTTGGATGGGGCAATAAATGGTAATAATAATCTGATAAAATCGCCTAAAAACCATATATCCAGAAATCAGTTCTTCAGGAATCTGGATAATAGACGTTATTCAGACTTGACTAGATGGTCGTTGACGGCAAATCGTTATGACATTGGGTTAGTGGGTATCCCGACATTTCCTAATTTTGGTGGTGCACTAACGTATTATGCATTGTATCGTACTTTGACAGACAAGGGTCTAAAAGTAGCTGTTTTTTCAAGACCGAGGAGCACCGGAAGAAATCCAATTCCGCCTGAAGATATATATACAGTTAATCCATATGATAGAGGTTCGTTATTATTAGATTATCGTGACAAAGAGGCAATGGAGTCAGCAAACGATATATGTGAAAATTTTTTGGTTGGCTCGGATCAATTATTTAATGCTGATTTATATAAAAAATTTGGAGAAATTGTAGCATTAGATTGGATTTCTGATAATCACCGAAAGGTAGCATATGCTGCTTCGTTTGGACATAATTTTTTTTGGGGAGATGAAAGACTTCGTGCGAAGATGGCGCATTATATGCAAAAGTTTGATGCTTTTTCAACTAGAGAGGAAGATGGCGTATGGCTTGCTGAGAAAACTTTTGGGGTAGAAGCAGACTGTGTTATAGATCCAGTATTTCTTTGTGATAAAAAATACTATGAAATGTTATCTGCGGAGATTCATAAAGATGATAAGCCACACATTTTTGCATATATTCTTGATCCAGATGACAATAAAATGGAAATCGTTAACAAGTGTTCAGAAAAGTTGAATCTTCCAATTGAGTTATATTCGGAGATGCTTTATAAACCAAATGAGGAAAAGTTAGAGGCTGAGAGGAAAAAATTCTCAATACCTTTATTGCAAGGAAATGTAAATGAAAGACTTCATAGTCTTATTAATAGTGATTTTATAGTAGCGGATTCATTTCATGGAATATGTTTTGCGATAATATTTGAGAAACCCTTCATTGCTGTTTTAAATACTAATAGAGGAGCTTCCCGATTTTATTCAGTTTTAGGAAAATTGAATTTATTAGATCATTTAGTAGTGAATGTAAACGAACTTTCTGAAAAGAATGAATTGGTAAGTACAAATGCAACTTATACTGAGTCAATGATAATTCTTGAGAAAGAAAAAGAACGTTGCTTAAATTGGTTATTCAATGCGTTGTATCCTGAAAATCAAGTAAAAAAAGCATTTTCTGATGATGATATTGTGGATGAAAAACTAAAAACAATAAAAAAATATAATCAATTGCAAGAATTAAAGATGAATGCTTTGTTAAGTGGGTATGAGTTTTATAAATGCAGAAATATATTTACATATGTGGATTTATTAAAAGCAAATGCTAAAGGGTTGATTATACTCATTACTGTAAAAGATACTCCAGGTTTTAATTTAACAGAAAGTATCCAAAGAAAATTAGAAACATTGGGTATAAAACAGACATTAGTTGATAAACATTGGCATTCATATGTTGCGGTAATTGACGGTGGTAAAGTGATTTACGAGAAAATAAGTAAGCGTGATGAAAGAGTCGCATATGTAGAAAATCTTTATGGAAAATCCATAAAATTAGTTAGCAGATCATACAATCAAGGAAATATAGGCGCTGCATTTATTGATGGAATTGATTATTCGGAAAACAAGAGAGGTCTAAATTTTGTTATTTATGATAAAGTACTAACAGAAGTTGTGGATTCTGTTAGCTTTGATACACATTCAGAAAATAATTTGTACTATAGATTTGGAAAAGCGCATCATTCTTTATTTGAAGTGTCTACTAAAGTTGAGCGAATGAGACCATGGGATACATATGTTGTACCAAAGGAAATAAAAAAAGAAGATTCGGATGTTTATTTCGCATGCAGATTAATTGCGGATAAATATAAAAATAGAAATGTTGTACTTTGGGGAAGAAATAATGCTTTTAAGGAGATATTACATCATTATTTTGGAATAGAAGTAGAAGAATATAATGATAACAACATACATGTATTAAACAAACTATTTAAAAGAGATAATGAGAATTTTATAGTTATTCCAAACAAGAAATTTGATAATTCTATAGCTGAGGTATTAAAGAGAGAAGGTTATATTGAGAACGAAGATGTAATCTGGAGATATATACGTCCAATTATTTTAAAAGATAGAGATTATGGAAAAGAACCATATTATGATATTTATGGAAATAGGATTACAGGAGAGTTTTCAGGACCTTCTAGTGTGATTTTACGTGGTTATAATGTGGATATTACATTGGGAAGCCATTGTACTTTCGGCGGAAACGCATTACTAAAACTCGATATTGCATCGAATTCAATGATAGATATAGGGGATGGCACACGATTTATCAATGAGGTATTATTTTTTAAAACGGGAATTTGTTATGGAAAGATATATAGTGGCAAGAATGTGGTCTATATTAATAATGAAATTAGAAATATATCGACATGGAACGATACAATTATTTCTATAGGAAATGGGGTGACATTTAATCCAGGGGATTGTCTACATTGCTTTGAAGGAAAATGTCTTACAATTGAAGATGATGTGATGTTTTCATTAAATGTACGTATTATGTGTGGAGATGGACACAGTTTATTTGATTGTCATAGCAGGAAGAATATAAATTCTTTGCCATTAATGAATCCAAGTGAAAAAAATGAGGTAGTAATTGGTAGACACACATGGATTGGAATTAATGCAACTATTTTAAGTGGCAGTAAAGTGGGCGCAGGTTCTATCATTGGAGCGAATGCTTTGGTTAAAGGAGAATTCCCTAATAATTGTTCAATAGGTGGTAATCCGGCGAAAATAATTAAAAAAGATATTGCATGGAGTCGAAAAGCCTCTAGCAATGATATAAGTGATTGTGGAAAAGATAATATAAATACAACAAATTTATTAGAAACAAAAGTATATAAAACAAATGTAGAGACAGTTTTAGTTTTGGGTGGAACTCGATTTATGGGGATACGATTGGTTGAAAAATTATTGGAAGCTGGATTTCGAGTGACGATAGCAAATAGAGGAACTCGACCAGATCAGTTTGGAGACAAGGTTAAGAGAGTTTTGTACAATCGAAATGAACTGGAATCTATAAAAAGAGCATTTGAGCATAAAAAATATGATGTTGTAATTGACACATCAGCATATAATTCACTTTCAGTAAAAAATATTTTAGATAATGTTACATGTAAAAAATATATACAGGTATCTTCTGTTGCCGTTTATCCAAAACATCATCTGAATTTGTTGACAGATGAGTATGATTCATACAAATCATATTTTGAAATTGGAAATGAAAAGGAATATTTTTTAGGGAAAAGAAATTCAGAATGTGTTGTTTTACAAGAATATAAAGACATCCAGTCAATAATAGTAAGAATTCCTTTTGTAGTTGAACCTGAGAGTCTAGAGAACAAAGAATTAAATATGAGATTATTTTTCTACGTTGATCGAATATATAGTGGAAAACCATTTTACGTTGATAATATGGAATATTGCTGTTCTTTTGTTAGAACAATCGAGGAAGCTGAATTTTTATCATATTTAGTAGCCGTTGATTATACAGGAATTCTAAATTTTTCATCAATAGGATATGTGAAGGTGTCAGAAATCATACAATATGTAGAAGAAAAATTAGAAAAGAAAGCTATCATTTCAGAGGATGGGGATTTGCATCCATTTAATGGAAAGCATTTTGGTAATTCAGGGTATTCTATGAATGTTGATAAGGTTAAAGATTTGGGATATAGACCTTCGATGCTAGATGAATGGATATGGAAATTGTTGGATCATTACATCGAGATAGTATCAAATGAAAACAAAAGCGAAATTAAATGAAAAAACTAATTCTCTGCTAAGGCAAGGGATAATAGTAAGTGAAACGGCAAGGTTATCAATAAAAAAAGTCTCTTATGTTAAACTGAGAATGGTGTCGCAAGCCAGACCCAAACATAGGAGGTAGTCCAAATGGACAATAAGAGCATATCACATACTCGTTGAAAATGCTAATATACATTCATGAAGAAAGCTTAATTTGTCAAAAATTTTGATAGATGTTATAGAGTATTCTTCCAATGGCAGAGGCTAATATTGTAATTATTGATGTAAGTACGTTCGAGGTGATTGATTCTGTAGTCTTCGATACACATTGATTCACAGTTTTTTTTAGAAGAATTATTGTATTGTAGAAAAGATATGCATATACATAAGGGTTAGAATCCCACCACTTTCAAGGTGGTGGGATTCTAATCCACAATATTAATTAGCAGACTGAATTTCAGCAAGCTGCTTCTTAAGATTTTTGATAATTTTATCTTTATCAGCTAATTCAGCTTCCTGCTCAGCTAATCTTTTTTCCTGTTCTGCCAGAGTACGCTCAAGGCATATATAGTTTTCACGGGCACGGCATTTTTCTCTTGTAATCTCGTCCGCATTTGATTCATAAAGGGATTGTGAAGCGGAAGCGATAAATTCATTGTTTTTGGCAAGCATTTTGATTTCCTCCCATGTAGTTGCGGTAAAGAGACGTGCCCAGTAATCAATTCGGTTGGCACGGTCTTCATCGGTTGCAAAATCTATCTGCCTTAAGTTTACCACACGGAGAATAAACTTGTCACTATAAGGGGTGTAAGTTTTTTCATTTAATAACCTATAACTTGAGTAAAATTCGGGATACTCGCTGGAAACAGGATCAAAATTCAAAAATCCAATGTGGATGGCAGGTTTGATATCACCATAGAGATGTCCATGTGATAATTGGTCAAAAACCCGGCAGAGATAGCTTAAAGAGCGTTCTTTCCAATTGAGCTGGTATGCCATTTGCATTTCGAGATTTATGACCGCAGAATTATTCAGGAGAACTTTTATGTCTAAGATAAATTCTTTGTCGTCGACAGCTTCATTGAGTAAAATAGGATTCTGGATTTCAACCGAAACAACTTCTTCTGGTTTAAGAGAAAGAAGAGAACAGATAAGTCCTTTCAGAACATAATTGTTTTTTTCAAGGATGATTCGGAACATGTAATCGTTTGTCATGCCATAGGGAATTTGACCGGTTGCATTTAAATAAGATAAAGATGTAGTTGGTTTTATTGTGTTCATTGAATACCTCACTAATGATGGAAACGTGCAGAGGGGAAATACACGAAATAAATGATAAGTTACAATGTTGAAAAAACGATATGCAGATAGAAAAAATAATAATATATCACACAACTAGTATAATGTAGCAGGAATAAATATGCAAGAGATTTTCTTGCATTCTATTATAAATTTCAAAGGAGAGCAGATAAATATGAAATACGATTATTTAGTAGTAGGCGCTGGACTTTATGGAGCAGTTTTTGCACATGAAGCAAAGAAGGCAGGAAAGTCAGTTCTGGTAATTGATAAGAGAACGAATATTGCAGGAAATGTTTATACGGAGGCAGTGGAAGGTATTCAGGTACATAAGTATGGAGCTCATATTTTTCATACAAATAATAGAAAGGTATGGGAGTATGTAAATCAGTTTGCAGAATTTAATCGTTTTACAAATTCTCCGGTTGCAAATTATAACGGTGAATTATATTCACTTCCTTTTAATATGTATACTTTTAATAAAATGTGGGGTGTTGTAACTCCGGAAGAGGCAGCAGCAAAGATCGAAGAACAGAAAAAAGCAGCCGGTATTGTAGAGCCAAAAAATCTTGAGGAACAGGCAATATCACTTGTCGGACAGGATATTTATGAAAAATTAATTAAAGGATATACAGAGAAACAGTGGGGACGTCCATGTAAGGAACTTCCGGCATTTATTATTAAGCGACTCCCGGTACGTTTGACATTTGATAATAATTATTTTAATGCACTATTTCAGGGAATCCCAATTGGCGGATATACAAAGATGGTTGCGAATATGCTTGAAGGCATAGAGGTAAAATTGAATGAGGACTATCTTGTATCAAAGGATAAGTGGGATGCCATGGCAGATAAGATTGTATATACTGGTGCAATAGATTCCTACTTTGGCTATAAACTTGGAACGTTGGAGTATCGCTCAGTTCGATTTGAGACAGAATTACTTGATATTCCAAATTTTCAGGGCAATGCAGCAGTGAACTATACAGATGAAGAGACACCTTGGACCAGAATTATAGAACACAAATGGTTTGAATTTGGTAAGGATGCAGATGGTCAGGATTTGCCAAAGACAGTAATTTCCAAGGAATTTTCATCAGAGTGGAAACCGGGTGATGAGCCATATTATCCGGTAAATGATGAGAAAAATGGAAGGCTATATGAAGATTATAGGAAGCTTGCAGATCAGGAAACGAAGGTTATTTTTGGTGGTCGACTTGGTGAATATAAATACTATGATATGGATACTGTTATTGCCTCGGCACTGGATATGTGTGAGCGTGAGCTGATATAAGATTAAATAGCATATGTGTTTTAGAGGAGAAAATGTGAAAAATATAAATATTGCTGTAAACATTTGTACATATCACAGAAATGATTTTGTGGAGCATAATATTTCTAAATTGTTACAGTCTAAATTTTTTGATTTGACTGACAGAGATTATTATGGCAAACTGCATATTTTCGTGATAGATAATGGCTGTGAATTGGAATGTCATGATGGGGATTTTTTGCATGTGTTTCACAACAAAAATACGGGCGGTTCAGGTGGCTTTCAGAGAGGAATAGAGGAGATACGCAACAGCAATATTGATTTTTCACATGTTATTTTCATGGATGATGATGTGAAGTTTGAGTTGGATGCTTTTTATATTCTGTATGATTTTCTGGTAAGCGTGCCTGAACAGTATGAACTTAATCCGGTGGCTGGTCGGATGTTCTGTCTGGATAAGCCAGATATTCAGTATACTGCTGCGGAAATATGGAATTATGGTGACTTAAAACACGTTGAATATATGAGGAAGATTACACCAGATGATTATTGTTATGGAAATGTGGTCTATGATTCTGGGGCTGATTATGGAGGATGGTGGTTTTGCTGTTTCCCAATGAGCTTTGTGAGGGAAAATGATGTTTTACCTTTTTTCATACATTGTGATGATGTAGAGTATGGACTTCGGTGTGGCAGAACTCCCATTATCATTGAGGGTGTGCACGTGTGGCATGAGACATTTGATAAACGACAGACACCGATTATGCTTTATTATGATACAAGAAATCCGTTGTTTGTTAATGCCATTCATTTTCCATGGCTGGATTCACAGGCTGTCTTGAATAAGTGGCATGAGACGATTACTTCTTATCATGTAGCAGGTGATTTTGTTTCAGAATATTATGTAATTCGTGGTATGCTTGACTTTTTAAAAGGATTGAAATGGTTGAAGCATGTTGATTCTGAAAGGTATCACAGAAGATTACTTAATATGAAAGGTAATAAGTGGAAAAATGCTATTTCATGGAGAGTTGCGGAAAAATGGTTTAAAGTGAAGTGTAGGAAGGTAGGAACCAAAAGCCACAGAAGCTAAAATTTAGTGACATAAAATAAGATATAAATTAGAAGTTGATTTGAAAGATAAGGCTAAACGGAACAAATAATGACTGGAAAGACTTGGCGGATGCGTATAGCGATTTACAGGAGGAAAATGCCACATTAAAACAGGATAACTCTACATTAAAACAGCAAAATGAGCAATACTTCAGTGATTATACAGAGAAAAGGGAATTAAATGAATTTCTTAAATCACAGGTAAGCGGAAGTCCTGATTTATTGTTTGAATCGTTGGGATTGTCTATAGATGGTAAGAAAATTCCAGTTGATACTAATAACTCTATAGTAAACATCAATGGCAGAGAGTACTGGAGCCGTGAGATTGCAATAAAGCTTTTGCCAGAGACGGAGTCCTATTCTAAAGAGGACGGGAACATTAATGTTGGAAGGGTATTGGCAGATAAGACAAACTTGTTTGGATTATATGTAAACAGTAAAAATAGTGGAGTGTTAGATAACGGAGTAGTAAAGGAATCGTTTAATAATTCTCATGCTAATGCTTTTATTAATAATGGGCAATAATAGCGATATCACGTTTGTTTTGGATGGAAAATATAGCAAACTTAAAATATCAGCGGTTATACGAGAAGGTTGTAGAGATTCCCTCACAGCTTCATTTACAATAAAAATAGATGATGGGAACAGAAGAATTTAAAAATCTCTTTCGGATCCGCAATGGTGTAGAAACAGTTCCTTCCTTATTGCAAAGAAAATATCATGTTGACAGGATGCCGGTACGGGGCTGACTGAAATACAAGGGAAAAATACCTAATATCTATTCCAAAACGATTGTGTAAAATTTTCAAGGTACTATATGTTGGAAGTTAGCGAGTTTTAAAAACTCTTTTGACCATAACACCATATTGTAATGAAAAATATCGAAGTGGATATAAGGAAAATCAGTATGAATTGAAAGGCATATATCGTCAAAGAATGGATCAATTTTTTGTGTATAACGATAAAAGAAATTGTGAAAGAGTT
>ENA-ORRO01000647-ORRO01000647.1-human-gut-metagenome-genome-assembly--contig:-NODE-647-length-27839-cov-11.161244_pt1 | contig 27839 bp, 29 predicted proteins | sample MGYA00242176_ERZ509136 | MGnify/ENA primary metagenome ERZ509136 (study PRJEB26280, sample SAMEA2338644) | human gut metagenome | biome: human gut; feature: human-associated habitat; material: faeces...
CATCCCAGAAGGGATGGTCAGGTTCAGGTTGTTGTGTGGCGATTTTTTATTGCCAGATCCAGCACCGCACCTTGAAAACCGAAAGACCGTCTGCATGGGATACCCGACCATGACCCCGTAAGGGAGAGCTGGAAAACGCCGCCGAGAGGAGGTAGGAAATCCATGCAAGGAGAACGGCACACCCAATATCAACCTTATACGTTACGGATGACCATGACTTGACATTTTGTCAAGCCATGGTGAAATCTGGTAAGTGCTGATTTCCGGTACCTACCAGATTACTGTAACACGATCGCTCTGTGGTGGGTTACGAAAACCGTAACTCACCACTTGGAAGTGGTAAATGGACAAAATGTCCACTTACCATTCAGCCATAACAGAGAAGGTTTAGTTGGTGGTCATTTTGACCATCAACCAAACAATCACAACACTTTATTGTGCAAAAGTGGCTGTTACCATTTTAATAACAACCACGCTTCCGTAACACTTTTGGCAAATAATGCTTTTCATTATCCACCACACACCCGTAAACAGCCAAAGGAGGATCCTATGACAACAGAACAATGGGAACGTGAAAATCAGGACACCCTGATGGAATATTTCATTGATGGCGACCCCAGTGTGCGCAGAATCCAATGTGAATACTGCCGCAAAATCATTTACACCCAGACCCGGAACCGCAAGTGTTGCAGCTTCCAGACTTGCGGTCACAAGATGCTGAAGCTGCGGAAAAGCTTTAAAAAGCGTGCCGAACGTGGAACGTATACCTGCGCTTGCTGCGAGGAGCAGTTCTGATCCTTAGAATGCGTTTGTCGTTGCTGTGGACATTGTGAAAGCGTTCCAAATCATCGTGGATCCGGCGATACCCTTTATCCGGGCTGTCCATGTGAATCTTTTCAATCAGCGAAGCAATATGCTTGTTTTCCTGAATCCTCTGGCTGGGATTTCCCGACTTCCATTTGTAATAGGCAGAAGGAGACACCTACAAGCAGCGGCAGGCTTCCCGAACAGGGTCAGCCGTACAGCGGCGAACGGCTTCGTACTGCCGTTCCAGATGAAACTGTCTCAGCGATTCCCCCTTTCCAGTTCTTCCACTTTTTTCGCAGTTCACATTCCAGTTTCAGCAGATGGTTTTCATGTTCCAGTTCTGCGATACGCTTTTCAAGTTCTTCTTCCTTGGAACGAGGTGTTTGAGAGATTTTCCGCTCTCCACGCCGGACCTCCAGATCTGCAATCCCGAATTTACGGTATTTCCATACCCACTCATAGACCTGCCGATAAGAGAATCCTCTTTCTCTTGCAATCTGTTCGTAAGGTTTTCCGGCTTCTGTATATTCTTTTACGGCAGCAAGCCGCTCATCGATCGTAGATTTTCGTTTCGTCATAAAGAAACCTCCTGAGTTTTTCTTGGAATCTTTATGACCATTATACGACTTTACCCATCGATTGACCAATTCAGGACTGCAAAGATGGTATTTTTCGCAGAGCATTTGGAAGCTGCCTTTCCCATTCAGATAATCCTTTACGACTTTTTTCTTGATCTCCTCGCTATAAGTTCTCTTGGCATTTGAAGACGCAAATGCTGCAGGCCCATCCATTTTGTACAAGCTGATCCACTTTCGCATTGCAGTGGAAGAAACACCTGCTCGTCTGGCAGCCTCTCGTTCTCGCATTCGCCCTGCAAGGCATTCTTCAATGAGCCGGATTCTAAACTCTGAATCGATCTCTTTTCGTTTGCTAATTTTAACCCTTTCCCTATTTCAGCGTCTCTGTTATAGGGAGCATATCAGTTCGGTTACGCTGCAGTTACACCAAAAAGTCCGCACGACTGCTACGTTTTCCTCTTTCTGTAACCATGTAACTTTAAAAAGATAAGAAAAAGTATAAAATGCATCGAACGGCCTGTGTGCAGAAAAAGGAAATTTTCCTGCCCGGTTACAGGCGTTCGGTTACAAGGATATGGAGGTCTGCCTATGAAGGAAGTCCCTATTTGGGAAAAGAGCAATTTGACGCTGGAAGAAGCTGCGGCTTACTCTGGCATTGGCATCAACAAGCTACGTTCATTATCGGATAAGGAGCATTGTCAGTTTGTGCTGTGGGTGGGTTCCAAGCGGCTCATCAAGCGGCGCAAGCTGGATGAATACACGGAGCGAATGTACTCGCTTTGAAAATGTCCCGGATATTTTTCAAAACGTCTTGCAGAGAATGGCGTATCTGTGGTACTATGAACACAGAACAACGCTCTTTTCTGTACCGCAATGTAGAAAGGAGCAACGCTCATGGCAACAAATCAGAATACGAAACGCAAGGACAAGGCGCGTGTGGTTCTCCGCAAAGGCGAATCCCAGCGCAAAGATGGCAAGTACGATTTCCGTTGGACTTTCCCGGATGGCAAGCGACATTCTATTTATGCCGCGACCTTGGAAGAGCTTCGGGAAAAGGAAAACGACATTCAGCGAGATTCGCTGGAAGGCATCAAGGCAGAAGCACGGTACGTCACCCTAAACGATGTGTTCGCCCTGTGGGCAAAGGTGAAGCGTGGTCTGAAGGACAACACCTTTCAGAACTATCTGTACCTTTATCGGCAGTTCGTGGAGCCGGATTTCGGCAAATCGAAGGTGTCTGCGCTCAAAAAGTCGGATGTGAAGCAGTTCTACAACACGCTGGCGGACGAGCGGGGCTTGCAGGTCTCTACGATTGACAGCGTACACACGGTTCTGCATCAGGTGCTGGACATGGCGGTGGATGACTGCTATCTGCGGAGCAACCCTTCGGACAATGTTCTGCGGGAGCTGAAAAAGGCACACCAGTTTGAAACCAACCGCCGTAAGGCACTGACCGTAGCAGAGCAGAATCTGCTGCTGTCCTACCTCTCCAAAACGCCGAAGTACCAGCACTGGTACCCGATTTTCGCGGTCATGCTGGGAACGGGCTTGCGCGTAGGAGAAGCTACTGGTCTGCGCTGGTGCGATGTGGATTTAGAGGAAGGCACGATCTCCGTCAATCATACGCTGGTCAACTACGACCACCGTGAGAACAACGGCGGCAGGAAAGGCTGCTACTTCAACTGCCACTCGCCCAAAACAAAGGCCGGTGTCCGCACTGTTCCGATGATGGACTTCGTGAAAGAAGCCTTTGAAAAGGAACGTGCCTATCAGGAAGAAGCAGAGATCCATTGCACGGTAACGGTGGACGGTTACACGGACTTTATCTTTGTCAACCGCTTTGGTGAGTGCCAGCATCAGGGAACGCTGAACAAGGCCATCCGGCGCATTATCCGGGACTGCAACGATGAAGTGCTGGCGAAGAATCCGAACAGCACCGTACTCCTGCCGCGTTTCAGCTGCCATACCCTGCGGCATACCTTCACGACCCGGATGTGCGAAGCGGGCGTGAACATCAAGGTGATTCAGGATGCGCTGGGACATTCGGATATTTCCACGACCTTGAACATCTATGCGGATGTGACCAAGGAACTGCGTAAGTCTGAATTTGAAAATCTTGACCGCCAGTTCGCACAGTGGAAAGACCCTGAAGAATAAAATAAAGCATACGCCAAATATGCCATACGCCATTTACGCCAATTCATACGCCAAACGATACAGTTCGGATAAAGGCTTGTGTAGAGATGTAAATGGAAAGGCGAAAATCAACCCTTGCGGTGTAGAGTAGTATCAAGGAATAAAGGCTTATAACTGCTCGTCGATGACATCCCCACGATGAAGCTAATAGACAATTAAACACAATATGCAGATGAAATTCTGATTGCAAGTCACTATATATTGTAAACGGAACTGCGTCGGCCATGCATCATACCCCGATGAAAGACTTGCATTACATGCAGATGGGCGAATATTACATCCCTGACATTCAACTAGAGCCGCAGGAGGCCAGACTACTTGGAAAGTATGGGCAGATGCGCCGAGCTTTCTTGCAGGAGAATTACAGCCTGCTGTATAATCACCTGACACTATCGGACAAATTGTTTCCACACTTGTGGGATGCAAATGCAATATCAAGTTGAGAATTTCATCTGTTAGAATCAGTCTGGTAAAGGCTAGATTGGGCGTGTCGATTAGGCGGCGTAGATTTTATCCATTTCTGCTTCAAATGTCTCGTCTGGAGTCTTGTAGTCAAGAACCTTTCGTGGAAGACTATTCGCCCATAGCTCCACGGCCAGAATGTCATCATCGCTGTAATCTGAAATCCGCTTTCCCTTTGGTATAAAGCGTCGGATCAGACCATTGTGGTTTTCTATTGACCCCCTCTCACAGGATGTATACGGATGGGTAAAGTACACTTTCATATTCGTTCCCATTTCCAACTCAGCCAGCCGGGCAAACTCAGGACCGTTATCCGTTGTGATGGCACGGAATACCTTGTTGAAGTAATCCCCTAGTTCAAATTGCATCTTCTGAAAGGCGGCCAACATAGAATCAGCGGATTTGTCCGGCAAGCGAGTAATGGAGATATCTCTTGTTTTCCGCTCCAATAGAGTCAGAAGAACCTCGTCTTTTCCGGACTTTTGACCAATGACCAAATCGGTTTCCCAGTGGCCGAAGTCCTCCCGGGCATCTACTTCTTCGGGCCTTTCCTCAATGCTGCACCCGAGAATTCGCTTGTTCTCTTTGTTCTTGTGAGTCTTCGTATTACGACTCGGTTTCTGCGGTAGATATATGTTTTTAATAATGAGAAGTCCCAATCCACGTAGTTATAGAGAGTCTTTGTACAAAGTATTTCGCTTCTGTCAAAGCTGCCATCTTCCGAAGCACGACCAACGCAGGCATCCAATGATCAGTGTTCTTCCAGAAAGTGCTTCTCTACATACTGCATGAAAGGACGTTTCTCCAGAGCTTCGTATGTCCGGCAGCTACGACTTCTGTTTCCCTGATAGGCATTCCAGGTAGTCTTGGCTTTGAAGCGGAACACCTTTCCATTGTACAATGGTGTCATGCCCTTCTTAATGATACTACATACGGTATTGGGTGCACAATGCAGTTCCTTCTTAGCGATGGCATTGGGCTTCCAACCGTCTATCAGCCGAAGCTCAATTGCACATAATCTTCGTAAGTCAGGCGTTTACCTTTTTTGTAATCTGTGATATGATTGGGATAGTCCATAGCGATTGCCTCTTTCTGTGTTGAATTTTCGTAGCAAATTGATTCTAACACAGAGGCCCTCGCTGTGAACTTTTTATTTGACTAAATGCGCAACTTCATTTTATAATACGCGGAAAATGAATTTTCGGGCAAAAATTAAAGATTTGCGTTCTCGTAGAGCAAGAATTAGGGATTGAGTGGGAGTAGTAAATTCTGTATATTATAAGAGAATGCAGCCTGCACCAGCAGGTTAGAGGAGAAGGTAGAATGAAGATCATGAATTGGGAGCAGACCGAAGAAAACGAACTGCGTGTGACCATAGAGATGCAGCCGGGGGAAGAGACCACCGTGGAGCCGGTACTGGACTTTCTGGATTGGACCGCAGGAGAAAAGGGTGTGTGGCTGCTGGGACGTGTGCAGCTCTGGCGGGAAAAGAACCGGATCTTCGCCCGGACGTGCACCCTGCCCGCCATGGAACTGCCGGAACAGACAGGCCGCACGGCAGTGTATCGGCTGAATGGCCCGACCGAAGAACAGATCACACAGCAGCTGAAACTGCTGGCACAGAAATATGCTGTCTCGTCCGAGGATGAACAGCCGGCCCGGATGGGAGACCTTGTGACTCTTGATTTTGATGCCATGCTGGAGGACGGAAACCGTTTTTCCGGAAGTATGGGCCGGAACGGCACCTACCATCTGGCAGGAGGAGAAGATCTGCCGGAGGAGGTCTGCCGGGCGGTATCCGGGAAAAAGGCAGACGAAACATTCTCCTGCACCGTGGTTTTGCCGTACACCTACCCGGATAAGAGGGCCGCAGGCAAAAAAGCAGCATATACCGGAACGGTGAAAAAGATCGTGCACCAGACTATTTCGGCTCTGAACGATGCCTTTGCACAGTCCCTCGGGCTGAACGATCTGGAAGAATTGAGAGAACGTTCGAAGAAAGCGTTCCTGCAGCAGGAAGCGCTGGCGGCAAGACGAATCATCTCACAGCGGGCACTGCATGAATTCTGCGGGGAAGCAAAACTGGTTCTGCCCAAGCTGGCCGTGCAACTGGAAAGCGAATACCAGTGGAAACAACTAGAAGGGCGTTTACAGAAGAGCGGGGTTTCGCTGGAAAGTCACCTGCGCCGTCTGAGAAAGACCCGGGAAGAGCTGGATGCCAGCCTGAAACGCCATGCAGAGGAGGATATCCGGATGCGGGCGGTCTTTCTTGGAGTGGCCCGTCAGGAGAACCTGACCGTAACAGAGCTGGAGTTGGCTGCGGCAGAGAAAGCTGCCCTGCAGGGGCGTACCGGAGTGCAGATCGACCGGATGCAGCTCAGACAGCGGCTGTGTGTGGAAAAGGGCATGAACTCTGTGGTCCGGTGCCTGACCCTAAAACCGGACAAGCAGCCTTCGAGTGTATAAAAGTCGAGAAAAGAGGATGAACTTTCGATGAAAAAGAGGAGCGTTCTCTACACATGGGCAATCGAGTTTGCCATCCTTCTGGCGCTGATGACCGCAATGTGCATTACGCTGACCTTTTCAGCAAGGAGAAAACTGCTGGACGAGTACATTGATATCACAGATCAGCAGCAGGATAAGATTGAGATTGCACTGAACAACAGTCTTTCCAGGATTAAGGCAGATGCGATCAATCTTGCCTGCAACAGTGTGATTCGCAGCTTTGCGCTGCTGTCCTCGCCATCCACGGCAGATAACTACACCTTTTACACCATTCAGAGCATGATCGCCACCCCTGGAAATTCCGGAGGTGAAGTGATAGAAACCTACCTCTATTTCCAGAACCTGCAAAAGGCGCTTACTGCCGAGACGGTCTATGAAAAAGATGCGTTGGCAGCGGTTCTGTTTGGAGCGGGGCGGGAATCTGAAAAGAAATTTGACGAGCTGCGAAGCGTTTCTTCGCTGTTCCGGGTTGTGACCTATACTTCCGGAGGAACTACGCAGATTCTTGCCGTGACAAGCATTCCCACACAGGGAAGCTCTCCTACGGCATTGATTCTGCAAGTGCTGGATCCACAGGGACTGGAGGACATTGTTGCAAGTCAGGCAACGCTGGAAGGTTCCACGACACTGCTGGTGGATCAGGACGGGCAGCTGATCTGCCAGAGCGGCGATGAACAGCTTGCAGAACAGCTGGTCCGAATCGCAAGGGAAAAGACCCTGAAATACCAGATCCGGTTGGACGGCAAAAACTACTACCTGCTGAAAAAAGCACTGTGGGAGAAAAACTGGGACCTGGCCACACTGGTCCCGGTGGCGGCCATTGCGAAAAAGAGCAACTGGGTCTGGAAACGTTCGACCGTTTTCCTGCTGATTTTTCTGGCGGTCGGAGTTGCAGCGGCTACTTCGATGGTAAAACTGAACTATCAACCATTGCAGGAGCTGACCCGAAGCCTGCCCCAAAAGGCAGAAAACGGAATGGGCCAGAACGAATACCAGCAAATCAATGGAGCTTTCCAGATCTACCGCCGGGATCTGGAACGGCTGCAGATCATTCAGGAAAATCAGCGAATCTCTCTACAGAAGGAACTGATGCAGAACCTGCTGGAACACGATATTGATGTATCGGCTTTTTCGGGAGATGTGGCATCCTGGATCCAGATCAACACTTGGGGTGAGTGGTTTGTCCTACTGCTTCTGAAGGAGAAAGGACTGGACTTTAGCGAGCTTGGGCTTGACAATGTCGTGCTCTTACACGTGCAGCCGCATGGAATCCCGACACTGTGCCTGTTTGCAAAGGAAGAAGGGCCCCTGCGGCAGAGCCTTGGAACAGTAGAAGAATATCTGCAGGAAAACGGCGTTGTCTACACTTCCGGCAGTGTGCGCTGCGGATGGAAACAAATCCATTCGGCATTCCTTTCCCTATGCGAACGCAACGAATCTATGCAGGAGCCGCTGGAAACAGAGAATATGCCCGCTGGAAAATTGAGCCAGCGGGTTGTGATCGTGCAAGGAGGCGAAATCGCACGCCTGACCTTTGCCGGAAACGCAGAAGAAGCAATCCGGATGCTGCATCATGCTGTGCGAATGAACTTCAGCAGCCAGCCCGGTATGTTCCTGCTACGGATGCTGATGACCGATGTTCTGATGTCCATGTACAATGCGGTTCCGGCAGGAGATGAGCGGGGAGTAGAGGTCCAGCAGGCCATTGTAGCCACTTCCCGTGCACTCCAGAAGGCAATGACTCATACGGAAGCAGAGGAACAGATGGACACCCTGATCGGTGCGGTGGCGGCTAAATATGTCCCGCCCCTGTCGGACAATCAACCGGAACTGCTGTCTCGGATCCTGCAGTGCGTGCAGGAACACTTCTGCGAACACGATTTCAACGTCTCCCGGGCCGCCGACCTGCTGGGGCTGAGCGTGGCTTACTTATCGAAATATTTCAAACGGCAGACCGGCGTGAATCTGCTGAACTATCTCAACAGCCTGCGCATCGACTATGCCAAGAAGTTGATGGATGAGGAGCAGATCACCGTGGCAGAGGCAGCCGACCGTGCCGGTTACGAAAACGCCAATACCTTCATCCGGCTGTTCAAGAAGTACGCTGGCGATACGCCCGGCAACTACAACAAGCTCTGAATCCCTTGCGTCCACGGGCTCTCCGGTGCCCATTCCGGCAGCCCATACCCACAACGTCCCGCTTTTCGGATGAAAGGCGGGGCGTTGTGCATTTTGTCGAGAAACTTCCGCACCCCTATGGGAAAAGTGAACAAGGCGTTGTATTCATGACGAAAATTGCGGACGAAAAAAAGCGAAATGAAAAAATTTGAAGATGGATTTCGTCCCTGAAACAAGGTATCATGAATCTAATGAAAGGTGCTCCGGGAAGCACCAGACCGGGCCATTGGGTCACACGAGCCATTGACCCCCACAAAAACATCCAGAAACAAGAAAAGGAGAATCCACCATGAAAAAGATCTCTCGCCGCGATTTTCTGAAGGCAAGCGCCGCTACCTCTGGCGGCGCCCTGCTGACTGCTTGCGGCAGTTCTGGCAGTAGCACAGCTTCCACTGCAACATCAACTAGCTCTGCCGAGAGCGGCCCCCGTACTGTCAGTTACTGGATTGACTTGGCAAATACATCCGGTGCCGATGTCAAGAGCATGGGCGACCTGTACTGCTGGAAGGCAATTGAGGCCAACACTGGTATCAACGTAGAATTCCAGCATCCGGCCAGTGGTCAGGCTGCTGAGCAATTTAACTTGGTGGTTGCAGGAAACGAAATGCCAGACATCATGTATTACAGCTGGGCTACCAATTACTCCGGTGGTGCTGACGCAGCCATCGAAGATGGCAAGATCATTCCTCTGCAGGATTATATGGAAGAATATGCTCCCAATATGACCCATTACTTTGAGTTGCACCCGGATATGTTGGCCGATATTACCACCGACAGCGGCAATATCTACGGGTTCCCCGCTATCTACACCTCCACTGCAGAGGGTAGCAAGGAGTGGCAGGGGGTATTTGATCGTGAACCTTTTGCTGAAAGCTTCATCGGTCTGGTCATTCGTACTGATTACCTCGAGCAGGTGGGAATGGATGTTCCGGTGACCTACGATGACTGGTATAATGTGCTGAAGGCATTTAAGGAAAAACTTGGCCTGAAGTATCCTATGTGTTTTGTGCAGATGTTTGAACAGATGTCCGTTGCTATCAGTGCAGGTTTTGGTGTTTGTGTTCCTGTTTCTGGTTTCTCTGCAGCCTACGGCTACGGCATCAATGAGGAAAATAAGGTCGAATTTGGCCCTGTTAAGGACGGCTACAAGGACTATCTGGCCTTCTTGAACAAGTTGTACAGCGAGGGTTTACTAGATAATGACTACATGGTTCTGGATCGTACCAGTGTTCAGGCAAAAATCCTGCAGGGCGATGTGGGTGCTTGGATCGAGATGATGCCCACTGGTCTGGGCAATCTGAAGAGTCAGATCCTTAAGGATGATCCCAATAATACGTTTTCTGCCGTGGGTGTCCATGAAATGGTCAAGACGGCTGGTACTGAGAATTGGTATCATCAGGCAAACCAGCCGTTTACCGGTTCTGTGGGTGCCATTACCGGCAGTTGCAAGGATGTAAAGACTGCGATGGAGCTGCTTGACTATGGCTGGGGCGAAGAAGGTAACATGCTTTTGAACTGGGGCATTGAAGGCGAGAGCTATGAGATGGTCGATGGCTGGCCTCAGTTCACCGATGCTATCATACACAACAAGGAAGGCAAGGCTCCTTCTACTGCTCACTCTATGTATCGCCAGCTGAACGGTCCCTTCCCCGAAGACCACTGGCAGCGTCTGGTCTCCAAGACCGATTATTCTCTTGCTGAAGGAGAAATCGACCAGAATATTGCGTCTTTGAATACCTGGAGCTACGAGAACGGCAAGCACTACAATGGTTTGCCTGCCACCACATTGTTGGATTCTGAGCAGGCTGCTTACAGCGGAGCTTTCAACGAAATTGGCACGTATGTGGGCGAGATGACCGCAAAGTTCATTACTGGTACCGAGAGCCTGGATAACTTTGATGATTATGTCAAAAATGTCTACAGCATGGGGATGCAGAACTGCCTGGATATCCAGCAGGAAGCTTTGGACCGCTACAATGCCCGCGTAAAGTAAATCTGGATCTTTGAGATCCGTGCCGCAGGGCGGGGGTGCCCTGCGGCATTTTTTGAAGTCGGAGGAAAACGCTTATGTCCAAACAGTCCCGTCAGGCAAAAGCTGTGGCAGAGAAATATGGAATCGATACCCGGCTGACCTGGGATAAGATCAAAAAGAACTTTTATCAATATCGCGGCATTTACCTGATGCTGATTCCGGTGCTTGCATTCTATATTGTTTTTAACTATGCGCCGCTACAGGGCTTGCAGATCGCATTCCGCAACTATCGTCCCGGTCGAGGCATCTGGGGCAGCGCATGGATCGGTTTGGCGAATTTCAAGCAGTTCTTCACCGGCCCATATTTTTGGCGTGTTTTGCGCAATACCCTGTATATCAGCTTTTATACTATCATTATCTGCTTCCCAGCCCCTATTTTGTTTGCACTGATGCTGAATGAACTGCGGCTCAAAAAATTGAAAAGTGCGATTCAGACTGTGAGTTATTTGCCGCACTTCATTTCCCTGGTTGTGGTCTGTGGTATCATCAAGGAATTTGTCTCCTCTACTGGACTGATCAGCAATCTGCTCGCAGCAGGGGGCATGGCCTCCAATCTGCTAATGGATCCCTCCAAGTTCCGTGCAATCTATGTGGTCAGTGAACTGTGGCAGACCATAGGTTGGAACAGCATCATCTATCTGGCCGCCCTGGCTGGCATCAATCAGGAACTCTACGATGCCGCTGCTGTAGACGGAGCGGGTCGCTTCCGCCGCATCCTCAGTATTACCATCCCCTGTCTGATGCCCACCATTATTATCATGTTCATCATGCGCATCGGTCAGTTCATGAGTGTGGGCTACGACAAGATCATTCTGCTGTACAATGAGAATATTTATGAAACGGCGGATATCATCGGTTCCTTTGTCTACCGAAAGGGCCTGATTGAATCCAATTACAGTTACAGTATGGCGGTCAGCCTTGTGAACTCGTTGGTCAATTTCCTGCTGGTAGTGGTGGTGAACAAAATCAGCGCCAAGGTCAGCGAGACGAGCCTGTGGTAAGGAGGAAAACGCACTATGGTTGAAAAGAAAACTGGACTTGACTGGGTGCTGGACATTCTAAACACGGCACTGTTGATTCTGATTGGTTTGGCCTGTCTGTATCCGTTTTGGTATGTTGTCTGTGCTTCCTTCAGTGATGCCAATGAATTTCTGCGGCATGATTTTGTCCTGCTGCTTAAACCCTTAAAATTCAGCTTGGAGGCTTACCAGTACTGCATTACAGATCGCATTTTGGTGGGCTACCGCAACACTCTATTCTATGTAGTGGCCGGTACTGCCATCAGCATGTTCCTGACCTTCCTGGGGGCCTACGCCTTGAGCCGTAAGGGCTGGATGGGCAAGCGCTTGGTAACATTGATGATCATGTTTACTATGTATTTCAGCGGTGGTATCATTGCCATTTACCTGTGGGTACAGCAGCTCCACATGATTGATACGGTCTGGGCAATTCTGCTGCCCGCTGCCCTGAGCACCTATAACCTCATTGTTATGCGTACAGCCTTTGCCAATGTACCGGAAAGTTTGATCGAAGCGGCACGGCTGGATGGTGCCAGTGAGTTTACCTGCTTATTCCGCATTGTTATCCCGCTGAGTCAGGCAACGATTGCCGTTGTACTGCTGTTCTACGCTGTGTCTCGCTGGAATGATTGGATGAGCGCAACCATCTTCCTGCGCACGGCTGACCTGTATCCTTTGCAGATCTTCCTGCGCGAGATCCTGCTGACCAGCAGTGCAGACAACATTATCAGCACTTCTGGCGGCAGTACCAACACCGTGGCTTTGGCCGAGACCATCAAGTATGCCACCATCGTCATCTCTACAGCTCCCATCCTCTGCATCTATCCCTTCATCCAGCGTTATTTTGTTACCGGAGTTATGATTGGAGGCGTGAAAGAATAATGAATAAATATGATTTTTCTCCCAAAAGTGAGCTGAAAGCCATCCATGAGCTACCGGATCCTTTCCTTAAACCTGATGGTACCCGTGTTCAGACTAGGGAAGAATGGCCGGAGCAGCGGGAATACCTTAAGGCGATGCTGACCCATTACCTCTATGGCACTATGCCACCGCCGCCGGGCAATACCCGCGGTAAAGTAACCTTCAGCCGTAAGGTCTACAATGACCGTGCCATTGCCGAGACTGTACACATTACCTGCGGGCCGAAGGATGCCGTGCAGTTCGACTGTGAGCTCATTCGCCCGGCAAAAGAAGGAAAGGTACCGGTTATTACTTGGAACCAGTTCAAGGGCCGTCATGGCAGCCCCGATGAAGAAGATGCTGTGCTGAATCACGGCTATGCCATTATCGAGTTTGAAAAGGAGCAACTGGCAGCGGACAGTGCCGATGCCATCCATGGTCCGCTGGCTACGACCTATCCCGGTTATACTTGGGGTGCCATTGCCATGTGGGCTTGGGCTCAGAGCCGTGTGGTGGATTATCTTGCGACCACAGATTATGCGGATATGAATCGAATCGTTGCAACCGGCCATAGCCGGGGAGGCAAGGTTGCCTTGTGCGCTACTATCTATGATGAGCGTTTTGCGCTCTGTGCCGCCAGCGGCAGCGGTTGCTGCGGTGCGGGCTGTCTGCGCTATCTGGGTGGCCGGTTGGGCGAAGGTCTTGGAACCTGCGAGACTGCAGGCAGTATTGAAGATGTGTTCCCGTTCTGGTGGAGTGACAATTTTGGCGAGTTTGGTAAACGGGTCAAGACCTATACCCGCAGCAATGCGCCCCAAATAGAGTTCCAGGATGCAGTGGCAATGTTGCAGTCCGAATCTATTGGTGAGACAGGGGATGAAGATTATCTGCCTTTTGATCTGCATTTTTTGCGCGCCTGTATCGCACCCCGTCCGGTTATTACTACCGAAGGATTGAGTGATACATGGGCCAACCCCTACGGCAGTCAGATTACATGGCGTGCCGCCGATGAGGTGTACCAGTTCCTTGGTGCGGCAGGGAAGAATGCCATTGCCATGAGGGACGGACCGCATGAATATCAGAAGCTGGACTGGGTGCATGTGATTGAATTTTGTGATACCATGTTCTATGGAACCTCACCCAGCAAGAACATCCAGTGCCGCACGCAGGATGCTAAGAGCCAAATGAATGAAATCCCGGGCGCAGACTGGCGGGAGTTCTGTTCGCATTTCTCGTGGCGGATGCCCAAAACAGAGTACTGATACATCAGGGAGGCAACCTGTATGGGTGGATTGTTCGATTATGACAGCAAATTGTTTCAGCTGCTGCTGCGCGTTTCTGATCTGGTGGCACTGAGCCTTTTGTGGCTACTGTGCAGTCTTCCGGTCATCACCATTGGCGCTTCGACCTCGGCACTGTACTACACAGCAATGAAGCTAGTGCGTCAGAGAGGGAACAGCACTATTTCGATGTTTTTCCATGCGTTCAAGGAAAATATCAGATCGTCGCTTCCTGTGACCCTGTTGCTACTTGTGATCGGTTATGCGTTGGTGGTGGATTTCAACCTGTTGGCAGGTAGACTGGGGAACAGTCCAGTGTTCCATGGATTGTGTATCATGGTGCTGGTGCTGTACGCAGCCATTGCAGGCCTGATCTTCCCGGTGCTGGCAAAGTTTCGCTGCACTCTGCGTCAACTGATACGCAATGTCCTGCTGCTATTGCTCCAGCACCCACTGACAGTGGTGGCTGTGACAGCCATGCATTTCATCCCATTTTGGCTGATTTACGCCCACCTAGAATGGGTGGAATCACTGGAAGGTATTTTTCTGCTGTTTGGCCCGGGCAGCATTGCCTATGTCAACGCACTGATGTTGGTTCCTGTGTTTCGCAGTTATATCCCGGAGGAACAGCAAGAGGCATAAAATTGAGAAAAGAGGTCCATGCAATGAAAAATATAGATATCGCGCGACTCACCCCAGAGACATGGCCTGCCCGGCGCGAAGCATTGGTCAAGCTGTTTGGGCAGGAGGAATACGGCGTGGTCCCCGCGGGCTGGACGAGCAGCTTTGTCTGGGAAAAGGAACTGGAGAAGGACGGGCTGCACGGTAGATTAGGCTGTGTTACGGTGGAATACAAGGGCCGGAGCATGAGCTTTCCTTTTGCACTCTGGCTGCCCGAGAAGACCAGTGAGCCCGTGCCCTGCGCGATTCAGATCAGCTGTCATGATCCTGTGGTCCACGACCAGATGAAGGGCATTGACCCGGCCATGCGGGAGAAGTTTATGGGTATGATGAAGGAGCTCATTGGAAACGAAGATCATTTCAACGTTATGATCGACGATATGATGGCTCCGAAGGAACCAAACACACTGGATATCACTTGCGATGTGGAAAAAGGCTACTGGCCGGTGCGCCAACTGCTGACCGACGGCTATGCTGCTGCCGCTATCTATGCATCCAGTTTGGCTCCCGATGAGGGGGATAGCTGGAAGCAGGAGGGACTGTATCCGCTGTTTTATGGGGCGGGAGAACGCCCGGCAGATGGCTTTGGCTGTCTGACTGCCTGGGGTTTTGGTGCCCAGCGTGTGCTGGATGCATTACTGACCTGCCCGGAGATCGACCCTAAGCGTATTTCTGTGGCGGGCCACTCCCGTGCTGGAAAGGCTGCTCTTTGGGCTGCTGTGCAGGACGAGCGTTTTGCAACGGTGCTGGCTAACAACTCCGGTTGCTGTGGTGTTGCCATGAATGTGGGGAAGCTGGGTGAGCGTGTGGCCAGCATGTGCCAGATGATGCCCCGCTGGTTCTGCAAGAACTTTCTGAAATATAGTGCGATGCCGGTTGAGCAGATGCCCTTTGACCAGGATGAGCTGCTGGCTGCTATGGCACCTAGGCCGGTGTTTGTAACATCTGGCAATCGTGACTATTGGAGTGATCCGGAGGCGGAGTTTCGTAGTGTTATTTCGGTTGGGCGTGTCTACGCCGCGTTGGGCAAAACACCCTGCACCCAGACTGAGTATCCAGCACCGCAGACTGCCTGCTGCACCGGTGATGTGGGCTATGCCCTGCGCGAGGGTCCCCATGATATGACTGCGTGGGACTGGAAACAGTTCTGTGGTTTTGAAGCGGCACATGCACCGAAACACGAATAAGAAATCATTCTGGGAGGTGGTGCTTCTCATTCGCCGCCTCTGATTATATAGCCGCCGTTCGAAACCCTTTGCCATGGGTTTCAGACGGCGGCTTTTGAGTCTTTTCAGAACCTGTCTGCCGCAGTATTGTCTGCAATAAGATCTTAAAAAATAGAAAGACAAACATTCCACTATTGCAAGGCTAAAAATTAGCGCAACTGTAACAGCATAAATCCCTTGCGGATTTGGATAATCTGCCGGAGCCGGACGAACTGGCCGCAGATATTATCGAAAATTTGCAGAGTGCCTTGGAGAGTTTTCAGAAATTGCAGGTACCGTTGGGATAGTAACTCTCTGCTCTGACCATCAATGAGTCGGAATATTGGATTATGCGGAATGTCTTCACAATGATGCACTCCGTTTTGGATTTCTTCCAAGACGGGGTGCTTTCTTTTTGCGTTTCTGTCTTTAAGACAGAAAATCCTGTCCGCCAGACCGTAAATAAGATCTCTGCCGCAGATTACAATAAAAGTAGCCCTACGAGGACTACCAAAGTAGTCCTACTGGTGCCACTACAAACGCTGTTGGAACTGATACAATATTATTGAGCCGGAAAGATCGGATTACGGAGAGCAAGTATCGACCTGTGTCCCAAATTTCAAAATTTGTGCCGGTCGGATGCTTGTTAGGGAGTGCCTTCCCCAAACCCTGCTGAACGTTGCGGCGAAATAAAAACATCACCACCGCAATCTGATTCGCCAAAGAAAAGAGGTTATGCCATGAGCCGAAAAAGTTATGCCACGAACAAATGAACATACATCATCAAGACACGTGTTTCAGAAGAACAATATCAGAATTTTGTGAAACGCTGCGCCGAAATGAAGATCAGTCAATCGGATTTTATCTGGCAAAAGCAATGCCTACCGTTTCTGCAATGCTGCAGCATCTGATTGACCACAAGTGGAACGATTCCAAGATGTTTATGATTCTCTGTGGCTCCTCCATGAGCTTTATGGAGCATCAGATTTTAGGACAGGAAAGCCCCTTGTACGGTCGCAGAACCGGGCAATTCAAAATCGAACCAATGGATTACAGAGAGACGGCAACTTTTCACCCGGCATTGTCGGATACAGACAATGCATTGATTTATGGCATTACCGGTGGAGTCCCTCACTATATCAACAAGCTGGATGTGAGAGATACGATCGATGATGCACTGTTGGAGAACTTCTTTGACCGATCGGCCTATCTCTACGAGGAGCCTGCCAACCTGTTGAAGCAGGAGCTGCGGGAACCTGCTATCTACAATGCCATTATCAGATCCATAGCGGAGGGAGCTTCCCGGTCCAATGAGATCGTCACAAAAATCGGGGAGGATTCTTCCATCGTCACAAAATATCTGAAAACACTGACGGATCTGGGTATCGTCAAACGGGAAACTCCCATCACCGAAAAGCCCGGACGCAAGACGATTTATCTGCTGGCAGACAATTTCTTCCGCTTCTGGTATCGTTTTGTGCCAACCAATGTGAGCGCTATCGACTCTGGGCGTATTGCGAAAACGTATGCTCATGCTGTAAAGCCTTATTTTGCCGATTATATGGGGCTGGTTTTCGAGCAAATGTGTAAAGACTACCTGCTCTATTATGCCAAAGACCTTCCGATTGAGCTGAACGAGATCGGACAATGGTGGGGAACTGACCCGATACAGAAAAAGCAGATTCAGATTGACATTGTCGGCACACCGGTAGAAGGTCGGAGTTACCTTATCGGCTCCTGCAAGTATCGAAACGAGAAGATCGGAATGGATGAACTGGAACTTTTGCGCAACTATGCAACTGTATTTGGCAAGGGAGACCGGTATCATTACTATATCTTTTCAAAGGGCGGATTTACCGACGGTCTACTGGATGCACAGGCGCACGGCGAGGTCACATTGGTCACACTGGATGAAATGTATCGTTAGTTTTTTCGTACCCCAAACTGTACCCCAAATGCCGAAAACAGGATAGAAAGTGCTGAGGTTGGTTAATAAAGAAAATTTCAAAAGAGTAGAAAACACAATGCTTTTTCGACATGTTAATCAAAGATAAAACAAGTAAATCGCTGCTCCGAGCTAGTCCCCACGATGAAGCCGATTGAGCAGTAAAAGAAGGCTGCCGGGGCTCCGCCGGCGCAAAGCTGTACTAAGCTGCCGGAAGCGTCCCCGGAGCGTCCGGAACCTAGAATCAATATAAAAGAGCCGCTGCACCTGTATGAGGTGCGGCGGCTCTTTTTGCATCTTTTCAGCGAAAGCTGGGGCGCGGGATGTTGCGTTCAGCGGGCCTTCTTCGGGCCGCTTTCGTCCGGGGCGGAGTCGGGGGCACTGCTGCCGCCGGAATTCAGGATCGCTGCAAACTGCTGCAGCTGCTTGAGGGAGCTGACCCCCAGCTTTTCGTAGATGTTCTTGTTGTGGAAGCGCAGGGTGCTGTCCTTGATGTCCAGCTGCTCCACGATCTCCCGGGAGCGCAGCCCGGCCACATAGCCGTCAAAGATGCGGCGCTCGGTCTTTGTCAGGTTGGGGATGCCCTCCAGAAAGGTCTGGAAGGCATCGGGGACGGATTCGTTGCGGCACACGTCCGCCAGCCGGGAAAGCTCTGTCTGCATCTGCTGGCGCTCCATCTGCAGCTCGTCCATCCGCCGCCGGGACTCCCGCCGATCCTCCTCAAACTGCCGGAACGCAGGCGAGAGAATGTGCTGGTGGAAGTACATGCAGCAGAACACCACAAAAAAGAGGATGAACAGGCCGATCAGCAGCATTTGCAGGTTGCCGGAAAAGATCAGCCTGCGGTAGTCCGTCATGGGGATGCAGACGGCCAGCCTGTAGGACTGGTTCTCGCTCAGGCGGCAAAGCTCCGAGATGCCTGCATAGGCGCTGTCGGAGCCGATCAATTGGGTCAGGCTGCCGCCCATGCTGCGCAGCACCAGCATGTCCCGGGGGGCGTGGAAGTAGCCGCCGGTGGTGCCGCTGCTGAGGGCGGCGCTGGCGTTCAGTCCGCTGTCTGCCGGGGCAAGCAGGCAAATCAGGTGGTCAAAGCCGGTGGGCTGGGCAAAGTTCTGCTTGAAAAAGCTCTGGCTGATCTCAAAGCCGCACAGCCCGTACATGGTGCCGTCGCGGCCCCGCAGGGGCAGCAAAAACAGCTGTACCTCCTCCGAGGTGCCGGGGAGGCTGAACCGCTCCGTTAGCGTATAAGCCTGGTACAGCGGGGTGCTGCTGGGGGTCATCCAGCGGTCGTAGTCCGGGAACTGGTCGGTCTGGAATTCCATGCGCCATTTGCGGTGGGGCATTACGCTGTGGGTCTTGCCCACATCGGCGCTGCCGCGGTAGAGCAGCAGAGGCACGGTGGGGGTGTCGGCACCGCCTTTCTGCACATAGAGCCCGGCGTGGGAGTACCCGGCCCCCTCCATGCGGGTGTTGACGGTGGCATCCAGCAGCACAAAAGCACCGGAGCAGCTGGTCCGGCGCAGGCTGCGGCAGAGCGGCTCGATCATCTCCTCCTCCAGCGCGTTCAGCACCTCGGGGGAGTCGTTCAGCTGGTCAAAGGTCATCCCCCGGCTGGCAAGCTGCCGGTCCACCAGAGCGCCCATATCCTCGGAGAGGTTCACGCCCATGACCGCCAGCTGGTCAAAATAGCGCTCCATATCGTTCTGGAACACCGAATACTGGATCTCCAGGCTGCGGGTGGTGTCCTTTTTGGTGTTGTGCAGGCTGGCAAACAGGAACAGCGCCGCGCCAAAGGTCAGCAGCAGCAGCGCAGCCAGCAGCAGGCAGGGCCACAGCAGCCGGGAACTCATGGAGCTCTGGCGGATATTCTCACGGTGCCGGGCAAAAAAGTGCATCAAAGTTCCCCCTTTTTGGCTGTGCTGCGGGTTCAGGCATTGTCACACAGCAGCTGAAAGCCCTGCTGCCGGAGGGCGTGGCCATGCCGGAGAACCGTGCCCAGACTGCCCTGCTGCTGTGGAACACCGCAGGCCGTCCTGAGCCTGCCGAAGCCCCGGCCTTCAAGGACATTGCAGACCCGGACACCGCCAAGGCGGCGCAGTGGTGCGTGGAGCACGGCCTGATGGACCAGAAGCTGGGCGGCCGCTTTGCCCCCGACAACTCCGACCCGGCCTACAAGACCCTGAATGCCTATCAGCAGCTGGTGTGGTAACAAAACAAACCCTCTCAGTCATTGCTTCGCAATGCCAGCTCCCCCGAAGGGGGAGCTCATAGCGGCCTTTTGATAAGGTTTTGCGAAAACCAAAACCTAGGCGCAGTGTGACCTCTCCCTTTGGGAGAGGGGGCGCGGCCTAAAACAAAAGATCCGAACCCTTCTCCTATCGAGAAAAGGTTCGGATCTTTCTTGTTTGGTGCAGTTACGCAATCAAAATCCGAACCATTTCCCTTTGCTTTGGATTCCTCTACTTTTTCAAAAGGAATGGTCTGTGTACCCTCTTTATAGTTAAAGGTAATCAAAACCTTATCGTCATACAGGTAAATCGAATTGATGAATGTATCCACCAATGCCTGCCGCTGATCTTTCTGGTTCATGTTGAGCTTACGAAACCGCAGCAGCCAGAAGCGGATGAAATCTTCCGTGACCTTGGGCTTTGCCAGCTTTTCTTCCGCAATGCGGGCTTCAAGCTCACGCTTGGTTTCTTCGAGCTGTTCCAACCGTTCCTTGGTGGAACTGGTGAGGATTCCGGCTTGAATTGCGTTGAGCATATTCTGGATACCCGATTCTGCATCCCGGAGCTGTTTCTCATAGAGAGGAAGGTTGGTGTTCTCTCGGTCTTGCAGCTCCATGACCTTGGCGATAATGGATTCCATGGCGGCATCGTCCCGGACAAGCTGCATGGTCTGGTTCACCACCAGATCTTCCAGCCACTGTTTGCGGACAGTTTTCTTCTTGCAGCCCTTCTTCTTTTTGGCCGTGGCACATTTATAGTAGCGGTGGACTTCTCCCGTCCGGCTTGTGCCGCTTTCGCCAAACATCAGCGCACCGCAGCAACCACAGTGCAGCTTGGTTGTCAGCAGGTAATCGTCCTCTGCCTTTCTTCGGGCAGGGGCTTTCTTGTTTTTGGCAATCTTTTCCTGCACATCATCGAACAGTTCCAGCGGCACGATGGGCGGAATCGCATCCGGCACGACCACATCCCGGAATTTCAGTTCTCCGATATAACGCCGGTTTTTGAGCATGTGCTCCACGCTGTTGTAAGTAAATTCGCCTCCGACCGGGTTCTTGATGCCGTTTTCATTCAGCCAGTCCCGAATCTCTTTCATCGTGAGGCCATCCCGATACTTCGTGAACGATTCCAGCACGAAAGGGGAGGCAAGCGGGTCGATGTGAAATTTCCGCTCGGAATCCAGCGTATATCCAAACGTTCCACGACCACCGTTGCAGCGGCCTTTCAGGATGTTCTCTGTCTGTCCACGGACAACCTTTTCGGCAAGGTCGGCAGAGTAGTATTCTGCATAGCCCTCCAGAACCGATTCCAGAATGATACCCTCTGGCCCCTCGGAGATGATCTCCGTAGCCGACATGAGCTTGACACCGTTCTTCTTCAGCTGGGTCTTATACCGGGCACTGTCGTAGCGATTCCGGGCAAAGCGGTCAAGTTTCCAGACCAGAACAATATCAAACAGCTTCTTGTCGCTGTCCTTTATCATCTGTTGGAATTGAGGGCGATTATCCGTCTTGGCAGAGATGGCGCGGTCAATGTAGTGCTTGACGATAGTGATGTCATTCTTTTCGGCATAGGCCGTGCATTCACGAATCTGGCCTTCGATGGATTCTTCGCGCTGGTTATCACTGGAATAGCGGGCGTAGATCACAGCGGTCATGGCAAGCACCTCTCTTTACACGTCATTGAACGGTGGAGCGTTCTTTCAAAGCACTGTTTCGTATAATGTATATACCATGTTTTGATGGAGAAATCAAGACTTTTTATTATCTTCAGTTTTTCTTTTTGAACAATTGACCCAACAGCCACCCCTCTCGTTGAAATGAGGTGACTGTTGGGCCGACTTGCTCGGATTCCTTTATTCTTCGTTTAGCTGGACGATGGTATTATAAAAGATTTTGTTTGGAATAACGACTTGAAGAACACCCTTTTTCAAAAGTGCTTCTATGCGTTTCATGACATACCAGTCACTTACCGGAGCAGAAATCGCTTTTAATACGTCTGCGGTAAGTTCACCAACCGAAATAGGAATTCTCGATACTAAACTAATAATTCTCTGGTCGAAATAATCTATGTTAACGCTTTTAACATCGTTCGCATGCCAAATACGCATGGAGGTGTTTTCGTTTAATAGCTTTCCCCATCTTTTGGCATACTCAGTAATAGTTTCTTCCGTCAAATACTTTTGTGAGATCTTATCGGTTTTCCCTTCCATAAATTCTTTCAGACCTTCTCTGGATGCAAGCAAAATTCTATTTGTACCATACTTTGCTGCATAGTAACAAATATAATAAATGCCGCACCAACAATCGGCAGAACTCCTGACCCAAACACGCAGTGGCTTATGATTTATCATATCACATTGAACCGCATTCGCTGTACCATGATATTTCGACCACAGTTGTCTAGCTTCAATTTGGCTGTCAGGATAATATTCTGAAAGGCAATTCACGAATTGTTTGCAACGATATTCTGAATCGCAAGCATATTGAAGTTCTCCCATTGATAACATAAACGGAAACAACTTTACACTTTCGACGATGCCTAAAGCTGCTAACATATTGACATCACTGGGTTCAAAAACAATTTCATCCATAGCTGGTCAAAATCATAATTTCGGGATGGTAACTTGTGTAGTTGCACTCCAATAGATTGGTTTGCTTGAGCCAACCACTCCAAAATAACACCCAACGCTGCAATCAAGATAAGTTCCAACATCATAGAAGTCATATGTATAGGTTGTATTATATATACTTTGTTCTGGAACTAGTGCTGTCGTTGAAAATGGGCAGCTTCGTTCGATGTTATCGGAATAGCTCGTGTAGTAATCCGTTCCTGAAACATTTTTTATTAAATCCGGGCCAATACCGACGGTAGTTCCACTCATATAAAAGCCCAATCCATTGGCCTTTGTATAAAGAACTCTCCATGTTCCATCAATATACGATACAACTCTTGAGCCGTCTGTATTAGAAACAGGAATGCGCATTGGAACCTCGGCCAAAACATAAAATCCGAGATTCTCTTGTTCTTGCACAGAAAGATTGAGAAGTTCTTCTATCGAATAATCATCGATCTTTCTCTTATTTCCAGTTGCAAATGCTGGCTGAATGGTCAGGAGAAATAAAACCGTGACCAATAGAATGGAAATCAGCCGTTTGATTTTGTTAGTCATAGTATACTGCCTCCTAATTTATTTTTTTCTTCACTCAATACACTAAAGCTCCATTGGAATCACCTTCATTAAATTTTCCCCTTCAGGTGTATACTCCTCGGCAAATAAATGTGAACCATACAAATGCTGAAACTACTAGAATACTGCTGGAATAGAAAATATTGTGACCTTACACTGCTTTGGGTGATTACTTTGCTTTCCTTCATTGAATAGCTAGAACAACAGCTACTATCAAGAACAAAGTTGAAAGCCCAAGCTGAACCCATGCAATTTTTTCGTTTTCGGCATTGTTACAGCCTTTGGAGGATACTGCCACTTGGATATAATGCACTGCTACGATTCCATATGAGAAAAACAAAGAAGCCCAAGCATAAGGTACTGCGCTTTTATCTGTCAATCGGACAAGATTACTAGTCCATACTGAAATGCAGCCCCAAAGGGCAAAAGGAGCAATAAGAAAAAAGTTGCTTTTGCCTTTTTTCATTCTTAGCCTCCCACAGCTTGATGGTACGATTTTGTAGTATCCATAAGGTGTCCACCGGAATCATACGAATACAAAATATCATGATAGCAATGGGTATAGTAGCTATTATCATATGCGAAATGGACTTCATACAGCGATTGATTTATAACAACTTTCGATGGAGAAGTAGCTAGAACCACACTAACCAAAAAGGATCCAACCGTAACAGCAGTGCTTCCCGGCAAGTGCAACCCAGTAATTAAAAGGCTTGCTGCAGTTTCAACTCCACCAATCTCAATTTGCGCAATCGCCGTATTGTCAATTGTATAGCTGAGATTTGATACAAATATATGCTTATACTGTGATCCTGTAACATCACTTCCAACAGTGGCTCCCCTTGTTTGAGGCATAGATTTTGAAGTTGCTAATTTCAAAAAGACATCATAGCTTTGATTGGTCAATTTGCTTTTTTTCGTTTTTTGGGCTTTCGTATAGACAAGTTCACCTGTACCATCTTCTTTAACGCTCCGGTTCAAGGTAACATTTTGTCCATCAATATCAGTAAAGCGAGTTACTTCAATGATCGTATTTTTATCTATTTTGTAGGACACTTGCACAGTTCTTGCAACAGTAGCCACCAAATTTTCACGGTCGCTTTTAGAAATAATTTTTGTTTTACTGATTGCACTGTCTGCAAAAGCCGTTGTCATTGGCAAATTTTGTAAAGCGGCTACTGTTATGCCTAAACATAAAGTTTTCAAGAATTCTCTTCGAGATACATCTTTCATATTCTATCGCCGTAAGTTTTTTGATGAATTTTCTTGTACTCATGATCACATTTTCCTTTCCTTATTTTGATTTGATTGCTTTTACGACTAAATAAATGACCAGTATGCCGATGCAGAGCGAAATAATTGTCAATGCCTCTGCCGTTGCATTAAGGCAAGCACCAATAAAATAAACCAATACCAAAAATGCAACAAAAGCGATAAGAAGCAGCACCCATTTGTTTTTTTTCATGTTATCACCTCCCTATCTACAAAAGTTGGCATTAAATTTTTGTTGAACCAAAGGAATTGTTGAGAATACAATCAATACCCATTTGGAGAGATAGTAGCAAACTACATGACGTGTATACGGAAGCACATTAAAAATGGCAAGCAGGAAATCTATTGACGAAAGAACAGATGCGACCATCTTGTAACTTGATCGCTTCTTTTCGCTCAAAGGCTTATTCTTTGCTTCGATAGGAGAGAGAATGATAGAGATGCCCAAAAGAGCTGCTGTTGTCAGGATACGAAAAAGGTGATTTGCCACAATTGTCTTACTTAACAAAATGCAGATAAGTTCCAGTCCGGAGAATGCCAAATAGCATTTGGTGTGCGATGTTGCATGGTATCCACCAATGTAGATTCGCTGTGGGATAAAACCAATTAAAAATGAAAGCGAGTACCGCACATCACCACACACAGCAGCGATGAGAATAACAAGCAGAATGCTCACGATAGATGATATAAGCAACTCGTACCCATAAACATACGCATCCGTTTTTGCTTCATCTATCACTTTTTGCTCGCAGAAAAGACGGACTAATTTTTGAGACAGCGTGCGTTCCCACATTGCAGTTGCGCCACCTTATCTTCTGATTTTTGCTTCACTGTATCATAAATTTCAGCAAAATCAAGAGGTTTGGCAAAACTGGTCGTTCTGGTGACAAAAGTGGTAGGTCAGGCTACTTGTAAGGAGCCTTTGCACAGTCTATAATAGTAGCAGGACATTATTTTGTGGAGGTTGTCGAAATGCTGAAGTACCACGTTGCAGTCTGCGATGATGAGAAATCAGACCTTGATGGCATTGTTCAAAGCGTCCAGCAGTACGATGTGCAAGGCTGCTTTGACATTGAAACTTACATGGATGGAAACGAACTTCTGAGCGAATTGCAAATGCAGAAGAAATCCTTTGATCTGCTTCTTCTCGATATCGAGATGCCATCCAACGGTTTTCAGCTGGCGCAGTCTTTGATTCAGATGGAGAAGCATCCTTTGGTGGTATTTGTCACGAAGCGGCATGAGTACGCTGTGCAGGGATATGGCATTGCATTCCGCTACCTTGTCAAACCTTTGGATCAGACGCTGTTCGCTGCGGCAATGGATGCCGTCCTTCAGGAACTGAACTCCAAACATTTCACGATCGAATACGATGGTGTTACCATGTCCTTGGAAACATCGGACATTTACTTTCTGGAAAGCCACGGACATAAAGTTCTGATTCACTGCAAGGAGCAAGACCTTACATTGCGAATGAGCATTCCTGAAGCCTTGGAGCAGCTTCCCAAACGGTGCTTTGTGTCACCACACAAAAGTTATCTCGTCAACATGGAACACATTGTTTACGCTACGGGAACCGCTGTTTTTCTTTCCAGCGGACATCAGCTGCCGATCAGCAGGAGGAAGCGTCAGGAGTTCAATCAGATCTTCAACGCTTATTTGGGAAGATGATGCTTTATTATTTCGTTGAGTTTGCAGGGAGCTTTGCCAACATTGCCCTGTTGCTGCTTTTTATCGGTCGGCTGTTTCCCAAAAAGGAGCCCGTCTCAAGGTGGTTCTATGCCTATGTTGCACTCTTGATTGCTGGGCAGTGTGCTTTGAGTTTATTCCCGGATTGGGTGACGCAGCGCACGATCTATCTTTTAGTTGGCGGATTTTTCCTTGCATTGCTGTTCTATGAGGTTCGACCGTGGCAGGCGGTTTTTGCAAGCGGAGCTTTCTTCACACTGATTGCTTTGGTGGAAGTGCTTGCAATGCTTCTGATTGGGCTGCGTATCCCGGATACCGACATTCTAATGCAGGCTGGGGCAGCACGGTTGGTCTATGTTGTTTTTTCAAACCTGATTCAAATTCCACTCGTAGTCCTGATCTCACATTTTTTCAGCCGAAAAGGAAATGCTCTGCGTATCCTATGGCTGCTGCCGATCATTGCGATTCAAATCGCAAGTATTGCTGTCTGTTATGTGGCACAGTATCATGCTGCGGATGAGTATTTCCCGGATTATATGGTCGGTCTTATGGCGGTGCTTCTCCTTATAAACATCCTGATCGTGTTCTATGTGGAAGCTCTCCGGGAAAATGAACTGGAAAAATTCAAAGTTAAGTTCAACGAACAGCAGTACAATCTTCAAATGGAATACTACCAGCAGCTCAAAGAACGCCAGGAAGAAGTCCGTTCTCTGTGGCATGATGTGAAGAAATACATCCTGGCGATGCAGGCAGTTGCAGAACACGGTGATACCGAAGAACTTCACAAGATTGCGCAGGCTGCCACGGATGTTTTCGAGCGTTCCACAAATATTTCTGCGGTCGGAAATCCTGTTGTTGATGCTCTTTTGAATTATTACTTACGAATTGCGGAAAGGAATAACATCAACGTCAAACTGGATGTGACGATTCCTGAAGTCCTGACGATCTCATCGTTGTCTTTGAGCATCATTATCGGAAACACATTTGACAATGCCATCGAAGCCTGTTGCGACCTGCCAGCGGAACAGAGAATCATTCATCTACAGCTGCGCAAGCAGTATCGAAGCCTCTTCTATCGGCTGGAAAACCCATACAGTGATACTTCTCGCGGAATCCGCATCGGAGAGTATCACGGTTACGGACTAAAAAATATAAATCGTATCGTTCAGGAGAACCATGGTGACTTCTATACGAAAAAGAAAGACGGTGTGTTTACCGTCCAAGTCCGCCTGAACTGCGAAAATTAAAACATTCTCCTAAAACATTGCTTTGCTTTTGCTTGTACTTTGTGTGTTTCATTCATCTGATGTATTCATTATCCTGAAGTGTTGACACACATCAATACTTATGTTATCATTCCCAACAAATCCACAGCGATTTCTGTAAAGAAACGATTCTGTGCGGTTTTATTTCCTGCGAAGATTTACCGCCCCGCAACACACCCGATCATTTTGCCGTCTGTTTCACCCGACAAAATCCTTCGCCTGTACTGCGTGGGCGGTATTTTCTTTTTGGGGAAGCCGTACCTTGAGAATTTCATGAGCCGTCCGAGCGTGATACCGGCTTTTCGGCCAACGCCGCTGCAAAACAGGGGCAGGAACTTCGTTCGGAGCAAACGGCGATCAACATACACGAGCAGCGGAACTCTCTACTTATTTTTGCGTCTTAACAATTC
>ENA-ORRO01000650-ORRO01000650.1-human-gut-metagenome-genome-assembly--contig:-NODE-650-length-27785-cov-8.183916_pt1 | contig 27785 bp, 27 predicted proteins | sample MGYA00242176_ERZ509136 | MGnify/ENA primary metagenome ERZ509136 (study PRJEB26280, sample SAMEA2338644) | human gut metagenome | biome: human gut; feature: human-associated habitat; material: faeces...
AACTGAAGAAAAAAGAAAGCTGTTGCATGTGTGAAAACCTCACACATGCAACAGCTTTCTTTTCCTTGACTTTTTCCGGTATGTTGTCTACCATGTATTTTCAAAGTCTATTTTTTCTATCCGAAGGTGAAGCCTGTGAAAAATGAATCCAATACTTTTGTGCGCCGGGCCGATGCCCGGCTGTTTCTGTCCATAGTGGCGGCGGGACTGCTGTCCTTTACCGGAGTGGTGATCGAAACCGCCATGAACGTGACCTTTCCCACCCTGATGGAGGAATTTTCCATCAGCACTTCCACGGTCCAGTGGCTGACCACCGGGTATCTGCTGGTGCTGGCTCTGGCGGTATTCGGCTGGCAGGAAAACTTGCTCCAAAAGGTTGGGGTCACCCCGCTGCTGAACCTCCAGGTGTTCCAGGTGCCGGCTTTTGATGGAGCGGTGCTGGGACTGCTTCTGATCCAGTTCCTGTGTCTGGGGGTGGGGTTCCTGCTGCCCAACTATGCCCAGATCGTCCTGGGGTCTGATCCTTTTGCCGCCGGGTGCATCCTGCTGCCCGGGTGCCTGGTGGGGGCGGCCCTGGCCCCTGTGAGCGGCCGGCTCTATGACCGGCTGGGAGCCCGGAAACCGCTGCTTTTGGGGAGCTGTGCCATTGTCCTCAGCTTTGTGCTGTATCAGCTGGCCCTGGGCCGGGTGGGAATTTCCGGGCTTACGGCCATTTATGTGGTGTTCACCCTGGGTCAGGGGCTGTCTGCCGGGAACATCCTTACCTATGCCCTGGAGAACCTGCCGGAATCCATCCAGCCGGATGGGAATGCGGTGTGCAATACCCTCCAGCAGCTGGCCGGGGCGGTGGGGACTTCCGTCTGCGCGGCCCTGGTGGCGGCCGGCCAGGTGGGACGGGCCCTGGGAGAAGGCACCAGCCTGGGCACTGCCCATGCCTTCCATCTGCTGCTGATCCTGGCCCTGTGCCAGGGCGCTTCCATGGTATGGGCGCTGGGGAAAAATAAGTGCAGAGTGAAGAGTAAAGAGGGAAGAACGGGACGGTGAGTCCGACTGACCCTGGAAAAACTGGAAAGCCTGGTGGGACAAGACCCCTGGGTGGATGTATGCAAAGAATGAAAAACAAGGAAGGATGCTGTTTATGAATCCATTTCCATATGAACAGGAAGAATTAATCGGACTGGAAACTGTGAAACGGAATTTTCGGTCTGTACCAACAAGCCCGCGACTCACGACTCGCGATCCGCGACACCTGCTTTTTCCCTGATCCGTTCCGCTTCTTCCCCTTCCACCAGGGTGGGACAGAAATCGTTCCAGTCCGGGGTGGAGGAAATCCGGCAGGGAATCACTTTTCCCGGATCCGCTCCCAGCAGACGGCCTTTCTGGAACCGGAAGGTCTGCTGGTAGATGAAGGTGTCCTTGTCCCGGGGGTTGCTGTTGCCACCGAAGCAGAAATTCCCCAGGCTGTAGCAGATGGTCCTGCCCTTGTAGGTTTCCAGGGGCTGGATCACATGGGGATGGGCCCCCAGCACCAGGTCCGCTCCCTGGTCTACGGCCAGGTGGGCCAGCCACACCTGATCCTCGTCCGGACGGGTCTCCAGTTCACTGCCCCAGTGGAAAAACACCACCGTCAGCCGGGCACCCCGTTCCTTCACTTTGGTCAGTTCCTCCTGGAGCTGGTCGGGGGCCCCGGCCTCCAGGGCGTTGATTCCTACCAGCCCCACCGGGATCCCTTTCACAGTGAGGATCTGGCTTTCTTCATAGCCGAAGGGCATGATCCCGGTGTCTCCCAGGGTTTTGAAGGTGTCCCAGTATCCGTCGTTCCCGTAGTCGTAACTGTGGTTGTTGGCCAGGGAGGCGGCTTCCACGCTGCCGGTTTTCAGCACTTCCACATAGGCCGGGTCTCCCCGGAAGGCGAAGGTCTTGTCCTGACGTTCTCCCCGGGTGGTGAGGGGGCCTTCCATGTTCACCAGGGTCAGGTCGTCCTGGTCGAAAACGGACCGGACCCCGGCCAGGAATACGGAGCCGTCACCCCCGGCGGCATCCCAGGCTTCCGGAAAAGTCCCTTCATAGCCGAAACTTTCCTCCGTGCCCAGGGTGCAGTCCCCGGCAGCACTGAGGGTCACTGTGGTGATGGGGTCTGCCGGAGGCTGGGGCGCCGGAGCCGGTGCAGCGGGGGCGGAGGGGGCTGTTGGAGAAACAGCCGGAGCGGCAGCCGGCTGGGCAGGGGCGGCCGGCACCGGGGCCTTGGCCTGGACCGGCGCCGGCTTCCGGGTCCCCAGGACCGCCGGAGAAGCAAAGGAAGGAACGGGCATTGCCAGCAGGGCCAGGGATGCCAGAAGGGAAATGAAAAGGGCAGAAATGGAATGGGTCATACAGCAGGTTCCTTTCTCAGAAATTTCAGTACCTATCATACGATGGAACCGGACTGCTTGTCCAGTGTGTGTGTGCGGTAGAAATCCGCAGGGGCAAATCAAGAACGGCGCAGCCGTGCCGCCTGGTTCGCCCGTTGCCTCCTGTTTGCAGGGATTTTCCTTTCGGGGGAGAACAACAGAGAAGAGGAGGAATGCATCATGAACGTATTGCTGACAGGGTTTGATCCCTTTGGCGGGGAACCGGTGAATCCGGCGCTGGAAGCGGTGAAAAAACTGGATGGGCTGCTCCTGGCCGGGGCCCGGGTCCACACGGTGGAAATCCCCACAGTCCGGGGGAAGGCCATTGCCAGAGTGAAGGACGCCATTGCCGCCTTCAATCCGGATATCGTGATCTGCATCGGCCAGGCCGGAGGCCGGACGGACCTGACGGTGGAAAGGGGGGCCATCAACTGCGATGATTTCCGGATCGGGGATAACGAAGGGAACCAGCCGGTGGATGAGCCCGTGGTGCCGGGCGGTCCGGCAGCTTATTTTGCCACCCTGCCCATCAAGAAAATGGTGGCCGCCCTCCAGGCCAGAGGTATCCCGGCCAAGGTTTCCAACACTGCGGGAACCTTTGTGTGCAACCATGTGTTCTACGGCCTCATGGACCTGTTGGCCCACGACAGCCGGCAGCGCCGGGGCGGCTTCATCCACGTGCCCTACCTGCCGGAACAGGCGGCCCGGCTGAAAGATCAGCCCAGCATGGCCCTGGAGACTATTGTGGAAGGCTTGAAAACGGCCGTGGAAACGGCGGTGGAAAACCAGGAAGACGCCAAAGTGACAGGGGGAACGGAGTGCTGAAAAAAGCGGGGTGTGAAAAATTCACACCCCGGTCGCGAGTCGTGAGTCGCGAGCCTGGACGTTCAAGCCGTCTGTTCTTTTTCTATAAGATGAAAGGATAAAATCGGGATGGACTCTGAAAAACAGAATCTTCGGTTCGCACCAACAAGCCCGCGACCCGTGACCCGTGGCTCGTGACCGGAGCTGCTGCCTATGCAGCAGCTCCTTTTTACATCTTCCACCCAAAATGGTCCGTATGGAGCAGGGCTTCTGCTTTGGGGCTCAGGGGCTTGCCCAGGAATTCCCGGTACAGCCGCTGGATCTGGGGATTTTCGTGGGAGAACCGGAAGCGGCTGCGCTTGTCCAGGGTCCGGAGCTGTTCACCCCGCACGCCTTCCAGTTCCTCGTCCTCCTGGGGAATGGGCTGGCCGCCCCCGCCGGCGCATCCGCCCGGGCAGGCCATCACTTCCACGAAATCGTAATGGACTTCCTTCCGCTTCAGGGCCTGGATCAGCTGCCGGGTGTTCCCCAGACCGCTGACCACCGCACAGCGGATCTCTTTGCCGGCGATGGTGTACACCGCATCCCGGAGCCCGATGCCGTTCCGCAAAGGAGCAAACAGTTCCGGGTCGGGATTTTCCCCGGTGAGTTTGGCATAGGCCGTCCGGAGCGCCGCCTCCAGCACCCCGCCGGTGGTTCCGAAAATGGTCCCGGCACCGGTAAAGGTCCCCATGGGATCATCCAGGGGCTCTTCCGGCAGCAGGGACGGATCCAGATGGTCCGCCCGGAGCACACGGATGAATTCCCGGGTGGTCAGGGCCAGGTCCACATCGGGCCCGTGGTCCGTGCGCATGGTGGGCAGGGCACATTCCGCCTTCTTGGCCAGGCAGGGCATGATGGATACGCAGTACAGTTTTTCCGGGATCACCTGCAGCTTGTCCGCCAGCCAGGTCTTGGCTATGGCCCCGAACATCTGCTGGGGGGATTTGGAGGTGGACAGCCGGTCCGTCAGCTCCGGATACTGGCCTTTCAGGAACCGGACCCAGCCGGGACAGCAGCTGGTGAACATGGGGAATTCCCGGGTATCCCCTGCCAGGAACCGTTCCAGGAATTCGTTGGCTTCTTCCATAATGGTCAGATCCGCGGCAAAGGTGGTGTCGTACACATGGTCGAACCCCAGCTGACGCAGGGCTGCCGCCATCCGGCCGATGGTCCCTTCCTCCCGGGGCAGGCCGAAGGCTTCGCACCAGGCCGTCCGCACCGCCGGAGCCACCTGGACCAGGGTCACCTTGTCCGGGTCTGCCAGGGCTTCATAGAGCCGGTCCGTGTCGTCCCGCTCCCGGAGCCCGGCCACCGGGCAGTGGATGATGCACTGGCCGCACAGGGTGCAGTCCGAATCCTTGATCACCCGGTTCCCGGACACATCCACGGTGGTCCGTCCCCCGGTGCCCGCCACATCCCAGATGTGCATGGCCTGGATTTTGTCGCACACCTGGATGCAGCGCATGCACTTGATGCATTTGTTGTAGTCGTGGAACAGGGGATAGGTGGTGGTCCAGGCCCGGCGGAGCCCTTTGGGCAGCTGTTCCTCATAGGGATTGTCGTGGATCCCCAGGCTGTTGGCCAGGGACTGGAGCCGGCAGTTGCCGCTGCGGACGCAGGTGGCGCACCGGCAGTCATGCTGGGACAGGATCAGTTCCACATTGATTTTCCGGGTTTCCCGGACCCGGGGCGAATTGGTGCGGACCACCATGCCTTCCTTCACTGGGCTGTTGCAGGCGGTGACCATGGCCGGTTCCCCTTCCACCTCCACACAGCACACCCGGCAGGCGGCAATCTCGTTCAGCCCTTTCAGGTAGCACAGGTGGGGGATCCGGATGTGGGCCTGCCGGGCCGCTTCCATGATGGTGGTCCCTTCCGGCACCTGGATGATTTTTCCGTCGATGGTACAGGTTACCATTCCCGATTCCTCCCTCCTTTGAAGCTGCCGTAGCCAAAGTGGTCACAGCGCAGACAGCGGCTGGCTTCCTGCCGGGCCTCTTCCGGCGTCATCCCTTCCGAGACCAGGTGGAAATCTCCCACACAGTCCGGGGTGCAGTGCTGCTTCAGGTTCACCCGGCCGCAGGGCGGGGTGTGGGTGAAATAGGCCGGAGGAATCTCCACCCCGCAGGAAATCCGGTGGTGGAATCCCAGGAAGGAATCGATGTTGTCCGCTGCCACCTTGCCGGCCGCCACCGCCCGGATTACCGTGGCCGGACCGGAGACGGCATCCCCGCCGGCAAACAGGTTCCCCAGGCCCGGGACGCTGCTGGACAGGTCCGCCTGGATGGTGCCCCGACGGATGGTGACCCCCACCGCCTCAAAGGGCTGGGTGACAATGGACTGACCGATGGCCACGATCAGCACATCGCAGGGGAACCGCCGTTCCGGAAGAGCCGCCTTCACCGGATTGGGCCGGTCCTTTCCATTGTAGGGACCGATGTGCTGGGGCTGGGTCCACAGGGCCGTCACCTGGCCCTGTTCGTTGGTTTCGATCCGGCTGGGGGCTTCCAGGGTGACAATCTCGCAGCCCTCCGCCATGGCATCCTGGATTTCTTCCGGCAGGGCCGTCATGTCTTCCAGCCGGCGCCGGTAAATGCACTGGACGGAAGCAGCGCCCAGCCGTTTGGCCGTGCGGGTGGCGTCCATGGACACGTTGCCGCCGCCGATGATGCATACCCGTTTCCCGGTAAAATCCGGAATCCGGCCTTCCCCGATGTCCCGGAGCAGCCGGACGGCGCTGAACACTCCCTGGGCCTCTTCCCCGGGCAGGTGCAGTTTTTTGTCGCTGTGGGCCCCGATGGCGATGTACACCGCATCGTACTGCTGCTGGAGCTGAGCCACCGGGATATCCGTGCCGATGGAGACGCCGGTGCGGACCTGGATGCCCGCGGACAGGATGTAGGAAAGATCCCGGTCCAGCACCCCCAGGGGCAGCCGGTAATCGGGGATCCCGTACCGGAGCATGCCGCCCAGCCGGGGCCGCTGTTCGTACACCGTGACGCTGTGGCCCATCAGGGAAAGGTAATAGGCCGCCGTCAGGCCTCCGGGGCCCCCTCCGATCACCGCCACCTTCTTTCCCGTGGCCGGGGCGGGAGCCGGAGCCTTGGCCGGTCTGGCATGGTCCACCGCAAACCGTTTCAGGCCGCAGATGTTCACCGGAGCATCCACCATGCCCCGGCGGCAGTGGTGCTCGCAGGGATGTTCACATACATAGGCGCAGGCCGCCGGGAAGGGATTGTCCTTCCGGATCAGTTCCAGGGCATCCTCGTAGCGGCCGTCCCGGATCAGGGCCACGTAGCCCGGGATATCCACATGGGCCGGGCAGGTGGACACACAGGGCACCGGGTGGCTGAGACCGCAGATGCACCGGCCGGTGAGCACGTGTTCCTCATAGTCCTCCCGGAAGCCCCGGACTCCCTTCAGCACCATGGAAGCCGCTTCAAACCCAATGGCGCAGTCCGAAGAATCCGCAATGCTCCGGGCCGTCTTTTCGATCAGGGTGATGGTGTCCAGGCTGGCCGTCCGATCCAGCACCTGTTCGATCAGCACTTCCAGCTGGCCCAGCCCCACCCGGCAGGGCACGCATTTGCCGCAGCTCTGGGCGTGGCAGAAGCGCAGGAAATTCAGGGCCATGTCCACCGGACAAAGCCCCGGCGAACTGGCACTGATCCTTCGGTGCATATCCTGATACAGGCTGTTCAGGACCGTCTGGGCCCTGCCCGGCGTTTCAATCTGTAAGCGACTCACGATGATTTCCCCCTCTGCGAATTTCCGGTATGGATTTCGGAAACAGAATGAACAGATACGATATTATTTTACCGTTCGGAAGCAAAGAGTGTCAATCGATTCGGCGAAAAAATCAGATAAATCAAGAAGGATGAAATTCCTAAAAATTACTAGGAATTTACCTTTCCTTTTGGAAAATTCTATAGTACAATTATAGGAAATTATTCTTGCTGCGAGGAGGAACCATGAAAATCTCTACCAAGGGACGGTACGCCCTGCGCCTGATGATCGATCTGGCCATCAACGGCACCGAATCCTATGTACCCATTAAAAGTGTCTCTCAGAGACAGGAAATCTCAGAAAAATACCTGGAACAGATCATTACCCAGCTCTCCCGCGCTAAACTGGTGAAAAGCGCCAGAGGAGCCCAGGGCGGGTACAAACTGGTCCGTGATCCCAAAGACTATACAGCCGGAGAGATCCTCCGGGCGGTGGAAGGGTCCCTGGCCCCGGTGGCCTGCCTGGAACCCGGCCATGCCATCTGCGACCGGGCCGCCCACTGCGTGACCCTGGACCTGTGGAAAGAAATCCAGGACGCCATCGACAACATCGTGGACAACACCACCCTGGAAGACCTGGTGAAAAAGCAGGAAAAGAAGGGGATGTAAAAAGAGGGGTTGCTGCCTGGGCAGCAGTCCCTCAGTCTGGAGTCGAAAGACTGAGGACAGGACCTGGCCTGATGGCCAGGTCCTTTTGATGTGTATAAAAAGACTTGGGAAATGAAATAGGATACCGTAGGGGCGGTTCAAAACTTTTGTCTCCGGCAAAATGTTGCCAGAGCCGCCCGCCCATTTTCCCCCTTTTTCTGCTGCCAAATTGATTGACTTTTAGATGACCCTTATAAGATTTTTTGCAAACAAAAAAGCATCCACACGGTCAAAACCCGCATGGATGCTTGCTTTTGGTCTGGTGGAGCATAGGGGGAAGGGCGCATATTTCCTTGTTCCGCGCTCCTTTATATAGAAAAGTTGGTAAAAAGTTGGCAACCAACATAAAATTTCATTGTGCCCCTGCAATAGGCCTGGATTTTTACCAGGTCTATTTTTTATGTGCAGGTGGCAAGAATCCGGACAGATCGTTGCAAAGAAAAAGACAAGAGGCGCCCATGTTGTCAACCACCAGTAGGTTACAATGGTCACACCCCTTGCCCTCATGCTCTGTATTTTACACGGTTTTCAATTCTATTGCAACCGCCCCGCGTACTGAATTGAACCGGGTTTAATGTGGGTGTTTGGGGTGAAACCCGCCCGCCCTATATCCTTATACCTGTTTTCAATTCCGTACTTTTTAAAGGGGCTTAAATACGTGTTACCAGTCAAACGCTTCCCGTTCGGCATACTCGCCGTCCGTTCTTTCCTCATAATCATCATAGATTTCCTGTGGGGTGGAGTCGCCAGGCATTTCCACTAACGAATCTTCCAGGGCTTCTTCCCGCGCATTGTCGCAAAAATCGTCATAATCGATATAGTCGCCGTTTTCCATTTCAATATCATCCATCTTTTTAGCTCCTTTTATAAATTCCACTTTTTCAAACGACTTTCAAGGCCGGATAAGAAAAAATGGAAACCTACCGCCGAATTGCAAAATTGCCGCCCGATTTTTGGGACTATACCCCCCCATTGCAGGGGGATCCCGTTGCCTAACAACGTAAAAATTACGCTGATTCATTCGCCCTCCCTGGCTGTTTACCGTTTTTTTCGTTAAAATTTAACGGTATTTTTGGGCTTTCGTTAAACCGAAAACCCGCGCCCCGCCTTGCTCTACGGGATTTTTTAACGAATTTAACAGTTTTTCTGCACAATAACACTATATATATTTAATTTATTGCGGCGGGGTATTGGAATATATCCGTATAATAAATTGGATTATATATATATATTATTTATTGTTAAAAATGTTAAATTCGTTAAATTTTACTCATACAGCAAGGATTCATGCGGGTTTTCGGGTTTAACGAAACTGGCCAAAAGTTTAACGATTTTAACGAAAAGGGTTTTATTCACGGTCTAATACCAATGTTCCTATATGGTTACTTGTAATACCGGCAATAGAGCCGCGTCCAAAAATCCCGTCTTTCCTGTAACGTTTCATGTAGCCCCGTTTTAACCATTCCCGCTTGACGGCCCGCAATGAATAGCCTGCTTCCTTTAGGATCCCTTCCAGGGCTTCCCTGAAAATATCCACGGTGTTATCACTAAACACTTCGCCCCATGTTTCGCCTTTCGGGTTGATACCATTCATCACGAACTTGTTTTGGTTGATTCCAATCTGGCCGCAAACATACTCATAGGCCCGCTGCGGTACATCCACTTCTTGTTCTGTTTTTATACACCCTTTTACGTCCTCTGCGGTCAACACGGGACAGCCAGCCGGGGCCATGCTCTGAAGAAGATCGTAGGCGGTCAGTATTAGTGCCAGGGCTTGCACCTGTTTTCCTGTTCCGCCCATGTCCTGTAGTTCCTTTTCAAACTGTCTGAATACCGTTCTATTGGTGTCCTGGCTTTGCCTTGCTTGTGCAACGAAGGCCGGCCCCAATACGCCGTGACAGTCAGCAATTGCCGCAACTGTGCCGTTGCCGTCTTGAATAATCTTCTCCGTACATTCCAGTTCAATAACCCGGTTGATAGCCCCGCCGCCGCTGTTGCTCTGCGTAATGGGTTCTTCCCCTGTGAAAAGGAAACTGTTTTGCCAGGACAGCCGCCGCCCCATAGAACCATTGGCCCGCAATCTTCCCCTGTTGGTCTGGCCAGTTACCCGGTAAATCAGACTGTCATAGTTTCCGCCGTTTCCTTTGATGGTCTGCAATTCATCCCCGAAAAACGGGATACTGTATAAAACCCCGGCCTTGTCCATAATGTAATTTATGGTGTTGTTCATGGTGTCCACCATTTTTCCCTCGTCTGGATTTCCCCATATACTGGCCGCAACTTTGAGTGCAACTGTTTTTCCCGCGCCCGTGCCGCCCCATAAATGAAGGATAAAGGGCAACGCGTGCATGGGGCCTATAAGTACACTGGCCAGGCTTGCGGCTATGGTTATGCGCATGTAGGGGCTTTTTAGCAGGGGACACACAACCCCATACCATTCTGACAAGGTTCCTTTGGGTTCCATGGCTTTCAGTAATGCGCCGAATTGATCGCCAACATCTGGTTGAATAGAATCAGAGTAGGGGACAAATTCCCCGTATTCCTCTTTGGGATCCCAGCCCATGTGCCCAATACTGACAACGCGCGGCAACGTATCCTGGTTGCTGTTTACTACGTCAGAAATATATTTAACCAGGAAACTAGAATTTTCACTGGTAACCTCTATACCATCGTCAGCCAGGGCAATAATTTTTGTTTTGTTGGCTACAATCGAACGGGGTACAAGTATTTGCTTCCACTTGCCATTCTTGAAGAATGACAGTTCAATTTTTTCCGTTCCTGTTTCCTGGTTCTCATAGATTGCTGACGGTAACAAGGGAATAGAGGACGCGGGTTCTTTTTTCGTGTTTCCGTTGCCTAAAAGAACGAATTTCAGCACCCCTCGTTCATCGCAGTACCATTCACCACACCGCAATTGTAACGGCTGGCCCGGAAATTGTGTGTAGTGTTCTTCCTGGTTTCCGTTCCCTTTCTTTGCCTGTTCATGCATGAAGGCTCTGTAATTGTCCTCAAATTCCCGTTTTATAGCCAGGTCACCGGCCCGGAACGTGGCCAGGCTTTTCACCCGTTGCCGTTTCGCCGGGTCTTTAATAGCACAGATCCTTGCAAGCAGTTTCGGGCTTGTCAGTTGGGCTTTGTCCAGGGTTTTAAAATACTCCACTATCTGTTCGTCCTGGCATGTTCCTAAATCCAGGGCCGCTGCTTCTTCCTGTGCGGGGAACTGGTAGTTTCTAACCTTGTCCGGATCCCCGTTGGCCTGGAAATAGTCGGCAATATCGCCCTTTTCGGGGCACCCTGGCCAGATTTCCGGTAAAGGAAGGATCCTGGCCCCTTGTTCCTGCTGCCAAAATTCCGCATAAGCGCGGCCCGGGTCGTCATTGTCGGGTATCACGATTTTATTGGAAAACTTACCCAGGATTTCCTTGTCCATTTCCGATAATTTGGGACTTTCCGCGCCCGTGTTGGTACTCGTTGCCAGGAAGTCCGCCGCCGTCATTGAATCCGCGCATTTTTCGCCCTCTACGATATATAAAGGCGTATCCGGGGCCGCTGTGGCCAGTTTATCCAGTTTATCCAGGTTATACAGATTGTTGCAATGTTTCGGCTTTTTATAAACCAGGTTCCCGTCCGCGTCCGTGTAGAGAAAGCTGAATTTCTTATGACCATCCGCGAACTTTTCCCGAATCTTGCAATAGGCTTCCTTGCCGTCTGGATCCCGATAGGTATATACAATCCGTTCAACCCGCCGCCCGTGGTCTTTTGGCTTTTTAGGTTCAGCAGGGGCAGGGGGCTTTGCGGCAACGGGGTTTCCGCCGTTGTTCGTGTCCAGGGCTTTCAGTACGTCCGGTAATTTCGCTTTGCAATGGTGACAAAAGGCCAGAACTTTTTCGTCCTCTGCTTTCGTTATATATAAATGGTGATCGCTTCCACAAACAGGGCAAGCGGCTTCCACTTTTTCTCCCTCTTTTATATTGCGCTTAACCTCGCATTTTGATACAATTTCTTCAAAAGTGTATTTGTGCATGTTTTCTCCTTATTGTTACATACTGTTAAAATCGCTATAATAAAGAACAAGGACAAAACCCCTGGCCGGAATTTTGTCCCTTGCCGTTGTGAATGGTCGCTCATTCATGACGGCTGTTTTTATTTTTCAACGATTTCAAACAGGGCCTTTCTCATGCTGTCTGCCTTTAATTCTTCCCGTACTGCTATTTTCTTCATGAATTCGACAACTTCCGGATAATTCTCATTGCCCGCAATATCGCCCATGGTATTCCATAGTTCCGCCGATTTCAGAACCTGTTCAATATAATCCGTTACGGCTTTCATCTGTTCCCGCGTTACTCTGATTCTTTCCATGCTGCACACTCTCCTTTTACAACTTTTACCGTGTAGGATTTTTCCAGGCTGTTTCTGGCCGCCTTTGGCCCCTTGCCGAATCGATAGGGGAACAGGGGGCAATCTGTCAAAACACAATCCCGGACTTCCGCCCGCTGATAACCAGAACAGTTTAAACACTTTGCCCGAATAGCCCGGGCCATTGAAGGGGTTTTAACGTCCAAAATTACAACTGTTTGTTTCTTGCTCATGGTTTCACCTTCTTTCCACTTGTTGTGTGAATCTGCAACGGGTTAAAGCCGCCGCAATGCCAATAAATCCCCGCCCCGTATGGAATCCATAGGGGGGGCTTTATTTCGTTGCCGAAAAACGGGGTTTATTTCTTCAAATACGCCAGGTTCTGTTCTTTCAGAAATTCCTTTAGATCCCGTTCCCGAACGCGTTTCAGTGTGCTGCTTAAATCCAGGAACGCGCCCCGGTATTTCGGAATTGCCCGCATTTTGTTCAATAGCCGCCAGGCAGTAGGCCTTGAAATAGAAAGTATTTCCGCAATCTCTGTGCGGCTCAACCAACGCTCGCCGTAATCATCAACGCAAACCGTTTTGACTTGTAACATGTTCATCCTTCCTTTCCCGACTCAATAAGCACTGACAGGGTACTTGTTATTTTTCGATAATGTCGGCGGGGGATACATCCAGGGCCGCGGCAATCTTTTTAACGGTTAAAACGCTAGCTTTGCGCCGCCCGGATTTGAGAGAAAAATAGGTGGCCTGTGATAAGTGCGCCTTTCTGGTTAATTCAGCAATCGTCCAGAATTTTTCTTGCGTCAATTCGCAAACTTTGCCCATGTTTACGGTAAAAGTTTGTCCCATTTTATACACCTTCCCTTTCTTGTTGCTGAAATGAAAAATATAGTTTCCAATTAGAAACATATATGTTTCATTTCCTCATGCATATAATACAATATGGAGTTTATTTTTTCAACCCATTATTTGCAAAAATGAAAAGTATGTTTTATACTATAGTCAACATATTTAAAGAGGTGATTTTATGTTGTTCGTTCGTTTGGCTCAACTCATGGCCAATAAACGGCTTAAAATTGCGGACGTGTGCAAGGACGTTGAAATTTCACGGCCTACGCTGACCGCATTGTATTATGGGACAAGTAAAGGAATAAACTTTGATACCGTTAATAAACTTTGCTCTTATTTTCGTTGTCAAACCAACGATTTGCTTTACTTCTATAACGTTGATATTGAAGCAATTGAAATAACAAACTTTGACGATAGCCTCACACCAGATAAAAATGGGGAATGGCCCGGCCCTATGGAACCTTTACACTTGTGCCAGGGAGAGATTCTTTTTAAATCGTTCCAAAACCCAAAATTCAGAACGGCTTTTGTTTTGGACTGTACAACCGCATTCGATAACGGCCGCCCATTTATTTGTATTGATTTTCATATGGATAATAAAGTTTCTTTGCCGTACCTTCCAGAAAATTTGCGCTTTGAATTTGGAGAAAGACTAGTTAAAACAGTATTTGAGAAGATACAGAAAGAACATAATGTGGATATACCAACGGAACCTGCTTTTTTCTTTGATATTCCATTTTTTGATAAATAACCTTTTTTTCTCCCGACTCAATAAGCACTGACAGGGGCACAATGAGTAACGGGAAAGAAGGTATTTTATATGTGGATAACCAAAAGAACGAACAGCAAGGGAACACGGTATGTTTATCAAGAACGGTTTGAAGATAAGAAAACGGGGCTTAAATTGACTGTTTCTGTTACTTTGAACAGCAAGAACGCCCATGCCCAAAAGGTGGCAGCGCAAATGCTGCGGGAAAAGTTTGAAGAAAAAGCAGACAAGGGGGCAGCCAGAAAGGCTAGCCGCATTGAATCCCTGGCCCTTTCTACCGTCTTGCAGGAATGGCAAGAACTAACGGATATGCGGATCAAAGAGGCAACCAGGATAAACCACGCCTTGTATATACGGAAGATCCTGGCCGGCTTGCCGGAAGGGATCCTATTCAAAGACTTCACCGCCCCAATGGCGGAAAAAGTCCTGTTCCGTTATTACTACCTGGACAAACTCTCTTTTAATTATTGCAAGTCCCTGCTGATTACTGTAAAAGCGGTTATGCGGTATGCAAAAAAAGCCGGTTACACCGACAATGTAACCGACTTTGAAGAAATTGAACTGAAACGCCGCCCGGATACCCCGGAAGAACTGGCCAAAAAGAACAACAAGTTCCTGGACAAGGAAGAATTAAAAAATTGCCTGGATCAACTCAAAGAACGGAATTTCCGTGTTGGCCTGGCCATGGAATTTATTTCGCTTACGGGGCTACGGTGCGGGGAAATGCTTGCCTTGCGCCGTCAAGACGTTAACCTGGATAAGCGGCAACTTTCAGTCACGGGAACCATTCTTGTAACAGCCAAAAACGGGGAATCCATTCAGAGGGGAACGCCTAAAACAAGAACGTCATACAGAACCATTGATTTGAGTATGAGGGCCGTTCATATCCTGGAATGGTTCTATACCGACAATAAACGCCTTGCACGGTGGGGGAAGCAGGGGAACAGCCTGTGTTCCCAATACAAGGACAGGGGCTATATATTTACCACGGATACGGGGTTTCCATTGAATCGGCAATATATAAACCGCCTGTTACGGGCTGTGCAGATCCCGGGGAAGCATATCAGCACCCATATTTTCAGACACACGCATATTTCCATGCTTGCGGCCATGGGGGTACCTGTAAAGGCAATTATGGAAAGGGTAGGCCATTCAGATCCAAAAGTTACCTTGTCGGTTTATACCCATGTCACACAAGAGATGAAGGAACAGCTTGACGAATGTCTGGAAAAAATTACCGTATAAAAAGTTGGCAACTTTGGCCCAATACCCTTTGAAAAAAATCAGCAAAAAAGGCCGCAACCCTAGACAGGAAGCGGCCCCCCGGCTTTGAAAAAAGTTGGCAAATTTTTCTCATGCTGATTTTAGGAAAGTTGGCAAAAAGTTGGCAAAAAAGGGTAAAAAAAAGAAACGGTTTGAAACGCTTCAAACTGTCTTGAAAACCGCAAACCCCGCATGGAAACACGGTTTGAAACACTTTGAAACATTTCACCGTTTCGGTTTAATAAGTGGTGGAGCACAGGGGGATCGAACCCCTGACCTCAAGATTGCGAACCTTGCGCTCTCCCAGCTGAGCTAGTGCCCCAATACATAATATTATAGCGCTTCCGGAGAAAGTGTGCAAGGATTTTGTCAGGGATTAATCCCCTCTCTGTACGTCGGTCTGACGTCTTTTTTACTTTTTCGCGTTCTTCGTCATTTCGTCCGTGGCGGTGCGGATGATTCCGGCCAGCAGGGTGTCGGAATCGTATTCGGTGCTGGTCCGGCTGTCGGTGACCTGGTAGATGGTCTGTCCGTTTTTGGTGGCCAGGAAGCTGACGCCGGCGTAGGCGGTTTCCCCTTTGGCCAGTCTGTTCCCCTTCCGGGCGGCAGGTTCGGTGCCGTCGGCGGTTTCAATGCCCACCGGGTTCACCTGCACCTGGAGGGTGATGGTGTTCCGGAGTTTTTTGTCCGGCAGCATCACCGGATTGCTGTACACGGTGACGCCTTCTCTTTTGAAGTCCCGCTCCAGGGTCAGCAGGGTCTTGCGGACTGCATCATCATCCCGGGTAAAGGCGGGATGGGCTTTCCGGAAGTCCATATCCTGCCGGCTGAGATCTTTGAGATAAACGACTTGGACATTTTTGAAAGCAAAGGTGCTGCTCTTCCAGCCGCTGCGTTCCGCGCCCGCCGTCAGGGGCAGGGCCAGCAGGGTCAGGAGCAGGGTGGCCAGGGCCAGGAATTTTTTCATGGGTGTTCCTCCTCTTTGGTTCTGTCTTCCCATTTTACAACGGAAAAGGCCGGCTTTCAACGGCTTTTCATTTTGACTAACCCGGGGAATCGGGCTATAATTTGTAGAGTTATCTTGTATCCGCTGTGGGTACAGTGCAGGAAGTGAGGGAATCATTATGCCAATACCTCTTGTGGTATGGGCGGCTGCCGGGATCGGGGCTGCCGGACTGAAACTGTATAAAAGTGCCACCAGCTCTGCAAATATGGTGAAAAATGCCATTGAACGGTATAATGAAGAGAGGTTCAAATTCTACAAGGTGCTGGAACGGCTGATGCCGGAAGTGGAGGAACTGGGCCGGATGAAGCTCCATATCTGGGGCTGTTACGACAAGGTCTATGCCATCCTGGACCGGATCGAGAACAAACCGGGCCATTATACCTACAAAAGCCACAAAAACCTCCATCTGCTGCCTCAGGATGTGCGGAAACTGAAGCGGATCCGCCGGGTGGTGGACCGGATCCAGGAAAAGAAGCTGGATACGGAAGGCACCGGGATGCTGACGGTGGTGGCTCTCCAGGGGGGCGCGGCCAGTTCCTACAGCCAGTCGGAACTGGAACGGGATGAGGCCAAGCTGGTGATGGAAAAGATCATGGACCAGCCGCTGTACACTTCGGAAGTGACGGCCCTGGACGAAATGAGCGTGCTGGAATCCATCATGTGCTTCCCCAAGGTGCTGCGGCCCGGGTATTTTTCCGACAAGGACGGGTCCAAGATGACCAAGGATGAGGCGGTCCGGTTCAAGACGGACACGGACACCCAGTCCCTGCTCCTGGCGGATGCGGAAGCCCGGGGAGAACGGCTGCTGGAAGTGGTCCGCCATGTGTACAGGACCACGGAAACCCTGAAGAACGAGCAGCGGGAACAAATCCAGTTCATGCAGCGGCTCCTGGAGACCAAGACGGATTACCAGACCTTCACCCTGGAGGAAAAGGACCGGCTGAATTTCCTGGTGGCCCTGGGGTTTGTACTCCGGGAACTGGCCCGTACGGATATTGTACTGAAGAACGGCAGCATGGCCATCCTGAACCGGAGCGGTCTGCGGGTGCCTCTGGGCAAGGCCCAGGATCTGCTGCCGGTGGAAAATCTGGCACTGCTGGATGAAAATGACTAAGTGTGGGAGGGAATCATTATGATCAGTACCAAAGCATTCAAAGCTTATGACATCCGGGGAATCGTCCCCAGTGAAGTGAACGAGGAACTGGCGTACCGGCTGGGCCGTGCCCTGGCCTGGAAACTCCAGGCAAAGAAACTGGTGGTGGGCCATGACATCCGGCTCAGCGGACCGTCCCTCAGCGAAGCGGCGGTCCGGGGCATGCGGGATGCCGGTGCGGATGTGCTGGACCTGGGCCAGTGCGGTACGGAAATGATCTATTTTGCCACCGCCCACCTGAAAACCGATGGAGGCATGATGATCACCGCCAGCCACAATCCCAAGGACTACAACGGTATGAAACTGGTCCGCTCCGAAGCCCGGCCCATTTCTGCGGATACGGGGCTGAAGGAGCTGGCGGAACTGGTGGCGGCGGAGGATTTCGAGACCCGGGTGCCCAAGGCGGAAACCCGGGGATCCTATGAAGAAGTGGACATCGTCCCCAGCTATGTGGACCATCTTCTTTCCTATATCAATGTGAAGACCCTGCTGCCTCTGAGGATCGTGGCCAATCCGGGGAACGGGGGTGCCGGTCCCATTGTGAAGGAACTGGCCAAGCACCTGCCCTGCCAGTTCATCCTGATCAATGACACTCCGGACGGCACCTTCCCCAACGGAGTCCCCAATCCGCTGCTGACGGAAAACCGGGCGGCCACTTCGGAAGCGGTCAAGGAAAATGGCGCCGACCTGGGGATTGCCTGGGACGGGGATTTCGACCGGTGCTTTTTCTTTGACGAAAACGGCCGGTTCATCGAAGGGTACTATCTGGTGGGGCTCTTTGCCCAGTATTTCCTCCAGAAGCATCCCGGGAGCAAGATCCTCTACGATCCCCGGCTCACCTGGAACACGGAAGACATCATTGCCCGGTACGACGGCCAGCCGGTGCGCTGCAAGAGCGGCCATGCCTTCATCAAGGAATGCATGCGCCGGCAGGGCGTGCTCTACGGGGGCGAAATGAGCGCCCATCATTATTTCCGGGATTTCTCCTACTGCGACAGCGGGATGATTCCCTGGCTGCTGCTGATTTCCCTGCTGTCCACCTCCGGCATGACCCTGTCCCAGATGGTGGATGCCCGGATCAATGAGTATCCCTGCAGCGGGGAGATCAACCTGAAGGTGAAGGATGCGGACGAAGTGCTGGAACGGCTGTCCAGCCATTTCCGCTCCGGCATCCAGGACCGGATGGACGGGCTCAGCGTGGTGTACAATGAATGGCGGTTCAACCTGCGGAAATCCAATACGGAACCGGTGGTGCGGCTGAATGTGGAAACCCGGGGGGACAAGGATCTGCTGAAGCAGAAGACCCGGGAAATGCTGGAACTGATCGGCGGAGAAAGAGCATAGGAGGCAGAAACGGATGAATGTACTGGTAACAGGGGGAGCCGGCTATATCGGCTCCCATGTGGTGGAAGAACTGACGGCCAACGGGTATACCCCCATCGTTTATGACAATTTCAGCACTGGCCACGTGGATGCGGTGTCGGACAAGGTCCAGCTCATCGAAGGGGATATCCACGATTTCAATTTCCTGAAGCATATCCTGGGAGAATATGAAATCGACGGGGTGCTCCATTTCGCCGCCAGCAGCCAGGTGGGAGAATCCATGGTGAACCCGGGGAAATACTACTACAACAATGTGGCAGGGACCCTGGGCCTGCTGGATGCCATGCGGGAAGCCGGGGTGGAACAGCTGGTGTTCTCCTCCACCGCCGCGGTGTACGGGGAACCGGACCGGGTGCCCATTACGGAAGACATGCCTCTCCAGCCCACCAATGTATACGGCCGGACCAAGCTGATGATCGAAAAGATGATGGAGGACTACAGCCACGCCTATGGTCTGCGCTATGTGGCCCTGCGGTACTTCAACGCGGCTGGTGCGTCCCTTCTGGGGAACATCGGGGAGGATCACCGGCCGGAGACCCATCTGATCCCCCTGATCATTCAGGCGGCCCTGGGCCAGCGGGAAAGTGTGTCCATTTTCGGGACGGACTATCCCACTCCGGACGGCACCTGTCTCCGGGACTACATCCATGTGAAGGATCTGGCCAGCGCCCATGTACTGGCCATGGACCATCTCCGGAACGGAGGCGGCTGCCGGACCTACAATCTGGGGACGGAAAACGGCTTCTCCGTCCGGGAAATCATCGATGCGGTGAAGAAGGTCACCGGCCGGAACTTTACCGTGAAGGAAGAGGCACGGCGGGCCGGGGATCCGGCGAAACTGATCGCCTCTTCGGAAAAAATCAAGAAGGAGCTCCATTGGGAGCCCCGCCACAGCCAGATCGAGGAAATCGTGGAAACTGCCTGGCGGTGGCATGAAGGGCATCCCAAAGGATACGAGAAATAAGCTGTATGGATATTTTGCTGACCGTGGACGGCCTGAAAAAAAGTTTCGGCGTCCACGATATTTTTCAAAATGTGAGTTTTACTCTCCGGCAGGGGGAGAAAGTGGGTCTGGTGGGGGTCAACGGCAGCGGCAAGACCACCCTGCTCCGGTGTCTGCTGAACCCGGATTTTGCCGACGGAGGGTCGGTGAAGTTTGCCGGGGAACTGCGTCTGGGTTATGTGGAACAGGGCTTCGATGATTTCCGGGAGGAAACGGTCCGGGAATTCATGGAACACGCCTGTCCGGATATTCTGGACCTGCGGGAGAAGATGCGCCGGCTGGAGGAAACCAGCGGCCGGGCCCAGGGAGAGGAACTCCAGGGGATCCTGGACCAGTATGCCCGGACGGAAAGCCGGTATGCCCATCTGGACGGGTACCATTACGAAAGCAACATCAAGCGGGTGCTGCTGGGGCTGGGGTATCCGGAAGACACCTGGCAGTGGCGTGCGGACAAGCTCTCCGGGGGACAGAAGACCCGTCTCCAGCTGGCGGCGGCCCTGGTGAATTCTCCGGATCTTTTGATCCTGGACGAACCCACCAACCATCTGGATATCGTCATGAGCGAATGGCTGGAAAAATACCTCCGGGAATTCCGGGGGGGCGTGCTGGTGATTTCCCATGACCGGGCCTTCCTGGACAATGTGGTGGAAGAGATCCTGGAAATGGAAGGGGGCACCATCCACCGGTTCAAGGGAAATTATTCCCGGTACCTGGAACAGAAGGAAATCCAGGTGCTGACCCAGACCCGGGCCTACGAGGCCCAGCAGGAATACATCGCCCGGCAGGAAGCCTACATCCGCCGGTTCAAGGCGGGGATCAAGAGCAAGATGGCCCGGGGACGCCAGTCCCAGCTGGACCGGCTGGAGCGGATCGACGCACCGGTGCAGGAGGAGGAATTTGAGCTGCGGCTGCCCCCTGCGGCGGAATGTGCGGAAAAGGTGATCATGCTGGAACATCTGGATGTGGGGTATCCCCAGCACCGGCTGCTCCAGGATGTGGATCTGACCCTGCGCCGGGGGGAGAAAGTGGCCATCATCGGTCCCAACGGCTGCGGGAAATCCACCCTGCTGAAGACCATCCTCCAGGAACTGCCCCCTCTGAAAGGGGAGGCCCGGGTCGGGAACCGGGTGAAGATCGGCTATTTTTCCCAGAGCTATGAACGGCTGGACGAAAAACAGACCATCATGGAAAACTTCCTGACGGAATACGGCATGACCGATGAACAGACCCGCTGGCTCCTGGGGAGCATGATGTTCCACGGGGAGGACGTGTTCAAAGTGATCGGGACCCTCTCCGGGGGCCAGAAGGCCCGGCTGGTGCTGCTGAAACTGGTGCTGGACGGGGCCAACTGCCTGCTCCTGGACGAACCTACCAACCATCTGGACATCGCCGCCAAGGAAGCGGTGGAAGCGGCCCTGGAGACCTTTGACGGCACCGTGCTCCTGGTGAGCCACGACCGGTACCTGGTGAACGAGGTGGCCGGCCGGATCTGGGCGGTGGAAAACGGCCATGTAACCGATTACAAAGGCAACTACGACTTCTATCTGGAGGAGCGGGACAAGAACCGGGCCCGGGAAGGGGCTGATGCTCCGGCGGCGCCCCGGAAAGAGGAGAAGAAGGCGGCAAAGCCGGCCCCGGAAAAAACGGCGCCGGAAGCTGCCAAAACAGAAAAGAAAACGGAGAAAAAGCCCTACAGCCCGGCGGAAGCCCAGAAGCTGCTGCCCCAGGTGGAACTGAAGATCCGGGAATATGAAGCCCTCCAGAAGGTGCTCAGTGACCGGATCGCCGACCCGGCCAACCAGCAGGACCTGGAAACCAGCACCAGGCTGGCGGAGGAGTACGCGGAACAGGAAAAGATCCTGGACGGGCTCATGGACAAATGGGAAAAGCTCATGGAGTCACTGGAATGACCATCAACGAATTTCTGCATGCACTGCAGCAGTTCCAGGGGGACGGCTGCTTCAATCCCTGGAGGGAATACGACCCCTCCTGCGACATCGGACCGGAAGCCCCGGTGATCCGGGCGGCCAATTTCCGCCGGTACCTGGAACTGCGGCAAAAGGCCCGGTTCCTGTTCATCGCCGAAGGCCTGGGGTACCAGGGGGGGCATTTTTCCGGCATGGCCATGACCAGCGAACGGATCCTGCTGGGGCATCATCCCACGGTGCGGCCGGAAGTGGTGCTGGGGGAAGGCTGGGACTACCGGCGGACCAGCAATCCGGACAGTCCCCTGCTGAACCGGAAACAGCGGGAAGAGGGGTTCAACGAGCCCACTGCCACCATTGTGTGGGGAGAACTGGCCAACCAGGGGCTGGCGCCCTTCCAGACCATCCTGTGGAACATCTTTCCCTTCCATCCCTACAAACCTTCCGGTATCCTGACCAACCGGACCCCCACCGGGCCGGAACTGGATCAGGGAATCGTCTATGCCCGGATGCTGCTGGGACTGGTCCCCGGCCTCCGGGTCATCGCCATCGGCCGGAAAAGCGCCGGCACCCTGGAAAAATACGGGGTGCCCTGTGCGGCGGTGCCCCATCCCTCCATGGGCGGGGCCAACCGGTTCCGGGCAGCTGTGGCGGCGCTGTTTGCCCAATAGAGGTGAAATTATGGCGAAGAGTACCTTAGCATCCATGAGCAAGGAACAGGTGCTGAAAATCGCCCTGACCGCCGGGAAGATCCTCCTGGTCAGCGGGGCGGAGACCTACCGGGTGGAGGACACCATGCTGCGGATCTGCCGGGAGGGGGGTATGACCACCATTGCGGCCTTCTGCACCCCCTCTCTGATCATGATCGGGGAGGAGACCATGGAAGGGGCCAGCCTGATGTACCGGGTGACCCACCGGGGCACGGACCTGACCCTCATCAGCGAAGTGAACGACATGAGCTTCCACATGCCCACCTGGGGGAAGAGCTTCCAGGACACCATGGCCATCCTGGAGGAAAAGACCATGCGGAAACCCCGTCCGGCCCGGGAGGAAATCTTCTGGTCCGGCCTGGCCGGGGCTTTCTTTGCCGTGGTGCTGGGGGGAGGCCCTCTGGAATTCCTGGCGGCCCTTCTGGGCTCCCTGCTGTCCATGGCCTTTGTAAAGGCGGTGTCCCCCTTCCGGCCCAGCAGTTTCTGGGAGACCACCATGGCCGGGGCCATCATCTGTCTGACCGTGGTGCTGTTCCGGATGGCCTGTCCGGACCTGGTGATGGAACTGGCCATTGCCGGGGGCGTGATGCCCTACCTGCCGGGGATGGCCTTTACCAACGGGATCCGGGATTTCATGGCCGGAGATCTGCTCAGCGGCACCTGCCGGGCCGGGGAAGCCATTTTCCTGGTGGGCGGGGTGGCCATCGGCATTGCCACCGTCCTGGGCATTCTGTACTTGTAGGAGGGGCCTATGCCGCTGGCAGCAACCATTTTCATCAAAACCGTATTTTCGTTCTTTGCCACCGTGGCTTTCGGCAAACTGTTCAAATGTCCGGAAAGCTGTCTGTACAAGGCAGGCTTCGTGGGCATGGTGGGCTTCGGGGTGTACATCATCCTGCTGAGCGGCTTCGGACTCAGTTCCATGCTCAGCAACTTTGCCGGGACGGTGGCCCTCTCCATCTGCAGTGAGATCTTTGCCCGGTGGTCCCGGCAGCCGGTGCCCATTTTTTCCATTCCGGGGATCATTCCCCTGGTGCCCGGACTGCCCCTGTACCGGGCCATGAACTACACCATGCTCAATGCCTACAGCCTGGGGATGCATACTTTTGTATCCGCGGCCCTGGACGCCACCGCCATCGCCATGGGGATCCTGCTGGTATCCGGCCTGGCCAAGGTGTACAAGACCAGCAAGAAGATGGTCCGGGACAAGCGCCGGTCCGGCCGTTGAGGAATCCGTCCGCCGGGCTTATAATACAGGCAGGAAACGTGAAGGAGGAGATTCTTATGGCAGTATTTACGGAAAAAGCAAAACAGGTGGTCACCAATCCGGGAACCGGGACCATCGAAAAGGAAATCCTGGTGGATCCGGCCCTGTTCCAGGGGACCAACGACCTGTTCGCCCGGATTACCCTGCATCCGGGCTGTGCCGTTCCCGTCCACCAGCATCTGGGGAACAACGAAACCTATTACCTGCTGAAAGGGGAAGGGGAATACACGGACGAAGACAAAAAAGTGGCCGTGAAGGCCGGAGACGTGACTTTCTGTGCCGACGGAGGCACCCATGGCCTGATGAACACGGGGAAAGAGGATCTGGTGTTCATCGCCCTGATCAGCAATACCCCGGGGTACAAGAGATAAAAGAACGTCAACGGTCAGCTGTCAACTGGCAGCGGCCGATGGAAGGAACCCGCTTCCCGCGGGTTCCATTTTTATTTGTAAAAAGATTGTGAACTTCTGTATAAAATTTACCGGTTTCTTTGTGGAATTGACGGCAAAAACGAGAAAACTTTCCTGCTTTACTGCAGTACCAGTGTCTGGAAAGCGAGGATTTTTGCCCCGGTTTACAGAAAAAGAAACACTAGGAACTGTGTAAAGAAAGAAGCGCATAAAATGTGGGCTAAAACAGAAAAAAATCCCGAAAAAATATTGACATCCGGTGTCAGTAATGTTACAATACCACAGTGTCACAGAGGGTAGTATGTCTTTTGGAGGTGTGAAATGTTTCTCGCAGACGTAAAGAACGGTTCGCCGGTTGTAGTCGGTGTGAAGCAGTCCCAAAAGGCCATTGCCCGGGATCAGGCCGCAGGGGTCATGATTGCCCGGGATGCGGATGAACACGTGACGGGGCCTGTCAAGGACCTGTGCGAAGCCAAGAGTGTTCCGGTGGAAACCGTGGAGACCATGGCTGAGCTGGGAAAGTCCTGCGGCATCCATGTGGGTGCATCCGTCGCCGCTGTGCTCAAAACCCGGTAGAATCTGCCGGAAACGGCAGGTTTTCATACTCATTAAATCTTATTCTCGAGAAAGGAGGTGCCGGAATGCCTACAATCAACCAATTGGTTCGTAAAGGTAGACAAGTCATTACTCAAAAATCCACGGCGCCAGCATTGAAAAATTCACCGCAAAAACGCGGTGTCTGCACGAGAGTGTACACCACCACTCCGAAGAAACCTAACTCTGCTCTGCGGAAGGTTGCTCGTGTCCGTCTGACCAATGGTATTGAAGTTACCGCTTACATTCCTGGTATTGGCCATAACCTGCAGGAACACAGTGTTGTTCTGATCAGAGGCGGAAGAGTCAAGGATCTTCCCGGTGTTCGTTATCACATCATTCGCGGCGCATTGGATACCGCCGGTGTTGCTGACCGCAACCAGGGCCGTTCCAAATACGGTGCCAAACGCCCGAAAGCAGCCAAGAAATAATCAGCTGCCGCTGTAGAATGAGACAATAACGAAGGAGGAAATACAGATGCCGAGAAAAGGTCCTGTAACCAAAAGAGACGTATTACCGGATCCAGTATATGGTTCCAAACTGTTAACCAGATTCATCAACAAGATTATGCTCGACGGCAAAAAAGGTGTTGCTGAGCGTATCGTATATGACGCATTCGATCTGATCCATTCCAAGACCGGAAAGGATCCCATGGAAGTGTTCGACGCTGCCATGAAGAACGTAATGCCTGTCCTGGAAGTCAAAGCACGCCGGGTGGGCGGTGCCAACTACCAGGTTCCTGTGGAAGTCAGAGCTGACCGGAAAACCACCCTGGGGATCCGGTGGCTGGTCAACTATTCCCGCCTGCGCGGTGAAAAGACCATGTGCGAACGGGTTGCCGGCGAACTGATGGATGCCGCCAACAACACCGGTGCTTCCGTGAAGAAACGGGAAGACACGCACAAGATGGCTGAAGCAAACAGAGCTTTTGCTCATTATCGTTGGTAAGATTCCTTAAGGAGGAGTAATTCGTGGGTAGAGAGTTTCCCTTAGATAAAATCAGAAACATCGGTATCATGGCTCACATCGATGCCGGTAAAACTACGACCACGGAACGTATCCTGTTCTACACCGGCAAGACTCACAAGATCGGTGAAGTTCATGATGGGGCTGCCACCATGGACTGGATGGTACAGGAACAAGAACGTGGTATTACGATTACTTCCGCTGCTACGACCTGCCATTGGAAAGGCCATTCCATTAACATCATCGACACCCCGGGCCACGTTGACTTCACCGTTGAAGTAGAACGTTCCCTGCGTGTACTGGATGGCTCTGTGGCTGTATTCAGCGCCAAGGGCGGTGTTGAACCCCAGTCCGAAACCGTATGGCGTCAGGCGGAAGAATACAATGTTCCCCGTATCGCTTATGTGAACAAAATGGACACCACCGGGGCCGACTTCTTCAACGTAATCCAGATGATGAAAGACCGTCTGGGTGCCAATGCGGTTGCCATCCAGGTTCCCATGGGCGCTGAAGACAGCTTCGTGGGTCTGATCGACCTGGTGAAGATGCAGGCCATCATTTACGGGGACAAACTGGGCAAGGATGAAGAATTCGAACCCATCCCTGAAGAATACGTGGAAGAAGCCCAGAAATACCGTCAGATCCTGCTGGAAGCCGTTGCAGAAAGCGATGACGATCTGATGGAAAAATATCTGGAAGGCGAAGACCTGACGGAAGAAGAAATCAAGGCCGCCATCCGGAAGATGACCTGCCAGTGCAAGCTCTTCCCTGTGACCTGCGGTTCTTCCTACAAGAACAAAGGCGTACAGCCGCTGCTGGATGCCATCATCGACTACATGCCGTCTCCTCTGGATGTTCCCGCCATCAAAGGGACCAACCCGGAAACCGGGGAAGAAGAAGAACGGCCTTCCGATGACAAGGCGCCCTTCGCGGCTCTGGCCTTCAAGATTGCCACTGACCCCTATGTAGGCCGTCTGGCATTCTTCAGAGTGTACTCCGGTACCCTGACCGCCGGCTCCTATGTCTATAACTCCAACAAAGACAAGAGAGAACGGATCGGCCGTATCCTGCGGATGCACTCCAACCACAGAACGGAAATCGACGAAGTATTTGCCGGGGACATCGCGGCAGCCGTTGGTCTGAAAGACACCGGCACCGGTGATACCCTGTGCGATGATAAAGCCCCCATCATCCTGGAATCCATGGTGTTCCCTGAACCGGTTATTTCCGTGGCCATCGAACCCAAAACCAAGGCTGACCAGGAAAAAATGGGCATTGCCCTGGGCAAACTGGCTGAAGAAGACCCCACCTTCCGTGTGCGCACGGATCCGGAATCTTCCCAGACCATCATCTCCGGGATGGGCGAACTTCACCTGGACATCATTGTTGACCGGCTGAAGAGAGAATTCCATGTAGACTGCACCGTGGGCAACCCGCAGGTAGCTTACAGAGAAACCATCCGCAAGGAAGTGGAAAGCCAGGGTAAATTCGTACGGCAGTCCGGTGGTAAAGGGCAGTACGGCGATTGCTGGCTGAAACTGACTCCGCTGCAGCCGGGCGAAGGCTTCAAATTCGAAAACAAAATCGTTGGCGGTGCCATTCCCAAAGAATACATCGCTCCTGTTGAAGCCGGTGTCAAGGAAGCTATGGAAAACGGTGTCATCGCCGGGTATCCCATGGTGGATATCGCTGTTACCGTATTCGACGGCTCCTACCACGAAGTCGACTCCTCTGAAATGGCATTTAAGATTGCCGGTTCCATGGGCTTCAAGAGCGGTGCTCTGAAAGCCAACCCTGTTCTGCTGGAACCGTACATGAAAGTGGAAGTCACCATCCCCGAAGAGTACATGGGCGACGTTATCGGCGACCTGAACTCCCGCCGGGGCCGCATCGAAGGCATGGAAGCAAGAAGCGGTGCACAGGTTATCACGGCTTATGTTCCCCTGTCCGAAATGTTCGGGTATGCAACGGACCTGCGTTCCAAGACCCAGGGCCGCGGCAACTACTCCATGGAAGTAGACCATTACGAAGAAGTTCCCAAGAACATCGCGGAAGCGATCGTTGCTAAAAATAAGGGGACCGCACAGGACTAAGGTCCTGGCATCACTAGGAGGATATTAACAATGGCTAAAGAGAAATTTGAAAGAACCAAACCCCATGTTAACATTGGTACCATTGGTCACGTCGATCACGGCAAGACCACTCTGACTGCGGCTATCACCAAAGTCCTGTCCGAAACTCCGGGCTGCAAAGCCACTTTCGAAGCTTATGCCGATATCGATAAGGCTCCGGAAGAAAGAGAACGTGGTATCACCATCAACACTGCCCACGTTGAATATGAAACCGAAACCAGACACTATGCACACGTTGACTGCCCGGGGCACGCTGACTATGTAAAGAACATGATCACCGGTGCTGCTCAGATGGACGGTGCCATCCTGGTTGTTTCCGCTGCTG
>ENA-ORRO01000656-ORRO01000656.1-human-gut-metagenome-genome-assembly--contig:-NODE-656-length-27654-cov-5.149317_pt1 | contig 27654 bp, 24 predicted proteins | sample MGYA00242176_ERZ509136 | MGnify/ENA primary metagenome ERZ509136 (study PRJEB26280, sample SAMEA2338644) | human gut metagenome | biome: human gut; feature: human-associated habitat; material: faeces...
CCACGGCAGCCACCAGCATGGCCAGCCTGCAGAACAAGCTGAACAGCCTTTCCAAATCCATCGACCAGCACAAGAAGGAGCTTTCGGACGCAAAGAAAAAGGAAGCTGCTGCAAAAGCGCTGGAAAGTGAGCTAAAGGAGCGCGTGGGCGTCATTCAGTCTCAGATCAGCGTGCTGAGCACCCAGATCGCTGCTGTGCAGAACAACATTGGCCAGACCGAGCAGAAAATCACCGCCAAGGAAGGCGAGATCACCCAGAAGCAGGCCGAGATCGACAGCCAGTGGGGCGATTTTAAAAAGCACATGGCTGCCATGCAGGAGCTGCGCGACGGCGGCAGCGTGGCCATGCTGAGCGCAGTGAACGACCTGTATGAGCTGCTCACCTTCAACGAGGTCATGCAGGATATCTCCATTAAAGATACCGAGATCATGGACAACATGAAGGCCGCCAAGAGCGCTCTGGAAGCAGATAAGGTGGAGCTGGAAGCCCAGCGCAAGGAGCTGACGAGCCAGAAGGCGGAGCTGGATACCCAGAACTACCAGATGAAGGCAAAGCAGAGCGAGCTGAACAGCAGCATTTCTGCGGCGCAGCTTTCTGCACAGGATGCCCAGAAGGCCCAGCAGACGGCACAGGCCGCTATTGAATCGGACGAGCTGAACTATGAGGCCGTCAAGAAAGAGATCCAGAAGCTGATCGCGGCGGCTGCATCCAGTAAGCCGCAGCTGAGCTTTACCGGCTTTGCCTGCCCGCTGAAGAGCTATACCCGCGTTTCCAGCGAGTACGGCTGGCGTAAGAACCCGGTGTCCGGCGTGAACAGGCTGCATGCCGGCATCGATCTGGCGGCCCCGGGCGGTACCCCCATCTACGCAGCCGCAAGCGGCTATGTGCAGGTGGCGGGCTGGTCCAGCGGCGGCTACGGCAACTATGTCATCATCTACCACGGCAAAATGTCCGATGGCAACCAGTACAGCACTCTGTACGGCCACATGCGGTCGGTCGCTACCTCGGCGGGCAAGTATGTCCAGCAGGGCGAGATCATCGGTTATGTGGGCAGCACCGGCAACTCTACCGGCAACCACCTCCATCTGGAGGTCTGGAAGGGCGGCTCCAAGGCCAATGCCGTCAACCCCCGTGGTTATATCCCCATGAAATAATCTGCATTGTATCAAAGGAGGCCGTCAGGGCTTATGAAGGAAGAAAAACGCAAGCGCATCCTGCGCGTGGGCTGTCTGATCCTGGCAGGGATCTTTGCACTTTCCATGCTGGGCAGCGTGGTTATGATGCTGCTGGTCTGACAGAGGAGGGAAGAAGATGAACCGTAAGATATCGGTCGGCATGGCGGTCAGCATCGTCATCCTGGCCATGACCGTTACCTTTTCCATTACCATGCTGGTGGCGATGCGCCTGTTTGACAGCACCGTTTCCAGCGTGAAGGAAAAGGAAAGCATGTACAACAAGATCGCTGAGGTGGACCGCTATGTCCGCAGCAACGATTACTATCCCATCGATGAGACCACCCTCTACGACCGCCTGACGGCTGGCTACCTGCTGGGCACCGGCGACAAGTACGCCCGCTATTTCAGCGCCACCGCCTATACGGAGCTGATGAATACCCAGAACGGCACCCTGATCGGCATCGGCGTGGAGCTGGCTGTGGATCAGTCCGGCTATGCCAAGGTCATCAAGGTCTACGATGAATCCCCCGCCAAGGAGGCCGGCATTCAGGTCGGCAACTACATCACCGCCGTGGACGGCACCGATGTCAAGAGCATGAGCAGCGTGGATGCCATCCAGACCCGCCTGCGCGGCGAGAGCGGCACCACCGTCAATGTGACCTGGCTGGACAGCGAGGCCGCCGAGCATACCGCTGACCTGACCCACTCCGGCTACAGTTCCACCACCGTGGATTACCAGATGGTGCAGGGCAATGTGGGCTACATCCGGATCCGCCAGTTTGATTCCACCACCCCAAGCGAGCTGGATTACGCCATCCGCAGCCTGAGCGCCAACGGCGCGGGCAGCCTGGTGTTTGATCTGCGCGACAACGGCGGCGGCCTGCTGGACGATGCCATTCAGTGCATCGACCTGATCGCCCCGGAGGGCACGCTGGCCTTTGCTGAGGACAAGAACGGCACCCAGACCCTGCTGGGCACCAGCACCAGCGAATCCCGGATCGACCTGCCTGTTGTCTGCCTGGTCAACGGCAGCACCGCCAGCGCTGCGGAGCTCTTTGCCAGCAGCCTGCGCACCCTGAATGGTGCCCGTCTGGTGGGCACCACCACGCAGGGCAAGGGCACCATCCAGAGCAGTCCCCAGCGCCTGTCCGATGGCAGTGCCGTGGTGGTCACCGTGGCAAAGCTGGTCTGCGGCGACGGCAGCTGCTTTGACGGCACCGGCCTGACCGTGGATGTGGAGCGCCCCCTGACTGCGGACGAGCAGACCGCATACTATGATTACACTGTGGAGAACGATCCCCAGATCCAGCGTGCCGTGAGCACTGCCCAGCAGATGAGCGGCACCACCACCGTGAGCGGTGTCAACGAAGCGGCCTCCAGTGAAGCTGCCGACAGTGCCGCCGCCGAGAGCGTAGCAGAGGGGGACGCTGAGGCTGCATCTGCCGAGAGCACTCCGGCAGAGACCGCGCCCACCGAAAGTGAAGCAGCAGGGGAGAGCACTGCATCCAGTAGTCAAGAATAAGAGAACAACCCTCTCCGTCAGCGCTGACGCGCTGCCACCTCTCCCGAAGGGCGAGGTCTTGGCAATTCATGCAAAGTTTGCGGTTTTGTCAAAAGCTCCCCCTTTGGGGGAGCTGGCGAGCGAAGCGAGACGGAGAGGGTTATTTTGGAAAAGAAAGGATAGAGCCATGCCCGAACTGACCGACCTGTCTTATGTGCGCGCCCTGTGCGAAAAATATGATTTTGCCCTCTCCAAGGGCTTTGGCCAGAACTTTATCGTCAACCCCGGCCTGCCCCCCAAGATCGTGGATGCCAGCGGCGTGGACAAGCGCTACGGCGTGCTCGAGATCGGCCCCGGCATCGGCGTGCTGACCCGGGAGCTGGCAAAGCGGGCGGCAAAGGTGGTCTCCATCGAGGTGGACGAGCGCCTGCCGCCCCTGCTGGCCGAGACCATGGCCGGTGTGGACAATTTCAAGCTGGTGCTGCAGGATGTGCTCAAGGTGGATCTGAAAGCCCTGATCGCGCAGGAGTTCCCCGGGATGCCGGTGGCAGTCTGCGCCAACCTGCCCTACTATATCACAAGCCCCATTGTGATGAAGCTGCTGGGTGACCGCCTGCCCATCGAGAGCCTGACCGTGATGGTGCAGAAGGAAGCTGCCGATCGTCTGGCCGCCGCCCCGGGCACCCGGGCCTCCAGTGCTATCAGCTGTGCTGTGAGCTATTACGCGACCTCTAAGATGATGTTCACTGCCGCCCCGGGCAGCTTTTACCCGGCCCCCAAGGTGACCAGCGCTGTGGTGCGGATGGAGATCCGCCCCACCCCCGCCGTGCAGGTGGAGGACGAGGAGGGCTACTTTGCCCTTGTCCGCGCGGCCTTTGGCCAGCGGCGCAAGACTGCGGCCAATGCCATTGCCAGCGGCCTGGGGATGCCCAAGGATGCCGTGACCGCTGCCATTGAAGCCGCCGGTTTTGATGCCCGCATCCGTCCTGAGGCCCTGACGCTGGAGGATTTTGCAAAGATCCAGAACGCTCTGGCTCGGTGACTTGTTTTAATAATTCGGTTTTCCAAAAGCAGGAGCTCTTCGCAAAGCGTGGAGCGCCTGCTCTTTTAGAATATAAAGCAGAAAATACGGTGTCTTTTTGACAAGAACAATTCCGGTTGTTTTGTCCGCAGCATTGTCTGTTAAATTTCCTGCACGCTTTACCATGTAAAAGCAAATATATTTCATCGTTTTTGCACGGCAGACTTTGCTTTTTGAAGAAAAAGCTGTGTGTGCTCCATTGACATCTTTTTATTTCAATGGTACAATATATGACGTGTTAAGGTTTTGCGGGAGGAGCACAGGTGCAGACAGAGGGGTCTGTTTCTGCGCTCTTTTGTATTCCCTGGCAATACAGGATTCAAAAAACCTCCGCAGAATAGTGGGAAAACAGCAGGACATCCCGCCCTGCACCATGCACTGAAGCACGGAATTATTATAGGGAGGAAAACACAATGAACAACAACTACGAGTCTCATGCAATCAGCCGCCGCAGCTTTCTGAAGGCTTCCGGTGTCGTTGGTGCCGCCGGCATTCTGGCCGCCTGCGGCGGCAACTCTGGCAGCAGCTCCACCGCCGCTTCCTCTGGTGCTACCAGCGCTCCCAACACCACCGGCGCTACCCCGCTGAAGGAGTTCATCTCCTGGGAGAGCACCAACCGTGAGCTGGAGAGCTGGAACATGCTGTACAGCCAGATGGCTTCCGACATGAATGTCACCACCAACCTGTGGGAAGGTCTGCTGAGCTTTGACTGCTACGGCAAGGCTGTGCCTTCTGTGGCCAAGGAGTGGAGCCACAATGAGGACTCTTCCGTTTGGACCTTCAACCTCCGCGACGATGTGGACTGGGTGGATGTGAACGGCGAGGTCAAGGCTCACCTGACTTCCAAGGACTTCCTCGTGGGTCTGGAGTGGGTGCTGAACGCAGCCAAGAACCAGGCCAACAACACCTCCATGCCCAACGAGACCCTGACCGGTGCTGCTGATTACTATCAGAAGACCAGCGATATGGGCGATGCTGCTGCCGACCTGACCTACCAGGATATGCTGGATGCAGGCGTGGGCGTTGAGGCTCCGGATGACTACACCCTGGTCTTCACCTGCAAGGATCCCTGCCCCTACTTCGATACCGTTGCTGCCTACACCAGCTTCTACCCCGTCTCTGAGGATCTGATCAACGAGCTGGGCATTGAGGGCTTCCGTGCATGCGATTACACCAACATGTGGTACAATGGTCCCTATGTGGTGGAGGAGTTCATCAGCCAGAACACCAAGAGCTACATCCCTAACCCCAACTACTATGCAGCTGACGAGGTGTCCCGCTTCGACCGCTTCACCGTCACCATGATCAGCGACGGCACCGTCACCTTCCAGCTGTACCAGAACCGTGAGCTGGACGAGATGGATGTGGGCGAGAGCACCCTGACCACCATCCAGGCTGATCCCAACAGCGAGTACAATGCTCAGCTGTGTGAGAAGCGTCCCAAGAAGTACAGCTACCAGATGCACTTCAACTATCAGAAGAACAACGAGGACGGCACCCCCGACGACAACTGGAACAAGGCAATTGCAAACACCGCCTTCCGTCAGTGCTTCTACAAGGGTCTGGAGCTGACCAACTGGTATGCACGTACCAACAAGATCAACCCCCTGAAGTGCGAGAACAACTACTACACCATGCCGGGCGTCTGCTACAACACCCAGGGTGCGGAGTACACCACTCTGGTGGCCAAGGAGATGGGCTTCGACAAGGAGTCTTATGACGGCAAGACCATGATCCGTCTGCGCGCCAACAACGGCGACATCGCGGATCTGAAGAAGCAGGCCATGGACGAGCTGAGCGCCATCGGCGTCACTTTCCCCGTTCACGCTGCTTACTACATCATCGCCGGCAACTCCACCGCTCTGGACAGCGCAACCGTCCTGAAGCAGTGCTTCACCGACAGCTTCGGCGATGACTTCATCGTGCTGGACATCAAGACCTACGTTTCTTCCCTCACCCAGGAAGTCCGTAATCCTCAGCTGCAGAGCTTCGTCATCAACGGCTGGGGCGCTGACTACGGCGATCCCGTCAACTTCGTTGGTCAGGAGATCCTGCACGACGACAACGCCTACTACAGCTGGTACTACTCCAACATCGCCAAGGTCGTCGAGGCCGGCCCCGCTGACTGGCAGAAGGATCTGGTGGCCTGCTACGAGGAGTTCACCGATCTGGTCAACACCGCAAAGGCCATCGTTGATGATACCGATGCCCGCTACGCTGCCTTCGCAAAGGCTGAGGCCAGCATGCTGAACAACGTTCTGGCCTGCCCCTGCTACTTCGATGTTTCCTGGACTCTGACCCACGCCAACGAGTACAGCAAGATCAACGCTATGTATGGTCCCTGCAACTACAAGGCTGTCAACTGGGAGACCAGCGAAGAGGCTTACACCACCGAGCAGTACGAGGAGTTCGCCGCTGCATTCGACGCAGCTACCAAGGCTTAAGTTCCCCGTTTCCCCGCCCGAAAGGGTAGAAATAAAAGTTAAGGGTTCGATAACATGTTAAAATACACGGTTAAGCGGCTGCTCCAGTCGCTTGTAACAATCTTTCTGATCGCAACAGCAGTTTTCCTGATGATGCGCTGCCTGCCGACGGACTACTACTTCACTGAGGAACAGCTCATGAAGTTTACCGATCAGCAGAAGACCGCCGCTCTGGAAGCAGCTGGCCTGACCGATCCCATCCCCACCCAGCTGGTCAAGTTCTACAACAGCCTGCTGCATCTGGATTTCGGCACTTCCCGCCGCATCCAGAACGGTGCCCCGGTGGTCAAGGTCATTGGTAAAAAGTTTGGTGTCTCCATGCGTCTGGGCCTCACGGCGTCCGCCATCTCTCTGGTGGTCGGTGTGCTGATGGGCATCCTGCAGGCGGCATTCAAGGACAAAGTATTCGACTGGATCGGCACGGCCTACACCGTGTTCGTCAACGCGGTCCCGTCGCTGGTGTCGTATTCTCTGGTGCTGGTCTTTGGTTCCAAGTACCTGGGATTCCCCACGCTGTACTCCACCCGCAATGTGAGTGCTTCCAGCGTGCTGCCCATCACCTGCCTTTCGCTGGCATCCATTGCAGGCTATGCCCTGTGGACCCGCCGCTACATGGTGGATGAGCTGACCCGCGACTATATCAAGCTGGCCCGTGTCAAGGGCCTGAGCTCCCGCGAGATCATGTTTAAGCATGTTCTGCGCAACGCCATGGTTCCCATGGTGCAGTATATCCCCCAGTCCATCCTGCTGACGGTGGGCGGCTCCCTGCTGATGGAACGGTTCTTCTCCGTTCCCGGCATGGGCCCCCTGCTGACGGATGCCATCCAGCGCTATGACCTGAACGTTGTGCAGACCCTGGTCATCCTCTACGCTGTGCTGGGCATCGTGGGCGTGTTCCTGGGCGATGTGCTGATGATGGTGGTTGACCCCCGTATTACTCTGACCGGAAAGGAGGAGGCTCGCTGATGGCTAAGGCATCGGATTTTGAGGGCAAGAAGCCCGAAGAACTGTTCTACTTTGTGGATTATTCCCCGGAAGAAGCTGAACGCATCGGCTACTCCAACTATTCCTATTGGGGTTCTGTCATCCAGAACTTCCTCAAGCAGAAGGTCGCTGTCTTCTGCCTGATCCTGTTCCTGGCGCTGACGGTGTTCTCCTTCATTGCGCTGGGCATCGGCAAGTATCACTACACCACCCTGATCTCTGATTCCAGCAAGGCGTTCATCAAGCCCAACAGTGAGTACTGGTTCGGTACCGACAACCTGGGCCGTGACTACTGGTGCCAGGTGTGGTATGCCACCCAGGTTTCCATCCGTCTGGCTCTGGTGGTCGCCGTGGGCGAGAGCATCGTGGGTGTGATCTTCGGCCTGATCTGGGGCTATGTGCGCAGTCTGGACCGCTTCTTCACGGAGCTGTACAACCTGATCGACAATGTGCCCTATATCATTTATATGACCCTGATCGCCCTGATGGTGGGCCAGAGCTTCTGGATCATGGCCATCTCCATGATCGCCATCAACTGGCTTTCTATGGCACGCCGTGTCCGCAACATGGTGTTCATGTTCCGTGACCGAGAGTATAACCTCGCGTCCCGCTGCCTGGGCACCCCGCTGTGGCGCGTGCTGACCAAGAACATCCTGCCGTATCTGGTCTCCGTTATCATCCTGCGTATGGCACTGTCCATCCCGGGCACCATCAATCTGGAATCCACGCTGTCCTACCTGGGCCTGGGCCTGGGCATCGACACGCCTTCTCTGGGCCTGATCCTGAGCAAGGTGCGCGGCTTCTTCCTGGATTATCCGTACCTGCTGGTTTTCCCTGCATCCATCGTGTCCATCATTTCCATTTCTTTCTATATCATGGGCAACGCTTTGTCGGATGCGGCTGATCCGCGCAACCACGTTTGATAGATTGGAGAGAGACGTAAATGGATAGACAACCGATTATCTCTGCCAAAGACGTGGAGATCACTTTCAGCCTGCGCGGCCGCAAGCTGAACGCCATCCGCAAGTGCTCGCTGGACCTGTACGAAGGCGAGACCCTTGCCATCGTGGGCGAGTCCGGCTCGGGCAAGTCCGTATTCACCAAGAACTTTGTGGGTATGCTGGATGCCAACGGTAAGATCACCGGCGGCTCCATCATGTTTGAAGGCCGCGATATGACCAAGTTCACCGAGAAGGATTGGCTGGGTGTCCGCGGCAAGAAGATCGCCATGGTCATGCAGGACCCTATGACCAGCCTGAACCCGCTGAAGAAGATCGGCAAGCAGATCCAGGAGAGCATTGAGCATCACCAGGGTCTGAAGGGCGAGGAAGCCAAAAAGGCTGCCATCGAGATGCTGGGCAAGGTGGGTATCCCCGACCCCGAGCGTCGGTACGAGCAGTACCCCCACGAGTTCTCCGGCGGTATGCGTCAGCGTGTCGTCATTGCCATTGCAGCGGCCTGCCGCCCGCAGATCCTGATCTGCGACGAGCCCACCACTGCACTGGACGTGACCATTCAGGCACAGATCCTGCAGCTGATCCGCGACCTGCAGAAGGAGCTGGGCATGTCCGTTATCTACATCACCCATGACCTGGGCGTTGTGGCAAACGTGGCAGACCGTGTGGCCGTGATGTATGCCGGCCAGATCGTGGAATACGGCACCGTGGAGGAGATCTTCTACGACGCATGGCACCCCTACACCTGGGCTCTGCTGCAGGCTTTGCCGCAGCTGGGCACCAAGGGTGAGGCCCTGCCCAGCGTGGATGGTACTCCCCCGAACCTGTTCAACGAGATCAAGGGTGACGCATTTGCGCCCCGCAACAAGCATGCGCTGGCAATCGACTTTGTGCAAGAGCCTCCGTTCTTCCAGGTGTCCGAGACCCACGCCGCAAAGACCTGGTATCTGGACCCGCGCGCTCCCAAGATCGAGCGGCCGCACTCCATCCAGAACCTGCGTGAGAAAATGGGAAAGATGGGAGGCGCCAACTTAAATGGCTGAACGCGAAAAGCTGATTGAGCTGAAAGACCTTCAGATCACCTTTGGCTCCGGTAAGAAGAAATTTGTTGCTGTCGATCATGTCAACTTTGACATCTATAAGGGCGAGACCTTCTCGCTGGTCGGCGAGTCCGGCTCCGGCAAGACCACCATTGGCCGTGCCATCTGCCGCATCAACCCGACCTCCGGCGGCGACATCTTCTTCAAGGGCCAGAAGATCAACGGCAAGATCTCCAAGGAACTGGACAGAGAGGTCATCCGTAAGATCCAGATGATCTTCCAGGACCCCATGGCTTCGCTGAACGAGCGCGCCAAGGTGGAGTATATCATTGCTGAGGGCCTGCTGAACCATCATCTCTACAAGGATCAGGAAGACCTGCATGAAAAGGTGATGAACGCCCTGCATGAGGTCGGCCTGCTGCCGGAGTTTGCCTCCCGCTTCCCCCATGAGTTCTCGGGTGGCCAGCGCCAGCGCATCGGCATTGCCCGTGCTCTGGTCATGGAGCCGGAGTTCATCGTGGCCGATGAGCCCATCTCTGCACTGGATGTCTCTATCCGTGCACAGGTGTTGAACCTGCTGAACGAGATGAAGAAGAGCCGCGGCCTGACCTACCTGTTCATTGCACATGACCTGTCGGTGGTCCGGTTCATCTCGGATCGTATCGCTGTTATCAGCAAGGGCCGCATCGTGGAGCTGGCTGAGGCAGAGGAGCTGTTCCTCCATCCGCTGCATCCCTACACCAAAGCCCTGTTGAGCGCGGTTCCCATCCCTGACCCCAGCCTTGAAAAGCACAAGAAGCTGTTGGTCTATGACCCCTCGATCCACGATTACAGCGTGGATAAGCCGGTCTGGGAAGAGATCGCAAACGGCCACTTTGTGTATGGCAACCAGCGTGAGCTGGAAGGCTACCGCAAGGAGTATGAAAGCCAGCTGTAAGCTGAACCGCTTTCCTGTATTTTAACACAATGACCCCGCCGTGCTGGGAGCTTTCCCGCGCGGCGGGGTTTTGTGCTGTCAGGGAGCAAAACAAGAACCGGACGCTTCAAAAACGTCCGGTTCTGCTTTTTGCTATTGGTTCACTCGATCAGGCCTGAGTGGCTGCGTCGAATGCGGCAGCAAACGCATCGTACTGTTCGGTGGTGTAAGCCTCCTCGCTGGTCTCCCAGTTCACAGCCTTGTAGTTGCAGGGACCATACATTGCGTTGATCTTGCTGTACTCGTTGACGTGGGTCAGGCACCAGGTGATATCGTAGACGGTGGGGAAGATCAGGTTCTCGTCCAGGAAGTAAGCCTCGGCCTTGGCAAATGCGGCGTAGCGCGCATCAGTGTCGTCAACGATGGCACGGCCCTCGTTCACCAGATCGGTGAACTTCTCGTAGGCTGCAACCAGCTCGGTCTGGTAGCTGGCGGGGCCATTGTTCACAATGCCTGCGATGTTGGTCATGTTGCAGCTGTAGTAAGCATTGTCGTCGTGAACGATGATCTGGGTCAGGAAGTTGATGGGATCGCCGAAGTCAGCGCCCCAGCCCATGTGGACGAAGCTCTGCAGCTTGGGTGCCACGACTTCCTTCATGGTGGAGGACACGAAGGTGTTGATATCCAGCACGATGAAGTCATCACCGAAGCTGTCGGTGAAGCACTGCTTCAGCACGGTTGCGCTGTCCAGAGCGGAGGTGGAGCCAGCCAGAATATAGTAGGAGCAGTGAACAGGGAAGGTGACACCAATGGCGCTCAGCTCTTCCATGGCCTGCTTCTTCAGCTCGGTGATGTCGCCGTTGTTGGCGCGCAGGCGCTTCATGGTCTTGCCATCGTAAGCCTCGCCGTCCAGACCCATCTCCTTGGCCACCAGGTTGGTGTAGTCGGTGCCGTCAGAGGTGTAGCACAGGCCCTTCATGGTGAAGAAGTCGTTCTCACACTTCAGGGGATTGATGGGGTTGTAACGGGCGAAGAACTTGTTCAGCACCATGCCCTTGGAGAAGCACTGACGGAAGGCCTTGTTGGCAATGGCCTTGTTCCAGTTCTCATCGGGGGTGCCATCGACGTTCTTCTTGTCGTAGTTGAAGATGAAGCAGTAGCTGAACTTCTTGGCACGCTTCTCGCACAGCTGCTGATTGTACTCGTTGGAAGGATCGGACTGAATGGTGGTGATGTTGCTCTCGCCCAGATCCACCTCGTCCAGCTCGCGGTTCTGATACAGCTGCAGGCTGATGGAACCGTCGCTGATCATGGTGACAGTGAAGCGCTCAAAGCGGCTGACGTTGGCAGCATCGTAGTAGTTGGGGTTGGGGATATAGCTCTTGGTGTTGCCCTGGATGTACTCCTCTACCACATAGGGTCCGTTGTACCACATGGTGGTGTTGTCGCAGCTCCGGAAGCCATCGACACCCAGCTCCTCGATCAGAGCAGGGGCCACGGGGTAGAAGCTGTTGTAGGCGGCAACGGTATCAAAGTAGGGGCAGGCGCTGGGGCAGGTGAACACCAGAGTGTAATCATCCGGAGCCTCAATGCCCACACCGGCAGCCAGCATGTCCTCGTAGGTCATGTCAGCGGCAGCGTCACCGGCTTCCTTGGTCAGCTCGTAGTACTCGTAAGCACCCACAATGGTATCGTTGGGCATGGAGGTGTTGTTGGCCTCGTTCTTGATGGCGTTCATCACCCATTCAAAACCAACCAGGAAGTCCTTGCTGGTCAGGTGAGCCTTCACCTCACCGTTGCAATCCACCCAGTCCACGTCGTCCCGCAGGTGGAAGGTCCAGACAGTGGCATCCTCATTGTGCTCCCAGCTGGAAGCGATGGCGGGCACCACCTTGCCGTAGCGGTCAAAGCTCAGCAGGCCGTCCCACAGGTTGGTGACCACGTTGGCATCTTCAGCCTTCTGGGTGTACAGCATGTTCCAGCTTTCCAGTTCACGGTTGCCGCTCTCAAAGGAGATGAACTCCTTCAGGGGGGTAGCGCCGGTGGAGTTGGGGGCAGCAGCGCCGCTGGCGGCAGCACCATTGCCGGTGTTGTTGGACTTTTCGCCGCAGGCTGCCAGCAGGCTGGCGGCACCCACAGCACCTGCACCCTTCAGGAAGGTGCGGCGATCAAAATTGAAGCTCATTGGATGATCCTCCCAGATCTTGCGCGGACAGAGCCGCGCGTTTTTCCTTTTCCTAAACGCAGTGAGGCTGTCTGCCTTTCCAAAAAGTGCACAGGAAAGACAAAAGTCGCACCACTGTATATTTTAGCACTTTACTGAAAAGAAGTCAATCCGCCACAGCATAGAATTGGAAACAAAACGGTGACAAACACTTTCATGGGAAAAGAATGTGGAAAAAATTACTATAAAATGGAAAGAGCTGTATATCTGTGAAGAACAGGCAAAAGAGAGAAACTGTTCACGCTGTGCGCACAAAACAGCTATCTTTTTTCACAAAAACATGATACAATAAAATGTATCTGTATCAATAAGGAGCGCACCATGAAGAAACTGACCTCGATGTACAAACGCTACATGTTCCACCCTATTTTATATAAGACCGTGACCCGCACCTCCATTGTAGCCGTGCTGATGCTGCTGTGGCAGCGCTATGTCAGCGATGGCACGTTTACCATCTGGGAGGCCCCGGGCTTTCTGTGCGGCGTGGTGCTGCTCATCTGGGCCTGGGTGGACTACCTGCGGCTGGATGGCGTGACCATCCACCATCTGCTGGAGGAATTCAAGGGGATGGGCAAGCGGCAGAAAAAGATCCACTCCACCCGCTCCATCATCGACTATGCGGATGAGAAGATCGTCTCCTTTGAGGAGCTGGAACCCGAGGAGCGCATCTATTGCAGCCTGCTCTCCAATCTGGTGCTGGGCCTGCCGCTGGTCGCTGCTGCGCTGATCGCCAGCGTGCTGTAAGGGGGCCGCGGCATGGAACAAGAGCACAAGCAGCTGGTCATCGGCATTCTGGCCCATGTGGACAGCGGCAAGACCACCCTTTCCGAGGCCCTGCTCTACGGCACCGGCACCATCCGCAAGCTGGGCCGGGTGGACCATAAGGATGCCTTTCTGGACACCGACGCGCTGGAAAAGGCGCGCGGCATTACCATTTTCTCCAAACAGGCCCTCCTCACGGCGGGCAATACCGATTTTACCCTGCTGGACACCCCGGGCCATGTGGATTTTTCCACGGAGACCGAGCGGACACTGCAGGTGCTGGATTATGCGGTGCTGGTCATCAGCGGCACCGACGGCGTGCAGAGCCATACCGAGACGCTCTGGCGGTTGCTGCGGCGGTACCGCATCCCCACCTTTGTGTTCGTGAACAAGATGGACCTGCCCGGCCCGGGCAGGGAAGCGCTTCTGACCCAGCTGAACCGTCGGCTGGGGGATGGCTTTGTGGATTTTGGGGCAGAGCAGGCCGACCGGGACGAGGCGCTGGCTCTCTGCGATGAGCGGCTGATGGAGACGATGCTGGACCGGGGAAGCCTGACCGATACCGACCTCATCCCCGCCATTGCCCGGCGGCATGTGTTTCCTTGCTGGTTTGGCTCAGCCCTGAAGCTGCAGGGTGTGGATGCGCTGGTGGAGGGCCTTGACCGCTATACCCGCCCGGCCCCTGCGCTGGAAGCTTTCGGGGCCAAGGTGTTCAAGGTGAGCCAGGATGAGCAGGGGAACCGCCTGACCTGGCTGCGGGTGACCGGCGGTGTGCTCAAGGTGAAAGCCCAGCTCACCGGAGAGGTCGACGGGGAGCCATGGGCCGAAAAGGCTAACCAGCTGCGGCTCTACTCCGGCGCAAAGTTTGCGCTGGCAGAGTGCATCGGCCCCGGCCAGGTGTGCGCTGTTACCGGCCTGACCAAAGCCCGCCCGGGCGAGGGTCTGGGGGCGGAACGGGACAGCGACCTGCCGGTGCTGGAGCCGGTGCTGAGCTATCAGGTGCTGCTGCCCGAGGGCGCGGATGTGCACGCCGCGCTGGGAAAGCTCCATCGGCTGGAAGAGGAGGAGCCCCAGCTCCATGTGGTCTGGAACGAGACCCTGGGCGAGATCCATGTCCAGCTGATGGGCGAGATCCAGCTGGAGGTGCTGAAAAGCCTGCTGGCCGAGCGGTACGGGCTGGAGGTCAGCTTCGGCCCCGGCGGAATCCTGTATAAGGAGACCATCACCGAAGCCATGGAGGGCGTGGGCCACTACGAGCCCTTGCGCCACTATGCGGAAGTCCACCTTAAGCTGGAGCCGCTGCCCCGGGGCAGCGGAATGCAGTTTGCCGCCGACTGCCGGGAAGAGGTGCTGGACAAGAACTGGCAGCGGCTGGTGCTGACACATCTTGAGGAAAAGCAGCATCTGGGCGTGCTCATCGGGGCTCCTCTGACCGATGTGAAGATCACCCTCATTGCGGGCCGCGCCCACCTCAAGCACACCGAGGGCGGCGACTTCCGGCAGGCGACCTACCGCGCCGTCCGGCAGGGCCTGATGATGGCAGACCAGATCCACAAGACCCAGCTGCTGGAGCCGTGGTATGCCTTCCGGCTGGAGCTGCCCTCTGACAACGTGGGCCGCGCCATGAACGATATCCAGAACATGGGCGGCAGCTTTGACCCGCCCGAGACCGGAGCCGACGGGGATACCACCCTGCTCACCGGCACCGCACCGGCCTCCACCATGCGCAGCTACCCCATGGAGGTGGTGGGCTATACCCGGGGCCGGGGACACCTGACCCTGACGCTGGACGGCTACCGGCCCTGCCACAATGCGGCGGAGATCATTAAAGCTGTGGGCTACGAGCCGGAGCACGACCTTGACAACCCGGCAGATTCGGTGTTCTGTGCCCATGGCGCGGGCTTTGTGGTGCCTTGGGATCAGGTGCGCAGCCACATGCATGTGGACAGCGGCTGGGGAAAAAGCAAAAGCCCGGAGCAGGAGACGCAGGCCGTGCCCCAGCGCCGGACAGCGGCTTACCGCGCAACACTGGAAGAGGATGCCGAGCTGCTCAAAATCTTCGAGCGCACCTATGGCCCCATCAAACGGGACCCGCTGGCGGCATTCCGCCCGGTGCAAAAGCGGGAACGCCCGGATTTTGATGCCCAGCAGTGGGAAATCCTGCCCGAATATCTGCTGGTGGACGGCTACAATATCATCTTTGCATGGGATGAGCTGAACGCCCTTGCAAAGGACAGTCTGGAAGCGGCCCGCCACAAGCTGATGGATATTCTGTGCAACTATCAGGGCTACCAGAAGTGCAATCTTATTCTTGTATTCGATGCCTATCGTGTGCCGGGCAGCCCCGGCAGCATTGAGCAGTACCACAATATCCATGTGGTCTACACCAAGGAGGCCGAGACCGCCGATATGTTCATCGAGCGGGTCACCCATGAGATCGGCCGGAACCGCCGTGTCCGGGTGGCCACCTCCGACGGCATGGAGCAGATCATCATCCTGGGCCACGGTGCCCTGCGTGTCTCCGCCCGCATGTTCCACGAAGAAGTGCAGAACGTGGAAAAGCAGATCCGCGCCCTTGTGCAGGGGCAGGCGTAAAGGCTGACCCTAAAAATTTCCTCTCTTGTGAAAAAGTCGGTTTGGAAAATCCGCAGATTTTCCAAACCGACAATCTTAAAATAATGATTCCGCTAGAAATGCCCACAGCAACGCGGAGGGCATTTGAAATCGTTCTCTGGAGGTGTACCCATGGCTGTGGAAATTACCGAAGAATTTGTCTGGCAGAACATCCCGCCCCGTGCCCGGGACAGCCATAAGGGCACCTTTGGCAGTGTGCTGGCCGTGGCGGGCAGCGCATTCTACCGGGGCGCTGCACTGCTGGCCGCAGAGGGCGCATTGCGCACCGGGGCGGGCATCGTGACCCTTGCCAGTGTGGAACCGGTGGTGAGCGCCGCCGCAGCCCGCCTGCCGGAGTGCTGCCTGTGCCCCTGTAAGGAGGGCGCACAGGGCGGCATTGCACCGGAAAATGTGCCGCTGCTCCGGCGACAGAAGGCTACCGTATTGCTGCTGGGCCCCGGCCTTGGCGGCACGGCGCAAAGTGCCGCCCGGGCCACCGAGAGCCGCACGCTGGTGCAGCAACTTCTGCCCGGCTTTGCGGGGGCTGCGGTGTTGGATGCCGACGGCCTGAACGCCGCCGCCCAGCTGCTGGCCAACTGCAACAGCCGCGCTGCGCTGGCGATCTTCAGCGGGCGCGCCAGCATCGTGTAAGCGGCTGCTTCTATCAATAGGAAAGAAGGACGTTTTTCATGACCAAGGACATGACCAGCGGCGCCATTACGCCGCTGCTGATCAAATTTACCATTCCGCTGGTGCTGGGCAACCTGTTCCAGCTTACCTACAACGCCGCCGACAGTATCATCGTGGGCAAGTTTGTGGGCGAGGATGCACTGGCTGCCGTGGGCACCTCGAACCCTCTGATGACCCTTGCCATCCTGTTCATCAACGGGATGTGTCTGGGCGCGGGCATTCTGGTCAGCACCGCCTTTGGCGCGGGGGACACCAAGCTGGTGGAGCGGCAGGTATCCACCACTGCCATTGCGGGCACGGTGTTCTCTTTGACCTTCTCTGCCCTGTGCGTGCTGCTGGCAGACCCGCTGCTGCGGCTGCTGCAGGTGCCTGCGGCCATTCTGCCCATTGCGGTGAACTACCTGCGTATCGTGTTTGCGGGGCTGATCTTCACCTTCTTCTATAATTTCCTTGCCGCCACCATGCGTGCGCTGGGCGACAGCAAGAGCGCGCTGTATTTTTTGATGATCAGTGCGGTGCTGAACATTGGCGGCGACCTGTTTTTTGTGGAGGCGCTGGGCTGGGGCAGCGAGGGCTGCGCTCTTTCCACCGTGCTCAGCGAGGCCGCCTGCTGCCTGCTGTGCGTGGTGTACATCCGTTACAAAGTGCCAGTCCTGCAGCTGGGCAGACGGTGGCTGGTGTATGACGGTAAGCTGCTGCGCAAGACCGTAAGCTACGGCTGGGCCAGTGCCATGCAGCAGGCCACGGTGCAGCTGGGCAAAATTGCGGTGCAGGCCATCGTGAACACCATGGGCGTCAACGCCATGGCGGCCTTTACCGCCGCCTCCCGCATCGACGACTTCGCCTACACCCCGCAGCAGAACATCGGCCACGCCATGACCACCCTCATGGCGCAGAACCGGGGTGCCGGCAAGCACGACCGTGTGAAGCAGGGCTTCCACTGCGGTATGCGCATCGAAACCGCTTACGGCGTGCTGATCGCCGTTGTATGCTTTGCCGGTGCGCCCTTTATCATGAAGCTGTTCGTCACCGACCCGGAGGTCGTCCATCTGGGCGTGCGCTTCCTGCGCACGGTTTCCCTGTTCTACCTGATGCCCGCAGCCACCAATGGCATTCAGGGCTTCTTCCGCGGCATTGGCGATCTGAAGGTCACGCTGGTGTCCAGCACCTTCAACATGGTGTTCCGTGCAGCTGCAGCTGCGGTGTTCGTGCTGGTGTGGAAAATGGAGATCGAAGCTCTGCCTTACAGCTATGCGGTGGGCTGGGTCGTCATGCTGCTCTACGAGCTGCCCATGCTGGTTCGGTATCTGCGCAGCCATGGAGACGAATTATAATCGTTTTATTTGATTTGTGATACGAAAAAGGCTCTGCATCGCAAGGATGCAGAGCCTTTTTCGTATTAAACTTACTTGCGGCTTGCCAGCAGATTCTCGATCTTCTTCAGCGGGTCGATAATGCTGGAAACAGACATGTCGTGGTTCAGAGCCACCACAAAGTATGCAGCGTACTTGGAAACATCCACATCCACATACCAGTCGCGGGTGAGCAGCTCAGGCATCCGGTAGGTCAGGTTGGTGCCCACAACATAGGTCAGCTTGCCCTCGGCCACAGCCTTGTCGAACTTCTCCAGACCGCTGGTGAACAGGGGGAAGGTGGCGTTGGCGATGATGTTGGCAGCGCCGCGCTCCTTCAGGTTGCTGGCGACCTCCAGCATGCTCTCGCCGGAAGCAATGATGTCGTCTGCGATAAAGACGGTCTTGCCTTCCACGCTCTCACCCAGATACTCGTGGGCAACGATGGGGTTGCGGCCATTCACCACGCGGGTGTAATCGCGGCGCTTGTAGAACATGCCCAGATTGCAGCCCAGCACGCTGGAGAAGTACATGTTGCGGTTCATGGCGCCCTCGTCCGGGCTGACCACGGTAAACTTGCTCTTATCAAAGGACAGGTCCGGGTCCTTCTTCAGCAGGCTCTTCAGCACCTGATAGGTGGGCATTGCGTTATCAAAGCTCATCAGCGGCACAGCGTTCTGCACGCGGGGGTCATGAGCATCAAAGGTGATGATGTTGCGCACACCCATGGTCTGCAGCTCCTGCAGGGCCACAGCGCAGTCCAGACTTTCGCGCACCACACGGCGATGCTGACGGCCGCCGTACAGGCTGGGCATGATAACGGACACACGGTGTGCCTTGCCGGCCACTGCCTGGATCAGGCGCTTGAGGTTGGCAAAGTGGTCATCCGGGGAGAGGTGGTTCTCGTAACCGAACAGGTTGTAGGTAACGCTGTAATTGCCCGGATCGATAACGATAAAGATATCGTCGCCGCGCACAGACTCCCTGACCAGGCCCTTTGCGTCACCGCTCTGGAAGCGGGGGCACTCGCAGGGGATGATAAAGCTATCCTTCTCCACGCCTGCGGACTTTGCCCATTCCACCAGATGCTGGTCGATCAGCTTGGTCAGCTCCTCTGCACCGGGGCAGGCCAGCAGACGCAGGTCTGCCACGCTGGGTTCCTGGAAAAATGCCATCGGATTGATCTCGTTGGACATACTTACAACTCCTTCAATGTTCCTGTTGTCTTGACGATGAAATCAGATGCTGAAAGCGCATATCTGTTCTTATTTTATCACAAAAAACAGATTTCGACACACCCAATTTCTATCTTGGAGCCATTTTCTGCGGCTTGCACAGCTGTTGTTCAAAAACACGTTGGAGACTGTGAGTTTCACACAAAAAACCTTCCTTTTGCCTTCCTCTTCCCTTTCCCCCTGCCTGCTGCCCGGTGGTTCCTGCGCACAAACCCACAATTTTTTTATGTTTAAGCTGGTTTGTTTTAACAAACTTTTAGGGATTGCTTGCATCCCCCGGGAGAATGTGGTATTCTATAACAAACCGAACCGACGTGCGTTTTCAGCCCCGGGCCGGGAATCAAGAAGGCAGGAGGCCGATACCATGCAGATCCACCAATCCGCAGAAGATTATCTTGAAACGATCCTGATGCTCAACCAGAGAATGGGCCGTGTCCGTTCCATCGACGTGGTCAATGAGCTGGGCTATACCAAGGCAAGCGTGAGCATTGCCATGAAAAAGCTGCGGGAGAACGGCTATATCGCGGTGGACGGTGAGGGCAACCTGACCCTGCTGGAACCGGGCCGCGAGATCGCAGAGCGCATCTACAGCCGCCACCGCCTGCTGACCCACTTCTTTGTGCAGCTTGGCGTGGACGAGGAGGTCGCCGCCGAGGATGCCTGCAAGGCAGAGCATATCCTGAGCGAGCAGACGCTGGAAAAGATCCGCGAATATGCCCTGCTCCACGACGCGCAGGACAGCGTAAAATAACCGGAATCATCAAAAAAATGAGACTGCCAGGCCTTGGCAGTCTCATTTTTTTGTCAGTAGCTGTCCAGCCCAAGGCTGACATCCAGTGCCTGATTCACCCGGCGCTGATCCTCAGGCGTGATCTGCCCGGCCCGCTCGCGCAGGCGGTGCTTATCCAGCGTGCGGATCTGTTCCAGCAGCACCACACTGTCCTTGGCAAGGCCGGTATCTGCCGCCCGAATGTTGATATGGGTGGGCAGGCGGGCTTTGTCCAGCCGGGATGTAATGGCCGCTGCAATCACGGTGGGGCTGTGCCGGTTGCCGATCTCGTTCTGGACGATGAGTACCGGCCGGATGCCACCCTGTTCCGAGCCCACCACCGGTGAAAGATCGGCGTAAAAAACTTCTCCTCTGTGTACCTCCATGGAATCTTCCCTCCCTGATCTTGGAGGATGCGCCCGCTATGTGGTGCGTTTTGCGCATCCTCAGTCGCTCTGCCTTTAGTATGAGCCGACTGCAGGGCCGCTATGCACGCGCGGGCTTATTCCATTGTATGCAGACGGGAAGTTCAGGTTTCCGTTTCCAGGATGCAGTACGCCATGGCCATGCCGTCTTCATGGCTCAGGGAGAGATGTGCCCGCAGGCGGCGTGCTTCCACCCACTGGGCGCTCCGGCCGGAAAAGTGATAGGCCGGTGCCCCGCCGGGCAGGCGGACGGCTTCGATCTCGCAGAGGGAGAAGGGCTCCCGCAGACCGGTGCCCGCCGCCTTGAGGAAAGCCTCCTTGGCCGCAAAGTCCGCCGCCGCGCTGGCCACGGTATGGGCGGTGCGGCGGGCCGTGCCCTCTTCCTCTGCCAGAGGCAGGCCCAGTGCCGCCTGCTCCGCCGGGCCGAACACCCGGCGTGCAAAAACCGCGCCATGGGGGCCCAGCAGGCTCTTTTCCATCCGCGCAATGCTGCACAGGTCGCAGCCGATTCCGTAGACCATGAAAAACCTCCTGAACGGGAAAATTCGCTCCGTTCTTTTTACTCAAATTTTCAAAAATTTTTAGGCAAAGTGTGCAAATTCCAGCTTGGAATCTTGAAGTCAGCGTTCATTTCGTGTACAATGGGCTATAAGTTCCAATGACCTCTCGGAACGGAATGCGAGAGGGATACCGAAGGGGGTGCATTGCGTGGGCGACGCGACTGCTATTTTTTCGATCCACGACAAAAAGGACTACGAGATTCACGAGATCGTACAGCAGGTGTACGATGCATTAAAGGAAAAGGGCTACAATCCGGTCAATCAGCTGGTGGGCTATATCCTGTCCGAAGATCCCACCTATATCACCACATACAAGGGAGCCCGCTCCCTCATCCGCAAAGTTGACCGTGACGATCTGCTGCAGGCCATGCTCCGCAGCTACCTGAACGTCTGAATCGCGCTTACACAAGTCCGCTGCCTCGCAGGAGGCGGCGGGCTTTTATTTTGGCCAGCAGGCAAAGATCTGGTTCACCACAGTCTCATACTCCCAGCCTTCCCGGGCCTTGCGCAGGGGCTTTTCCAGTGCGTCGGCCCCATCGAAAAGGTGGATGAGGTAGAACCAGTGGGCCTTCATCCGGCTCACGGCACAGCTGGCCATCCCAAAGGCTTCTGTGTAGCCGTGATAAAGCTCATCATGGTAGCCGCGCAGTTCTTCCCGGGAAGCGGCAGGGCCGCCCACAGCCTTGCGCAGAAGAGCAGGGTCTGCAATGAGGCCCCTGCCCACCATGATGCCCGACAGTCCCGGAAATGCCGCTTCCAGTGCCCGCAGGTCATCCACAGTGGTCACATCGCCGTTGTAGCAGACCGGAGCAGTGCAGGCGGGCAGGTAGGCAGCAAAAGCTTCCCGGTCGGCCTGGCCACGGTAGAGCTGTTTCATCACCCGGGGATGGATGGTCAGCTCGCAGAGGGGGTATTTGTTGTAAACGTCCAGGATCTCCCCGAACTCCTCCGCCCGGGCCACGCCCAACCGGGTCTTGACCGACACCGGCCCGCCTGCCTGCGAAAAAACAGCGTCCAGAAAGGCATCCAGCTTCTGCGGGTCCCGGAGCATTCCGGAACCCTTGCCCTTGGCTGTCACGGTGCCGGAGGGACACCCGAAGTTCAGGTTGACCTCGGTATAGCCCATCCGGCGCAGTTCCCCGATCATCCAGGCCGCAAGTTCGCCGTCCTTTGCCAGCAGCTGTGGGATGACCTGCACCCCCGGGTTGGCCGCCGGTTCCAGCTCAGCCATCTTCTTTTTGATGAGCACCCGGTTCTCCGGCGGCGAGAGAAACGGCGCATAGTACCGCACCGGGGCCTCCGGTGCACCGAACCAGCGCTGGTGGGCCTGCCGCCAGATGCGGTCTGTCAGCCCCTCCATCGGGGCGGCGTAGTAGTTCATAACAGTTCTCCTTGGAATTGATGGGTTTATTGTAGCACAAAAAAAGCCGCTGCGCAAAAATTTCTGCGCAGCGGCTTGTGGGGTTACAGCTTATTCAGCAAACAGCGGGGTGGACAGGTAACGGTCGCCGGTATCGGGCAGCAGAGCAACGATCTTCTTGCCTGCGTTCTCGGGGCGCTTTGCCAGCTCCAGCGCAGCCCAGACCGCTGCACCGGAAGAGATCCCCACCAGAACGCCTTCCTTGTGGCCGATGAGGCGGCCGGTCGCAAAGGCATCCTCATTGGTCACGGTGATGATCTCATCGTAGACCTTGGTATCCAGCACATCCGGCACAAAGCCCGCGCCGATGCCCTGGATCTTGTGCGCACCTGCAACGCCCTTGCTCAGCACAGGAGAGGAGGCAGGCTCCACAGCCACGACCTTGACATTGGGGTTCTTGCTCTTGAGGTACTTGCCCACGCCGGTAACGGTGCCGCCGGTGCCAACGCCAGCCACAAAGAGATCGACCTGACCATCGGTGTCCTCCCAGATCTCAGGGCCGGTGGTCTCGATGTGTGCCTGCGGATTGGCAGGGTTCACGAACTGGCCGGGGATAAAGGCGTTGGGGATCTCCTTTGCCAGCTCATCCGCCTTGGCAATGGCACCCTTCATGCCCTTTGCGCCCTCGCTCAGGACCAGCTCTGCGCCGTAAGCCTTCATCAGCTGGCGGCGCTCCACGCTCATGGTCTCGGGCATGACGATGATGATGCGGTAGCCCTTGGCAGCGGCCACAGCGGCCAGACCAATGCCGGTGTTGCCGGAGGTAGGCTCAATGATCACGGAACCGGGCTTCAGCTTGCCGGTGGCCTCGGCATCGTCGATCATCTTCTTGGCAATGCGATCCTTGACAGAGCCGGCGGGGTTAAAGTATTCCAGCTTGGCCAGAACGGTGGCCTTCAGGTCTGCTTCCTTCTCAATATGGGTCAGCTCCAGCAGCGGAGTGTGGCCAATCAGCTGATCTGCGGAAGTGTAAATCTTGCTCATAGTAAAAGTCCTCCCTCTGCGGGCGCAGAGCCCGGGATGTTATTCTGACGCATTCCATATTTCCTGTAAACCAACATGGTTTGTAGGTTTGATGGTATTATAGTCCTCTTTTCCCCCTTTGTCAATGGAAAAACGAAAAAGCGATTGAAAAGTTACAAACCCTGTTGTATAATAGGTTTGTTAATGAGAAGAGGACAACCCCACCATCCATGCCTGCGCATTGCCGCCCCTGACCGAGCGGCTGGCGCGAATCGTCTGAGGGGTTGATAAGGAGAAAAGCTATGATCGTTTCAACCAAGGGCCGTTACGCACTGCGCGTAATGATCGACCTGGCCGAACACCAGGCGGAGCGGTATGTGCCGCTGAAGGAGGTCGCCGAACGGCAGGAGATCTCGGAAAAATATCTGGAAAACATCCTGAAGGTGCTGGTGCAGAACGGCTTTCTGGAAGGTCTGCGCGGCAAGGGCGGCGGCTACCGGCTGACCCGCACCCCCGACCAGTACACCGTGGCAGAGATCCTGCTGCTGACCGAGGGCAGCCTTGCCCCGGTGAGCTGCCTTGTGCCCGGTGCTCCCGCCTGCGAGCGGCTGCCCAACTGCCGAACCTATGCGATGTGGAAGGGCCTGAACGACATGATCGCCGACTACTTTGGCAAGATCACTCTGGCCGACCTCGCCGCACCCGACCAGGCGGGGAATGATTATATCATCTAAATGACAGAAACAATACAAAAAGGCACGCTGGTCTCCAACGGATCAGCGTGCCTTTTTTGGCTTTGCTGTATAGCGGGTAAATCATAATCGCCCATCTCACAAACCGAACAAATCGGAGTGTGTACCAGTCGCAACCAAGTACAGTTCCGTATCTGTCTGCCGATAAATCAGAATCCAATCCGGCTGTATATGACATTCACGGCAGCCGGTATAATCGCCTGTTAAGCTGTGGTCTCGGTTCTTTTGTGGCAATGCGTCAGGCACTCGCAGTACATCAACAACTGCCTGCAGCAAATCCATTTTATAATGCCGCTTGATGCAGGTTTTATAATCTTTCTTAAACCGCGTGGAAGTGTTCAGTTTTAACACGGTTTAGCCCTCCGCCGCCAGTTGAGCGAAGAAGTCAGCGGTAGAGCCTTCAAAGTGTTCTCCCTCGCCGGTTCTAATCATGCTGTCCACTTCATCAATCGCCGCTTGTGTCTTAGTGTTGGGAATTTCTGCATCCTTGAGAGCCTTTAAGCTCTGCATATACGCCACCAGATAGATCAAATCATTATCCGGCATCTCGTCCAGCAGGGTTCTTGCCAATTCTCTTGTACTCATGTTGCACCTGTCCTTTCGTATGGATATTATGCGCATTCTTCCACGGCGGTTTTCCCCTCTGATACCGCGTGTTCTTTCAAAAACTGTTCCGCTGCCTGTTTCAGAACAGCGTTGGGGGTGGTCCCCGCTGCGGTACAGGCCTCCCGGAACTGGGCCGCAAAATCCTTACGGACCTTACAGCCCAAAATCATCATATGGGCCTTGTCCCACTTGGCATTTGCCTTTTTCTTCGCGTCAGACAGCATATTCAACCTCTTTTCCGGCGGGGCTGTTATAAAATACCTATTCTACCCCATAAACAATATAGCACTTTTCGTCCTTGTTGAACAGTGTAAAGCTGTACAAAGTTCACGGTTCAACTCTGTCTGTTCTGTCAGCAGTTTTTGAGCCAATAGCGCACAAAAGACGCACAAACCAGCATTTTCAGAGCATTTATACAACAAATAAAGCCACGATACAGTCTTCATTTCCGGCGCTGTATCGTGGCTTTTTCTTATATCGGAGTGGCGAGACTCGAACTCGCGGCCTCCTGCTCCCAAAGCAGGCGCGCTACCAACTGCGCAACACCCCGTAAAAATGAATACTACCATACTATACCCTTTTTTTGTGCATTCGTCAAGTGCGCAGAATGCAGAAATCTGCCCGGGGCACCGAAAACCACCCTTACTTTGTATTTTTGCCTTGAAGCAGAGCCAAAAATGGTGTATTATAAAGTGTATTGAAAGAAAGTGTAATTCCGGGCTGCGATGCCCTGAAACCAAGGGGGAAACCACTATGGCAGATAAAAACTTTTTGACGGAGATCATCGACGCTGACCTGGCCGAGGGCAAGATCAGCGAGATCCATACCCGCTTCCCGCCGGAGCCCAACGGCTACCTGCACATCGGCAGCGCCAAGGCCATCTACATCAACTGGTCCATCGCAAACCAGTATGGCGGCAAGTTCAACCTGCGCCTGGACGACACCAACCCCGCCCGCGAAGGTGAGGAGTATGTCAACAGCATCATTGAGGATCTGCACTGGCTGGGCGCTGACCCCAACGGCGGCATCTTCTATGGCAGCGATTACTTTGACAAGTGCTACGAGTACGCCGAGAAGCTCATCTTGGAGGGCAAGGCCTACGTGGACGACCTGACCCGTGACGAGATGCGCGAGTACCGTGGTGCCGATGCCGGCAAGCCCAGCCGTCCCTCTCCGTGGCGTGACCGCACCCCGGAGGAGAATCTGGACCTGTTCCGCCGGATGCGTGCCGGTGAGTTCCAGGAGGGTGAAAAGACTCTGCGTGCCAAGATCGACCTGGCCAGCCCCAACATGAACCTGCGCGACCCGGCAATCTACCGCATCGTGCGCGCACATCATCACAGACAGGGCGACAAATGGTGCATTTATCCGATGTACGATTTTGCTCACCCAATTGAGGATGCAGTAGAGCATATCACACATTCTATCTGTACGCTGGAATTTGAAGACCACAGACCATTATATGACTGGGTTATTATTGAGACAGGATATAAGACATCACCAGAGGAAAATCCTAAGCAGATTGAGTTTGCCAAGTTATATCTTACTAATGTAGTAACAGGTAAAAGATATATTAAGAAGCTTGTAGAGGATGGTGTTGTAGACGGCTGGGACGACCCAAGGCTTGTATCTATAGCTGCTTTAAGAAGAAGAGGTTTTACACCAGAATCTATAAAGATGTTCGTGGACCTTGTAGGTGTTACTAAGGCACAGGGTTCAGTTGAATATCCTATGCTTGAATACTGCATAAGAGAAGACTTAAAGCTTAAGGTTAAGAGAATGATGGCTATTCTTGATCCTGTTAAACTTGTTATTGACAATTATCCAGAAGATCAGGTTGAATATATGGACGTTGCCAATAATCAGGAAAATCCAGAAATGGGAACAAGAAAAGTACCATTTACTAAAGAATTATACATTGAAAGGGAAGATTTTATGGAAGAACCTCCAAAGAAGTATTTCAGAATGTTCCCAGGCAATGAAGTAAGACTTATGAATGCTTATTATGTAACATGCACAGGCGTTGATAAAGACGAGAATGGCAATATTAATTGTATTCATTGTACTTACGATCCAGAGACAAAGGGCGGCAATTTTGCTGGAAGAAAAGTTAAAGGAACTATACACTGGGTATCAGCATCAAGGGGAATAAATGCTGAGGTAAGATTGTATGATAATATTGTAGACGAAGAAAAGGGGGTATACAATGAAGATGGTTCTATGAACATTAATCCTAATTCACTTACAATTCTTAAGAACTGTGTATTAGAGCCAGAGCTTGCTAATGCCAAGCCAGAGGACAGATTCCAGTTTGTAAGAAATGGATATTTCTGCGTTGACAACAAGGATTCAAAGGGGAATGTATTGGTGTTCAATAGAATAGTTTCATTGAAAAGCTCATTTAAACTTCAGAAGTAATTAATGCCATTATAATGGCAGTATGGGTAATGATATGGAAATCAAAGATGAAAAGTCTTATATATTTGATAAGACGATGAAATGCAATGTATGTAACAAAGAGTTTACTACTAAGCAGGTAAGAACTGGCAAAGCCAGATATACAGGAACTAACGACATACTTAAGCCATTGTATACAGGAATAGATAGTACGAAGTATGATATTATTATGTGTCCTCATTGTGGCTATGCGGCAGTTCCGAGAACTTATGGAAAGCTGACACCTAAACAGAGGCAGCTAATCAGAGATAATATTGAAGGTAAATTCAAGGTTACATGGAAGGAAGAGGACAGCTATTCTTATGATGTAGCGATAAGACGTTGTAAAATGGCACTTCTTACGGAGATGATAACAGGTACTAATATAAGTGAAAGTGCGTATCTTTGTTTAAGATTAGCGTGGCTTTATGATGGCAGGATTGAAGAACTTAGAAGCCAGAATGCCAGTGAAGAAATAATTAACCAACACCTGAAATCCCAGCAGGAGTATATTCAGGATGCCTATAAAGGATTTAAGGAGGCAGTTCAGACACAATACCCTCCTATATGTGGTATGGATGAGAATACAATTAATTATCTGCTCGCCAGCCTTGGCATAAAATGCAAAGATTATGGTACAGCAAAGCAGTTTGCCTCATCAATAGTAACATCCAGGTCTGCACAGGCAGGTCTTAAGGAGAAGGCAAGGGG
>ENA-ORRO01000674-ORRO01000674.1-human-gut-metagenome-genome-assembly--contig:-NODE-674-length-27254-cov-65.823266_pt1 | contig 27254 bp, 23 predicted proteins | sample MGYA00242176_ERZ509136 | MGnify/ENA primary metagenome ERZ509136 (study PRJEB26280, sample SAMEA2338644) | human gut metagenome | biome: human gut; feature: human-associated habitat; material: faeces...
GTTGGAAGATTCACTGTATCTTGTACAAGTATTCAATTTTTATGCCTAATTTTTTAGTTTCGTGTCCAATTTTTGTTGACAAGTGCACCGTACACGCTAAAAAAGCCCGCCTCTTTCATAGAGAGGTCGGGCTTTTTTCATGCCTGTCAGGGGGAAGAAAATGCGACGGCTCTGGACAGTCGGCAGCTGCTATTTCTTTGGCTTTGGCAAGGTGAAGGAAGAAATGAGCGGGATGAGAGTGATCAGGGCGATCACGTAGAAGGTCGTCTCCAGACCATACATGTCGCCGACCTTTCCGAGGAGCGGCGCTGTGATGCCACCGACGCTGACGGCAAGGCCGAGCGTGATGCCCGAGGCGAGGCCGACGCGGTTCGGCAGGTACTGCTGCCCCAGGACGACCATCGGGCTATACGTAAGATTCAGAGCCGCACCGAGGACGATGAGACAGAGGATACCGAGAATGGAGCTGTCCGTCCATGCGAGAATGAGCGCAGCGGGAAATGCGAGGAGGAAGCCGAAGCGGACAAAGGTGCGATAGCCATGCTTGTCGCCCAGCTTTCCGCCGATCAGTGTGAAGAGCGCGCCGATGCCATAGTATACGCTGAGGAGCAGGTTACTGAAATTCTGTGATTCATGGAAATGATTCATGAAGTAAAGTACGATGAAGGTATTCAGCCCGAGGTACATGATAGAGCGGCCGAAAACGACGGCGCTGAGACGACAGAAGGAGCCCCACTGGTCCGGTGCGTCCGTCACGGCGTGTTTCTTGTGTGAGGAGATCGATCTCTCGCCGATGGCCTTCAGACGGGGATAGAGAGCGAGAAGGAGCACGCAGATGATGATCTCCGGGATAAAGAAAATGAGCGTGCCCGGCAGGCCGAAAAAGGCGATCGATGCAGAGATGATCGCTGCGCCGAAGGTGAAGCCCATATTGCCGCCAAAAGAAAAGACCGAAAGACTGATGCCGCGGTTGTCATCTGTCGAGACACGGTTGACCATGAGCGCGCCCTGCGGGTGAAACATCGCGACACCGATGCCGGAGATCATCGTGAAGAGGCAGAGCAGATAGAAATCTGACGTGACGCCTGTCAATGCGATGCCGCCGCCTGCCATGAAGAGACCGAGCGGCATGATCCAGGGCCAGTTGTGCTTGTCGGAGAGAGTCCCTAAGAGTGGCTGGATGAGTGAACCGATGATGTTTGAGGACAGCACCAGCATAGCAGCGGTTGCGTAGTCATAGTGATAGGCCGCGACCAAAAAGGGCAGTACCGCCGCCAGTGCGCTCTGATTGATGTCCGAGCAGAAATGGCATGCGGCGAGCAGGGTCTGATAACTGAAAAATCTCATAATACCTCCTTGTCGAAACACAGACTTGGCATGATGCAGAATCCTTCGTGCGTGCCTATGTTTCCTTCCATGATAACCTTATAAGTATATAGTAAAACTGATTTCAAAGCTATATGGGATCGATACGTCACTGCGCGATTTGAGCCGGTGCGGACATGTACTTTCGGGGGATGTCCTGCGGGCCATCAAGCTGCGCGCGACATGCCGGCCGAGCGTGATTTCCTTGACAAGGGAAAGGCTCTCATGCTATATTTCCTATAACATAGTAACAAAACCGCTGCTTCGCCACCGGGTGGAGCAGACAGGCGTTTCAGTCATTCTCCGTAGGTACGGCGCAGCCGGGAGAGAGTGGCTGGAGCGCCTTTTTTTTGAGAGGAGGATCTCCATGCTTGCTCTATGGTGGCCTGTCGTTTTGATCGTTGTGGCTGATGTGATATACCAGATCTGCGCGAAGAAGCTGTCGTCCGTCGCCTCTCCGCTCGCGGCACTGGGGGCGACGTACCTCGTGAGTGCCTTGACCTGCGTGCTGCTTTTCGAGGCGCTTTCTCCGGCGGGAGATCTCATGGCGGCGCTTGCCGCTGTGCCGTTTCCGGCGGTCGTCGCAGGGGTCTCCATCGCAGGGCTGGAGGTGGGGACGATCTACATGTATCGTGCGGGCTGGCCGATGAATGTGGGATTTATCGTGTACACGGGGATCATTGTCGTGCTGCTGCTCTTCATCGGTTCTTGTATTTACACGGAACCGATGGGGCTTGTGAAGCTCGCCGGGGTCGCACTCACCTGTCTGGGCATGTTTTGTATTGTAAGGTAAGGAGAAAATAGATGTTTTCGACTTGGTGGCCGCTTCTTCTCGTTGTCGCATCCAGTGTAGGATATCAGGTGGGGATGAAGGAAGTCTCCGATATCGGGGATCCTATGGCTTCTCTCTTGGTGACGTATCTTGCAGCGTCTGTCGTTTCCTTTGTGATCTACTTTTTTCAGTCTTTGGGGAAGGAGAGCTTTTTGCGCGGCGCATTTTCCGTGAATCTTTCTGCCATAGGGATGGGACTCGCGATCGTCGGCATCGAGATGGGGACGCTCTTCATGTACCGGGCCGGCTGGGCGGTGAATGTGGCTTTCGTCGTGTCGAACAGTCTCATCGTAGCGGCGCTGATGCTGACAGGATTTCTGATCTATAAAGAGAAGCTGACTCTTCGCCAGCTCATCGGGGTGGGGATTTCTCTTGCGGGGATCCTTTGCATCGTGATGGGATGAGCCTTTGGGTACGCGGGATTGACAATTCCTGCAAAACCCCGTCTGCTCAAGCCAGAATCATGGTAAAGGAATAGCAAGTTTAGATAAAATTGCGCTTACACAGTTCTTCATTGATATGTGGATTATCAATGAGGCTATATTTATGCAGAATGTTTTTCAGGCTATCCCTACAATCATCCCTCCTGCAGAATGGACTGATTAACAATCATGATGTGTCTAGGCAGAGGGATTCACCATTTCAGCATGATCCATGATTCCTATGTTACGTCCCCTGCATAGGCAGACAAACTCTTTCACACTGACAGAGAAGCATTTGTGAAGATGTATGAGGAGAATGATGTACTTCTGAATTTCTATGAAGATATGAAGGATGCAGTAGGGACGCAGGAGACAACACTTCCATTCCGCAAGTTAGATATCAGACAGGTACTTGATAGTCTTTATGTTTTCCATTAAGGATACACAAAGCCTCACGTCTTGATACATGTGGGGTTTTGTGATACTCTGTAGACAGTCAAAGGAGGATATAAATATGACTACAGAACAGCAGCAGAACAAAGATGTATCGTTAAGAATCAGAATCAATGGAGCAGAAAAAGATGCTTTTTATACTATATGCACCAATATGGGGATGACACCCTCGAAAGTGGTGCGTAAACTCATTGAAGAGTTTTGCATAAAGAATGAAAAGACTAAGAATCTTTTGTAAACAAAGGAAGGAGAACAGAAAAAGAATGGAAGATGATTCATTTAAGGGCGCACAACTACGACTCAGAATGTCATTAGAAGAAAAAGAAAAATTTTATTCTACTTGTGCTAGAAAAGGTGTAAAACCTTCACAGATGATCCGTGACTTGATTCATGCTTTTTGTATCAAGAACAAAGACAAATTGCACAAAATGTAATTGTGGTATGCTATGGAGAAGAGGAGGAATACTTTAAGTATTCTCTTAGATTCTTAGTGATGAAACCTAAATTGATAATTGTTCCCATATAAATAATACCCACGGAAGGCAAGTTAGACATCAGTCGGGTGTTTGATAGTCTTTATGTGTTTCACTAATGTAGGCACGTATTAACACATGAACACGCCTATGCTACAATATAGGTGTTTTCATGTTGTCAAAGGAGGAAAACATGCAGAAAATTGAAGACAAAGATATTAAAGAGTGTTCGATACGTGTGAGGATAAATGATAAAGACAAGCAAACTTTTTATCAGATTTGTCAAAATCTGGGGATGACACCATCAAAAGTAATCCGAAAGCTGATTGAAGAATTTTGTGAGGAGAATGAAGGCAAGAAAAATTTATTATGAAAGGAGAGCATGATGGAAGATGATTCCTATAAAAATGCGGAAATAAAAATCCGTATTACAGAAAGAGAGAAAGACAGATTGTATGAGACATGTATGCGATGCGGTGCTAAACCCTCACAAATATTAAGAGATCTTATCCATGCTTTTTGTATTAAGAATAAAGACAAATTGCACAAAATGTAATTGTGGTATGCTATGGAGAAGAGGAGGAATACTTTAAATATTCTCTTAGATTCCTAGTGATGCAACTTAAATTGATAATTGTTTGTAATCATTATCATCATTAACAATCATTCCTATAGAGTCCTCGTTTTAATTGTGGCACAAAACAAGGGAAGACAACAAACACTTTGTTTGTTTTTCAAATCAGAGGTGTGTCTAAAAACATGGGGTAGTGTCTATTGATATCTGTCGTTTTCTTTGTGATCTACTTCTTTCCGTCTTTGGGGAAGGAGAGCTTTCTCCGCGGCGTGCTTTATGTGAATGTTTCTGCTATAGGGCTGGGACTGGCGATCGTCGGCATCGAGATGGAGACGCTCTTCATGTACCGGGCCGGCTGGGCGGTGAATGTGGCTTTCGTCGTGGCGAACAGTCTCATCGTAGAGGTGCTTATGCTGACAGGATTTCTGGTCTATAAAGAGAAGCTGACTCTTCGCCAGCTCATCGGGGTGGGGATTTCTCTTGCAGGGATCCTGTGCATCGTGATGGGATGAGACTTTGATCACGCGGGACTCACAATTCCTGCAAAACCCGTATAATCATATTAAACATGTTATACTATAGGCAGAAAGAAGGGATAAATATGATTGCAACATTAGCTGTTATTGCTTTCTTTATTGCTGCTGCTATTGTAGAAGAAAAAGAAGGAATATCATATGCAGAAGCCTGTATGATTGTTTTTGTATTTCTCTCTTTCGTTGTTTCTCCTATAGTAGGTATACTTCTTGTATTGTTCAAATTATTATGATTTTGCACAGCACTAGATAGGTGCTGTTTTTTTATGTGAGGGAAGAATGAACTTCTTAGACAGTATCGTTTCTGTTCTTACCATCGCAACACTGGTGAGTAGTGGGTTCAATTATCTTGTAATCCGCCCTATTCAGAAGACGATAGACATGAACACTAAGGTTTTATCTGAGCTGATGGGAACTGGGATAGGAAGGGTGTCTAATGAATGGTACGTTCCTATTGAAGTACAAAGGAATTTTGGGTACAATAAAGGTGCGTCTTTTCAACTGAATGTCAACGACAACAAAGTTGATGGATTTTAAGCAAGTTACAAGATTGGATTTTGATTGGAAGAAGTAGCAGCCTGATAGTAGCATTACTACCTGAAAACACAGTAAATGCCGTATGTCTTACAATAAAGTCATCTTCATAACAAAAGCGAAGGCGCTGCCCACGGGCTCAGATGTCTGAAGTCTGAGGTCTGAAAACGGAAGTCTCCAAGTCTTCCAATTTTCCATCCCCGTTGACAAATAGGGGACACAGATTATAATAACTACAGGTGCAGAAACGCACTGCCTTTTAGCTGGCATCGCTTGCGCGGGCTGGACTGTAGAGCGCGTTCACGCCTGTATTTTATTTGCGTCTTATATCTCACAGAGAACAAGAACGGAGGAACAGGTATGGAACAAAACAATCCCCATCAGAATCAGACTTTTATGAGCATTCGCGAGCTGACGATTTCCGGGCTGCTTGCAGGGATCACGATCTTTCTCGGACTGACAGGCTATGGATTCATCCCGCTCGTCGTGATGAATGCGACGATCCTGCACATCCCGACCATCATCGGGACGGTCGTCGCAGGGCCGAAGGTCGGCATTCTGGTCGGTTTCCTTTTCGGGCTCTTTTCTTTCATTCAGACGCTGCGTGCGCCGAGCCTGATGATGCAGTTCGCACTGCAGTACAGTGTCATCGCCGATGCGTTCATCTGTATCGTGCCGCGGATCTGCATCCCGATCGTGGTGTGGCTTCTTTATAAGTACATTCCTGGGAATGCGCATCTGCGTGCCGGCATCTCCGCGGTGGGCGGGGCGATCACGAATACGGTGCTCTTCCTGGGCTCCTTCTTCCTGCTGGTCGGCGCACCGTATGCCGCAGCGAAGGGGATCTCTGTCGAAGCGGTCGGTCTGATGATCATGGGGATCGTCACTGCCAATGGTATCCCGGAAGCTCTCGTCTCCGGTGTCATCGTGGTGCCGATCGTCATGGCACTCAAAAAAGCAGGATGGAAAATGAAATAAGAAAGCAAGCAAAAAGCCGGATGCATGGAGTGTGCATCCGGCTTTTGAAATGGTTCGGGTTTAGCTCGCGAGGGTGGGCGACCTTTGAATGAGAAATTAGAAATGAGAAATTAGAAATGGTGGTGCGGCGCTTTTCGTCATCCTGAGCGGAGAAAAGCGTCGTATGTTAGAAAATGGCTAATCTGGAATATGAGAACTGAGTCGAAGGATCTAAGCGCCGCGGAGTTTTGATAGCGCTTCGCGCCGTCGTCATTTAGAGCGTAGCCGAGAAATCTCTATGGCAGAACGCTCATTGCCTGATGTGAAACAGCACCAATACGTCGTTTCTCCTCAGTGCATACGTGCTGATTATTGCAGTGCAGTAAAGATCGAGGGCTACGCTCGGGATGACGCTACGGGGAATCCATAGTCCCCAGTCACTCCCAATCCCTAATCCCTAGCTACTAATCTCTAAACTACGCTTCTTCCTTCCCACGCAGTCTTTCATCGCAGAGAGCGATGAGCTCTTTGACATCTGCGTTTGCTTCTTTACAGAGAGTGCCAATGGTGGTTTTCATATCCTGCGGCATGGCGATGGATTTCTTCTGGAAGACGGAAAGGAGCTGCGGGTAAAGGGTGAGGATGGTCTCCATCGGTGTCTCTTCGGTGAGGAGAGGCTTCTTGTATTTATCCGCGATGAATTCATTCATCTCGCCGATGATCTCGAAGACGTCGATGCCGTGGCCCTGGGCAGCCTGCCAGAGGTTTTCATCATAGGAGATGAAGCAGCCGACGCAGGACATGCCGTATTCCATGAGGAAGGGTCCCATTTCCGGGTATACTTCGATGATCTGCATGATGTTGTTTTCCGGACGTACGAAGTCGCCTTCCTTGAGCGGCGGTACGTCGGGGGCGCCCCAGGAAGAGCCATAGTAGTCATTTCCGGCATCATTTCCCGCGGTGGTGTTTCCGAGGACGGTATCGCGGAAGGCTTCATAGCCCATGGCATCGATGAATTCTTCCAGAGACTGGTAGGACTCATGTTCCAGATAGTAGGTGCAGGCTTTCACCATGATAGAGAGGGCATCGGCAGGGAACTGTGCAAAGGCGAAGAAGGTCTTCTTGCCGGTGTAGATGTCCCAGCCGTCCGACATGCCGACCGCACGGATCGGGAGCGGGGAGACGATGGTGGCGGTTAGGATGCATGCCGGCCAGGTGCCGAAGGCGAGGAGACCGAGCTCCTTCAGCGCGCCTTCTACGTCATCCTTGGAAAGCCCGGAGATGATCGGGCGGGCTTTCGGATCGAGGATGTAGGTGCCGTCAAATTTCTCGGAGACGCTCTTCATGCTCTTTTTCAGTTCGGCGCGGCCGTCCTGAATATCCGGGATGAAATCGATTTCAATGGAAAAGGTCAAGTTATCTGCGGTCATGTAAACAAACTCCTTTCAAAGAGCATAGATTTTCTATACATTGGGATGCTACGCTGATGATATGCTCGTAAGCATACATATTCTGTGCTTTCACAATATCCTATTATAGCATAGAAGGAAATCGATGGGGAAGATGTTTTATTAGCGAGTCAGTTTTGGTACAATGGGGGAAGCGGTGACTGGTGGCTGGGAGACATGAGGCTCTCGTATCGTCATTTCGAGCGAAGCGAGAAATCTTCCTTGCAGACCGCTAAACGAAGGATGTGTGAAAGCAGAAATACGTAGCACCAAGGCGTCGTTTCCGGACCGGTGCTTATGTGATACTGACCGCAGTGCAAGGGAAACGCTGATTCAATCGCAGAGTCAGATTTTACAAGAATTTTTATACATAGCTTCGTCATAACCTTCCTTAAATAGCTCGCTATTCGCGTCAGGTTATTCCTTGCTATGCATAAAGATTCAAGAGTAAAATCTGACAACGATTGAATCAGTGTTTCCCTAGAAAGATCCCTCGGCTACGCTCGGGATGACGACGGCGCGAAGCACTATAAAAATTTCGTGTCGCTTCCATATTTTTACGCGTCGCACCACCATTCCTCATTCAAGCAAAGCTTTCATTCAGGGGCAAGGGGCACCATGCCCTATGGGCTATCATAATACATACTCGAAAAACACTAAGGAGACAATCGCATGCATATTTTTTTGACGAATGATGATGGATATGAAGCACCGGGCATTGTCGCCATGGCGAAGAAGCTGGCGACGCTCGGGCGCGTGACGGTGATCGCGCCGGATAAGGGACGGAGCTCCTGCTCCTCCTCTCTGTCGCTGCAGACATATCTGCGCCTGTGGTACAAGGAAAGCTATGGGGAGAACATCACTGTGCTCGCCTGCAGCGGGACGACGGCAGACTGTGCGAAGCTCGCACTCTGCCACTGGCTCAAGAGCGATATGCCGGATCTCATCGTCTCTGGGATCAACAATGGCTACAACACAGGAAGCGACTGCATTTACAGCGGGACCGTCGGCGGTGCGCTCGAGGGCATCTTCGCCGGGATACCGTCTATCGCGCTCTCTGCGGAGACGACAAAGGAGGAGGCTTTTTTAGAAAAGGCATCAGACTTTGCCTTGGATGTCGTGAAGCGATATTTCATCGAGAAGAACTATCGTGGCATCCTGAATCTCAATATGCCAAAGCCTGCTGAACATCTCTCCTTCGCGCAGCTCAAGGTGAAACGCCTCGGCCTGCAACACTATGACAATGCGATCCAGGAAATGAGAGATCCGTCCGGTCATCTGGGCTTCTGGCTCTCCGGCAAGGCGCTCTCCTGCGAAGACCCGGAGACGGATGTATACTGGGCACACCGCGGCTATCCGACCTTGACGCCGATCACTTGGGATCAGACGGAAGCAGGGAAGATGGATGTGGTCAGAAAGATCACGGATGAGGCTGAGGCTTCTCGAGTGAATGGAGACTAGGAGACATCGGGCGCCCGTATCGTCATTTCGAGCGCAGCGAGAAATCTTTGTCATTCGCGGCTTAGTGGTCGATGTGTGGAGCCCCAAACGGGAAGCCTGCCATCAAGAGACCTTCGGGCATCGCCGTCATCTATACTCTACGGCGCTTCTATATTTTTATGTGCCGCACCACCATTTCGCATTTCTCATTTCTCATTCAAGTGAGGCTTTCAAACGTAATCAAGGGGCAGTACGCTCCAAAGGCTAACCCTACACCTTTCTCAAAGAGCCAGCATGTGTATTGCAGGCTCTTCACTTTTTTTATTGACAGAACACCCCAGGGGGGTGTAGTCTATGGGTGACTGGTGACTGGTGACTGGTGACTGGTGACTGGTGACTGGAGTGACTTAAACCGCCTTCGGGCATCGCCCCATATATTTGCGGCGAAGCCGCCACTACAACCCTGAACCATGAACCCATCAACTTGAACCATTCTCACTTTATTTCGAAAGGATATCTGTCATGACTGAAAAAATAACGACCACATCCTGTGAGTGCTGCCGTCACACGGAACGGACGGAGCGGGAAAGAAAACGGCTGATGACGCGGCTCAAGACCATGGAGGGACAGATCCGCGGGATCGAGAGGATGGTAGAGAATGATGCCTACTGCCCCGACATCGTGATGCAGGTCTCTGCCGTGTCAAATGCGCTGAACAGCTTCAACAAGCTCCTTCTTGCGGCCCATATCCGCGGCTGCGTCGCCGAAGATATTCGTGAAGGCAAGGAGGATAAAGTCGATGAGCTCTGCGCGATGCTGGAGAAATTGATGAAGTAGAAAGGAGTGCCGTCATTTCGCGTGAAGTGAGAGGAAGCAGGACTTTGCGAGAACCAATGGCAGACCGATTTCTGGTGCTTCCTTTCATAGGAGAGAAGACAGAATAGTTGACTCGTTTTTTTAGAAAGGGTGATGGGGAAGGAAAGGGAGAGCTCAGCCGAGGCTCTCGCAGCTCCTTTCCCGCAAGCCCTATAGGATCTGATGACCCGTGTGCTGACCACTTTCCCGGATCGTGGTGCTGACAGGGGGTGGCAGTTTGGAGGTGGATCGTGGCTCACGAAACAAATAAAAAACAGTATCTGGTGACCGGCATGACGTGTGCGGCGTGTCAGGGTCATGTGGAGCGGGCGGTGAAAAAAGTACCCGGCGTTTCCAAGGTCTCCGTGGCTCTTTTGACGAATTCAATGATCGTCGAGGGGACGGCCGGAGAGGACGACGTGGTGCGTGCGGTGGAGAAGGCAGGCTATGGAGCTTCGCCCATGGGAGATACGAGGGCAAAAGGCAGTCCGCTGATCTCTGCCGAAGAGGAAGCACTGAAGGATCGCGAGACGCCGTGGCTGATGAAGCGCCTCATCTGGTCCGTCCTTTTTCTGGTGCTTCTCATGTACATCACGATGGGGCATAATATGCTTTCCTGGCCGGTACCGGCATTTCTGGATCACAATCATCTGGGACTGGCGCTTTCGCAGATGCTGCTCGCGCTCTTTGTGCTGGTGATCAATCGAGACTTTTTCATTTCCGGTATCCGCTCGCTCTCGCAGGGCGCGCCGAATATGGATGTGCTGGTCGCGATGGGATCGGGGATCTCCTTCCTCTGGTCACTCTACATCTTCTACCGAATGACATGGCTCATCACAAATGATGTGTCGAACATGAATATCATGCCGCTTTACCATGATCAGCTCTATTTTGAGTCTGCTGCGATGATCCCCGCACTCATCACCGTGGGCAAGCTTCTTGAGGCTCTCTCAAAGGGGCGCACGACGGATGCGCTGAAGTCGCTCATGAGGATGGCGCCGAAGGAGGCGCTGCTCCTCCGAAACGGAGAGGAGATCCGTCTCCCGGTGAGCGAGGTCAGAGTAGGGGATATCTTTCTGGTGAAGCCGGGCGAAGCGGTCCCTGTCGATGGGGAGATCCTGTCGGGGACGGCAGCGCTTGATGAGGCGGCGCTGACGGGCGAGTCGGTGCCGGTCGACAAGGGGATCGGCGATGCCGTGCGTGCGGCCTCGATCAATACGAATGGATACATCCAGGCGAAAGCGACGCGCGTGGGCGAGGATACGTCCTTTGCGCAGATCATCCGCATGGTGAGTGAGGCGGCTGCGACGAAAGCACCGATCGCCCGTATGGCAGACAAAGTCTCCGCCGTCTTTGTGCCTGCGGTCATTGGCATCGCTGCCCTCGTCTTCGCGGCGCATCTGGCATGGGGAAACAGCGCGCAGGAGGCCCTGACCTATGCCATCACCGTCCTCGTGATCTCCTGCCCCTGTGCGCTTGGACTTGCCACGCCGGTCGCGATCATGGTGGGAAATGGTCTGGGCGCGAAGAATGGCATCCTTTTCAAGACGAGTGAAGCGATGGAAATGACGGGTCGTATAGAGATCGCGGCGCTCGATAAGACAGGGACGCTCACCGAGGGCGCACCCCGCGTGACAGACATCGTACCCAAGGACGGTGTTTCGGAGGAGGAGCTTCTTCAGGCAGCGTATGCGCTGGAACGGAGATCGGAGCATCCGCTCGCACGCGCCATCGCCGATCTTGCGGAAGAGAGAGGGATCAAAGCAGAAGAGATCACGGATCTTCTCATCCTGCCGGGAAAGGGTCTCACAGGCAAGCAGCAGGGGGAAACGCTCTTTGGCGGTTCCCTTGCCTACATCACGTCTCTGACAGATACGACTTCTCTTCGCGCCCGTGCGGACGCACTCTCCGAAGAAGGGAAGACGCCGCTTCTTTTTATGAAGGACGGTATACTTCTCGGGCTCATCGCTGTCGCAGATGTTCTCCGGAAGGATTCGGCCAAGGCCGTGCAGGAGCTGCATGCGATGGGCATCGAGGTCGTCATGCTGACGGGAGACAATGAAAAGACGGCTCGTGCCATCGGAGAGGCAGCCGGCGTCGATACCATCCTATCGGGGGTACTCCCGGAAGGGAAGGAAGCGGCTGTCAGGAAGCTGGCAGAGCGCGGGCATGTCCTCATGATCGGCGACGGCATCAATGACGCACCTGCTCTCACACGTGCCGACGTCGGTATGGCGATCGGACACGGGACTGACGTCGCGATCGACTCCGCCGATGTGGTACTCATGAATTCGCGCCTGACGGACGCGACGGCAGCCATTCGCCTCTCAAGGACGACACTGCGAAATATCCACGAGAATCTCTTCTGGGCTTTCGCCTACAATGCGCTTTTGATCCCCATGGCAGCGGGGCTGTATCCGGGGATCTCCTTAGAGCCCATGTGGGCGGCGGCAGCGATGTCGCTTTCCAGTCTCAGCGTGTGCCTGAATGCGCTCCGTCTCGGCCGTGTGAACATCCATGATGCATCTCATGACAAGCCTCTCAGGCATCGCGTGGGCGTCAAGAAAAAAGAAGTCACTCCCGTGAAGGAGGAAAGCCCCGGCTGCGCCATCATCCATGTCGAGGGCATGATGTGTGAGAACTGCGAAGCGCATGTGAAGAAAGCATTGGAGACTCTCCCCTCCGTTACTTGTCTGAAAGCTGATGCAAAGACAGGGAAGGCGACCATCAGCTACACCCTGCTGCCACAGGAAGCCGACATCAGGAAGGTTCTGGAAGCAGCAGACTATACATATAGATCGATTCAATTTCCAAAGGAGGAAAACGAAATGAAAGAAACAGTCAAAATCGAAGGCATGATGTGCGGTCACTGCGAAAAGGCGGTGAAGGCAGCACTGGAAGCACTGGACGGCGTGGAAAAGGCAGAAGTCTCTCACGAGAAGGGCACGGCAATCCTGACACTTTCCAAAGAAATCCCCGACGCAGACATCCGGAAAGCGGTCGAAGATAAGGACTACACCTTCAAAGGGATCGAAAAATAACCCGGGACGTGTGCGGCAGAGTGCGCTCTCCTTTTGCCAAAGTCAGGGGTCAGGCGTGAGCATGGCATGGGGATCCGCATACCTGCCTTTTCAGGGGGCTTCTCTCCGGTCGTATGAAAATGCAGCACTGCGAGCTGACGATGGCCGGATCAGAATTTCACTGACTGCTTACTTGTCATTGACGGCATGTCGATAGGTATGCTACAATACATACTATCGATATGCCGGAGTGGCGGAATGGCAGACGCACCAGACTCAAAATCTGGCGATGGCGACATCGTGCGGGTTCAAGTCCCGCCTCCGGCACCAAATGATCCGAACCTTTCTGGAAGAAGGGTTCGGATTTTTTTGATTGGAATAGGTGCAATGGTTAGCCCACGGGCGTACTGCCCATTGATGGTGAGTGAAAGCTCTGATCGAATGAGAAATGAGAAATGAGAAATGCGAAATGGTGGTGCGGCGCATAAGAATATAGAAGCGCCGCGGACTATAAAAAATGGCGATGCCCGAAAGTGGCATTTAGTCACCAGTCACCAGTCACTAGCTACTAATCCCTGCCAACCATTTTTCTGAAAGGATCTTATCATGGACATCTTATCCATCGGAGAAATACTGATCGACCTCACGCAGACCGGGGTGAATGCAAAGGGCGTGCCGCTCTATGCGGCAAATCCGGGCGGCGCGCCGGCCAATCTGTCTGTCGCGGCAGCCAGGCTCGGGGCGAGGACGGCCTTCATCGGCAAGGTCGGGGATGATGCCTTCGGGCGTTACCTGACGGACGTTCTCAAAAAGGATGGCGTCGACGTGTCTGCGCTTGCCGTCGATGTCATGCACCCGACGAGCCTTGCCGTCGTCTCTGTCGATGCAAACGGGGAACGGAGCTTCACGTTTTATCGGAGATCCCATGCGGATACCATGCTTATGGAGGAGGAGATCCAGGATTTCCTTCTGAGAAAGGCGCACATGGTGCATTTCGGCTCGGTGTCTCTGACGGCGGAGCCGGCTCGCGGCAGTGTGCTCTCTGCCATCCGCCGCGCAAGATCCTATGGCGCGGTCATCACCTATGATCCGAACTACCGTGCCCGTCTCTGGGATGATCCGCGGGAGGCGATCATCGTGATGCGCCAGCCGCTGCCGCTCGTGGATATTCTCAAGGTGTCCGAAGAAGAGCTTCCGCTCCTTTCTGGTTCGGAGGACTGGGAGGAAGGGAGCAAATGCCTGATGGAGAAGGGCATTTCCCTCATCCTTGTGACGCTCGGAGAGGCAGGCTGCTTCTACCGGCTCGGGCATTTGACCGGCCGCGTCCACGGCTTCCCTGCGAAAGTCGTCGATACGAATGGGGCGGGAGACACGTTCTTCGGTGCGGCTCTTTCCAAGCTTTGCCGTGAAGATCTCAGCCGTCTTTCGCAGGAGCGCTTGGAAGACATCCTTACCTTTGCAAACCGTGCGGCCAGCCTTTCGACGACCAGAGCCGGTGCGATCCCTGCGATGCCTCGACTGAGAGAATTGGAGTGACTAGGGATTGGGGATTAGGAGTCTCGAGCGACTGCTGATGCTCTCGTATCGTCATTTCGAGCGAAGCGAGAAATCTTTGTCATTCGCGGTCAGGCAGTCGATGTTTGGAAAGCTCAAAACGGGAAACCTGTTCTCAAAGAAACCTTCGGGCATTGCCACTATTGATACTCCGCGGCGCTTCTGATTTTTATGCGTCGCACCATCCCCGTTGAACCCGTTGAACCCCTTGAATCTTTTCCCCATATCATTTGACACGTATCTTTCCCCTTTCTATAATGAAAGACATGTATAACGAAAGACATGCGGCAGAATATCTGCCGACGATCTATGGAAACGCTGATTACATCTGACAACGATTTCATCAGTGTTTCCCTACGAGGAGCTGATCATAATGGATATAAAGAAAACAGTCGAAGCTGAGGAGAGCTTTCTCATTTCTCTTCGCCGTCATTTCCATGAAAATCCGGAGCTGTCGCAGCAGGAATGGAAGACCATGGACTTCATCGAAGAAACACTCCATGGCTGGGGGATCTCTACAGTCCGTGTACCGCGAGGCGGTATCTTTGGCATGATCGACAGCGGGAAGGATGGCTGGACGGTCCTGATGCGAGCAGATATCGATGCGCTGCCGATCGAAGAGAATCCGAAGAATCTTGCATGCGAAAAGGTGTGCCTCTCGAAGAATCACGGCGTCTCTCATGCCTGCGGGCATGACGGACACATGGCGATGCTCCTCACCGCGGCGAAGATCCTTGCAGCACACAAGGACGAATGGGAAGGCAAGGTACTTCTCATGTTCGAAGAAGCAGAGGAAATGGGAGAGCGTGGTGTCGGTCATCTGCTGTCTTATCTCGATGAGAAGAAGATCCACGTGGATGCCTGCTATGGTACGCATATGATGTACTGCCTGCCTGCGGGCAAGGTCGCGGTCATGTATGATGGTGTACTGGCAGGTGCCTTCTTCTACCGTGTAAAGATCCATGGCAAGAGCGGACATGGCTCCATGCCGAGCCTTGCCGTCAGCCCGATCGACTGCTTCAATACGTTCTACATGGCGCTTCAGTCTTACCGCATGCGGAAGGTCAGTCCGAGAAACTGTCTCACCTATTCCTTCGGTATGGTGCAGGCGGGTGACACGCCGAATGTCATCCCTGACGAGCTCACTTTCGCCGGTACAGCGCGCTGTTTTGTGAATGAAGACGGGCTTTCCTTCCGTGAGGATTTCTGGAAGCTGCTCAAGGACATCTGCGACAACTACGGCTGCACGGCAGAGATCATGGAAGACCAGTACTTCCCTGTCACGGCCAATAATAAAGAGTGTGTAGACTTGGCGCGGAAAGCCATCGCTGAGCGTGTGGGTGATGTCATGGAAGATACCGATCCATGGATGGCTTCGGAGACCTTTGCCATCACCGAGTCCACCTACCCGGGCCTCTTCACCTTCACCGGCGTGAAAAATGAAGCGTTGGGCACCGGGGCGAACCACCATACGCCGGAATTTGATATCGATGAGAGCGGTCTCAAGGTCGGCGTCGAAGCGGCACTCGCCTATGTCCTCGCCATGCTTGAAGAGAAACCGGAGATCAAGTCCTTCCATAAGGAAGATCTGAAGCTCATGCTGGAGAGAGCGGAATAGATAAGGTTGTTGGGTTCAGGTTGACAGGTTTCAGGATCGGAGAACGCGCACGGAGAGCCCCTTTCCGGAGGAAGGGGGGGACAATACGCATGTTACATGACAAAAGTTTGAAAGCAGGGATTAGGGATTAGTGGCTAGGGATTAGGAGCCTCGAGTGACTAGTCACGGGTGACTGAGAGACCTCGGACTCTCTCGTATCGTCATTTCGAGCGTAGCGAGAAATCTTTCTAGGGAAACACTGATTAAATCGTTGTCAGCTTTTACTCTTGAATTTTTATACATGACGAGGAATAACCTGACGCGAATAGCGAGCTATTTAAGGAAGGCTATGACGAAGTCATGTATAAAAATTCTTGTGAAATCTGACTCTGTGATTTAATCAGCGTTTCCCGTGCAGTCCGATAAACGATGTATGTATGAAAGTAGAAATACCTAGCACCAAGGCGTAGGTTCCCTGCCAGTGCCTATGCGATGATACTTACCGTAGTGTGCCATAGAGATCTCTCGCAAACGCTTTTGATGACGACGGCGCGAAACGCTATCAAAAATCTGCGGTGCTTCGTTATGTTTGCGCCGAACCAACCCCTTTGAACCTCTTGAACCTATAGAACCCAGTCCCAAGTCACTATTCTTTGGAGCTCCCTATGACGAATACCATCAAACTTCTTTTCCTTGCAATCCTCACCGCGTTTGCCCTCTGGCGGACGCGAAGCCATGATGACGCCATGACACTTGTGACGGCGGGCATGGTGACACTCTGCTTCGTCCTTTCTGCGTGGCATGTGTGGAGAAATCGGAAATAAAAAAAGAGCCTTCGGGCTCTTTTTTTATGGAGATAAGGAGGCTGTGAGAAGTCAGAGGTCTGAAGTCGCAAAGTCTTTGGGCTAAAGTCTTCGACTCTCCCCGTCTCTCTGCCTTTAAGAAATTTGTCTCTTTTTGAGAACGCCAAAGAAGATACCTGCGATATGAGCTGACCTTGAACCTGTAACCTTGAACCTTTATACTAAAGCCATAGAGACGAAATCGATATAACCATTTCCCAAAGGAGATCTTCATGGCAGTCAGAAGAAAAAGAGCAACGAAAAAGAGCAATGGACATCCATTTCTGGTCCTTCTCTTCTTTATCAGCCTCGTGGTGGGCTCGGCATATATGACAGACCGGATGACGAACGCACCGACGGCGGACAATGCGGATCAGGTGACGGCGATCCGTCATATTTTCAATGACAAGGAAATGCAGGGGCTCGTCCCGAAGGAAGACCAGGGGACGCCCGAGAGCGTGAAAGAAAAGATCAAGGATATCATCAATAAAACCGTCGTCGTCGAAGCCAAAGCGGACGATGAGGATATGCTGAAGGCCGCCGAAGTCACGAAAGCTGACGGGAAGACAGAGCGCATGAAAGAGGATGAGGAGAGAGAGACAGAGCCGTCGAAGGAAGTTTTCAGCATCAGCCGTGTCGTTTCCAAGATTACAGGCAAAGAAGAGCCGAAGGCGGAAACACCGGCGAAAGAAACGGTCGTGGCTTCTGCTTCTTCGGAAAGGACAGAGAGCGCAGACTCTCGTGAGAGGGAATCTGAGCCGGCTCCTTCCTCCGTAAAGAAGACGGAGCCTACAAAAGCAGCACCTGCAAAGTCCGGCAAGAGTGAAGCCCGTGCGAATGGCAGCTCCGAAAAAGCATTGCCGGCCAAAGCAGCATCCATCTTGCCGCCGAAAGAAAACGCCGGCGGGCAAGTGACCGGCCGCCTTGCCATCGTCATCGATGATGCGGGGCGCGATCTGGACTCCCAGCATATCTATGAACAGATGGGCATCCCGCTCACACTGGCCGTCATGCCGGATCAGGTGCATACCAGAGATGCCGCACTCTCGTGGCGCGCGCACGGACTTCCCGTGATTCTCCATCAGCCCATGGAGTCCGTCTCTGGCATCGGCATGGAGCCGAAGGTCATCTTGACGTCCATGAGCGATGCGGCCATTCGGCAGATGCTGAGGGACTCGCTTTCGCAGCTGCCGGAAGCCATCGGCATCAATAACCATCAGGGATCGAAGGCTACCATCGACGCGAGGACCATGGATATCGTCATGAATGAGCTTCACCATCGCGGGCTCTTCTTCTTCGACAGCCACACAAACAGCACGACGGCTGCGGACAAGGCTGCGAAGACATACGGCGTGCCCTACGTGAGAAATGATCTCTTCGTCGATAATTCGGCCTCCGTTTCTGACATCTGTGCGATGATCCAGGAGGGCGCCGATCGCGCGAAGAAAAAGGGGACGTATATCATCATCGGCCACTGCCGTCCGCACACCGCCGAAGCCTTCCGCCAGATGGTACCGAAGCTCAAGGCACAGGGGATCGAGTTCGTGTACCTGTCGTCTTTGAAAAAATGACTTGACTAGGGATTAGGGGGCGTGTGAAGGAGATCGCTAGCTACGTAACGTCTTGCTTCCCCCTTCGGGGGAAGTGCCGAAGGCAATAGGGGCATGCTAGCGGTATAGCGTGCTATGTTGAATAGTCCGATGCTATCGATATTCCAACACTTTCATGCAATACCGCTACGTAGCCCCCTCAGCCCTTCGGGCAGCTCCCCCGATGGGGAGCCAAGAACGTTCTTCCGCTTAACTTAATAGCATTACCCCTTCGGGAAAAGGCGAAGGCAATAGGGCATGCCAGCGCTCAGCAGACCGATCACGCTGCAATTTTTTTCGTATCGTCATCCTGAGCGCAGCCGAGGGATCTTTGTCACTTGCGGTGAAACAGAGCGAGCTGCTCATCGAAAACAGGAGACCTGCTATCCGCAGGCCTTCGGGCATCGCCCCCCTCAAAAAAGGCGGCGAAGCCGCCACCTTCCCCATAGAACCCATAGAACCCATAGAACCCATAGAACCCGTTGAACCCATTGCCCATCCCAGAAACATTTTTCCATACAAAGGAGCATACGCTATGTCAGATACACGAAATCTCGTCCTCATTTCCGGCGGCACGTCCGGCATCGGGCTGGCGGCGGCGAAGGTACTTTCTCGTGACGGCTATGAACCGATACTTCTCGGGCGAGACGAAGAGCGTGGCCGCGCCGCCCTAAGGGCAGTCTCCGGCTCTCATTTCATCCGCTGCGATGTGACGAAGACGGAGGAGTGTAATGCGGCCGCAGAGGCTGCTTCTCGTCTTGGGAAGATCCATGGGCTGGTGCTGTCCGCTGGTATCTATGGAGAGCAGCTTCTGGAAAATACGACGGACGCAGACATCGAGGAGTTCTTCTCCGTGAATGTATTCGGCGCGATGAAGCTCGCCCGCGCGGTGATCCCCCGGATGCGCGGTGCAAAGGGGAGCATCGTCTCCGTGGCCTCGGATGCCGCACTTGAGGGTAATGTGCAGTGCAGCCTTTACAGCGCGACCAAGGGGGCGCTCACTTCTTTCACACGCTCGCTGGCCTTAGAGCTTGCTGTCGATGAGATCCGTGCGAATGTCGTCTGTCCGGGGGATGTCGATACACCGCTGCTTGAAAGGCAGCTTGCAGCCTACGGCGGCAGCCGAGAGGAAATGGCAGAGTGGTATCCCCTGGGCCGCATTGCGAAAGCATCTGAGGTGGGCGAAGTGATCGCATTTCTGATCTCCGAGAGGTCTTCCTTCATGACAGGGGCGGTGATCCCTGTCGATGGCGGATTGACAGACTGGTGACTTGTGGCTAGTGACTAGTGACTGGGGACTAGGAGACATCAGACTACCATATCGTCATTTCGAGCGAAGCGAGAAATCTTTCTTGCAGACCGCTAAACGAAAAATGTGTGAAAGCAGAAATACGTAGCACCAAGGCGTTGTTTCCGTACCGGTGTCTATGTGATACTGACAGTAGTGCAAGAAAGACTCTCGGCTGCGCTTCCGATGATGACGGCGCGAAGCGCTATCAAAATTCTGCGGCGCTTCATTATTTTTGTGCCGCACCACCATTTCTCATTTCACATTTCTAATTTCTCATACTAGCAAAGCTTTCATCCACAATCAAAGGACGCCCCGCCCAAGGGCTAACCCCGAACCTTCCTACTACCCACTCCCAGAGAAATACGTTATAATAAAGACAGCCTGATCCTTGTAAATTAAACCTGAAGATCCGGGAAGGCCGGAGAAGGAGGGACTTATGAGTGAAGAAATGGAAAAGACACCGGTTGTCCGTGCAGAGAATGCTCCTGTCGTGAAGGAATCGCAGCTGCCGGCAGAGAAGAAAGCCGCTGAAGTACCGGCTGTCGCCCGAGCAAAGGAAGAAGCCCATGTCGACTCTCCGGAAGCTGATGTAGAGATCCGTATCATTGATAACCGGGATGAAGAAGCCGAGAGCCTCATCCGCTGGGCTGCAGGACGCGCCGGCGTGATCGTGGCGGCTCCTGTCCTCGGGACGGTCGCTCTGGTCGCTAATGAAGTCTACATGATCGCGAAGGTCGCAAAGGTGTATGATGTCGAAGTGAACCAGACCGCGATCCTTTCCTTCATCGGTTCGCTTGGCGGGACGGTCATCGGCACGACGCTTGCGACACTGATCCCGATCTCCATCATGCAGATCCCGATCGGCGTCACCGTCACCTATGGCGTCGGCAAGGCCGCGCAGCGCTGGATCAAAGACGGCATGCCGGACGATACCCGTCCGTACCGCGCTGTTTTTGAAGAAGAAAAGGCGCTGGCAGCGTCTGAAGAAAAGGAACTCGAAGAAAATCCGAAGAAAGACGAACCGCTCGGAGATGAGAAGAGAGATTTCACCAAGGAACTGAAAAAGAATTGGGAGGACGTGTACCCGGAAAAGGCACATGCCAAGATGAATGAACTGGCCGATCAGCTTTCGGAATCTGTCACGGTGCTTGGCGATAAATTCCTCTCTGCCCTGAAAAAAGTCGGCGTGACCGATGAACAGATCGAGAAGGCGAAGTACACCGCACTCGGTGCTTCGGAGATCGCACAGGAAACGGCAGAAAAGGCCGCCAAGGATCTGCAGGCTATCGCGCGCATCAAGTCGAGAGAATTCAAGAAGGATGCGGCGAAGAAGGCGGAGGACGTGAAAGCGCAGGCCAAGGACCAGATGGAAGTGCTCCAGCAGAAGCGGGAAGAGATGAAGCGCCAGTCCGAAGTCCAGTCCCAGCAGATGAAGCTCAAGTCCGAAAAACTGAAAGCGCAGGCACGCGTCCAGATGCAGGAAGCGAAGATCCAGGCGAACAAGCTGAAGATCCAGGCCGAAGAATTCAGAAAGCAGGCGGAAGAGCAGGCAGAAATGGCGAAAGCCTCTGCTCAGGAATTTTCTGAAAAAGTAAAAACGCAGGCGGCAGAATACAAAGAAGCCGCCCAGGCCAGGGCCGCAGAAGCGAAAGAAAGCCTCAAGCAGACCGCCAGCGAATACAAGGCCAAGATCGAAGAACGCGCAGCCAAGAAGCAGGCAGAAGCCAAGAAAGAAGGAAATCCCGGTGAAAATCCTGGAACAGTTGAAGAAACTGGTGGCACCGCTCAGGAAGCTCCTAAAAAAGACTGAGCCGGCGTCTTCGGTAGACGGACTTCATAAAGAGGAGATCGGCGGCGTCCTGCGCCGCGAGATCTCACCTTGGGCGCGCCGCCGCATCCGCCACCGCCGTGCGAATCACCCGTGGGTGAGAGGACGGCGCGCGAAGCTCTCATTCTTTGAATGAAAAGATTCCGGGTTCAGGTTGATAGGTTCACGGTTGAAAGCAGGGATGAGTGACTGGTGACTAGGAGACTCTCGTATCGTCATTTCGAGCGAAAGCGAGAAATCTTTGTCATTCGCGGTTAGGTGGGCAATGATTAGAAAGATCAAAACTGGAAACCTGCTATCCGCAGACTTTCGGGCATTGCTCTATTTATACTCTGCGGCGCTTCTATAGCATTATGCGCCGCACCACCCCCTTTGAACCCGTAGAACCCACAGAACCCGCTGAACCTCTTTTGTACGCAATCAAAGGGTAACACGCCCGAGGGGCTAACCCTGAACTCTGAAGTTTGAAAGCAGGGATAAGCGGCTAGGGATTAGAAGCAAGCAGTGATTGAAGTAGCGCATTTAGCACGTTGACTGTTCTGCAAGGAAGATCTGCAGGCTTCGCTCGAGATGACGATACGCGCGAAGCGCTACCCAAATTCTGCGGTGCTTTCCTGTTTTTATGCGCCGCACCGCCCCTGTTGAACCCGTTGAACCCATAGAACCCGCTCCCCTCTTCCCTCGCAGTCAATGGGGCGCCGCGCCGGGGATAACCCTAAAACCTGAAGTTTGAAAGCAGGGATAAGTGGCTAGGGATTAGGGATTAGACGGCTCAAGTGACTAGTGACTGGTGACTTGAATACCACTTTAGGGCATCGCCTATATATATTTGCGGCGAAGCCGCCACCTTCATTCCTAATTTCTCATTCCTAATTCCTCATTCGAGCAGAACTTTCATCCACAATCAAAGGGCAGTACGTCCCACGGGCTAACCCCAAAAATCCCCTCTTGACTTGCCTTTCCAATCAGCCTATAATAACAAAAGTTATGTAAAGGCAAGGATGAAGACGTTTCGCATGAACCTCATGCACAGAGAGCTTTCCGATGGTGGGAGGAGAGCGTTGGGACTGCGGATGGATCACTTCAGAGCTGCGGGGAAGAAAAGCCCCGACGGGACATCGTTAATTGTACCGAGTGGCCATAAGGTCATGAGGGTGGTACCACGGGAAATCAATTCTCGCCCCTTATCGGGCGGGAATTTTTTATTTTGGCCATTTGTATGACCCCAGGAGGAAATTCGTCATGGACTACAGCAAGACCCTGCACTTACCGGAAACTGAATTCCCGATGCGCGGCAACCTTCCGAAAAAGGAACCGGGCTTCGCAGAATTCTGGCAGCAGAATCATTTGTATGAAAAGAGAATCGAAAAGAGAAAAAAGGAAGGCGCACCGACCTTCGTACTGCACGATGGCCCGCCTTATGCAAACGGCAAGATCCACATCGGTCATGCGCTGAATAAGACACTGAAGGATATCATCGTCAGATACCACCACATGGCTGGTAATGAAGCCATCTATGTACCGGGCTGGGATACCCATGGCCTGCCGATCGAATACGCCGTACTCAAGGACTCCGGCGAAGATCGCGCGAACATGACCCCGCTGGAACTGCGCAGGAAGTGTCTCGCTTACGCGAAGAAATGGATCGAGATCCAGAAGGAAGACTTCATCCGTATGGGCGTTGTCGGCGATTTCGCACATCGCTATGTCACCTTCGACCCGCATCTGGAAGCGAAGGAACTGGAAGTTTTCGGCGAAATGGCGAACAAGGGCTACATCTACAAGGGCAAGAAGGCCGTTTACTGGTGCACCCACTGCGAGACGGCACTGGCCGAAGCAGAGATCGAATACAAGGACAGAAAGTCTCCGTCCATCTATGTCAAATACCCGATGATCGACGTCCATGGCCTCCAGCCGGAAGGCGTAGATCCGAGCAAGGTCTTTGCCGTCATCTGGACCACCACCCCGTGGACCATCCCGGCTTCCTGCTACATCAGCGTGAATCCGAAATTCACCTATGTCTGGGTACACAACAAGGCTGCTGATGAATACTATCTCATGAATAAGGATCTCGCTCCGGCATCCCTTTCCGACTGCAAAGTCGAAGATTATGAATTTGTCGGCCGTGAAATGCTGGGCTCTGAACTTGACCTTGCGAAATTCGAACACCCGCTGGCTCATTTCGCTCCGGAAACCTACGGCGACCGCACCATCTATGTTCTGGAAGGCAACCATGTCACGCTGGATGCCGGCACCGGCTGCGTCCATACCGCACCGGGACACGGCGTCGACGACTTCGAAGTCTACAAGACCTATGAAAATGCCGGCAAGCTCCACCAGCCGATCGTCTGCCCGGTCGATGAAAAAGGCCACATGACGGCAGAAGCCGGCGAATTCCTCGTCGGTAAGACCATCTGGGAAGCGGAAGGTCCGGTGATCTCTACCCTCGCGCATGAAGGCAGACTCCTCGGCAAGAAATCCTTGCACCATCAGTACGCGCACTGCTGGCGCTGCAAGCAGCCGGTCATCTACAGAGCGACCGATCAGTGGTTCGCTTCCATCAATGATTTCCGCGACAAGGCACTGAAAGCCGTCGATGACACCCGTTTCATCCCATCCTGGGGCCATGACCGTCTCTACAACATGATCCGTGATCGTCAGGACTGGTGCATCTCCCGCCAGCGCTCTTGGGGCGTTCCGATCCCGGCTTTCTACTGCGATGACTGCGGCAAGTGGATCATCACGCCGGAAACCATGAAGAAGGTCGAAGAGATCGTCGAAAAAGAGGGCACCGATGCATGGTGGGCGCATTCCGCAGAAGAACTTCTGCCGGAAGGATTCAAATGCCCGCACTGCGGCGGCACACATTTCCATAAAGAAAAAGACATCATGGACGTATGGTTCGACTCCGGCTCCACATGGAACGGCGTCCTCCGCTATCCGCATGAAGAGTCCTGGAAGGATATGTCCTATCCGTGCGATCTCTATCTCGAAGGCTCTGACCAGCACCGCGGCTGGTTCCACTCCTCTCTTCTGACTTCTGTCGCTGTCAATGGCCATGCGCCATACAAGGCCGTCCTCACCCATGGCTTCACCATGGACGGCGAAGGCAGAAAGATGAGTAAGTCCGTCGGCAATGTCGTCGCTCCGCAGGATGTCATCAACAAATACGGCGCTGATGTCATGAGACTCTGGATCTCCTCTGTCGACTACCAGGGCGATGTCCGTCTGTCTGACAAGATCGTGAAGTCCATGAGCGACGTCTACAGAAAGATCAGAAATACATTCCGCTACCTGCTCGGCAATCTGTCTGACTTCGATCCGAAGACCGACTCTGTCGCTTACGCAGATATGGAAGAACTCGACCGCTGGGCACTGCTGCGCATGGAACAGGTCAAGGAGACTGTCCTTAAAGCCTATGATGACTATGAATTCCATGTCATGTACCATGCTGTCCATAATTTCTGCACGGTCGATCTCTCTGCGATCTATCTCGATATCCTGAAAGACCGCCTCTATACGGAAAAGGCTGACTCCAAGCTGAGAAGAAGCGCACAGACCGCGATGTATGAGATCCTGACTACGCTGGTCCGCCTCGTCGCTCCGGTCCTCTGCTTCACCTCCGAAGAAGTATGGCAGGCTCTTCCCAATAAGGAAGAAAGAGAATGGTCTGTCCATATGTCCGATATGCCGAAGGTCAATGAAGCATACCTTGACAAAGCACTCGATGAAAAATGGAAGAAGCGCCTCGCTGTGAGAAGCGTCGCTATGAAGGCACTCGAAGAAGCCCGTCAGGCGAAGGTCATCGGTCATCCGCTCGATGCGGAAGTCACCGTTTATGCGGACGGCGAAGCCTATGACATCGTCAAAGCGATGGAAAAAGAACTCGCAGACTTCCTCCTCGTGTCCCAGACGCACATCGTTTCCGGTACAGCAGCGGCTCCGGAAAATGCGGCTTCGAATGAAGAAGGCACGGTGAAAGCCTCTGTTGCTGTCTGCACGCTCGCCAAGTGCGAACGCTGCTGGAAGCGCTCGGCGGATGTGGATGCCGATCCGAAGCATCCGGGCGTCTGCGCTCGCTGCGCACATGTCCTCACCGAAATGGGCGAATAACCTTTGCCAAATAAAAAAGCATGCTCCGAAAGTGATCAGCCCCTGTCAAGATAGACATGGCAAATATCTAAAAAAATTACTGCCGTAAATTCCATGTTGGTGTTTTAGCATCAGCATGGGATTTGCGGCATTTTGTTATGCTGCGAATTTCGCTTTGTATTTCTGAATCCGTTTGTTTTCGGCAATTGGGAACTGTTCCGGGTTCTTCGCATTCAGAGCTGCCATGCGAACTTCCATTGGAGTCCTTACTCCAAATCGTTCCTGAAAACGTTCGTAATTGTAAAAATGGATGTATTGGTCGATGGCCGAACGTACCTCGTCGCCGCTACTGAACTTATTCAGGGAATACATCTCTGTCTTCACAATTCCCCAGAAACCTTCCACTGGGCAATTGTCGATGCAATGCCCAACGCGGGACATGGATTGCTCCATACCCTGCTTCGAGAGCTTGAACTGGAATGCTTTACTGGTATACTGGAACCCCCTGTCACTGTGGAACAGCGGGTGTGCATCCGGATTTTTACGAATTGCCTGCTCAAATGTGTCAAACACCAGCTTATTGTCATTGCGTCCGCTTATGACGTAGGCGACAATCGACCGATCATAGAGATCGAGGATGGCGCTCAAATAGAGCTTTTTGACGACTGATCCTTCGTACCATTTGAATTCTGTCACGTCCGTTGCCCACTTCTGGTTCGGTCGTTCTGCCAGAAAATCCCTGTGAAGGATGTTCTCTGATGTGGCTTCTGGTGTGGCCCTTCTGTATTTTGCCTTCTTGCACCGGATCACGGAATGGATATTGAGCTCCTTCATGAGTCGATGAATGCGGTTCCTGCTGTAATGCGTGTGGTTCAGGCGATTGATCCAATCAGTCATGCGCCGATAGCCCAGGATGTGGTGGAATCGTTCATCATACTCTTGGATCAGTTGAGCGATGATCTCGTTTTCTTTTTCCGCTTTTGGGACATCTCGCTTCAGCCATTGATAATAGGATGCTCTCGTAATACCGACCTGACCACACAGCCAGCAAATGCCCCAGTCCTTTTCTGCGTGGCACTGCTGGATTGCTTCATAGGTTATGGCATGGCGCAGCCTGCCAAGTTTCACCTCCCTTCCAGGGCTTTCAATTTTTTTAAGAAATAGACCAGCCTCTTCTGTTCCTCAAGCTGCCGTTTCAAGCGCCGGTTCTCACGCCGGAGACGTTCCATCTCGTCAACTTCTTCGTCGGTTTTATGATGTCCGCGCCGGTCAATAAGGCCAGTTTCCCCGTCAGCGACGTATTTCCTCACCCAATCGTATACCTGACTATAGGAAACGTCATAGTGCGCGGCGGTGTCCTTGTAGTTCTTGCCATGCGATAGACAATACTCCACTATTTCCTTGCGTTCCGAAAGAGATGTTTTCCTTCTTGCTCCTGCCATATAGACCTCCCGTTTTGGATCGTAGTCCTTAAGTTCTATATGGTCATTATACTGCTTCATCCAGTGCCGGAGAACGGAATGGCTTGAAATGTTGTACTTCACTACGATGTCGT
>ENA-ORRO01000681-ORRO01000681.1-human-gut-metagenome-genome-assembly--contig:-NODE-681-length-27121-cov-4.170805_pt1 | contig 27121 bp, 19 predicted proteins | sample MGYA00242176_ERZ509136 | MGnify/ENA primary metagenome ERZ509136 (study PRJEB26280, sample SAMEA2338644) | human gut metagenome | biome: human gut; feature: human-associated habitat; material: faeces...
TGAACATTTGCTGATAGATTGCCTGAGCTTGCTGCTCTAAATTATTGTTTATCTCTGTGTTAAGCTGTATTTTTTTGTCGAGTGCATCCAGTATTCCTGCAATTTTCTCCTGTTTCTCATATGTAAAATCAGGAACGTCATATTTCATAATGGCTGCTTTATCACCACGAGGCATCTTTGTGCCTTTTGAAGTCGACATCGAATAGTCAAAAAATGTATCGTTTGCAAGCACATAGTACAGGAAGCGCTTGCTCACGCCATTCTTTGCTCTAAACACAAGAACATCATTAGAACACCCGCCATTGAACTCAGCAAACCATATCTTCTTAAAGTATGGCCTGATATTCGACACTAAAATATCACCGGCAAGGAATGCCTGTGTTTGCGCTACAGTCGGCAAGGAAGTCGCACTTGTGATGCCCCTCTTATTGGGCATCATATTCTCCGTAGATATATAAGTATCAGCATCCAAGATGGCGACATCAACTTTTCCCTTGGCATATTCGCATATATCTGCAAGATTATACTTCATACCCAATCGCCCCCAGCTTCTTCCTGATTTCGTCCTCCAGCTCATGCGACTTTGCAAACATTTCCGCCAGTTCAGATGTTAACCTATCCATCTTTTCCTCAAACGGCTCATCGTCAGCTTCTTGTTCTTCGATACCAACATATCTGCCCGGAGTAAGAATATAATCTTGCTTTTCAATTTCAGCCGTATCTGTAACAGCACAATATCCTTTTACATTTTCAAGAGTTCCATCGACAAAAGCCTCATAGGTATCTGAAATCTTCTTGATATCATCGTCCGTCAACTCACGAAGTTTGCGACTTACCATCTTGCCCATCTTGCGAGCGTCAATAAATAATGTCCTTCCTGGTTGCTTCTTCTGCTTATTAATAAACCAAAGTGAAACCGGAATCTGTGTTGTATAGAAAAGCTGAGTAGGCATTGCGACAATGCACTCAACCAAATCAGCATTGATGATATTCTTACGAATTTCCCCCTCTCCGCCTGACTGAGAAGAAAGAGATCCATTAGCAAGTACCATACCAATTCTTCCTGCCGGTGCAAGGTGATAAATCATATGCTGCAGCCATGCAAAGTTGGCATTTCCTGCTGGTGGTATTCCATATTTCCAACGCTGATCTTCTTTTAGTTTATCCAATCCCCAATCGGAAAGGTTAAAAGGAGGATTGGCCATAATATAGTCTGCCCGCAATGTTGGATGGCGATCATCTAGGAATGTATCTGCAGCATAGGTTCCAAGATCTGGTTCAATTCCACGAATAGCCAGATTCATCTGTGCCATCTTCCATGTAGTCGGATTTGAATCCTGACCATAGATAGAAATATTGCTGATGTTCCCACTGTGATTCTCTATAAATTTTGCAGATTGAACAAACATACCACCTGATCCACAACAAGGATCATATACTCTACCCTTAAAAGGTTTCAATACTTCCACCAAAGTACGCACTACACATGACGGTGTGAAAAATTCACCGCCACGCTTGCCTTCTTGTTCAGCAAACATAGAAAGGCAATACTCGTAGGTACGACCCAAAATATCCTTTTCACTACCATGTTCGATCATCTGGATATTAGTAAATAAATCTACCACATCTCCTAATCTTCGCTTGTCCAATTCTGGACGTGCGAAATTCTTAGGGAGAATGTCTTTCAATCGTTTATTCTCTTTTTCAATAGCCCGCATAGCATTATCAATAACCGTACCGATTTCCGGAGTATGTGCTTTTGCTGCTATCTCACTCCAACATGCACCTGCAGGTACAAAGAAAATACCTTCAGAAGTATATTCATCAATATCTTCCTCGAATCCGTCGCCTTCTTCAACAAGTTCTTGGTACTTATCATCAAATCTGTCTGAAATATACTTTAGGAAAATCAATCCCAGAACGACATTCTTATATTCTGATGCATCCATGTTTCCACGAAGCACACAAGCCGCATCCCATATTTGTTTTTCAAATCCAATATTGGCTGTATTTTTATCCGCCATTTTAGCTCTCCTCCTCTGATGATTCATTTGGGACTATTTCCGCAATATCAGCAATATCACACTTGAGATACTCGCATATCTTTACAAGCACATCTGTAGTGATATTTGCCCCCTTACCAAGCTTTGCTACAGATGCAGAACTAATTCCCGCCTTCTTAGCAAACTCTGTTTTCTTCATATCTAATTCTACAAGTTTCACCCATAATTTTTTATACGATAGTTTCATTTTGTCTCCTTTGTGAGGTTTCCCTCTAGCTTGGCATAATCCATGATCAGCCACGATCAAAACTCAAGAATCCAATTTTACTATTATGGATTCATACTTAACAGCAGGTCTCAAAATATTTTTTAAAGTATAACACATATTTTTCACGTTTTTCAATCTTCTGCAAGCTATCGTTTATAAATTATTTACGAACGCAAATAAATTCTTTTTTTCCGGAAGATAAAACATCTGTCCCATACATGTCTTTAAACTGTCTGACCTAACCGGAAGCTCACACGTGACCACAAAGTGCGTAGTATAAATAAGATTGTCTCTGGGCTAGAACGTGATAGCATTCTCCCCAGTACAAGAGGAAAAAGATGGCACACAAACACCATCAACAAAATTCTTTGAAACGAAAAATACATCGGCGATACTTTGCTCCAGAAAACCTACAACACCAACATTCTTAACAATACCCTAATTAAGAATAACGATCTCGTCCTACAATATTATATAAAAGACAATCATTAAGCCATTATTCCAAAGGGCATTTATCAACCTCGGTCTCAGGCGAATAGCAAAAACCAATGCTAATCACAAGAAATGTAGCTATAGCTACAAACATTACTTCTCCCAAATCGTCATCTATGGAGAATATGATGAAATGTTCCGCAGGCTCCACTGAAACAATCGAAATGTCAAATCCAACGTAGACGCCGCTACAAGAGACAAGCAAATAAAGCGAATCAATGACCTACAAATAATATCGCGCAACAAGACCGTCTACCTCACAGAATTCGACAAATCGCTGAATCAAACAGATCACCATCTGGGATGATCACATCATCGTCGAACTGAAATCCGATGTCCGCATCAATGTTAATGCATAATTCCATAGACGCACAAAACCCTCCTGTCCATGATGGGATGGCACTGAAAAAGTAGATTATACCGTCTATATTTGGTACAATGTATCTATCAAATATAGGCGGTGTTTTTATGATCGAACAACAGCAGAAATTGGTGCTAAGTCCATACATGGAAATATATGAATTAGTAATCCCGAAAGATAATCTTCTCCGACAGATAAAAGAATTGGTTGATTTTAGCTTTATTTATGATGAATTGCTTGCTAATTATTGTCTGGATAACGGACGAAATGCAGTTCCACCTATCCGAATGTTTAAATATCTGCTTTTAAAATCAATTTATGATTTATCAGATGTTGATGTGGTTGAACGTTCTAAATACGATATGTCTTTTAAATATTTTTTGGACATGGCTCCAGAAGATGAAGTTATAAATCCAAGTTCATTGACAAAATTTCGGAAGCTGCGTTTAAAGGATATGAATCTTTTGGATATGCTGATTGCCAAAACAGTTCAGTTAGCATTAGAAAAAGGAATTATAAAGTCAAAATCCATTATTGTGGATGCTACGCATACAAAATCAAGATACAATCAAAAGACACCACGTCAAGTACTCCAGGAACAATCAAAAAAACTGCGCTGTAGCATCTATGAGATTGATGAAACAATGAAAGAAAAATTTCCTGATAAAAACACAGAGGATTCTTTAGAAAAAGAACTAAAATACTGTAAACAGCTTATTGATGTTGTAAAAGGAAATGAAGAAATTTGCAGTTATCCCAAAGTGCAGGAAAAATTAAATCTACTAGAAGAATCTGTCACTGATGACATGGAACATTTAGAAACTTCAAAGGATGAAGATGCAAAAACTGGTCATAAGACAGCCGACACTTCATTCTTTGGATATAAAACACACATAGCAATGACAGAAGAACGGATCATCACAGCTGCCACAATCACCAGCGGCGAAAAAACAGATGGCAAAGAACTGCCAAAACTTGTACAAAAAAGTAAAGCTGCTGGGATACAGATTGAATCAGTCATTGGAGATATGGCTTATTCTGAAAAGAAAAATATCGAGGCAGCAAAAGAATGTGGTTATGAATTGATAGCAAAATTAAATCCGGTTATTACACAAGGTAACCGAAGAAAGGAAGATGAGTTTGAATTTAATAAAGATGCCGGAATGTATCAGTGTAAAGCCGGACATTTAGCCATTCATAAATATTTCGATAAAAGGAAAAAAGATAAAAAAAACAAAAATCCGCGTATAGTTTATTTTTTTGATATTGAAAAATGTAAATGTTGTCCGTATCGTGATGGCTGTTACAAAGAAGGAGCCAAAAAGAAAACATACACAGAAACAATCATTTGCGATTCCCACAGTGAACAGGTTAAATTTCAGGAAACTGAGCATTTCAAAGAAAAAATGCGGGAACGCTATAAAATAGAAGCTAAGAACAGCGAACTAAAACATCGACATGGTTATGACGTAGCGTCATCATCAGGTCTTATTTGTATGGAAATGCAAGGAGCAATGACGATCTTTGCAGTAAATCTTAAGAGAATAATTAAATTAATGAATGAAAAATAAGAACTTTATCCGAAAAAGACAAGCAATTTATATTTCGCCTAACAAAAAATCCACCAGAATCATAAAAACTCTGATGGATTTTTTCTTTTTTATTAAAGTCAAAATAAAAATGGTATGTTTTTCAGTGCCCTCCATGATGGTCGGGAGGGTATTTTTTTATACTGTTGGAACACCTGAAGATATTTCTTCTTCATCATAAGATAATTTAAGTTCTTTTCGTAGCTGGTTGTAGTCTTTTACGATTGTACTGACAATTTCTTTAATCATTCTAAATTCTTCGTCACCAGCTTCTTTCACATCAACACTACCACCTACGTCATTTTCAGAATAATGCTCATGCGCAAATCTGTATGAAACTGCAAGTTTTAGTAGATTTTGCGAAGCTAACTCACCATTTTGAATGATGTAATCACATAACTCCTTTTTATTGAATTTTGATATTGGAGTCTCTATTGATTCTGTTTTTCTAGATACTGATAAGCCCTTCTCTCCACCAATATTCCATGTTGTTGTTTCTCTATGGGTAGGAGAAATTTCAAGAAACGGTGATTCCTCAAAAGTAATAACTTTGCCATCTGTTATCTGTATAAAGTGTCTTACATATTCAGATTGAATAACTATAGCGTATAATTTGCAATATAGCTCCGAATACTGCTTATAGAAAAAGTCATATTTGAATTTCATGTCGGATGAAAATGCTTCAAATTCTTCTTTAAACTCTCTTTGAACTTTCTCTGTTTTTCTTGTAATCTCTTCAATATCCTCTTTTGTAGCTAAATTTTCTCCCTTCTTATCCATGTAAGATGGCAAATAATTCTTAGTGAAAAGCCCCACTAAAAAAAACAGCACTATCATCGCAATATTCAAAATAAGATTAACAATCTCCATATAGTCATTATCCTTTCTGTTTCTTTAACTCGCATCCGTATAGCGACTGACAGGTATCGGCGTACCATTTCCAATAAACATTCCTCCCCTGAAAGCTCTCAGCATAGAAATCGAGTCGTCATCTATAAGTCCACTATTTTTATCTTCGAGTAGCAGGTCAATCTGTGTTGTAATATCTTTAGAGGACAACTGTTCTATTCCTCTTTGAATCATCGCAATTTTCTCCGGATCCGTTCCATCATCCATTACAGCCGAATTGTTGAGAATACTTAAACTTGCTGCTATCATTAATGCACTCCGCCTTGCTGTATCTAATAAAAGTTCTACTTCTTCTGGGGAGAGTACATATTTCTTCTCTTCCTGACTCTCAACCTTTTTAACATCTTCAACCTCACTTGCCTTAGAGGTGTTTTTCTGTTCAGCAACAATTTGCGTGACTTTTATAGGTTTATCAGAATCCTTTATCGCAGATATGAACAGTTTGAAATTTTCCCACTCAGCCTTCATTTTTTCTTTTGCGACTGGAACTGCCTTCTCTTCTACCCATATCTATATAACTATTAACAGAAGACCATTTAGGGTGTTTAGAGATAAAACTTCTTACCATAGTAATCGTTGAAGCATCAAATGTCTTTTTAAGTACAGAATTGTAATAATTCTTTCTCTTATACTGAGGATTATCCCTCCCACGTTCCATCATGCAAAGTATAATTACCGCAAATAAATCTCTAGCTGCATTGGGGAAAAATGGATTTTTACTTTTTTCGATTGCCTCTTTAAATATAGACCATGATATTTCATAAATATTATTTTCTATTTCCTGACTATCCCAACCATCCGCTAAAATCTCTCTAAAAAGATTCCATTTTTGAGACTTCGACCTATACTGAATAGAATTACCCAATATCAAATCATCTTCCGCACCAAATTTATTATAATAGTCCCCCTTTGTGTCAAATATTATCATCACATCATTTTGAGTCATCTTTCTTTTGAGTTGATCTAATATAAGATAAAATGCATTGGTCTTACCACTACCCGTACCACCCGATAACAATATATGCTTACTCATAATATCATTATCTATATTTAAATATTTTCTCGAATTATTACAATAACCTGGTAAAGATATATAATTTAAACCACCACATACATTGTTTTCACCCAAAATCGAGCCAAACACCGGCTTTCTATTGACATTCATCCTGACTTTCTCTCTCCTCATTTACAAGCTTTTCAAAATAAATAGTATTTAATACAGAAAATATTTTTTTTAAATTTTCTATTTCATCAATTTCTAACTTTTTTTCATTTTTGCTTATTTCTCTTTTATTTTTTCTTATTTTGTTATATGAAATGTTATTATCCTCCAAATATGCCATAACATTTGTTAACAAATACAGCTCTCTTTCATTAGAAATGATTGTGTCTTTTTTCTCCATCTGGCACTGTCTACAAAATAAAACAATAACACCGAAGCCACACATATAATGAGCACAACTACCTCTGCTCTCAATGTATTTTTTTTATTTTTCACTTGCTGGGCAGCGTTGGTACTTACCGTGCGATTTGTCAATGCTGCGGCTTGTCCCGGTGCAGGGGCAATTCCTGGTATACTTTGTTGCTGAGACACAGCCGCTTGTATATTATTATTAAACTTTTTATCAATCTCACACCACGGACATGTATGTAACCAACAAAGTCTTTTACATTTGAGTATATAATATCCAGTGGCCAAGCTATCTGAAATAATACCGATTGATCCGGCGGATTCGCCACCATTACCTTCAGCTTTTCTTCCAGTTCTTTGGAACGTAATCCCTGATGGTAAACTTTTGCACATTTATCTGAGACCTTAACAATCTCATATATTTCACCCTCTCCACCACTACTGAATGGAGTAGAACCAAGCTCATATGTTTTTCCAGACAAACCAGTATATCTCATGACTATCCCCTCATCCTACAAACCACTTAATAATTCCAGAAGCTACATAAACAATCAAACATCCTATCAACGAAAATAAAAGTCCTGCAAAATTTCCGCAAATTCCAATAATCACTGCAACTATATATTTTAATATATAACCATATCAATGGCCTTCCTCAATCCGCTTTCCATATCCGTGCCACCATTTGCTATTAAATTAACAGGCTCCATATATTCTACTGGACACCAGTTTTGAACAATATTAACAGAAGAATTAAATTCTACAATTGCTACATCAAGTATATTTTTTGTACGCTCGTCTTTGCAAACATCCTCCTTGAATCTGTTGATGCCCGCATTTAAAGAATTAATTGCATCCCCACTCATAGACCCTGAAGTGTCTAATAAAAATAGACACGCCATATGTGGCTCATTTGCACTGATAATTGTTGGTGTTTCGTCATTAAATCCCATAATTATTAACTCCTCTCTTTCCCATCCTTTATCCTACTCCATATAGTTGTTTTCTCTTTTTCTATAGTTTCATAATCAAGATATTCAAATCGTTTTCTCATGGATTGCATTCTGCAAAAGATTGAATAATTATACAAACTCTCATCTATATATGGCTTTGCATAAGAAAAATTTGTATATGCATCTAGACACCTTACCAAGTATTCATATCCACTCGTCCTATTGGAAATTTTAAAAAACAACTTATCATATCTTTTAACTCTAGTTATTATTTCGTATAACTCCCATGGGAACAGGGTTTGCTCGGCATACAATTCATCAATTGTTTTTGCTTCCAAGTGTTGCTTTACAGTCTTTTCACAATTTTCCACCCCACGCAAACATGTTTCACATTTCAAAGAACAGCCATTATTAATGAGCAACTTTATTTCTCGTCCAGCTTCTATCAGACTATTCATCGATTGTATATCTCTAAGATAATTTCTTCCCAAAACAATTGTTGAATAGTAATTATCCACTTGTTGCCCATTATAAAAATTATTAAAGCTATACACTAATTTCATGTCATTCAATTTACTGTGTATAATATTTCCATATTGAGCCAGTGTTGTCACCTCATTGATATGTCTATTTTTTTGAACATAGCCAATAAAACTATTCACCTCCTCGTCTGACAATCCACTCACATTTAAATCAGCATCAACGACTATTCCTCTTCCCGCACAATATGCTATAATTTTTTCTAATTTTTGAACATTTTTAATATCTTCTAGCTGTTTTCCAATTATCGATCTAGAATGGAATTTATGTCCTAGTGGCGGAGAAAAATAAACACTATATATGTAATATTCATAGTCATCTATAATTTTTTTATAATCTTCATATTCCATTGCAAGTGATATTCCAATAGAAAATTTTTTCTTTAACAACTCCTGCATTTTTCTCTTACCTCTATTTATTCGCAATCTCATATTCAAATTTATTCTTATTAAAATCAAATGAAGAATACACTATGAAATTATCAGAAACATAACCATATACCCTATGCTCGCCGGCTCCTCCAATAGCAAGTGTCACTTGATTATTAGGAACCTTAAATTGATGGCCCAGCAAACCTAGACAAGGATGTATATCTCCCATCTCGTCAATATACAAAGCACTTATTACTGGATTATCTTTAATTAGTGGGCAAGAATACTTTGCATTAAACAAATTTCCTTCTGCATATTTTTCCAAGTTCTTTTTTTCAAGTTCTTTATACCATATCTTTAATTCTGGAATAGAAACACATTCCGATTCAACATTATCCAATCCTACTACTGGTTTAAACTTTATTGGGATTCCACACGAATTAGAAATCTCTATAAATTTATGGTAATCATTTATATTATCTCTTCCTAAAGTTGTCCTGAAATCAACATTAATCCCATTATTTTTACACAGCATTGCATTCGACAATACCCTTTGAAAAACATCCAATTGCCGCATTTCAAAGTATGATTTTCTATCATATCCATCCAGACTTATTTGCAATTTAAATTTTTCTAAACTTCTAAATAAGTCTATATGTTCGTGTATTAAAACTCCATTCGAGTTTAATCTAATATTGTATTTGCCATTCAGATATCTAAGCAAATATGCTATTTCAGGATATAACAAAGGTTCACCACCAGATATTACAATATTTGAGATTTCCTGCTTTTCACCAAGCATATTAAGAAAATCAATAATTAAATCCGGTGATAAATACTCATTCTTTTTTTTCTTACTTTTATAACAATGTTTGCACGCCATATTACAGGCATCCGTGACGTCGATTTCAACATATTTTATCGTAACTGACATTATATTTTCTTCCCTATAAATACTTAAACTATCTCCACTCTCTGTCATGATACTTAGTAGACTCAAAACAATCTTTCAAGGACCTTGCTTACTCCCATAGACGCAGCTTTATTAAGACATTCTTTATACCTGACTATATCTTTACTTGTTCCCATCCATATAAAAAGCAATCTGCGATATACATCATTGCATATCTATTTCCTTTTGAAGCTTTATCGCAATACCTTTTAAATATTAACTGCAAATCTCTAGTCTGTTCTATCATATATACCTCTCTTCCCATACCCAAGTCACCAATGATGTCAAAAATACACTTTTTCTATATGAACTCATATTCACATAATGTTTTACCAATTTAATTCAATTGTTTTTCTTCCTGCAAAATATCTTTATAAAAAAAATCAAGTTTATCTAACAATTAAAAAGTGTCAATCATATAGCAACGCACATGGACAAATCATTATCCATGTGCGCCACAGTTACGTCCTAGATACATGCATTAACAATATGTATCCTTTAATTCTCCAATCAAATTAGCCAATCACAAGACAGCCGTCAGCATAATCTGTATGTGTAGTATCTGTATGCTGTGCCTCACATCTGCTCTCGATTTTCTCTTCTGCAACTTTGATAACAAAATCCAACTTACTCATAGCATTATCCTCCTCTCCACGACTAATTATTCATAGTATCATAGTAGTTAAAAAGTGTACTTTTCTGTATTAAAGATAACATTGTTGTTTTTTGTGCACTTTGTACATAAAAACATTGTAATCGCAACTCATTTATGCTATCATAGTCAAAGATTATGGTAGTTAATAAAGTCCGAAAAAGTACACTTTTTCGGACTTTTATTTTTGTATTATTTTAGTATTTTCATAAAATCTTGCCCTATCATAAAAAGTAGTTTTACACATACCGCATAGATCTGCCGCCTCTTTAATTGATATTTTTTTCATTTTCCATTTTTGATAAATGTCATGGAAATTATTAGGCAATGGTATAGGCGGTCTACCGAACTTTATTCCCTTTGCTTTCGCAGCAGCAATCCCCTCTGCTTGTCGAACCCGTATATTCTGTCGTTCGTTTTCTGCAACATAACTTAAGATTGTCAAAACTATATCTGACAGAAAGGTTCCCATCAAATCCTTTCCTCTCCTTGTATCTAGTAACGGCATATCTAACACAACAATATCAGCACATTTATCTTTTGTTATCCGCTTCCATTGTTCTATAATTTCTTCATAATTTCTACCCAACCGATCAATACTCTTTATATATATAACATCTCCAGGTTTTATTTTCCTTATAAGTCTTTTATACATAGGCCGATTAAAATCTTTCCCTGATTGCTTATCAACAAATATATTTTTACTTGTCACCCCCATTTCATTCATAGCCAATAATTGTCTATCTTCATTTTGATCTCGACTACTAACTCTACAATACCCATATATCATGCTCATATATGTATCTTCACCCTTTCTTGTTTAAATCCATTTTCTTTACTGCCTCATTCAGTCACCCCATTATATAAACTTTTCAATAATAGCTCTACATCACCAAAAGCATACTCATAACCGCCATACAGACCGCCATAGTCATATAACCTTCTCTCGTCACAAGCTCATGTCTCTTATACCCGCTTCCTGTAAGCTCCACCGGATGTTTCCGAAATAACAGGATACAGAGAGTGATGAATCCGGCAATTCCTACCACAAGAAGCAGAGCAACTATCCATCCCGGTATCAGGAATGATCCCATATAAGCAACCACTACATTAACCGCATTAAATACCAGGTGCATAGCCATGGAATATATCATATTGCCTGCTGCAATCCGTATAAGGGCAAATAAACAGCCGTAGAAGAATCCATACAGAATCGAACCAAGTGAGAAGTGAAGCAGTGCAAAGAACAGACTGCTAATCATGACCGCAGCTCTCGCATCGACCTTCATATAGGCTCCGAGTATCAGGCCACGGAACACATACTCTTCCACAACTGCCGGCACGATGGCGAATGCTATTATGGCAAGCCACACCGGATATTTCGATATATCCTCTGAACTGTCTGCACCTGCAGATGACAGCAGCGAAGCAAGTGCCGATAACATAAGTGCGATTGGAATACCGCATACGGATATTCCTATACTCTGTAAAAGTGTTCCTGCCTTTGGTTTCTCAAAAGGTATGGTAAATTCCGCTCGTCTCTTCCTTGCCATGAACACTGCAAAAAGCATTGTCATGAAATATATTGCCATCTGTGCGCCCAGTGTTCCGAGGAACATCACTGCCATAATTCCCACTACTTCAAATACGATACAGAACAAAAAACTTGTGTCTGCCATCCTGATCAGTTTATACTCACTTGATTTCTTATCCATCTATCCGTGTCCTTTCTCTCTTATTCGTCTCCTATGTCACTGCGCTTTCTGCCAGTTTCCCGGCTGGGCGACTGAGTGCCTTTAGCATTTGCCATGTGCTTTTTATGGCGAATCACGTTCTCCAGATTATCCGTCACATCATCACAGGTAATTCCTCTTCTCTTGCAGAACTCTTCCGCCTGTATCTTGTCCGCAAACTCTGCAATCGGCTTGTGCCGCTCGATATCCCCGCTTGGATACTTGATGTCGGCATATAGGTAATACTTTTCACTGTCGTCACTTTTCTGCATGGAGAAGTTGGCAAACTTGCCCGTCTTATGCTTTTCCGGTCGTTCTTTCTTTACTTCTTCCTGCTTATGCTTTTCTTTTGCTTCCTGCTCCTTTGCCACTTCGCCCGCCATGTCCCTTGGTGGTTGCTCCATGCTCTGTGCTTTCTCCGCCAGATACTCCTCCACCTCCGGCAGATAGGTTTCCAGTGTACCGCTTCTGTCCTTCGTGATCGGATTGATGTCAATATTTCTGCCGCCTATGGACAGTCCTTCTTCATTCAGGATATTAAACAGGGAATCTTCCCTCTCGCTTCCGTAATATTCCACGACCACATCCACATCCGAATCCTCATGCTCGATACCCCGGCACCTGCTTCCAACGAGAACCACATCCACCACCTGGGCATCTATGTCAAACGTCTGCAACGCATCCTCCACATGACCTCGTACCATGGATTCGATACTTTCCGCATTCTGTCCGTCAAGTTCGTGGAACAGATCTCTTGTCTTTGCCCGGAACGTTTCCACAACATCCTGCTGTGACTTTGATACCTCATGCACTTTCTCTGGCTGCTTCTTCATCGCAACGGATGTCATCGTCCGTATGCCATGTTCCTCATTTCTGTCCTTTATGCTCTCTCCAAATGCCTTTGCATTAAAATCATCGCAGCAGTCATACCGGTGTATGGATGTACCATGTTCCCATATCTCGGAAACAAAAAGAGCAGTCGGGAATAGTTCTTCCTTTCTGCTCTTATCCATCAGTTCTTCTGTCCTCTCGGGCATATGAACATCATACACTATAAATTCTCTGCTTCCGTCGTAGCACTCACCCATGTCATTCATAAGTGAAACCGCTGTGCCGGGTGTAAACTCCGTCTCCTTTTGAAGTTCTCCCGTTATCAGAGGATAATCTGCGGTATCTTCGATATAGAAATGTTTCTTTCCATCATCATCCTTAAAAAGACAGACATCAAAAGAACTTTTATCTCCATCCACATAACATCGGTAAGTCCTGTCATGTTCCGGATTCTCCATTTCCGTCTTTCTATCTGCATACGCTTCATTCATCAGGGATGTATCGGCACGGACATCAATATCCCGGTAGTCCACATGAACTGCCATGATATCCTCTTTCTCAAATACGATCTTCTGTCCCTTATCCAGTCCGCCTTTTCCTTCAAGAAGCGTTCCCGTAAACTGCTCCTCCGTCAGATTAAAACGCCCCACATCATACTGTGATACACTGTCAAGCTGTACATCACCATATATCGTAGTGAATGTAACTCCCTTTGCAACCTCCGCATAATCATCCGGATTGTCATTGTATGTCTCTACCGCATACTCCGGTCGGAACTTATGCTCGCCGGCATCGGCAATGATGTTACCATCTGTGTCATGCCCTGTCGTCATGGCAAGTATCTGTCTTGCAAAAAGCTCCGGCATTTCACCCTCATACACTTCCGGTATGTTCTCATCGAAAAGCTCCGGATGGCTTACGCCAAATACTTGTCGTAGATCTTCCTCTGGAACTGATACCGCTCTACCGGTGTCATGTTCTCCATCTCGCCCATCCGCTCTCTTATCTCCGCTTCCGCTCTGTGCATCTGCTCCTCGGTCTCCAGCACTGTCTCCGCTGAAACATAAGTCATCTTCACTGCCTCTGGTAAATTGTCCATGTTTACGTTCTTCATTCTCCATGTCTCCTTTCATTCTTGCATTCTTTATAAAGTCATCATCTAAATTAGCCGCCTCTAAAAGTATCGGTTTTTCTCCTCTTCCGACATCGTTGTCCCATTTGGAACATCCATCTATCCCATCCATCGACTTTAACGCTTCGTACGCCTGTGCAATCTTATTTCCATCACGCTCATTTGCATACTTATCAATAAGCTCCGGTGACAGATATCTTCCGGTATGGATAAATCTGCCCATCATTCTCCCAAGTGCCTTATTTCTGTCAAGATCAACAAAGTGGACGTTTACCTTATAGCCGGCATCCTTTGCATAAGCAATATAGTCCGTCATAAGTTTGTCTGCATCACTGCCGACCTTGGGAAGCACGATGTTTCTTCCCTCCCGCAGAGCTTCTCTGAATACCGCTTGCTCCACGATCTGAGATTCCTTATGTACTGTATTCGCACCCCATCCTTTGTTAAATTCCGGAAACTGTCGTTTGGCTTCATCGTTATCAATTAGCATGGAATGATGCTCATATGAAATTGTATCTACTATGGCTGATGATTTCCCAGAAGCGGGAAGACCGATTACGATATCAAGGCGTCTGCCTTTTTCTACATCACCATTATAAAGTGTATTACCATCACTGTCAACGAGCGGCTTACCTTTTTCATCCAGACTGATAGAGCCATAATCCATAAGTGTCTCAAACACATGATTCTCTATTGCTTCCCTGTCCTTTAACTGTATGGTCGGTGTCGCATAAGACACACAACTTTCCGCCGCTTTCATCTCCGGTGTTGCTTTGACTTCTTCCACATCCACATACTTACCATCTGCACATCTCTCAAGGATATCCTGCATTTCATCACTGACCGGAAGTCCGGTCAGTAGTACAGTATCCCTGTCTTTCTTATCTTCGATTGCCATCTGCATTTCCTCCTTTCAACTATCGCTCATCGCCTTTGCCTTTTATCTGTGTATGTCCTGGTATCCCGGTTCGCTCACCTGCCTGCTGCTTCTTGTCGGCAATCCGTGTAAATATGGACTTTTCGCCCTTTTCATGCTTACACTCGCCCTCTTCACACAGCTTCTTCTCTGCCTTTTCCTCTTCAGAGCTGCCTCTTGCCATGCCATCATGCACAGGTGCCTCCGATGTCGATATGGTATCGCCCTCACTGTCTCTCGGTACTTCCCCATATCCATCTCCTTCGATATCCACTATCTCTTTGCTGTCTAAGTCCTCCTCTTTCTCGGAATCTCCTTTTTCATCCATGTTAAGAAGTGCATTTAACTCATTTAGGCGGTCAAGTTTCTCCGCAAGCTCCTGTTCCTTCTCAAATGGCTTCTTCACTTCTTCCTTTGCACTCTCAAGCTGTTCCTTGACTGCGGAAAGCTGATCTTCCACCTTGGCAAGTTTTGTTTCCATACCAAACATGGCATTTGCAATTCTCGTCATATTGCCGACCGCATCTGCTCCCACATCTATGTGGTGGCTGATTGCTCCTTTGATATTCAGGTCAAATGTTTTCTGGAATGGTTCAAAGGTCACAGCAAGAGAAAATCCCATATAGTCTCCAACCTTAACCGGCGTGGATATGGAATGAACATTCCTGCACATCTCGATCAGGGCGGTTCCTGCTTCCTTACGATCTGTAAACACACGCTTTCCTATCCGTATCTCAAAAGGTTCTTTCTCTTTGCCATCCTCGGAAACTGCCGCCACACTTCTTGCCGCAAGCTCTGCTTTTTCGGTTTTGAATGTCTCTATATCCGCCTTATATCCGGCTATCTTCTCGGAAAGAGCCGCTATCTGTCTTGGATAGGTCTGTGTGATGTTGTCCTCCAGTCTGTACCTCTGGCTTGTATGGTTGGCTTTAAGCAGCTTTAACTTCGATACCTGGATATCCAAGTCCATCTTCTCTTTTATGTAGGGATTTCCCGTACAGAGAGCCTTGACCTCGGCATAGGTAAGTGCCGCTTCATCCACGTCCTCACAGCTTCTGACCGGTGACTTGCTCGTCATGATCTGTCCGATGAATTTCTGCTTATTTTCAATTACCTGCCACGAATAACTGTCAAATGTACCCTCCGTTACATAGCGAAATATCTTAACAGGCTTCCCCAGTTCCTTGTACATGTTGCCCTGTCTGATAATACGTCCTTCCTGCTGCTCAATGTCCGATGGTCTCCATGGCACATCCAGATGATGAAGTGCGATCAGTCTGTCCTGTACGTTTGTACCGGCTCCCATCTTTGCTGTTGAACCAAGCAAAAAGCGGACATCACCGCTTCTAACCTTGGCAAATAAGTCCGCTTTCTTTGTTTCCGTATTGGCATCATGTATAAAGGCAATCTCGTTTTCCGGTACACCCTTACTCATGAGTTTCTGTTTGATGTCATCATAGACATTAAAGTTTCCGTCATTCTTCGGTGTGGAAAGGTCACAGAAGATAAGCTGTGCCCCCTTCGTCTCCGTTTCTTCTTCGTATATGGCAAATGCTTTCTCCACACATACGCTAGTCTTGGAGTTTTCATCATCCGGCAGCATAGGATTTATTAGTCTCTGGTCAAGTGCCAGCTTTCTTCCGTCATTCGTGATTTTCAGCATATTATCAACAGTTGAATCCACGCCTCCGTTTCGCACCATCTCTGCACGATCGGCAAGAGAAGCAACCACATCTTTCTGGAACTCTGATGGCTTTAATACAACATTCTCATATACCGCTTCCGGCACATCGAGCTTTAACATATCCGGTGTCTTGATATCCGCACTCTCCTTGAACAAACTGATAAGCTCCGGCAAATTGAAGAACTTTGCAAATCTCGTCTTGGCCCTATATCCGGTTCCCTCCGGTGCAAGCTCGATTGCTGTCTGTGTCTCGCCAAATGACGATGCCCATGCGTCAAACTGTGTAAGTCCCATCCGCTCTAAAGTTCCGTACTGAAGATATCGCATATTCGTATAAAGCTCCGTCATGGAGTTCGATATCGGTGTACCTGTCGCAAATGTCACGCCTTTGCCTCCGGTTAATTCATCCATGTATCTGCACTTTGCAAACATATCTGACGACTTCTGCGCATCCGTCTGTGCAATACCGGCTACATTACGCATTTTTGTATAAAGAAATAAGTTTTTGTAATTATGGCTCTCATCTACGAATAACCGGTCTACACCTAACTGCTCAAACGTCACTACACTGTCTTTCTTCGATGGATCCATCAGCTTTTCCAGTCTGACTGTCAGGTTCTTCTTTGATTTCTCCATCTCTTTTATCGTATAGCGTTCTCCACGCTCTGCCTTTGCCTGTGCTATGGCTTCCGTGATGGAATCAATCTGCTCCTGAATAGTTGTCGCCTGACGTTCCTTTGACAACGGAATCTTCTCAAACTGTGTATGACCGATGATGACTGCATCATAGTCACCCGTTGCGATTCTGGAACAGAACTTCTTTCTGTTTGCCGGCTCAAAGTCTTTCTTACTTGCAACAAGGATATTGGCTCCCGGATATAACTGTAAGAAGTCGGAACCCCACTGCTCGGTCAGATGGTTCGGAACAACAAAAAGGCTCTTTCTGCATAGTCCAAGCCGCTTGCTCTCCATGGCTGCCGCCGCCATCTCCCATGTCTTTCCCGCACCTACGCAGTGCGCAAGAAGTGTGTTGTCTCCATATAACTGATGAGCTACTGCATTTTTCTGGTGCGGTCTGAGTGTGACTTCCGGCGACATTCCGGGGAATGTCAGGTGTGCCCCTTCATATTCTCTCGGTCTGATCGAATTAAACAGTTTATTGTATGTCTCAACTAAATCCGCACGACGTTCCGGTGCGGCGAATATCCAGTCTTTGAACGCTTCCCTTATGGCTTCCTGCTTCTGGCTTGCAAGTGTCGTTTCTTTTTTATTTAACACACGCTTTTCCTTGCCCTCTTCAAGCACGGTATCATATACCCGGCTATCCTTTAAGTTTAAGGAATCTTCAAGAATCTTGTAGGCATTTGCCCGCATGGTTCCATAAGTGGAATTGGCAATCGGATTGGCTCTGTCTGCATTTTTACCCTTTACGTTCCACACACCTGTCACAGCCGAATACTGCACACCGACAGTTGCACCACCTAGTCCATAACTCCTTGTCAGATACTCTGGTGTCTTGAATGTTTCCCGCATGAACTGGTCTACATATTCCGGCTTTATCCATGTGGCACCAATACGGACTTCTATCTCTGAAGCTTCAAGGTCTTTCGGCATAACCGCTTCAAGTGCCTTTGCATTTACCTCATATTCCGGACTGCTCTCAACCGCACTCTTTGCCACAGCAAGTTTTTCTCTTACATTACCCGACAGGTACTCATCTGCTGTCTGCCATTCCTCACTTAAAGGCACCTTGAATATAACTCCCACAAGGTCATCCGTTATCTCTGTGTCACTCTTTCCGGTAAGCTCCATCATATACGGGATGTCTACCTTTGCTTTTTCCGAAAGTGAAACTGCAAGTGCTTCGCTTGCTGTGTCAACACTTGTGACTACCTCCGCACGCTTGATGGTTCGCTTCGTGAACATGTCTGCTTTTTCCTTGAAGTTTCCATCAGAATCAAATTTCTCCAGGGAACACAGCAGGCTGTAGCTTGCATCCTGACTGAATACACTCTTGTTCGTTCTGGAATTGATTCGACCGAATTTCTTCTCGAAATCATCATAGCAGTCATTTAGTTCCTTCATCTTCGCTGCGATGTCACCATCCCTGGCTTCTTCCATCTGCAAGTCGATAAGTAATCTCGTCACATCTCTGATAGCAACAAGTCCCTTGATACGTTCTGCCTTGCTTTCCGGAAGCTCCACTGGCTTCATGACGGAATTTTCTCTGTAGTAAACCTCGTTATCGACAACTGTGTAGGAGAAATTCTTTACATTCGGATCTGCCGGCAGCACTTTGTCCTCGTCTGCCACATCAAACTCATCAAGCTCTCTTGTCACTGCACCTATCTCACCTTTGATATTTGCAAGTGCTTCATTAATCTGCTCCTTAAATGGTCTGTCCGTGTCTGCAATACATGCGCTTTCCATGCCGTGCGGACCGGATACCATCTCCATGTGTCCGACAATCTGTTCCGGATGTTCTGCAAAATAGCTGTTCATTCGGATACCTTTTTCATCTTCCGACGTATGCACCCAGTCCTGTATCTCCCTGACCATTCTGTCACGCTTCTGTAAAAAGATGATATCTGATGTAACTTCCGTACCGGCGTTTGCCTTAAATGCAGTGTTTGGTAGTCTGACCGCACCTAAAAGCTCTGCACGTTCTGCCAGATACTTTCTGACATTCTCATTTAACTTATCCATGGTTCCCTTGGATGTTACAAAAGCCACTACACCGCCCGGACGGACTTTATCGAGTGTCTTTGCAAAGAAGTAGTCATGGATCAGGAAGTTGTGTTTGTCGTAATCCCTGTCTGCCACCTTATACTGACCAAACGGAACATTGCCAACTGCCACATCAAAGAAATCTCCCGGAAACTTTGTCTCTTCAAATCCCTTTATCTGTATATCTGCCTTTGGATATAACTGCTTCGCAATCCGTCCGGTAAGGCTGTCAAGTTCCACCCCGTAAAGTCTGCTCTTTGCCATATCCTCCGGCAATCTTCCAAAGAAATTTCCGACACCCATTGCCGGCTCAAGTACATTTCCCTTTTCAAATCCCATACGGGATAATGTGTCATAGATTCCGTCTATGATGGCAGGACTTGTATAATGTGCATTAAGTGTGGATTCTCTTGCAGAAGCATATTCCTCCGGTGTAAGGAGATTCTTTAACTCCTGATACTCTGCGCTCCATCCTGCCTTATTCTCATCAAAAGCATCAGCAAGTCCGCCCCATCCGACATAACCAGACAAAATCTTCTGTTCCTCCGGTGTGGCGGCACGCTTTTCCTCTTCAAGTGATTGTATCGTTTTTATCGCCTGCACATTACGTGCAAACTTCTCTTTTGCCGAACCGGTTCCAAGTGCCTCATCCTCAATATGGAAATTCTCTTCCGGGAACTTCTGGACAGTTTGTCCTAAAGTGTCCGGTTTGATATCATCCCATGCAACCGTATTAAGAGGTGCCTGCACAAGCTCCTCATTGTCACGGACTTTTTCCATATCTTCATCTGAAAGATACACCAGCTCGTCAAAGGAAAGATATTGCAGTTCCGTCTCATAAATATCATCCAGAGATTCGTACTGTTTCTTGTCAATTAGAAGGTCATCCACATACGTGCTTATAGAAAATTCCTTTAAGTTTAGTGTCACCTGTACCGGGTGTTCTTCGTTCGTTTCTTCATCAAGGAAGTCCGTATAGGCAAGTGATATGTTTGTAAGGTCATCAAAATCATCATCTACACTTCCATACTCATTTTCCAAAAACTCACTGACAATCTCTATCGCATCTTCCATCGTCTTTTCAGACTTCTGGACATTTTGTCCTAAATTGTCCTTTTCCGGTAGTGCTTCATCCAGTTCTGCCTGTGCCTTGGCAAGCTGTATTTTCTCATACTCTTCCTGCTCCTTTGGAGTAAGGTACTTTCCCTCGGTAATAAGTTCCCCGATTCTCTTTTCTACCACTTTCCATGTAAGGACAACTTTGGCATAAGGATTCATAAGGCTTCCCTTTGTGATGGAAAGTCCTCTGGCATCGTGATCCTGATTGCTCCGGTCACTTCCGACGATGGCATGGGAGCTTCCTCCCGTTCCATATTCGTGCTTTAAGAAGTCAGCGGCTTCCTTGTGGTCGTGTCCTTCAAGAAAATACTGATGTATCCGGAACTTCCCACCGGCAAATCCGCTTCCCCTTGTAATTACGGAATCTATTTCATCCTGTGTGATAAAGCTTTCTTTCAGTGTTTCCGTATCAAATCTCTGTGGAAGTTCCTTCCTCTTATCACAGTAACCAGATACTCTGTCAGACAGTTCTGAAGGTTTCGGATTCAGTCTCCACCTAAAACTTTTCTCTCCACGTTCCACTGCCGCTATCTCATTATCAACCGCCGCCTTTAACTTCTGTGCCTCTTCCGGATTATTAAGTCTCTCAAATAAAATCTCCGTTGATTTCTGATAATCAAGTCCGTCAAGACCGTCTACGACAGACATATCACCAACACTGTCACGGAAGAAAAAATACAGGTTATCAGCAACACCACGCCGCACGGTTTCATCTGCAAGAAAGGCTCTGTTTTCATCAAGGAATGTCCCCTGTTTCACCATACCGGCAATAACCTTCTCACAGTCAGACCAGCTTTTCTCCATGATGAAATCATCACTTGCACTTCGTCCATATCCAAGCTTCATACCATCCCGGTCAAACCATGCGGCTATCTCATGTCCGTCAATCTCAAAGCCTTTTCCGCATGTTCCATATTCTCCGGCAAGAAAGTCTGCCATATAAGCAGAGTCCCGATTTTCCCGGTACTTCTCGTAGATACGCTCCCTGCTGTTACTGTTTCCTCCACCTGTACGCAGGATATCCTCTATGTCACTTTCCTTTAACAAAAAAGCAGCCGGAGCGATACTTTTCATACCTGCCTCGGCTGCTGCTATGGTTCCCATCTGTTCATCCAGATAAGGGAAGATGGAAAGCTGCTTATATTCAACTTCTACTACAGACTGTAGACGATCTCCGACAGAACGATCTCGTCCGCTCTGTTCGTTATCGAGTTCATCAGACGAACCCACTCCATCTGATCTCTGCTCTTTAACTCCTCCGTCACTTCCTCGTTCTCCATCATCTGGTTTTTCAGTCTCTCGAACCTCTCCTCTGCCTGTTTCTGTATCATCAGACAATGTTCCGTCAGCGTTCCCGACAGAAGCTTCCCGGTGTAAATCCCCTCGTGATGTTCCTTCAGAAATGTCTCCCGAAGCATTCCGTACTTCGTCAGGCTCTCCTCCGGCTCCTCGTTCGCTTTGATGTTCGGAATGAGATAGTCCCCTTCGTTCCTGTATGTCAGTTCCATAATCCGTACCTCCTTCTTTTCTGTTCTGCGTGTCACTTTCACGCTTTAAAGTATTATAGTGTTCTTGACCATCATTTGCAAGTATATTTTTATCTTTTTCACTGCTTTCCCGTTCCACTCTGCGGGCATTTTCCCGGTCAATATCCTCTACTACCTGACATATCTCACGAAGTACCGGCTCGCACATACTGCTTGTCGCTTCTCCAAGGACACTTAAGCTATCAAGCGTAGAAAACTCACGGATATAAGAAAAATCCAGTTCATCCCTATAAGTATCCGTATCGAGACCGCACCTTGCCATAAGTGTATAGGCAATACTGGAAGTCATGGTCTCTTTCAGTCTAAGTGAAAGATTATATTCATCCAGTCCATAAAGCAGACTGTCATCCTGTACATTCACAAGATCCTGCAATACATCCGGAGTGTAGTCCTCTGCAATATGCTCCGCTATCTGAATCATCCGGCTCTCAATCGGACGTTTTTCATCCGTCTTACCATATATATCCTCAAGCCGCTTCATGACCGCTTCATGGTGCTGATCCTTCATCTCCCAAAGAGTAGGGAAAATACCGATACGCTTCGCCTTGTGGACATCCGATACGTCAAACACATACCGGAGCTTCTTTTTTCTTGTCTCGTCAAGCAGTGCGATACCTTTTGCTCCCTGATTAACCCAGCAGTGCATCCGGGTATTCCACACCTCAATGGAAGCTACCGCTGTCGCATCTGGTCGCTGTGCATGAATAAGAAGCTGATCCTTGAATCCGTACCGGTAAAGCCTTGCCGCAGTCTCCAGATAGTCTGTCCATGCATCTGCATTTTGCGTAATGCGTTCGGCTGCACTACTTGCCATATCCGCAATATTATAATATTTGTCTGCCATCTGTACCTCCTACTTTTTCTTTGGAAATTCCATGTTGAAACTGTACTGGAAGCCGCTTCTCGTATTGCCCTTTGCGTCCGTGTAGGAATATGAAGTTGTTCCGTTTGGTGTGAGGTATGCGTCATACACCTTACCGGCTTTGTTTGTTATGCCTTTTACCAGAATCTTTTTTCCTTCGAGAAGATTTTTCACCTGGTTGTCAGTTAATGTCACACCAAACGCCTTTGCAAATCCCATGCCACACTTTCCGGTGCAGTAAGGACCAAACTTTCCTTTTACGACACTCTTGCCACACTTTGGACATTTTCCAAATTCCTCACGCTCTTTCTGAAACATCCCTTTGTTTTCTTCGGTCACGCTGCTGTAAGAAGAAACAAGGTCGGATACCATATCCGTAATGCCGCACATAAAATCATCTGCTGAAGCTTCACCTCTTGCGACTTTTACAAGTTCGTTTTCCCAGTCGGCTGTAAGCTGCGGAGACTTCACGACATCCGGCAGTATGGTGATCAGCTTGATTCCGTCATCTGTTGGTATCATCTGCTTTTTCTCACGCTTCACAAATCCGTCCTTGACCAGCTTTTCTATTACATCAGCTCTTGTTGCCGGTGTTCCAAGTCCTTTTCGCTCCACTTCATCGTCCATCTCGGAAGCACCCGCCTTTTCCATGGCAGAAAGCAGGCTGTCCTCCGTAAAATGCTTCGGCGGTGTAGTGAAATGCTCCGTCACCTTTGTCTCCGCAACATCCATGACTGCTCCTTCTGTAAGTTCCGGGAGCTTTGTTTCTTCCTTTTCCGGCTTATCCTCTGCCGCCTTATATGTCTGTCTAAAGAATCCATCAAAATCTTTCCACCCGTTTTCTATGACTTCCCTGCCTGACACCTTAAAGGCGATATCCTCGCAGCGAAGCTCCGCCTTTGTAGAATCATAAATATAGGCACTGCCAGTAGCACACAAAAGTCTGTTTGCACAGAGTGTAAGGACACTCTTTTCATTTGCGCTAAGTTCCTCTATCGGTGCTTTTCGTATCTCCACAGTTGGGATAATGGCATGATGGTCTGTCACTTTCTTGCTGTTAAGAACTGCCTTTATATTGGGATTAACCATGACATTCATCTTTGCAAAAACCGTTTCCATGATGGCTGCTATCACATTTCTGGCGGTCTCTTCCATATCATCGGAAAGATACTGACTGTCCGTTCTTGGATATGTAACCAACTTCTTCTCATAAAGGTTCTGGGTTGCTTCAAGTGTCTGCTTGGCAGTAAGTCCAAACAGCCGGTTAGCATCTCTCTGGAGTGTTGTCAAATCATAGAGCTTTGGTGGAGAAACCTTTTTCTGCTCCTTGACAACCGATGATACGACCGCCTGTTTTCCCATACAGATATCCGCCATATGCTCCGCTTCGCCTTTTTCATCTATATGGTCTGTTACTGCCTCAAAACCATCACACAGAATATGTGTCTGGTAGTATGCCTGCTTCTTGAAATTCATAATCTGTGATTCTCTGTCTACAAGCATGGCAAGTGTCGGTGTCTGCACCCTGCCAACCTTTAGAAGTCTGTTATAAAGTGTCGTAAAAAGTCTCGTTCCATTGATACCTACAAGCCAGTCCGCCTTCTGTCTTGCAAGTGCCGACGCATACAGGCTGTCATACTCACATCCCGGTTTTAAGTTTGCGAACCCTTCACGCACTGCGCTTTCCTCCATGGATGAAATCCACAGTCTTTCAAATGGTTTCTTACAGCCTGCCTGATTGTAGACAAGTCGGAAGATAAGTTCTCCCTCACGTCCGGCATCCGTTGCACACACAAGAGAAGAAACCTCTTTATCCGCCATGAGCTTCTTCAGCACACCATACTGCTTTGCAGTATCTTTCTTTACCACGTAGGAAAATGGTTCTGGAAGAACCGGAAGTGATTCATAATTCCATTTTTCATACTTTTCTCCGTAGCTTGCCGGCTCCGCAAGCTCGATCAGGTGTCCGACACACCATGACACGATATATCCGTTTCCACTTCTGTATCCGTCCGATCTTTTATCTGCTCCAAGCACATCTGCAATACTGTTTGCAACGCTTGGTTTTTCTGCTATTACAAGTTTCATCTGCTACCTCCATAAAAGGGTGGCAGTCACTTTCTGCCACCCCGTTCCATATTCACTCGTCCTCTTCTTCGTCATAGTCGGATTCTTCCTCTTCGGCTTCATCCTTCTCACCATACATACTGTCATCGCTCGCTTCCGGCTTGCCTTTTTTACCGCCAGCCATCTTCACACCGATTACAACCACTGCCACTACACCAAAAATTATGATATATAACCAGTTTCCAAGACCTTTACTCTCTTTCTTATCTGCGTCCGTCTTGGTTGCATCCTCCGTTGTCTCTTCTGTCGTGGATTCATCCATGTCCGGTGTCACTTCTTCCGTATTGATGTTGTTGCCCTGTGCCACAGAATTGTGAGGGAGTATCTGTTCATCGCTGTCAACAAAATTCAGAAGGTTGTCATTCGATACCGAAGTCAGGAAGTACACCGTACCATTTCCATGTGTGGTATCTACCCCATCATCATCCGAATATGCCGCTGACATATCTATTACAAGGAAATACTGCTGTCCATCCTTTGTAACGATGGTATAAAACTGTTTCTTATTAACTTCCTTCATAATGTCTTTCCCGGATTCATCCGTTACGGATGTGACAGAACCGGTGGAAGGGTTTGTGACTGTTGCGCTTCCGTTATCCGGTAAGGAATCCGCAGGGTTCTCGGTGCTTTCCTCACTGTCCTCCTCGGTGGTATTTTCCTTGTAATAAGGATTTGCAACTGTATAGACCGTACTTGAATTTCCTGCATTATCTATGGAATAAATATAGAAATACTGATAGGAAGCGTCGAATTTCTGTAGTCTTACAACAACAACTCCATTTTCATCCGGAGTAAAACTGTACTCATTGACGTACACCTTTTTCACACCGCTTTCCGTATCATAGGTCATGATATTAAGCAACCCTTCACTGACTGCCGCATTTAACGTCGGGGCAACTGTATCAAAGCACTTGATAAATCGGTTCTTCTCATACTCATTGCCATTCATATCCGTGACCTTGACATATACAGTGCAGTTTTCCGTAATCTCAAGTGCCATATCGTCTGTGATATCCACCCAGCTTCCGTTGGCGCCAATCTTTGCCTGCACGGTATCAATCTTGAACTTGCTGTCACCAAAGATCTTCGTGACTTTCACATCCACCATGGCTTTGTCGTTGTACCATCCCGGTTTATCCAGTGCGATTGAGATACGCACCTTGTATTTATTATCCTTCGATGTCACATCCTCTGTTGTTGCTTCGGAAGCATTGGTGTCCTTCTTCGATGGAGTCTCCTTTGGTGCATCCGTTGTTGCATTCTCACTTGTGGTTTTCTGCTCCGTCGTCACTTCTGTTGTCTCCGTGCTTTCCTCCGTCTTTGCATAGGCAGAAATTCCACTGCCCATAAGCAGTGTGCCGGCAATCATCAGGGAAAGTGCCGCCTTCTTGATTTTCTTGTTCATTTTCTTTCATCTCCTGTTCTTAACTACAAATGGCAGAGGTTAATTCTCCTCTGCCACATCATCAACATGCTGCTTATACACTGTGATAAGCGTGTCAACCGCACCATCTCCCTCAAGTCCTACTTCTGCAAGTTTGGTCTTAAAGAGGAAATATTCTGTCCGGTCGATCTTGTCATTAAGTTCCTGAAGCTTCTCCTTTTCTTTTGCGAGCCTGCTTCTCTGTTTTTCAAACTCTGCCGAAAGTTTATCGACCTTTGCCTGCTGTCTGTCTCTCTCGACTTTTTCTTTCAAAATCTTTTCTTCGTATCGTTCCAAATCTCACTGCTCCTTTTAATATTTCGGTCTGATAAATGAAGTGATCGGGAAACCTCCTGTCGTATACCTGGTCTTTATTGCCACACAGCCGCCATTACTCTGTGAACCCGCTCCATCACCGGATGTATTTCCTCCGATTGTCGTGTAGGTTCCGTCTCCATTGTTTGAAACAACGACTTCTATATGCTCATTATTTCCAAAGAGAACAATGTCTCCATACTT
>ENA-ORRO01000697-ORRO01000697.1-human-gut-metagenome-genome-assembly--contig:-NODE-697-length-26818-cov-47.632889_pt1 | contig 26818 bp, 32 predicted proteins | sample MGYA00242176_ERZ509136 | MGnify/ENA primary metagenome ERZ509136 (study PRJEB26280, sample SAMEA2338644) | human gut metagenome | biome: human gut; feature: human-associated habitat; material: faeces...
ATGTAATACCGTGCTTTCGTTTCTCTTCCTGCGCATTTACTCGCATACGAGTGAGGCAAAAATCCTACGGCTTCGCTTCCGATGACGATACGGACAGATGTGCCTCTTCGTGCCCTCTATCCTGCGCCGTCTCCAAGGGGCTCTCAGTTGGCGTGTCATACCGTAACGTTCTTTTATACGCTCCCACTAAAAAAAATCCCGCCGGAGCTGATGCTTCAGCGGGATCTTACAAACAACTCTCTTTCTACTGTTCACTCTTCCCCATTTCGCAGATTTTTCTGGCGGTATCGAGCCATTCCTGGCGGATGCTTTCCGGAGCGAGGACGTTGACGTTAGCCCCCTGGGAGAGGAGCCACATGAGGATGCCTTCGCCAAGGACGTCAGCGCTGATGCTCCAGCTGCCGTCGTCGCGCTTTCTTGCTTTCGCGGTGGGCAGCCGGTCAAGGACAGCTTCCAGGGAAAGGCCTTTGTAAATGAATTCGAGGTGGATCTTTTTCCCCGAGTACATGAACTGGACGCGGTTCTTGAATTCTCCTTCGCGGAAGCGGTCGATATAGGGCTCTTCGAAGGTCTTTTCTGTGTCGATGACGCTTGTCATGCGGTCCAAGCGGTAAATCTTGAGCGGGCTGCTGGCGCCGGTCTTGATGCCTCTGTCGGGACGAGCGGCGACGTAGAAATAGAATTCGGAGAACAGGATACCGAGCGGACGGGCGGCGTGCGGGCTGCTGGTCTCTGCACTAATTTTTTTATAATCGAATGCAATGACGTGGTGCTGGTGGATGGCGCGCGTGATCTTCCAGAGAAGGTCCATGTCCGGATTTTTGTGATTGGGCTCTGCGTATTCGAAGAGTTCGTTCTTGATGTACTCATCGATCTCTGTCCGTTCTTCGGAGGAGGCCAGGTTCTGCAGAATGCGCTCAAGAAGTGCTTTCATTTCTACTTTATGGAAGGCTTTGCTCGAAAGGAGGATCTTGCAGACGGCGAAGAGCTCTCCGCTCGTGAGGTATTCACCGCCTTCATTGATCATCTTGTAGACGCCTTCTTCGCGGCTGTGAATGAGCCGGCGATGGATGCCGTCGCTTTCTTCCAAAGCGGCAAGGCAGCCGCGGATATCTGCGAAGTAGCGGCTGACGGTCCTCTCATTGACCTTGAGCTTGGCGGCAATCTCTTCTCTCGTAACGCCGCGGCCACGCATCAGTATATTCCATAAGCAGAGGATACGCTCTACTTTTCTGTCTTCCTTTAACAGGTTATTCCCTCTTCTAGGCATAAGTTACCACCTTTCTTTGAAGCCTATCTGCTTCCTATCAACTCTCATTTTATTTATTATACCGCAAGAAATCCAATTCTCCTACTTTTTTGCTATCTGCTTTTCTCTTTTCTATGATATAGTAGGTGTATGTGTTAAAGGCAGGATGAGGGGATCGTGCGATCTCCGCTGCTGCCTGTTCAAAAAATGAGGAGGCGCATTTATGGATGCGATCAAATGTCTGATTTCCAGAAGAAGCATCAGGGAATATACGGATCAGCCGGTCACGGAAAGAGATATAGAGGATATCGTCACGATGTCTCAGATGGCTTCGTGCTGGGAGAATACGCAGCCGATCCGCTATGTGGCGGTGCTGGATCAGGAGCTGAAGGATCGTCTGGCCAAGGAATGTACGGTGGATTTCCCCTGGAATACGGAGAATATCCATGCGGCACCGGTGCTCATCGTGCTCTGCATCGTGAAGGGGCTGTCGGGCTATGAGCCGGATGGATCGTTCTCTACGAAGAAGGGGACGCACTGGCAGTCTTTTGATGCGGGCGTCGCGGCTGCTCATTTCTGTCTGGCAGCGAATGCGCTGAAGTTCGGCACGCTCATCATGGGGCGCTATGAGGAGGATAAGGTGAAGGAGATCCTTTCTCTGCCGGAGGATTATGATGTGTCTGCGCTGATCGCGATCGGCCATCCGGCTGTCATTCCGGCGGCCAGTGAACGCAAGCCGTTGTCGGATGTATTGAGTGTAAGAAGCTAGGGAAACGCTGATTAAATCGCAGAGTCAGATTTTACAAGAATTTTTATACATAGCTTCGTCATAACCTTCCTTAAATAGCTCGCTATTCGCGTCAGGTTATTCCTTGCTATGCATAAAAATTTAAGAGTAAAATCTGACAACGATTGAATCAGTGTTTCCCTAGTCAGCATTTCCTGAACCAAAGGAGTTTTTTATGGCTATTTTGACATTGACCTGTCCTGCCTGCCAGAAGCTGTTTTCATTCACGACGCATCCTGCTTTTGATACCGGAGAGGATGCCTCGATCGCAGAGAAGGTGCGGACAGGCGAGGCATTCGTAGGAGCGTGTCCGCACTGTGGTCACGCGGAGCATTATTCTTATTCTTTCTTATATAAGGAAAGGGAAAGTCACGCGCTTCTCTACTACGCGGATAACGAGGAGGATTTCCGGAAGGCCTGCGCTATCATGACGGGACGCGATCCATCCGTACCGTGGGCAGGCATCGCTGACTGGAGCCGCCGTGTGGTGGCAAACCGTCAGGTGCTGCTGGAAAAGCTGCTGTTGCTTGACCTTCATCTGGATGACAGGGTCATAGAGATCATGAAGATACTGGCACATTCCTTCCTGCAGAAGCAGAAGCCGGGTCTCTCGGTCGATGCCATCTGGTTCGAACGCGGCGCGGACGGCCGCACGGGCTACTGCCTGTATCAGGATGGCAAGATCGTCTGCGCGTATGCGTACGATGCTGCGATGTATGAGCAGGTGAAGCAGCAGCTCTCGCCTGCTTTTGCGGAAACGGAGCGTGAGGACATCCTGATCGATGCGTCCTGGGCAGCAAAGCTCTTAAAAAAGGCCGGCGTGGGAATGTAAGAGTGACTGGTATTGCGTTTTCTAAATAACTGGCATTTAAGTCAAATTCCGAATCAAGTGAGGAATTAGGAGTGAGGAGTGAGGAGTGAAGGTACGGCGCATAAAATGAGGAAGCGCCGCGAAGTTTTATATAAAATAATGTACAAACTGTTTTATATAATGAGGGGTATTGGGGCACTCTATGAATTGTGTATTGTGTGTCCCTTCCAGCACTTTGCACTTCTCACTAAGTCCAGAAGTTAAAAAATCGCAATACTAAGGAAACACTGATTCAATCACAGAATCAGTGTTTCCTTAGTGACTGGCACACAAAAAGCCGAACGATGAATCGTCCGGCTTTTTGTGTGCCATATTTTATTGGATGCGTGCGAGAATGGCGTCGGTCATACCGCGACCATTGACTTTCTTCATGCCTTCTTTGTAGATGTCACCGGTGCGGTAGCCGTCATCGAGGGCCTGATTGACAGCAGCTTCGATGGCATCAGCGGCTTTGTCTTCATTGAGGGAGTAGCGAAGGAGCATGGCAGCGGAAAGGATGGTCGCGATCGGATTCGCGATGCCTTTGCCTGCAATGTCCGGAGCCGAGCCATGGATCGGTTCATAGAGGCTGGTCTCATTGCCGATAGAAGCAGAGGGAAGCATGCCGATAGAGCCGGAGAGGACAGCGGCTTCATCAGAGAGGATGTCGCCGAAGAGATTTCCTGTGACGACGACGTCGAAGAAGGACGGATGGATGGCGAACTGCTGCGCGCAGTTGTCGACATACATATGGTCGAGCTGAACATCCGGATAGTCCTCGTCATGGATCTTGGTGACGGTGCGTCTCCAGAGGCGGGAGGTCGCAAGGACATTGGATTTGTCGACGCTGGTCACGTGACCATGACGCTTGCGGGCCGCTTCCATGGCGAAGCGGGTGATGCGGTCGACTTCCGGCACAGAGTAGTTTTCCAGATCCCAAGCTCTTTCTGCGCCGTTATGGATCTCGGATTCACAGCGGTCGCCGAAGTAAATGCCGCCGACGAGCTCACGGACGATCATGATGTCGGTGCCTTTGGCAATTTCCGGTTTCAGCGGAGAATACTCGATCATGGAGTCCTGGATCTTCACGGGACGGAGGTTTACATAAAGGCCAAGCGCTTTTCTCAGGCCGAGGATGGCTTTTTCCGGACGTAGCGATGGCTCCAAGTGATCCCACTTGTCGCCGCCGACAGCGCCGAAGAGGATGGCGTCTGCCTTCTTGCAGGCATCAATGGTATCCTGCGGCAGCGGTTCACCGAATTTGTCGTAGGCTGCGCCGCCTGCATCTTTCCATTCATAGGTAAGGCCGATCTTGTAAATGTCATCGATCTTCTTCAGGACTTCGACAGCCGCATCGGTGATCTCTGTACCGATGCCGTCACCAGGGATGACAACGATGTGTTTGGACATGGTTTGATTCTCCTTATTCCTTATATTTCTTCAGTGGTCATGTAGTAAGAGAGGATAGAAGGTTCAGGGTTCAGGGTTCAGGGTTCAGGGATGACCCGTAGGACGTACGATCCCTCGATTGCGTGCAAAAGAAGTTCTGCGGGCTCAAAGGGGGTGGTGCAGCACATAAAGATCAGAAGCGCCTCGAAATCATCGTGCTTCGCGCAGGCCAACCCCTTGCCCTTCGGGCGTTCCCCTTCCAAGGGAAGGGGATAGGAACCTGAACCTCTAAGTTTGAAAACAGAAAATAGCCATCTTCCCTTTATATGCATCCTCATAGGTTAAACAGGTTCTGAAGGTTCAAAAGGTTCACAGGTTCCTCATCTTTCGTAAATACCGTATATTCTAAAACTCCGCGGCGCTTCCCTATGATGATGCGCCGCACCACCCCCGTTGAACCCATAGAACCTGCTCCCCCTCTTTCATTCCCAATCAAGGAACAGGACGTCCCCGAGGCTAACCTTGAACCCGACAACCCTTCTTATTTCTTTTTCGCTTTGACGTAGTTGATGAGTCCGCCCGCTTTGGCGATATCCTGGATGAAGCCCGGAAGCGGCGGCGCCTGAAAGGTATCCCCGGTGGTGAGGTTTTCGATCTTGCCGGTGGAGATATCGATGCGGAGCGTATCGCCTGCGTGGATCTTCTCGACGTCATCTCCGATTTCCAGAAGCGGCAGACCTACATTGATACCGTTTCTGTAGAAGATACGGGCAAAAGACGATGCAATGACGACGGGTACACCGCTTGCTTTGATGGCGACAGGCGCATGTTCGCGCGAGGAGCCGCAGCCGAAGTTTTTGCCGCCGACCATGATGTCGCCGGCTTTGACATTCTCCGCGAAGGTAGGGTCGATATCCACCATGCAGTGCTTGGATAGTTCCTTCGGATCGAAGGTATTCAGGTAACGGGCCGGAATGATGACGTCCGTGTCGATGTTGTCGCCGTAGCGCCAAACCTTTCCTTCTAATACTGCCATGTTATTTGACCTCCTTCGGTACCGCAATACGTCCTAAGATAGCGCTGGCCGCTGCCACCTGAGGGCCTGCCAGATAAATTTCAGAATCGGTCGGTCCCATGCGGCCGATGAAGTTTCTATTCGTGGTGGATACGCATTTCTCTCCGTTTGCAAGGATCCCCATGTAACCGCCAAGGCACGGGCCACAGGTCGGTGTAGACACGGCACATCCGGCATCGATGAAGGTCTCGATGAAGCCGGCATGCATGGCCTGCAGGTAAATAGTCGGTGTCGCCGGGATGACGATGCAGCGGACATTCGGATGGACTTTATGCCCTTTGAAGATGCGGGCTGCGATAGCCAGATCCTCGAGACGGCCGTTCGTGCAGGAACCGATGACCACCTGATCGATCTTGATCTCCCCGAAGGTGCCGATGACCTTCGTATTTTCCGGCAGGTGCGGGAAGGAAACGACCGGCTTCATAGAGGAAAGATCGATCTCTACGACGCAGGAATAGTGCGCGTCTTCATCCGCCTCGACGGCGTCGAACGGCTTATGGTAGCGCCCCTCGATGTAAGCGATGGTCTTTTCATCAACAGGGAAAATGCCATTCTTTCCGCCGGCTTCGATCGCCATATTCGCAATGGTGAAACGGTCGGTCATGGAAAGGGAATGGACGCCCGGGCCGGTGAATTCCAGCGACTGGTACAGCGCACCATCGACGCCGATCATGCCGATCAATGTCAGGATGACATCCTTACCGGTGATGTCCTCCGGCTTCGTGCCGGTCAGGACGACTTTGATCGCATCCGGCACTTTGAACCATGCTTCGCCGGTCGCCATGGCAACGCCGAGGTCGGTAGAACCGACGCCGGTAGAGAAGCCGCCCAACGCGCCGTAGGTGCAGGTATGAGAGTCCGCACCGATGGTGACCATGCCGGGCCCTACGAGGCCTTTTTCCGGAAGCAGTGCATGCTCGATACCGACACGCCCCTGCTCGAAATAATTGACAATGCCGTTTTCATGCGCGAAGTCACGGACGATCTTCGCAAGTCCGGCAGACTTGATATCCTTTGCCGGCTGGAAATGATCCGGAACGAGAACGATCTTCTCCTTGTCGAATACCGGGACACCGATGCGCTTGAATTCCGCAATGGACGGCGGTGCGGTGATATCATTCGCCATGACCAGATCAAGGCGGCAATTGATCAGATCCCCTGCTTTCACAGAATCGACACCGGCATGCTTGGCCAGGATCTTCTGTGTCATTGTCATACCCATACTATTTCCTCCTCTGCAATCTCCCACTTTTGCTGCAATAAAAAAATCTTCCGTCTCGCAAGAGACGAAAGATTCGCGGTACCACTCTTATTCATATTTCTGCAGAAATATGCACTCTGTCTGATAACGGTCAGGTTCCGGCGAGGCCTACTCTCTTCAGCCTGCGACTCGAGGATGAGTTCGATGAAATGCTCCTGCCATTTCCCACCTTCCAATGGCTCTCTATAAGCGAGCAGTCTCTCTACTACTTCCTGTCCCTGTCTTTCTGGGATATGGTGATACTGTAGCATAGAACGCGGGAAAATGCAAATAAAAAATGAGGGGCTCAGGGGTATCCTATGGAAGGCTCGTCCACTGATTATGGATGAAAGCTCTGCTCGAATGAGAAATGTAGGTGGCGGCTTCGCCGCAAGTGTATATGGGCGATGCCCGAAAGGCTCTTGATAACAGGCTTCCCGTTTGGAATTCCCTATCATCGACCGCCGGACCGCAAACGAAAAAGATTTCTCGCTTTCGCTCGAAATGACGATACGAGAGAGTCTGCTGTCTCCCAGTCACCAGTCACTAGCCACTAAAGAAACGGCGCATGCGCGCCGTTTCTTTATTTCTCATCTGCCTTTTTCATGGCTTCGATCAGTGCATGAGCAAGCTGATCGGCACAGGAGGTCTGCTTGTCACGGCAGGTATTGCCGAGCAGGATATCCGCCGCTTCCTTTGCGCTGCGACCTTCGAGGAGCTTGCCGATCGCTGCCAGATTGCCCGGGCAGCCGCCCTCAAAATGAAGGTGGTGAATGAGACCATCTTCAAGGTCAAAGGTAATTTTTCTTGCGCATACGCCCTGCGGGGTGAATTCGAAGCTCTGCATAATGATTTCTCCTTTCAAGATCACTCTCACGATTCCTCTCTATTGTACTGGAGAATGGGGATCCGTGCAAGAAAAAGGAAGCCGAGTGAACATAGGAAAGCCTGTCATCAACAGAAAGTACCTCTTCACGCAAAGATCTGACACGTTGAGGATGATAAAGGGAACACTTACTAAGCCCTCCTATCCGTTAGCAAAACCTTGACTGTAGCGGGAAGCAATGCTATCATAAATTTTAAATTTCAAAATGCTATCAGAAAATACCATTACATATAAATAAATGTATTTTTAAATAGTGTAATGAGACCACCTTTAGATCGTTTTTGGTCTAAAAGTGGCCTTTTAAGGAGGTGGTAGGTCTTTGGGCAGCAATCATGTGGCTATTGCTGTATCCGTGAAGCAAAACCCAAAATTCCATCATTCCGGTTTTGCTTTTACACCCCAACAAAAGATATATGATACATAGGCTTATATCTTGGGAAACGCTGATTAAATAGCAGAGCCGGATTTCATATGGATTTTTATACATAGCTTCGTCATCATCTTCCTTAAATAGCTCGCTATTCGCGTCAGATGATTCCTTGCTCTGTATAAAAATCCAAGAATGAAATCAGTCAACAATTTAATCAGTGTTTCCCTTGCATGTATCTCTAGTTTTTGGTATCGAAAATAAAGGTTAAAGGTGAATTGTATGAAACAAGATAGTAACAACAAAAATGGTATACCACAAATTCACGTCCCGTGGTATGGTTATGTCGCTTTTTTGATGGCCATTTTAATGTTTTCGGGGATCTTCTCTTCTGCAGAGGGCCCGCTAAAGGTATTAGACTTTAATGTTTTGGCCGGAAGCTTTGGCAATATAACCGGGGAGCAGGCCACCAACTTCCGCGGAATTGGCGGTAATGGCGCAAAAGATGGATTCATGTTCGCATTGACTTTGATTCCAGCCGTTATTTTGGCGCTGGGATTGGTAAATGTCATTGATGGACTCGGCGGACTGCGTGCTGCAGAAAAATTAATGACTCCTATCTTAGAGCCATTGCTGGGTGTACCAGGCGTTACAGCTCTTGCAAATATTGCTAATCTGCAGAGCACAGATGCTGCAGCAGGCATGATCAAGGAATTAGTGGATAACGGAAAACTCACCGACAAGGAAAGAAGCATTGTTATCACTTATCAAACAAGCGGCAGCGCCGGATTAACCAATTATTTCTCTTCTGGCGCAGCTACATTCGCTATTTTGGGAACGCCGATCATTGTACCTTTGCTCGTTATTTTAGTTTTTAAAATTGTTGGTGCAAATTTGATGCGTCTGTACTTAAAAATGTTCTGTAAAGATTAAAGAAGGAATATAATGGAAAATATGACCGAAGAACACAAGAAAAATGTCCTGGACCTTTTCGTAGAAGGCGCTCGCAAGGGATTCACTATTGGCACCACCAGTTTGTTACCCAATGTAATTATGGCATTTGTCATTATTCGAATTTTGGACGTAACAGGACTGCTCCATTTGATCGGCGTGGCCTTTCAGCCTATTATGGGACTGTGGGGACTTCCCGGAGAAGCAGCCACTGTGATTATAGGTTCTCTCATGAGCATGGGCGGAGCCATTGGTATCTTAATGAGCTTATTCACGCAGGGCATTATGGATCCTATCCAGGTAACTGTGATGGTTCCCGGTATTTATCTGATGGGAAACCCTGTTCAAAATGTGGGACGTTGCCTCGGCATTTCCGGTGTGAACAGTCGCCACTATTTTGCGATCATTATGATCTGCTTAATAAACACCCTGCTATCCATTTGGGCTATGCGTTTAATCATGCTCTTCTTCTAAATGTGGTTGAGCAAAATTGTGACAGGAGGACTGATCTGCTATGGAAAATTCAAAACCATTTTTTAAGCTTCTGAAAAATGTTCATGTATTTGCGCCAGAGGATAAAGGCATACAAGACATTTTGATCGCTGGCGAAAAAATCGCTGCTATAGGTAAAGATTTATTTTTACCGGCTGTTTATCAGTGTCAAGTCGTTGAGGGGAATGGCCTGAGCGCTGTTCCTGGATTTATGGATGCCCATGTTCACATTATCGGCGGTGGCGGAGAAGGCGGTTTTCAGACCCGTACACCAGAGATTCAATTAAGCAAAATCACAACCGCCGGTGTTACTACGGTATTTGGACTTCTTGGTACAGACGGAATCACGCGCCATGTAGAAAGCTTACTGGCAAAGGCTCGCGGTTTGGAAAATGAAGGTATCAGTACGTACATCTATTCCGGTTCTTATGAGATGCCCACTCCTACGATCACAGGGAGCGTGCGACGCGATATTGTTTTAATTGATAAAGTAATCGGCACCGGTGAGATCGCCATGAGCGATCATCGTTCTTCTCAGTCTCCCGTATCGGCATATCGTGAGATTACGGCAGAAGCGCGAGTAGGCGGTATGCTAAGCGGTAAAGCCGGTGTTGTAAATATGCACATCGGTGACGGTACAGATGGCCTCAAGTATTTGAGAGAAATCACAGCCAATGGAGAATTGCCTAAGACGCAGGTGATTCCAACTCATGTAAACAGAAATAAGCATCTCTTTGCGGATGCCATTGACTGGGCAAAAAGTGGCGGTCTGATGGACTTTACCAGCAGTATTGCTCCTAAAGATGACGACGATCCGGTCGTCAAAACAAGTAAGGGGATTCGCCAAGCCTTAGATGCAGGGGTACCATTGCGTCAGATTTCTGTCAGCTCTGACGGTAACGGAAGCATGCCAATTTTTGATGATAACGGCAATAACATTGGTGTTGGCGTGGCAAATGAAGATTCCCTGTTAAAAGAATTCAGAGATCTGGTGCAAGAAGAAGGATTATCCTTATCCGATGCCCTGACTGTATTTACCAGCAATGTAGCTCAAAACACGAAATTGTATCCCAAGAAAGGATGCTTAGCTGAAGGAAGTGATGCAGATATTCTACTTCTTGACGACAAATTGCAATTGAATGCTACATTTGCACGCGGGCAGCAGATGGTCAAAGATGGTAAAGCCATCGTATTTGGCACCTTTGAAGAACATTAAAATCCATATGATAAGCCAGTGACTCACCTAGTGACACATCAATGGTATACCATTGAGTGTCACTAGGTTTTTTATATGGAGGAAACGCTCGCCCGCAGCCGTCTCCTCCGCCGGACCCGGTTGATGTGCCTTTCGAAATGCCCCTGACTGATAAATTCAGCGAGTACGAGTTGGTCAAAGACGGGGACGGTACAGGAGTAGAAGCCTACGCGCAGCTGATAGAGAGGGACCATCTGCGGCGGGAGGACCAGGTAGCCCGTGCGGATGGAGGGCGCGATGGTTTTCGAGAAGCTATTCATATAGATGACGTGTCCCTCCGGCTCCATAGAGAAGAGCGTATCCTCCGGCTTGGAGAGAAGGGTAAACTCGGAATCGAAATCATCTTCGATGATCATGGCATGACGCTCACGGGCAAAGCGCAGATACTCGGCCCTCTTCGAGGCCGTCGCCGTGATGCCGGAGGGATAGCTGTTGAAGGGCGTCACATGGAGTACCCTCGCGCGGGTGCGGATGAGCTCGCTCGTTTCTATACCGTTCTTCCCCATCCTGAGCTTATCGATAGAGATCCCGTTCGCCCGATATACTTGCTCGATCTTCTGGTAGGACGGGTCTTCCAGTGCATAGATCTGTCCCTGTCCAAGCACCTGTATATTCAATCCATAGAGGTACTCCGCGCCCGACCCGATCAGGATCTGCTCGGGAGAGACGCGCATATGGCGGCTTCTTGCGAGATAGGAGGCGATCGCACGCCGCAGCTCTTCGCAGCCATGGTTCGGCGAAGGATCCAGGATCTTTTCTCCATACGCGGAAAGTACGCTGCGCATCGTGCGCGCAAAGATGGAAAAAGGGAAAAGGTCTCTTTCTCCGGCCTCGCGCTGTTCTGTCTTCGTGCGGGCGATATCCATCGAGCGGCTCATCGGACGGGGATCTGCCGCTCCGTAGTTATCCCTCTCGCGGAAGACGACGAAGTATCCGCTTCGTTCCCGCGGCTCCACATAGCCTTCCTCGACAAGAAGATCATAGGCGTGTGCCACCGTGATGAGGCTGACTCCCTGCGCCTCTGCGGTCTGCCGCTTCGAAGGAAGCTTGGCTCCGTAGCCATAGACGCCATTCGTGATAGCATCTCGAATGGAAAGATAAAGAGTCATGTAGGCGGTCATGAGGAGGATCCTTTCGTAAAATAGTGACTAGTGACTGGTGACTAGTAGCTAGGGATTAGGGATTAGGAGCCTCAAAGGACTGCTCCCCATGGGCTAACCCGTTCCATCTGGTCTTACTTTTTTTTAATATTTTGGTGATTTTTATATATCCAGTTTCATAGTATAATGCAAACATCTAGATACAGCAAGGAGAATTCTCATGACAAACGAAGAAACACTGACCACACATTCCCTTTCCGTCCACACAAAGCATAATACGCGCTGGCTCACCATCTGCGGTCTTTTGATGGCGATCAATGTCGGACTTTCGTCTTTCGGTCTGCCCGTCCCGGGCGGTCACCTGTACCTGAACGACATCGTGATCGTCGCAGCGGCGCTCATGCTCGACCCGCTGGGAGCCTTCCTCGTCGGCGGCGTCGGCGCATTTTTGGGAGACTTCTTCTTCTACCCGCTCCCGATGTTCGTCTCACTCGTCACTCACGGTCTGCAGGCCATGGCGATCTCCTACATCGCGCACCACGCTTTCCCGGCAAAGCCGAAGCTCTCTACGGTGATCGCTGTCCTCGTCGGCGCTGTCATCATGGTCGTCGGCTATTCCCTCGGCCGTGCCTATGTCTACAGTACGCCTGCCTATGCATGGATCAAGCTGCCGTATGAGATCCTGCAGGCACTCTTCGGCGTCATCGTCGGCCCCTTCCTCGTATGGAAATGGAAGCTGAACGAACATGCCAAAAAGCTGATCGACGGGAAATGGTAACGAGAGCCTCTCCCCACAATTTCACATAAAAAGAAGACGCGAGATCCTCCGGATCCCCTGCTCTTCTTTTTAATTGACCCTTTTTCAGGATGACTCGCCATCAGGGGCTAGGGATGATTGGCTAGGGATTAGGGATGAGGGATGAGAAGCAAGCGGTGATTGAAGTAGCGCAGTTAGCATGCTAACCGTTCTGCAAGGAGGATCGAGGGCTACGCTCGAGATGACGACGGCGCGAAGCGCTATCAAAACTCCGCGGCACTTCATTATTTTTTTGCGTCGCACCTTCCCCGCTGAGCCCATAGAACCCGCTGAACCTCTTCCGCACGCAACCAAAGGGCAGCACGCCCCACGGGCTACCCCTGACCCCTGACTCCTGAACTTTGAACCCATCAACCTTCCCCCATTATTTTGAAAGGACTCTCTATCATGAAAAACAATGAACGCTATGAACTGAACAAAGAACTCGCCCAGATGCTGAAAGGCGGCGTCATCATGGACGTCACCACACCGGAGCAGGCAAAGATCGCGGAAGCAGCCGGCGCTGCAGCCGTCATGGCACTGGAACGCATCCCTGCCGACATCCGCAAAGCGGGCGGCGTATCCCGCATGAGCGATCCGAAAATGATCAAGGGCATTCAGGAAGCCGTCTCCATCCCTGTCATGGCGAAATGCCGCATCGGTCACTTTGTCGAAGCGCAGATCCTCGAAGCCATCGAGATCGACTACATCGATGAAAGTGAAGTCCTCTCTCCGGCTGACGATGTTTACCACATCGACAAGCACCAGTTCAAGGTGCCATTCGTCTGCGGCGCACGTGATCTCGGTGAAGCCCTTCGCCGTATCGCAGAGGGCGCTTCCATGATCCGTACCAAGGGTGAACCGGGTACCGGCGATATCATTCAGGCGGTACGCCACATGAGAAAGATCAATACCCAGATCGCTTCCATCGCCTCGAAACGCAGAGATGAGCTCTTCGAGGCAGCCAAGCAGTTGGGCGTCCCCTATGACCTCGTCGTCTATGTCCATGACCACCAGAAGCTCCCGGTCGTCAACTTTGCAGCCGGCGGTGTAGCTACTCCGGCGGATGCCGCACTCATGATGCAGCTCGGCGCAGAAGGCGTCTTCGTCGGCAGCGGTATCTTCAAATCCGGCGATCCGGCGAAACGTGCTGCCGCTATCGTGAAGGCCGTCACCAACTACCAGGATCCGGAGATCCTGGCGGAGCTCTCCACCGACCTCGGCGAAGCTATGGTCGGCATCAATGAAGATGAGATCCAGCTCCTCATGGCGGAACGCGGAAAATAATTTTTTAGTGGTCACTGAGTGACTGGTGACTGGTGACTAGGGACTGGTGACTTACAAGCTACTTTCGGTCATCATCCTATTTATACTCCGCGGCGCTTCTGTTTTTTATGCGCCGCACCACCACTCCTCATTTCTCACTCCTCACTCCTCACTTCTCTGTTAGCTACGTGTTAGAAAGGCCAAAGCATGAAACATATCGCCATCCTCGCCCTTCAGGGCGCATTCATCGAGCATGAACGAATGCTCACAAAGCTCGGGGCTTCCTGCTTTGAGATACGAAACCGGAAGGATCTCGAGCGCCCTATGGACGGGCTCGTCCTTCCCGGCGGGGAAAGCACCGTGCAGGGAAAGCTTCTCAAGGATGAGGGACTTTTCGCACCGCTCCAAGACAAGATCAGAGCAGGGCTTCCTGTCCTTGCCACCTGCGCCGGCATGATCCTCCTCGCGGAGCATCTGGAAAATGATGCGAATACCTGGTTCGCTACACTTCCTGTGACGGTTCGCAGAAATGCCTATGGCCGCCAGCTCGGAAGCTTCATCACCACAGCGCCGGTCAAAGGCGTGGGCGACGTGAAGATGAATTTCATTCGCGCCCCCTACATTGCCTCTGCCTCGCCTGACGTGGACATCCTCTCGACCGTGGATGACCACATCGTCGCTGTCCGCTATGGAAAGCAGCTCGCACTTTCCTTCCATCCCGAGGTCGGACATGATGACCGCATGCACCGGCTGTTTCTTGACATGATCGGTGACCAGTGAATAGTGATTGGTGACTAGTGACTAGTGACTGGGGACTGGAATGCCAGCTCATGGCATCGCCATTATTTATACTTCGCGGCGCTTTCATATTTTTATGCGCCGCACCAACACTTCGATGAGTAGCTAGGGATTAGGGATCAGGGATTGGGGATTAGGAGCGCCGAGTGACCGGTGACTGGTGACTTGAATACTACTTTCGGGCATCGCCTCATATATATTCGCGGCGAAGCCGCCGCCTTCATTCCTCATTCCTCACTCCTCATTCGGACCGAGCTTTCAAACGTAATCAAAGGACGGCCAGCCCCATGGGGCTGGCCACGAAAAAAGACGTCATGACGCTTTCGCATCGTGACGTCTTTTTTAGGAAACACTGATTAAATCATTGTCAGATTTCATTCTTGGATTTTATACAGAGCAAGGAATCATCTGACGCGAATAGCGAGCTATGTAAGGAAGATGATGACGAAGCTATGTATAAAAATCCATATGAAATCCGACTCTGCGATTGAATCAGCGTTTCCTTTATTTCATGGATCTCAATATCTCATAGCTGGCCTGATCGAGTGCATCCTTCTGGCTCTGGAAGCCGAGGAAGAGAAGGCTTCGGTAGCCTTCGCCCGTCTTGGCAAGGAAGCCTCGCATATAGAGAGGGAGCGCCCATCCGTCAGCGACCAGATATGGCGAAAGAGCAAAGCCGTAGGTCTTGGGCTGGCTGAGTACCTTGTGCAGCTGCTCCACATGCATCATGCTGACGCCCATGAGGTCATAGGGGATGGGCTCGCCGGTCGCCTCGCGCGTCCCCTTGGCAGTCTGCAGAAAGATGTTGTTCAGCATCGTTTCCGCCTCCATCAGACCGATATTGAAGTGGAGCATGCGCTGCCCCGCCGCCGGAGTGAAGCCCTCTGGCAGGAACATGTCGTGGAAATAGGCCTCTGCCGCTTCCCCTTTCATTTCCATCCCGAAAGCGATGACGGACGCATCCTGCTTCTTTCCGGGAAGGAAGAGCAGCCCCGCACATGGATGTGGATCTGCGGAGAGGTGAAAGGGCGTAAAGGTCATCCCATGGGGCAGATCCCCCTCTCCCAGAAATCCCCGGCTCTCGGGCATGAGTGCGAGAAGCTCTTCCATCGGCAGCGGCTCCATGACTTTGGCAGCCGCCGTGCTGACGCTCTCTCCCTGTGCGAGAGGAGACGCCGCCGAGATGCCATCCATACCGTCTGCGTGAGACAGTCCGCCCGTCAGAAGGAGGGCGACGCCCAGACAGAGTGAAAGCATGCGTTTCATTTTCCAGCTCCTGCCAGCGCCTTGTCGACGACAGGCTCAAAATACGCGCCAGACGCCTGATCCGCCGCGAGAAGGGTATAGGTCGTCATGCCCTTATCCTTGTGAATGATCGCTTTCAGATAGACCGGAAGCGTGAAGCCGTCACGGATGATGGATATCTGTGCGCTGCCCGTGCTGTAGGAAAGCCCCTTCTTCGACGTCTTGTCCGCCCAGTCCGAGTGCGCCTTCACTGTGAGCTGTCCATGCGTCATCGCCAGAAGAGGAGCGAGCTCTTTGGCTTCCGCCTGATTGTCCTTTACCGCCTTCTTCGACTGGGTATCGAGCGCTGCGCTATAGAGGGCGAGCTTCATCTCGTCAGCATCTGAAAGCGCGATCGAGACGACCATCCCCTGATAGCAGATGCCTTTGTCCTCGCTTCTCACCTGGTAGAGCTTGCCGCGGCGCAGTACATCGACCGCCATCTGTGCCACTTCATGAGAGTAGGCTTCGTTCTTTGGGAAAAGATTCTCCTTCTTGATTGCCTCTTCCACAGTCGTCACCGCTTTGTCCTCCATGAGCCAGTCATGGAGCTGGCTGCCGAAGAAGGATCGCTCGCCGTCAAAGACGCTGACCTTCTCGCCAAGGTCGAGCTTTTCACCGCCGGAAAGAACCATCGAGTCTGCGTCCGCTGTCAAGACACCGCCTGCCAGCGCCAGCGCCGCCGTAGAAATCGTCATCCATTTCGAAAGTTTCATCTATGTCACCTTTCTTTCAGGAAATATGTGGGAGTTCGTGCCTCTATTATAGCATAGTTGGGGGTTCGGGGTTCAAGGTTCGGGGTTAGCCCGGGGGGCGTGCTGCCCTTTGATTGCGTTTGAAAGCTTCGCTTGAATGAGAAATTAGAAATGCGAAGCCTCGAGTGACTGGTGACTGGTGACTCGTGACCTCAATGCCATTTTCGGGCATCGCCATGATTTATACTCCGCGGCGCTTCTATAGTTTTATGCGCCGCACCACCACTCCTCACTCCTCACTAGAGAGCGAAGCTTTCACCCGCAATCAAGAAGCAGCCCACCCCACGGCCTACCCCTGAACAAAAAGAGCCAGCTTGCGCTGGCTCTTTCTTATTTCTTGAGATCCTTTTCAATGATCTCACTCTTCAGCTGCTGCAGGGCATCGGAGAGATTCACTTCCATGATATTCGGATTCAGAAGACGGGTATATTCCGGCCAAAGGGTCTCCATCTGCTCATTCGCATATGCGATGGTTTCCGGAAGCGTCGGGAGCTTGACGGCTTCCCCCTTCTGCATGACGGGCTTCAACATTTCCACACAGGTGTACGTGCCTGCTTTCAGCTCCTTACGGCGCCACTTGGCCGACTCGGTGACGAGCGTGTAATCGCCGCCGTCCGGCATCGGTTCGCTGGTGAGGCAGACGAGGTCGGTGATCATCTTGCCATTCGATTTCTTGTAGAAACGACGTACCTCCTTGATGCCCGGATTCGTCATCTTGGCGACATCGTTGGATATCTTCATCACCGGTTCGAAGATGCCGTCTTTTTCTCTGGCGCTCATCTTGAAGACGCCGCCCAGGGACGGAGAGCCGTCCGCCGTGATGATCTTCGTGCCGACGCCCCAGCTGGTGACGGTGCAGCCCTGCTCCTTCAGGGACTGGATGAGGTATTCGTCCAGATCATTCGAACCGGAAATGATGGCATCCGGGAATCCGGCCTCCGTGAACATGCGCTTGGCTTCCTTGGAAAGGTAGCCGAGGTCACCGCTGTCGATACGGATGCCGTAGACCTTCGGCAGCTCGCCCTTGGCTTTCAGCTCTTTGAAGATCCGGATCGCATCCGGCACGCCCATCTCCAGCACATTGTAGGTATCGGCCAGCAGGATGAGATTGCTATGATACTGCTTCACATATTCTTCGAACGCTTCGAGCTCGGTGTCAAAGCTCATGATCCAGCTGTGCGCCATCGTGCCGAGGACCGGGATGCCGAAGAGCTTGCCTGCTTCGACATTCGAGGTGCCGTTAAATCCGCCGATCATAGCCGCTCTCGCGCCCCACAGTCCGGCAGAATGGCCCTGCGCGCGGCGCAGGCCAAATTCCATCAGCGCATCCTTGCCCGCAACGGTGCGCACACGGCGCGCCTTCGTCGCGATGAGGCTTTCATGGTTCATGATCATGGAGAGGCCTGTCTCCATCAGCATCGCCTCTGTCGTGGTGCCATGGAAACGGAGCAGGAGCTCGCCGGGGAATGCGACCGTACCTTCCGGCATGGCATAGATGTCTCCCGTGAAGCGGAAATCGGCCAGGTAGTCCAAAAATTCCGGATAGAAGATCCCAAGGCTCTTGAGGTAGTCGATGTCATCGGCATCGAAACGGAAATTTTCAGCAAATTCCTGCAGGTGCGTGAGCCCTGCGACCACGGTATAGCCGCCATTGAAAGGATTCTTGCGATAGAAACGGTCAAAGACCACGCGGCGTTCATGCATGCCCTTCTTGAAGAGCGCATTCGCCATGGTCAGCTGGTATAAGTCTGTAATCAGTCCATTGGCAGCCATTATTTGTATCTCCTTTATGTGAAAGTGGATCATCGAGATCATCATGAAACAGAGAAGAAACGATGATCCTCTCTTTATTGTCAAGACAATACGTCTTTAGCAGTCAAGTATAGCACCTATTGGGAAAGTGTCAAGGGAAACAGGGTGAGCCCGTGGGGCGGGCTCGCCCTTTGATTCCGTTTGTAAGCATCGCTTGAATGAGAAATTAGAAATGAGAAATGCGAAATGGTGGTGCGGCGCATTTCGTCATCCTGAACGGAGAAAAATGTCGTATGTTAAGGAAACGCTGATTCAATCGCAGAATCAGTGTTTCCTTAAAAATAGCTTATCTGAAATAGGAGAACTGAGTCGAAGGATCTAAGCGCCGCGAAGGTTTGAAACTGGCGGTTTTCTCGTATCGCAAACCTAATCCCTAGCCACTAATCCCTAGCTACCAGTCACTAGTCACTCGAGGCTCCTAATCCCCAATCCCTAGCCACTAGTCACCAGCCACTCCTGATTCCACATCCTCCTCATCGATCACACGCACGCCCGCCTGACGCAGCGCCTTCGCAAGGAGCCCTTGGCCCTTGATCTTTTTCCCGCTGAATGTGCCGTCATAGATCTCATGGACCCCGCAGGTGGGACTTTTCGCCTTGAGGATCGCACACTCGATCTCTTCCCCCGCAAGCGCTTCCAGTGTCCGTGCGACGCCTGCGCGATACACGGCATCCAGATCCTTCCCTTCGCAGGAAATCACACGCCCCTCGCGAAGCTCCACCGGCGGCCGCGGGACCGGCATACCGGCGGCGACCTCCGGGCAGACAGGGATCACCTCTCGCCCCTTCACATAGGAGATCACAGCTTCATTCCGATTGTTTCCGCCGCTGTACTTGCAGTTTCGCCCCAAAAGGCAGGCGCTGACGATGATCTTCTTCATAAAGACTCCTTTGGTAAACAGATTCTATGGGTTCCATGGGTTCTATGGGTTCTATGGGTTCTATGGGTTCAACGGGTTCTAGTGGCAACTTCGCTGCCATTTGAGATCATGGTATTCTCGTATCCCCAGCCCCGAAGGGGCGGATAGGGCACTGGCGGTATGAAAGAGAGCGGGAGAATGCGGAGAGGTGCGTCGTTTATCGGACTGCAAGAAAGATTTCTCGCTTCGCTCGAAATGACGATACGAGAACATCTGATGTCTCCTAGTCTCCTGGTCTCTTAGTTCCCAATCCCTAGCTACCAGTCATAAAAAAGCGGCGCGTGAAGCCGTGCGCCGCTTTGCTTTATTCCATCCCCGTCGCGCCGAGCATGACGGCGAGATCGTAGAGATCTCTGCGGAATGGCTCTTTCTCTTTTTTTGCCTCTTCGTAGGAAAGAATGCGCACGCGGCCTCTATGCATACCGATGAGCGCTCCGGTCTCTCCCCGGAGGAGCGCAGTCACCGCGCACGCGCCCAGGATGGAGCCGAGCTGGCAGTCTCTGGCCGTCGGCTGACCGCCGCGCTGGATGAAGCCGAGCGTGGTCGTACAGACGTCGATCTTTGTATGCTCTTTCAGCCACTCCCCCAGCGAGCGGGCATCGCCCGCGCCTTCCGCACAGATGATGATGCTGTTCGTCCGTCCCAGCTTCATCTGCGCCTCGAGGCTCCGTGCCAGCGTCTCCCGTTCAAAGGGTACCTCCGGCACCAGGATGTACTCTGCTCCGCAGGCAAGGCCCGCATCGAGCGCGATGTGTCCTGCGAAACGTCCCATGACCTCCACAATGGCGGCACGTTCGTGGGCAGACGCGCTGTCGCGGATACGGCTCACGGCAGAAACGACCACGTTCACCGCCGTATCATGACCGATGGTCTCATCCGTCCCATGCATGTCGTTATCGATGGTACCCGGTACCGTCACTGTCGGGATGCCGAGTTGCGCCAAAATCTCTGCCCCCTGCACAGAACCGTCGCCGCCGATGACAACGAGCCCGTCGATGCCGTGCTTCCTTAAAATATCCGCCGCTTGGATCTGATTCTTCCGTTCAAAGAAAGCCTGACAGCGCGCTGTGCGCAACATCGTCCCGCCGCGCAGCACGATCCCGCCCACAGACGCCGAAGTCATCGGCGTGATGTCTTCATCCAAAAGTCCTGCATAGCCACGCTCAATGCCATATATCTCGGCGTCCATGGCAAGCGCCGTCCGGACTACGCTTCTCACAGCTGCATTCATGCCCTGTGCATCACCGCCGCTGGTCAGTACAGCCAGTCGTTTCATGATAGTTGCCTCCTCATAGATAAGAAATCAGGAATGGAAGCTGCGCCCCTTTATCACAATCTCCGCTCAGCGAACTCCACATGATGCTGGTCCAGATAGCGGGCGATCAGGATCGCGGTCTGCTCCGGATGGCAGTTGGTCGTATTGATGACCACATCCACACGGTCGCGCCACTTCGCCCATTTCCGCAGCATCTGCCGCACGTAGCCATCCACATCGGAATAGTCCATGGTCGGGCGCTTGCCGATACGGCGGCGCACCCGCTCTGCGAGGCGGTACGGCTTCGCATAGAGCAGCACCATCACGCCATGCTCCGCAAGGAGGTGAAATTTCTCCTCCGTCATGGGGTAATTGCCCCCCATCGCAATCACCGCTTCATGGTAGTAACGGACGCGGCTGATCACCTGCATTTCCTTTTCCGCGAAGGCCTCTGCCCCCGCATCGCGATAGAAGTCGGCGATCTTCATCCCCGTATCCCGCTCCATCATGCGGTCTGTGTCCGCAAGCTGCCAATCCAGCCCATCGGCCAGGATCTTCGCCGCTCTGCTTTTACCGGTCCCCATCGGACCGATCAGTACGATATTTCTCTTCTTCATAGGTACCTCGGCTTTGAAATGCAGTGATCTCGATCGCAAAGGACAAGACCGTCCCTTCCCGTTTCAATCGGACGAGCTTCACTGCATTCCACACTTCTTTGCTTTTTATTATATCAAAGCCGCGGACAATTTGTGAAAAACTGCCAGTGCCAACTACATGAATTTTATTAAAATTTCCATCCTTTTCCTCTGAGATCTCTTCCACGGAGACGCCTGCCTCCTCGAGCAGCTTCCCATAGGCCGAAGCCGATGCCTTTTGAAAGAGCGATGAAAGGAGATTCAGATGCGCCGCATCCCGCTCCGCATGCCGATACGACAGCAGGAGCTGATTCTCTGCGGCCATCCCTTCCGCCCTCTCCCGCAGCTGCCCCGCCTCCCGGAAAAGAAGACCGCCGGACAAAAGGAGCAGCAGTGCCAAAAGCCCATACATCAGTGCGTACTTCGGATCATGAAGAAATCGGGATGCCATGGCGTCTCCTTTCGTTTTAAGGTTCAAGGGTTCAAGGTTCAAGGTTCATGGTTCATGGTTCATGGTTCATGGTTCAGGGTTCAGGGTTCAGGGTTCAGGACTGTGGTGGCGGCTTCGCCGCAATGTTAGATGACGGTATTCCCATATCGCCAGCCTTCCCCTCGAGGGGAAGGTGCCCCGTAGGGGCGGATAGGGTACTGGCGGTATGAAAGAGGATGAGGAAAGCTGAGAGGTGCGCGGCACATGCGGGAAAAGCGTAAGCCCCTGACCGCGAATGAAAAGATTTCTCGCTTCGCTCGAAATGACGATACGGGAATCTGATGTCTTCCAGTCTCTTAGTCCCCAGTCATCAGCTATTCGCTCTCATACCCGGCAGAGTGCCTTCTCCCATTCCCTGCGGAAGATGCCTGCCTTCCGCTTCACCAAGGGAAGCTCGCGGCCGCCTTCGAGCGTCAGTGTATCCTGCCCGATCGCCTTCACCCGCTCCGCATTGACGAGTATGCCGCGCCCCGGCGAAAGGAAATGGAAAGCGCTCCGTCCCCTGAGCCTTTCCGTCAGGGAAGAGAGCGTCGATGAAAGGCAGAGCTCCTCGCCGCCGGAAAGATACAGGCGCTGCACATGGTCTTCGGAGATCACCGCTTCTATGTCTGCCAGCGCGACCGAGCGCCAGCCATCGGCCGTCTTGAGAAGCACCTTCCGCCGCCAGCTCCCCTCCAGTGCGGATAGGCAGCGATCGATGGCCTCTCTCACCTCCGCCTCCGCCACCGGAAGAAGCAGGTAGTGCTGCGCCCCCAGACGGAAGGCAGCGAGTGCGCGGCTGTCATCCTCTGCAAGAAAGACCATTTCCGTATCACTCCACCGCTCCCGCACATCGGCCGCCGTCTGCATCGCCCCCTCAGGCAAAAAGGACAGATCCCAAAAGAGCAGGTCGAAGCGCTCCTCCCCGCGTCGCCAGTCGCCCAGAAAGGCGTAGCTGTTGTCATACGACACGCAGGAGAGCGACAGCCCCCTGGAGCGCGTCATCTCTCCCAGAAAACGCCGGATGAGTCCGGCCGTCTCTTCACTGTGACTGATAATCCCTGCCAGAAGCATCGCCACTCCTCCTCTCTTGCTTCTCATATTATAATAGATCATATATTTTTTATTCAAGGCAGAGAGCCTCCGCACCCCCTCCGCCAAGGAAATATCTCATCCGCCTTCGTTTCTGCCAACAGAAAGGATCCCTATGTCCTCCTATCTCACACCGCTTCTTGTCGCTTTAGGCGGCGCACTGGGCGCACTCACACGATACACCGTCACACTGCTTGCCGCCTCCTTTCTGGGAAGCAGCTTCCCCTATGGCACGCTCCTCGTCAATGGAGCCGGCTCTTTCCTGATCGGTCTCCTCGCCTTCTTCTTCACACAGCACTTCCCCTCCCCCCTTGCCTCTGCCTTTCTGGTGACGGGATTCCTAGGCGGCCTCACGACCTTCTCCTCCATGATGAATGAGATCATGCAGTTTTTCCTTGCCGGTCACCTTCTCGAAGGATGCACCTACCTGCTCTCCCAGCTCCTCATTGGACTTCTTGCCGTCTTCGCCGGATACCTTCTCATGAGCCGGATCAGCCTGTAGCTCCCCACAGCCAAAATGCCCTCCCCCGCCAATGGCAGGAGAGGGCGTTTCCTTAGGAAGCACTGATTCAATCGCAGAGTCAGCGTTTCCTTATTTCAATTTCTCAAGCTCCATCATAGCCTTGTACACCATATCGAAGGTGATATCATACGGCTTCACACGCATATCCTTCGTGTGCAGGCAATTCTCTACCAGCTCATCCGGATGCGCGGGATCGATGCCGATGTCAGCCAGACAATGCGGAAGACCGATGGACTTGGCAAAGCGGTAGATCTTATCCCGTTCTTCGATCTGTCCATCCATCGTCAGCATGACCTGCAGGCCGTAATTCACGACCGCGCCGTGCAGATGATTTCCCTTGTGCGGCGTGCGGGTATGGCTGTTATAAATCGCATGCGCCAGGCTCGAGTCCAGATCATCCTCGATGCATACAGACGCCATCCCCGGCGCCACAATGATGGAAAGGATCGCCGGCTCCAGTGCATCCGTCACGATGCCCTTGTCCACCGCTTCGAGCGCCGCCTTGCCATACTTCAAGATGCCGGGCGCTACATTCTGCGCGTTTCTGACGCCCGTCTCCTGCACCCATGTGAGATCCATACCGCGTGCGGAGAACGGCACCTCGTACTGCTTCGCCAGCGCATCACCGAGACCGGCCCAGAAATATTCACGAGGCGAATGTGCGATGACCTCCGTATTGATGAACGTGTGATAGGCATTGCGATCGCGATAGATCGAGCCCTTGAAGCTGTGATCCGGATGGTACATGATGCAGACCGCCGTGACGGACGCACAGTTCGACGCAAGCGTCGGGAACGTGAAGAGCGGCTTCTTCAGAAGATGCGTCGCCCACTTCGCCGTATCCGTCGCACGGCCGCCGCCGACTGCAAAGACCATGTCCGCCTTGCGGATCTCCGGGATCCTCGTCAGCGCCTCTGCATTTTCAAAAGTCGCGTCATCCCCGTACTGGAAGCTGCCGAGAATCTCGATCTTCCCTTCGATCGCCTTGCGGATCAGCGGCTCCGCCGCCGCTCTCGACTTCTCACCGCCCACAATGACCGCCGTCTTGCCATAGTCCAGGCAGATATCCGGGATGGCATCATATGCATCGACCCCGATCGTGAAATGAGGGAAAAATGTACTTTTCATAGGAGTTCCTTCCTTTATACTCATAGGTAAAATTTTATGTGAACTATTATAAGCAGGAAGAGCGAGAGATGCAAGAGAGGAGGCAAGGATTCCAGTGGTGGCTTCGCCACTATGCATGAATAGCCTTCCCCTCGAGGGGAAGGTGCCCCGAAGGGGCGGATAGGGTACTGGCGGTATGAAAGAGAGCGGGAAGGAGCGTCTCAAGTGCGTCGCTTATGAGAGCAACCGAGCGACGCTCCGCGTCGATTTTTATAAAGGGCGATGCCCGAAGGCTGAAGGATAGAAGTCAGATATCTGATATCTCCCAGTCTAATCCCTAGCTTCTCATCCCTGCTTTCAAGCTTCAAGGCGCGCCCCGCGACCTGACCACATTGCCTCTAGCATTCATCGCCCAATAATGATACCATAGGGACATATCTCTAAAGGGAAGGAAGCACTATGAAACGACCGCAGAAAGTGACCCCAGAAAGCCGGCTGAACCAGTACGCCCGTAAAATGTACGGCAAAGAAAAATTCGAAAAGCAGTGGGACGAAGCCTACGAGACAGAAAGCCTCACCAGCAAAAAAGGCGACAAGAAAAAGATCCGCACCACCCTGAACCGCAAGCTCCGCCACAGCAGAAAGCAAGACATCGCTGACGGCGGCGCCTATAAAAAAGAAACCTCGTGGGAAGAATAGAGACCCAGTGCTGCGCGCCTTTTAGACCGCGTGCGCGCAGCACGCACCATTCCTGCCCCCGCCACGCATCCCATGATTATCAATGAAAGCGTCTTACTATGATCAAGAAAGAAGACATCCTCGTCCTGGACACCGAGACCACCGGCTTCGGCCCATCAGCCGAGATCCTGCAGCTCTCCATCGTAAATGGACTGGGCGAGATCGTGATGAACGAATATTTCTGCCCTGCCCGCGCCACCTGCTGGCCCGGCGCCGAAGCGGTGAATCACATCTCCCCTGCCATGGTCGCAGGCAAGCCCCTCATCAGCGAGAGGAAATTGGGCATCGAGAAGATCCTTCACGCCGCCAAGATCATCTCCGGCTACAACCTCCCCTACGACCAGAAGATGCTCATTCAAAACGGCATCTACATCCCGAGCCGTTCCAAAGTCCGCTATCTGGACCTCATGAAGCCTTTCGCCAAGACCTATGGCGAGCCGAGCAGCCGCTATCCGGGAAAATATAAATACCAAAAACTCATCACCTGCGCGAAATACTACGGCTACTCCGAGGAAGGCTGGCACGACAGTCTCGCTGATACGAAAGCCACCCTCTACTGCTTCTGGAAAATGGTCGAAGACGGAAGCATCTGCATAGAATAAGAGATCATCGAGCGGCGCCCCTTCACAGAGCGCCGCATTTTCATGAAACGGAAAAGGGCGCGGCACCCCCCTTGCCCCCGCTCTCCATTTCCCCGAAAGGAACCCCATGCCCAAGAAATACTACGTCGTCAAGCGCGGACACCATGCGGGCGTCTACTACAGCTGGAGCGACTGCCAGAAAGAAGTCACCGGATTTCCCGGAGCCATCTACAAAGGCTTTGCCACCCAAGCCAAAGCGGAGGCCTGGTACGGCAAGCCCATCGCCCCGCCGCCGAAAGCCGCGGCCCATGCGGCCATCCCCCAAAAGCCCGCACCAACGATCGAAACACTCGAGAAGAAATACCCCGCCTACGCCGAACCCATGGACATCAGCTGCATCTCCTACGACGGCAAGACCGAACGCATCATCCTCCCCGAGACACTCATCATCTACACCGACGGCTCCTGCCTCGTGAACCCCAATGGGCCCGGCGGATTTGCCGCCGTCTTCCTCACTGCCGAGGGCAGCGAGCTCCTCACCCTCTCCGGCGGCGAGCCCGCCTCTACGAACAACCGCATGGAGCTACGCGCCGCCTACGAAGCACTCAAGCTCCTGGATGACGGCATCCGCCGCACCATCACCTTCCACACCGACAGCAAGTACCTCCAAAAAGCCATCACCAACCACTGGCTCTACAACTGGAAACGCAACGGCTGGCTCACCGCCGCCAAGACCCCCGTCTCCAATCAAGACCTCTGGAAAGCCCTGGACCGTGTCATGACGCCCCACCGCCTCACCTTCGAATGGGTCAAAGGCCATGCCGGGACAAAGTACAACGAAATGTGCGACACCCTCGCGAAAGGCGAAGCGATGAAGTTTAAAAAATGGTGACTGGGGATGAGTGGCTAGGGATTAGACTAGGAGACTGGGAGACTGGGAGACTGGGAGACATCAGATATCAGATATCAGACGCCAGACATCTGACTTCTATCCTCCAGCCTTCGGGCATCGCCCTTTATAAAAATCGGCGCAAAGCGTCGCTCCGCCTAAGCCTTCCCCGCAAGGAAGGCTGTTAAGTTAAGCGGCAGAACGTCTTGGCTCCCCATCGGGGGAGCTCCCCGAAGGGGTGAGGGGGCTACGTAGCGG